>Ga0209415_10005825_pt1 | contig 22040 bp, 18 predicted proteins | sample PeaSoiSIISIP2007_FD_187696 | JGI IMG/M metagenome (GOLD analysis project Ga0209415, IMG submission 187696) | Peat soil microbial communities from Weissenstadt, Germany - SII-SIP-2007 (SPAdes) (version 2) | ecosystem: Environmental > Terrestrial > Soil > Wetlands > Peat | place: Germany... | reverse complement strand
CTTTCCCGCGTCTCCTCGCCCGAGGAGGTGGTGGTCGGCACCCACGGCATCTACCTGGAAAAAAATTTCGCCCGCGGCGTGCTGTTGCCGCAGGTTGCCACGGAACAGGGGTGGAACCGCGAGACCTTCCTGAACCAGACCGCGCTCAAGGCGGGACTGGATTTGGACGACTGGCGGGAAGGCGCTGACATCTACGTCTTCACCGCCCAGGTCTTCGGGGAACAGCGCCAGGGATAAGGCAAAAAACGGTAGCCACGGAGAAAATCTGAGAAAAGCGGAGAAAGCAGAAAAGGGTTGAAACAAACCAAGCAGTCCGTTTTTAGTCCTGCTCGGATTGTCTCGGATTTTCTCCGTGGCTAAAGTATTTCGAGCTTTTACAAAAAAAGGGGGCGCATATGCGCCCCCTTTCTCGTTCCCGTGGGGGAATCTCTTACATCTTCCTGCCGCCTTCGGCAGCCCATTTCTCGAGCATGTCGGTGGTGACGGACTTCGGACGCTCGATGGCGTAGCCGAGGCCGCGGTCCCAGGTGATGTTGGCCATGCAGCCCAAGGCACGACCGACGCCGAAGAGGACGGTGTAGAAGTCCCACTCCTTGAGGCCGTAGTACCACTGGATGACGCCGGACTGCGCGTCGACGTTCGGCCAGGGGTTCTTGGTCTTGCCGTGCTCGGTGAGGACGCCCGGGGCGGTCTCGAAGATCATGGCGACCAGTTTGAACAGCGGATCGTCTTTCAGACCCGGGGTCTTGAGGCAGAAGTCGCGCTGAGCCATGTAGCGCGGGTCGGTCTTCCTGAGAACGGCGTGGCCGTAACCCGGAACGACCTGACCGGCGTTGAGGGTATCCCAGAGAGCCTTGGTGACGTTCTCTTTGGTCGGCTCGGCGCCGTTGAGCTTCTTCTGGAAGTCCATGATCCAGCCGAGCACTTCCTGGTTGGCCAGGCCGTGCAGCGGGCCGGCCAGGCCGTTCAAGCCTGCGGAGTATGCGTAGTAGGGGTCGGAGAGGGCCGAGTGCACCAGGTGGGTGGTGTGGGCCGAAACGTTGCCGGACTCGTGATCGGAATGGAGGATGAAGTACATCCTGGCCACGTCTTTGTACTGCTCGCTCTGGCCGATCATGTGGGCGAAGTTGGCACCCATGTCGAGCTTCGGATCGATGGCGATCTGCTTGTCGCCGCGGTACTTGAGGTTGTAGATGAAGGCCGCGAGCACCGGGATACGGGCGACGATGTCGCTTGCGTCTTCGTAGACGTATTCCCAGGCATCCATCTTGTTGAACTTGCCGCCGGAGTAGAAGCCGGCGAACTTGGAGTCTTTCTGCATGGCAAGGATACCGACCGACAGCATGACCATCGGGTGGCTGTCTTTCGGCAGGGCGCGCACGGCGGCGTAGACGTACTCGGGAACGACCTGGCGGGTCTTGAACTCGGCCTCGACGGCAGCAACCTGCTCAAGGGTCGGGACGTCGCCGGTCAACAGGAAGTACCAGAAGGACTCGACGGTCGGGTACTCGGAACCCGGAGCCTTGGGGAGCGCCTCGAAGGTCTCGGGGATGGTCTTGCCGCGGAAACGGATGCCTTCCTGCGGGTCGAGATAGGAGATGTCGGTAACGAGGCTGCGGATGTCACGGGCGCCGCCGATGCACTGGCCGATGTCCACCTTGTCGATAATCACGGAGCCGAACTCTTTGGTCAGCTTGGCGATGCGGGGACGGTGGGCCTGGATCTTTTCGAACAGTTTTTCTTTGAGTTGCGTCATGTGCCAGATCTCCTTTTGGGTTGGGGTTAGGTACGCGGTGCGCTAAGTAGTCGTATCTGCACGCTTTTCGGCACGTCTTCGGACCAAATCGCGGGCGTCGTCCGGGTTCCAGTATACTGTATACACAGTGGTTTCACGTGTATACCATTGCCTAGGGCTAATTTCAATACAAAAATTGCGTTTTATTCGATTCGCCCGCCCGCTATTTCCCCCTAGAGAACGACCGGTTCCTCATTGGAAAAAGTGAGGCGTTTAACTCCGCTTTCGGTAAGGTAAAAAGTGTTCTCGATGCTGATCGCCCCCTCCCCGGGGAAGAGCACCTTAGGCTCGAACGCCCACACCATTCCGGGCTCCAAAAGCTCCTGGTCGAACCCCTTGGCGATGAAGGGGTATTCGTCCAGTTCCAGGCCGATGCCGTGGCCGATGAAGGGAACCTGCCCGCCCGGCAATCCCATGAAGTTGTCGGCGTAGCCTAAGCCTTTGGCAAGCGTAAGACAGGCGTCGTAGATGCGCCCCCAGGTCGGCCGCTCCTCCGCCAGGGAGAGCATCAGCTCCTGCACCTTGAGCATGTCGTCGAAGGCCCTGCGCATCCGGTCGGAGAGCGCACCCAGGGAGAAGATCCTGGTCTGGTCGACGTAGTAGCCGTCGAAGCAGGTGCCGTAATCGATCACGATCGGCTCGTTGCGGCCGATGCGGTTGTAGCCGGGTCCGTAGCCTAGGGCCGGGCTCACCCCCATCCCCCCGAGGGCTGCGTTCATCGCCGAGGGGACGGCGGCGTCGGGGCCGCACAGCACAAGGCCCATGGGGGGCTCGCCGTTGAAGGCGCGCATGCGGGTAAAGCCGGGATGCCCTTCCTTGCGGGCCACCGCCTCGAGTTCGGCGGCGAGTTCCAGTTCGGTCATGCCCTCCCGGATCACCTCGCATGCCCGCCGGTAGAGCTTGTCCGCCTGCTGCGCCGCGTCCTTGAGGATGTGGATTTCGTCATGGCTTTTTACGGCGCGCACCCGCCTGATCAAAGGCGAGGCGTCGAGAAAAGCGGCGTTGGGGTAGAGGGCTTCGTAGCGCCGGAAGAGGTTGACCGGCAGCACGTCCAGCTCCAGGCCGATGCGCGCGGGCTGCGGCAGGCCGTGCTCCGCGACCAGGCCGGGGAGCGCGCCCGGGGAGGCGCACGGGATCACCCGGGCGAGTCCCGACTCCATGCGCGCCCGCAGGTGATCGCGGCGCACCAGATAGAGCGGCTCGCCTGAGACGGGGACGTAGAGGAAGCCTGCCTGGATCGTGCCGGTGAAATAGAAGAGGTCGGCGTTCTGCACCACGACGACCGCGTCCAGGCCGGAGGCGGCCATTTCGGTCTGCAGTTTGCGGTAGCGGTATTCCAGTTCGTTTTTCGAGGTTAGCCGCATGGGAAGCTCCTTGCATCGGTCCCCCTCCCCTTGAGGGAGGGGGAGGAGTCTTCGGCAGTCTCAAGTTTGTGAGGTTTTCGGTTTTACGCCGGCGCCGGGGTGCCGGGGGCTTCCTCGGCGTCCAGCTGCAGTTCGCGGATCGCCATCTCGCGCAGCTTGAACTTCTGGATCTTGCCGCTGGCGGTCATCGGGTAGGAATCGACGAAGCGGACGTATTTGGGGATCTTGTAGTTGGCGATCTTGCCGCGGCAGAACTCCTTGACCTCCTCCTCGGTCATGGCGATGCCGCTTTTCAGGACGACGGCCGCCATCACCTGCTCGCCGTACTTCCTGTCGGGCACGCCGTAGACCTGCACGTCGGAGATCTTCGGGTGGGTGTAGAGGAACTCCTCGATCTCGCGCGGGTAGATGTTCTCGCCGCCGCGGATGATCATGTTCTTGATGCGGCCGGTGATCTTGCAGTAGCCGTTTTCGTCCATCACCGCCAGGTCGCCTGTGTGCAGCCAGCCGCCGGCGTCGATCGCCTTGGCCGTCTCCTCCGGCATCTTGTAGTACCCCTTCATCACCAGGTAGCCGCGGGTGCAGAGCTCGCCCTGCTTGCCGGGGGGGAGCTCGGCGCCGGTCTCGATGTCGACGATCTTAAGCTCCACGTTGGGGAGCACGCGGCCGACCGTGGAGACCTTCAGTTCCACGGGGTCCTCGGTGCGGGTCTGGGTGATCACCGGCGAGGATTCGGTCTGGCCGTAGGCGATGGTGATCTCGGAGGCATGCATGTCGCGGATCACCCGGCGCATCACCTCGATCGGGCAGTTGGAGCCGGCCATGATGCCGGTCCGCAGCGACGAGAGGTCGAACTTGGCGAACTCGGGATGCTCCAGTTCGGCGATGAACATGGTTGGCACGCCGTGCAGCGCGGTGCAGCGCTCCTTCTCCACCACCTTAAGCACCTTGAGCGGGTCGAAGATCTCCACCGGCACCATGGCGGTGCCGTGGGTGACGCAGGCCATCACGCCGAGCACGCAGCCGAAGCAGTGGAAGAAGGGGACCGGGATGCAGAGGCGGTCCTTTTCGGTAAAGCGCATGCACTCGCCGATGTTGAAGCCGTTGTTGACCACGTTGTGGTGGGTGAGCATCACCCCCTTGGGGAACCCGGTGGTCCCGGAGGTGTACTGCATGTTGATGACTTCGTAAGGGGTAAGCGTCGCCTCCACCGCGGCCAGTTCCTCGTCGGAAACCTCAGCCCCCAGGTCGACGATATGCTGGAAGGGGAACGTGCCGGCCGGTGCCTCGCCGTCGCCCAGGAAGACCACGTTTTTCAGGCAGGGGAGCGTCTTACTGCGCAATGCGCCCGGACGGCTCCCGGCAAGCTCCGGCACCACCGAGGAAAGCGTCTCGACGTAGTTGGTGTCCTTGAAGCTCTGCACCATGAAGAGGGTCATGGAGTCCGACTGCCGCAGGAGGTACTCCAGCTCGGCAGACTTATAACTGGTGTTTACCGTCACCAACACGGCGCCGATCTTGGCGGTGGCGAACTGCAGCACCACCCACTCCGGGACGTTGTAGGCCCAGATGGCGAGGTGATCGCCCTTTTCGATCCCCATGCGCAAAAGCCCCTTGGCGACAAGGCGGCAGCGCTCGTTGAATTCGCGGTAGCTGTAGCGAATCCCTCGCTCGACGTAGATCAGGGCGTCGTTGTCCGGGAACCTGGCGGCGGTGTCGTCCAAAAGTGCTCCGACCGTCAGTTCGATCTGTTGCGACATGCGGGGGCCTCCTGTGGTATTACGGCGTTTTATCAATAGATATCAGGTAGATGGCGTGAAGGGAATCAACCATTATCATAGCGTCTACGGCATGTCAAGATTTATAGGTCCGCCGGGCAAGGCGCACCCTGCGCCCTCAAAACAAACACGTTTCCACTTTTGCGGGCGGTACCCGAAACCTGCGCGGGGGAAAAGGTTTACTTGTCAAGCGCCGCCCGTTGCCTTATATAAGGAGGGTCTCGGTTGGCCCTTACATTAAAAGCTTGACAGCACCTTTCCGCCGGGACACCAGCTACTTGCACAACTCATCGTTATTCATACACTTTTCAACCCGGCGCCCCGGTCCAGCCGTTGCCTATTTTTTAGGCAATCCACAGAGGCACCCAATTTGAAAAAGTTTTTTCGCGCCGTGCACACCTTATCCACAACGCTTTCCACAGCCGGTGTGGAGGGGGAGCATCTCAAGGACCGTACATGCAAAAAATATTGGTGATAGAAGACGAAAAGGACCTGGCGGAACTGATCGCCTTTCACCTGGAAAAAGAAGGTTTCCAGCCGCTGGTGGCCCATGACGGCAGCACCGGCCTGAGCCTCGCCCGCAACGAGCGTCCGGACCTGGTCCTGCTCGACCTGATGCTGCCGGGGATGATGGGGACCGAGCTTTGCCGGCTCTTGAAGGCCGGCGAGCAGACGGCGGGGATCGCGGTGATCATGCTGACCGCCAAGGGAGAGGAGATCGACCGGGTGGTCGGGTTCGAAATGGGGGCCGACGACTACGTGGTAAAGCCCTTCTCCACCAGGGAACTGATGCTCAGGGTGCGCGCCGTGCTCAGGCGCCGCGCCGAGCAGGGGCCGAAGGGGGGGCAGCTTTTGATCGGCCCCGTCGCCATCGATACCGACCGGCACGAGGTTAAGGTCGAGGGCGAAGAGGTCCAGCTCACCTCCACCGAATACAAGCTGCTGATGAACCTGGCCGAGCGGCTCGGCCGGGTGCAAAGCCGCGAGGTGCTGCTGCAGAACGTCTGGGGCTACAACTATTTCGGCGACACCCGCACCGTCGACACCCACTTAACCCGCCTGCGCACCAAGCTTGGTGCGGCCGGCGACCTGATCAAGACGGTGCGCGGCTTCGGCTACAAGATGGAGGAACCATGAAGGGAGGCTTCCGCTGGAAACTTATGCTCTCCTACCTGCTTTTGGTAGTGCTTCTGGGGGGCGGTCTCTACGGCTACCTCTCTTACAGCCTTGAGAACGGCATCACCAGCTCCTCCCGGGAGCACCTGCAGGACGAGGCGCGCATCGCCTCGGCGATGGCGAACAAGGAGATCGGCGATCTCAAGCGCGACGCCCCGGCGCTCACCGCCACGCTCGCCAAGGCGCTGCGCGCCCGGGTGACGGTGATCGCCCCCGACGGCGTGGTGGCGGCCGATTCCGAAGTCCCCCCCGAGGAGCTCTCCAAGCTGGAAAATCACGGCGCCCGCCCCGAGGTGCGTCAGGCGGCGACCTTAGGCATGGGCGACTCGCTGCGCTACTCCGCGACGCTGCACACCAACATGCTCTACGTCGCCGCCCCCTTCCACGGCGGCACCGTCAGGCTCGCCCTCCCCCTCTCCGACATCGACCAGGCCAAATCCCGGCTGCAGAAAAGCCTGGGGGCGACACTCGCCATAGCGGTCCTCGTCTCGCTTCTGCTCTCCTACGTCCTCTCCAACGTCACCTCGAAAAACCTGCGCCAGCTGGCCGCCGTCGCCTCGCGCATCGGCCGCGGGGAAGCAGGCATCAAGGCCCCGGTGGAAACGGGCGACGAGTTGGGCGAACTCGCCCAGGTGATGAACGAGATGAGCGCCCGGATCGAGGGACAGATGCAGCGCATCTCCTCGGAGAAGAACCGGCTGGACGCCATTTTAAGCGGCATGGGCGAGGGGGTGATGGTGACCGACCAGCAGGGGGTGGTTACCCTGGTGAACCCCGCCTTCTGTGCGCTTTTCGGCAGCGAAGACAAGGTGCTGGGGCGGCAGCTTTTGGAGATCACCCGCCATCCCGACCTCTACGCCGCCTGCCGCGAGGTGCTCGCCGAAAAAAGCGAGCGGCACCGGGAGATCGCCCTCCCCGGCGGCCAGGCCCTGCTGGTGCACTGGGTGCCGCTTCTGGAAAAAGAGCAGCTGCGCGGGGTGGTGGCCGTGTTCCACGACGTCACCGCCCTGAAACGGGTGGAGAAGATCCGGCGCGACTTCGTGGCCAACGTCTCCCACGAGCTGCGCACGCCGGTGGCGGTGATCAAGGGGTACGCCGAGACCCTTCTTTCCGGGGCGCTGGACGACGACGGCGAACGCAGGCAGCGGTTCCTGACCATCGTGCAAAGCCATGCCGACCGGCTGAGCACCCTGATCGCCGACCTCCTGACCCTCTCCGAGCTGGAATCGGGCGAGGTGAGCCTGCAGCCGGAAACGGTAACGCTGGAGGAGGCGGTGCGCCAGGCGCTTCTGCTCATGGAGCCCAAGGGAGAGGAGAAGGGGATCGTCCTCGCCTCCTGCGTCGCCCCGGGTGCCGCCAGGGTGCGCGCCGACCGCGGCCGGCTCGACCAGGTGCTGTTCAACCTCCTGGACAACGCGGTGAAATACAGCGGCGAGGGGGGGACCGTGACGGTGCAGGCCGAGGCCGAGGGGGAGATGGTGAAGGTCTCGGTGCACGACAGCGGCCTGGGCATCCCCTCGAAGGATCTGCCGAGGCTGTTCGAGCGCTTCTACCGGGTGGACGAGGCGCGCGGCCGCGACCAGGGCGGCACGGGCTTGGGCCTTTCCATCGTCAAGCACATCGTCCAGGCCCACGGCGGCAGCGTCTCCGTGCAGAGCACCCCCGGCGTCGGCTCGGTCTTCTCCTTTACGCTCCCCAGGGGGTGAGGCTCCCTCCTCTCGACTCTTCCCATCCTTCCCCCCCACCTCCCCCGCCAGGGGGGAGGGAAGCCAGCCAGCCCCCTCCCGTCTCCTTTTCCCTGCTATACTCTCCCGGTTCACGAAAACTTACTGCATCCGTAACAATGCTGTAACAAACGGCTGGCATCTTGTGACTAACGACACAGATCGAGAGAAAAGGAGAGTCCCCATGTTCCAGCGCATCCGTAAAGGCATCGTTGCCGTTGCCGCCCTGGCGGCCTTCGTTGCCGCCGGTACAGCCCATGCCGAAACCCTGATCAACGGCGCCGGCGCCACCTTCCCCTACCCGCTCTACTCCAAATGGTTCGCCGAGTACGCGAAGATCGATCCCGGCGTCAAGTTCAACTACCAGTCGATCGGCTCGGGCGGCGGCATCAAGCAGATCTCCGCGCAGACCGTCGACTTCGGCGCGAGCGACAAGTTTCTCTCCGACCAGGAGCTTACGGCCGCTCCGGCCAAGCTTTTGCATATCCCCACCGTGATGGGCGCGGTGGTGGTCACCTACAACCTCCCCGGCGTCGCCAAGGGGCTGAAGCTTTCCTCCGAAGTGCTGGCCGACGTCTACGAGGGGAAAATCGCCTCCTGGAACGATGCCAGGATCGCCAAGGACAACGCCGGCCAGAAACTTCCCGCCAAGCCGATCATCGTCGTGCACCGCTCCGACGGCAGCGGCACCACCAGCATCTTTACCGACTACCTCTCGTCGGTGAGCCCGACCTGGGCCCAGTCGATCGGCAAGGGGACCTCGGTCAAGTGGCCGGTGGGCCTGGGGGGCAAGGGTAACGAAGGGGTCGCCGGCCAGATCAAGACCACCCCGTACACCATCGGCTACGTGGAACTGGCGTATGCCTTCGAGAACAAGCTCCCGTACGCCTTCCTGAAAAACCGGGAAGGCCACTTCGTCGAGCCTTCCATCGCCTCCACCACGGCAGCCGCCGCCGGCGCCGCCAAGCAGATGCCCGCCGACTACCGCATCTCGCTCGTGAACCAGCCCGGCAAGAACGCCTACCCGATCGTCGGCTTCACCTGGCTCCTCATCTACCAGGATCAAAAGGACAAGGCGAAGGCTAAGAAACTGGTCGAGTTCCTGAACTGGGAGCTGAAGCAGGGGCAGAAGATGGCGGGCAAACTCCTCTACGCCCCGCTGCCGGCGAACGTGGCCAAGATGGTGGAAAAAACCGTCAAGAGCATCAGGTAAGCCATGCAGACCAACGTCCACACGGAGGTCGAGGCGTCCGGCCTCGGCCTCGATAGTTATCCCCAAACGGAGACGACCTTGCAACCGGTAACCAAGACAACCGGCCCGGAGGCGGGAAAGAGGCTTAACGGCGATGCGCTGTTTCGCTACCTCACCACCTTTTTCGCCCTGAGCATCCTGGCGATCCTGGCGCTTATGCTGGTCGAGATGACCAGCGAGAGCCTGCCGGCCATCAGGAAGTTCGGCTGGCAATTCGTCACTGGCAGCAACTGGGACGCCGTGCAGGGCGATTTCGGCGCCCTCCCCTACCTCTGGGGCTCGGTCATCTCCTCGGTGCTGGCGCTTCTGCTCGCCACCCCGCTTTCCATCGGCGCCGCCCTGTTCATCACCGAGATCGCGCCCAAAAGCTTAAGCGGCATGATCGCTCCCCTGATCGAGCTCTTGGCCGCCATTCCCTCGGTCATCTACGGACTTTGGGGGGTGCTGGTGATGGCCCCCTGGCTGCAGTCCACCGTGGAGCCGTTTCTCTCCGAGCGCTTCGGCTTTCTCCCCTTCTTCGCCGGCGCCCCCTACGGGGTGAGCATGCTGGCCGCCGTCTTCATCCTGATGATCATGGTGGTGCCGATCATCACCTCCATCACGAAAGAGGTGCTCCTGGCCGTGCCGCAGAGCCAGAAGGAGGCGGCGATCGCGCTGGGCGCCACCCGCTGGGAGATGATCAAGATGTCCATCCTCCCCTACGGCCGCTCCGGTATCCTGGGCGCCGCCATCCTGGGCCTGGGGCGCGCGGTGGGTGAGACCATGGCGGTCACCATGGTGATCGGCAACGCCCCCAAGATCTCGCTGTCGCTTTTGTCACCCGCCTACACCATGCCGAGCGTGATCGCCAACGAGTTCGCCGAGGCGACCTCCAAGCTGCACAGCTCGGCCTTGATGGAGATCGGCCTGATCCTCCTGGTGGTGACGCTCGTCATCAACGCGCTCGCCAGGCTTTTGATCTGGAGCGTTTCCCGGGATTCGGGAGGTGCGGCATGACGGGCGCGATCGGTTTCCGCAAACTTAAAAACCACACCATGACCCTCTTGATGTTCGGGGCCACCGCGGCGGTGCTGGTGCCTTTGGCGCTGATCTTCTTCCACATCGTCAAGATGGGCTTAAGCTCGGTCAACCTCGACTTCTTCACCCAGATCCCCAAGCCTCCCGGCGAGGCGGGGGGCGGCATGGCCAACGGCATGCTCGGCTCGGGGATCATGATCGCCGTCGCCTCGCTGATCGGGCTGCCCGTCGGCATCTTCGGCGCGATCTACCTGGTGGAGTACGGCGGGAGCAAGCTTTCCACCGCGATCCGTTTTGCCGCCGACGTCCTTTCCGGCACCCCGTCCATCATCACCGGCATGGTGGCCTACACCCTTTTGGTGGTGCCGCTGAAGGGGTTCTCCGCCCTGGCCGGCGCGGTGGCCTTGTCGCTGATCATGATACCGATCGTGCTGCGCACCACCGAGGAGCAGTTGAAGCTGGTGCCGGGGACCTTGCGCGAGGCGTCGCTCGCCTTGGGCGTGCCGCTTTGGCGGACCTGTCTCAAGGTGACCTTAAGAAGCGCCCTCTCAGGCGTACTGACCGGGGTACTCCTGGCCATCGCCCGGGTGGCCGGCGAGACGGCACCGCTTTTGTTCACCGCGCTGGGAAACCAGTTCTGGGGGAGCAAGCTGACAGCGCCCATGGCGGCCATCCCGCTGCAGATCTTCAACTTCGCCATCTCGCCCTACGAGGATTGGCACAGGCTCGCCTGGGCGGGGGCGCTGGTACTGGTGAGCGTGATGTTCTGCCTGAGCCTGACGGCACGCTACTTCGGCAGGGCTAGACATAGTTAACAAAAAATACAAAAGCATTTAGCCACGGAGGACACGGAGGTACACGGAGATAAGCAAAACAGGGTAAGAGCTAAACCAAAAGATTTGGATTTTGTTTCTCCTCTGACTTTTCTCCGTGTTCTCCGTGGCTGACAGCCTTTGTCTTTGATTCGATCTTATGAGGTAGTGATGACCACGAAGGTACAACTGGAAGAGCTGAACATATTCTTCGGCAAGACGCACGCGGTGAAAGACGTCAATATCTCCTTCCCGGAGAACAGCGTCACCGCGATCATCGGCCCCTCGGGGTGCGGCAAGTCCACCGTGCTCCGCTCCATCAACAGGATGCACGACCTGGTCCCCTCGGCGCAGGTCAAAGGGAAAATCCTGGTGGACGAGGCGGACATCTACGACAAGGGGGTCGACCCGGTACAGATCCGCCGCCGCGTGGGGATGGTGTTCCAGAAACCGAACCCGTTCCCGGCCATGTCGATCTACGACAACGTGGTGGCGGGCTACAGGTTGAACGGCCGCGTGCCCAAGTCGGAGGCGGACGACATCGTGGAAAGCTGCCTGCAGCGGGTGGCACTCTGGGACGAGGTGAAAGACCGGCTGAAAACCAACGCCATGAACCTCTCGGGGGGGCAGCAGCAGCGGCTTTGCATCGCCCGCACCATCGCGGTAAAGCCGGAGGTGATCCTGATGGACGAACCGGCTTCCGCACTGGACCCGATCTCGACCTTAAAGATCGAGGAACTGATCGAAGAGCTGAAAACCCGTTACACGATCATCATCGTCACTCACAACATGCAGCAGGCCGCCCGCGTCTCCGACATGACCGCCTTCCTCTACATGGGCGAACTGATCGAGTGCGGCGAGACCAAGAAGATCTTCACCACCCCGGAGAAGAAACAGACCGAGGATTACATCACCGGACGGTTCGGGTAAAATGAATCAGTTTTGAGTTTTGAATTTTGAGTAACAGTTGAGTTAGCTTTAGGTTTCGAGTTTCTGGTTTTAGGTTTGAAGTTAACTCAAAACCCAAAACCTAGAACTCAAAACTGCCTTTCTAACAGGAGACGTGGATGGAGAGAGAACACTTCAGCAAACAGTTCGACACCGAACTGAATGTGATACGGGAAAAGCTGTTGGAGATGGGGGGCAAGGTGGAGGTGATGATCGCCAACGCCATGCAGTCCCTGGTGGAGAGGGACACGGAACTGGCAGAGCGCACCATCGCCTTCGACCACGAGATCAACCGCCTGGAGATGGAAATCGACGAGCGGTGCCTGGAGGTGCTGGCCCGCCGCCAGCCCGCCGCGCGCGACCTGCGTTTCATCACCCTGGCGCTGAAGATCGTCACCGACCTGGAACGTATCGGCGACCAGTGCGCCAACATCGGCAAACGCGTGAAAGAGCTCAACCAGGAACCGACCCTCAAGCCGTACATCGACCTCCCCCGCATGGCGCAGGCCGCCTCGGACATGGTCAAGGAGGCGCTGGACGCCTTCGTGCGCGGCGACGAGAGCCTGGCCATCAAGGTGTGCAAGGACGACCAGGTGGTCGACGATCTGAACGAGCAGATTCAACGGGAACTTTTGACCTTCATGATGGGCGATCCCTCCACCATCACCCGGGCCATCAAGATCAACCACATCTCCAAGTGCCTGGAGCGGATCGCCGATCACGCCACCAACGTCGCCGAGATGGTGATCTTCATGGTGAAAGGGAAGGACATCCGCCACACCATCGCCTGACCAGGCGACGACCAAAGCGGAGAATAAAAAAAGGGGCGTCCCACAACCGGGCACCCCTTTTTCGTCTTCAGATCCCGTTCACCACGTTCTGCGGCGAACCGGCGAAAAAGGCGCGGATGTTTTCTGCGGTGGCGGCCATCAGGCGGCGCCGGGCGGCCAGGGTGGCCCAGGCGACGTGCGGGGTGATCGTTAAGTTGCGGGCGGTAAGAAGCGGGCTGTCGCCGGGGATCGGCTCGCGGACGGCGACGTCGAGCGCGGCGCCGGCGATGCGGCCGGCGTTCAGGGCATCGGCCAGCGCCTTTTCGTCGATCAGAGCCCCACGGGCTGTGTTGAGCAGCAGGGCGTGCGGCTGCATGAGCGACAGGCGCTCGGCGTCGACCATCCCCTCGTTTTGGGCGGTGAGCGGACAGTGCAGGCTCACCACGTCCGCCCGCGCGAACAGCTCGTCCAGGGAAAGCCACTCGACTAAAACCCCTTCGGGGACCTCGCGCCGTCTCGGGTTGTGCGCCAGGATCTTCATGCCAAGCGCCTGCGCGATCCGGGCGACGCAGCCGCCGATGCGGCCGAGCCCCACGATGCCCAAAGACTTTCCCGCCAGTTCGGTAAGCGGCCCCGCCACCAGGGTGAAATCGGGCGAGAGCGACCACCCGCCCCGCTTGACGGCGGCGTCGTAGGCGGCCACCCGGTTGGTGAGCGCCAAAAGCAGGGCGACGGCGTGCTGCGCCACGGAGTCGCTGCCGTACTCGGGGACGTTCACCACGGGGATGCCGCGAACGGCGGCGGCCTCCAGGTCCACCACGTTGTAGCCGGTTGCCAGCACGCAGATCAGCTTCAGCCCGGGCAGTCCGCTAATGGTCGCCGCGCCCAGTTTCGCCTTGTTGGTCAGCACGATGTCGGCGCCGGCGCAACGCTTAAGGATCAGTTCCTCCGGGGTGCGGTCGTGCACCGTCAGGCAGCCAAAGCGCGCCACACCGTCCCAGGGGTTGTCGCCGGGGTTGAGCGTATAGCCGTCGAGTACCACTATTTTCATGAATTCCTCCTGGTCAGTGCACCACGGCGCCGCCGGAAACCACGAACTTCACCGCCTCCTCCACCGTCAGCCCGCAGTCGTGCACGTCGGATTCGCGGAAGAACAGGGCAAAACCCGAGGTCGGATTGGGCATGGTCGGCACGTACACCACCACCAGGGTCTCGCCGTCGCGCATCACCTCGGCGGTGACAAAACCGATGGCGCGCACCCCGACCCGGGGCCACTCAACGAACACCGCCTTGTGATAGGAGGATTTTCCCTCCTTGAAGACCTGGGTGAGTTGCTTACTGGAGCTGTAGATCGACTTCACCAGCGGGATCCGGGAAAGGAGCGCGTCCCACCACCTCAGGATCCGGGTCCCCATCACGTTGGTGGCGAGTACGCCGCAGAAGTAGATGATGACGGCGCCGGTCAGCATCCCCAGCCCCGGGACGTGGTAGTCCCTGTGAATGAAGAAGCTGAAGATGTAGTCGAGATAGGTGCCGAGGATGCCGTCGGCGAAGTTGAACAGGAACTTCAGAATGAAGATGGTAATACCGAGCGGTATCACGATGAAAAGTCCGGTGATGAATTTCGTCTTCAGGTGCTTGACGAGATTTTCCGTGGATACCATAGCGTCCTCCTGCGATTAACGGATGTATGCATCAGAGCAGACGGAAAGTCAATGATGAAAGGCTGGCAGCTGGTTACTGGCAGCTAGCGGCTGGCAACCAGCTGCCAGCCGCCGGCATCTATATATTGACAAGCGGAACGCCAGCCACTACAGTGTTGGATTGTCGTGCAACATCGACTGTTTAGTACCCGCCGAAAGAGGCCCCAAGCATGTCCAGAAAACGTATCGTCGTCACCTCCGTCTTTGCCATTTCGCTGATAGCCCTGTTTTTGGTCGCCGCCCTGGAGAGAATCCAAAGGGCGGGCAGAAGCGATGCGGAATACCTGCGCATGTTCAAGGAAGTAGTCGAGCTGGTGAAGACGAGCTACGTCGACCCGGTCGACCAGAAGAAGCTCATGACCGGCGCCATCAACGGCATGCTCGCCGCGCTCGACCCGCACAGCAACTATATGCCCAAGACGGCCTTCACGGAGATGCAGGTGCACATGGCGGGCGCCTTCGGCGGCGTCGGCATCGCGCTTGACACCAGGGACGGCAAGCTTTTGGTCAACCAGCCGATCGAGGACACCCCCGCCTTCCGGGCCGGCATCCTGGCTGGCGACCATATCTGGAAAATCGACGGCAGGGAAACCCGCGGCCTTTCCATCACCGACTGCGTCGGCCGGATGCGCGGCACCCCGGGCACGACGGTCACCCTCGGCATCCTGCGGGCCGGTGCGCCGGCGCCGCTCAGTTTCAGGCTTACCCGCGCGATCATCAAGACCAAGAGCCTGAAGGCAAGACTTCTGGAACAAGGTTACGGCTACGTCGCCATCTCCGAGTTCCAGGAGCGCACCGGCGAGGATTTCGACCGCGCACTGAAGACGCTGGCGGCCGACAACGGCAAGCCGCTCTCGGGTCTGATCCTCGATCTCCGTTTCAATCCGGGCGGGCTCGTGGACCAGGCCTACCGGGTGGCGGACCGCTTCATCGGCGAGGGGCTCGGCAACGGCGTGATCGTCACCACCAAGGGACGCACCCCCGCCTCCGAGATGACCCTCACCGCGCGCGTCGGCGAAAAAGAGCCGCACTACCCGATGGTGGTGCTGATCAACGGCGGCAGCGCCAGCGCCTCCGAGATCGTGGCCGGCGCGCTGCAGGACCACAAACGCGCGGTGATCATGGGCACGCAGAGCTTCGGCAAAGGAAGCGTGCAGTCGATCATCACGCTACCCAACGGCGACGGGCTCAAGCTCACCACGGCGCGCTACTACACCCCCAGCGGCCGCTCCATCCAGGCCAAGGGGATCACTCCCGACGTGGTGGTGGAGTTCGCCAAGAAAAAACCGGCGGCTGCCGCGGCCAAGAAGGATGACCCGGACTTAAGGGAACAGGATCTGGATGGGCACCTGGAGGCGGGCGAAACCGCCGCCCCCTCCCCCCACCTGAAGCCGGCGCGGCCGGGTGCTGCTCTCGTAATGGAGCAGGACCTGTTGAAAAACGACAACCAGCTCGCCCGCGCGCTCGACCTCTTAAAAGGGGTCAACCTGCTTGCGGTAGGGAAGCGTTGACTCTGGGCATCGGCGGTCCGGCGGCCGGCTGCAACCTGCTCGTGATTCTCGGCGCCACCGCCTCCGGGAAGACCCGGCTGGGTGTGGAACTGGCGCGGCGGCTCGACGGGGAGATCATCTCCGCCGACTCGCGCCAGGTCTACCGTGGCATGGACATCGGCACCGGCAAGGATCTGCACGAATACGCAGACACCCCCTACCATCTGATCGACGTCGTCCCGCCCGGCCACGAATTCAACCTCTTCGAGTTCCAGCAGCGTTTCCTCGCCGCCTTCCGCGACGTCTCCGCTCGTCAGCGACTCCCCCTTTTGGTCGGCGGCTCCGGCATGTACCTCGACTGCATTTTGAGCGGCTACCGCTTGTCCGCCGTGGCCGAAAACCTTGAACTGCGCGCTCAGCTGGCGGAGCTTTCCATGGACGGTCTGGCAAAGCGGCTTGAGCGCGCCAACCCGCAGCTGCACAACACCACCGATCTCACCGAACGGGCTCGCCTGGTGCGGGCCATCGAAATCGCCGAGAGCGGGGAACGGGCGGCGCAGCCGTGGCCGGAAATCGCCCCCCTCACCTTCGGCATCCGCTGGGAGCGGTCCGTCCTCAGGGAGCGGATCACCCGTCGGCTCAAGGAGCGGCTGGGGGCCGGGATGATCGAGGAAGCGGAGCGACTGCACGCGGCGGGCGTATCCTGGGAGCGCATGGAATTTTACGGGCTTGAGTACCGATATCTGTCGCGTTACCTGAAGGGCGAAATCTCCCGAAACGACATGTTCCAGCAGTTGAACGCAGGCATCCACGACTTCGCCAAGAAGCAGGAGAACTGGTTTAGGCGCATGGAGAAGCGCGGTGTCGCCATCCGGTGGCTGGACGGCGCAGGCGACCCGCTGCGAGAATTAACTGCAGTTTTGGGTTTTGAGTTTTGAGTTTTGGGTTCTATGCTGCAATTTTGAGTTTTGAGTTTTGGGTTCAACTCAAAACCAAGAACTCAAAACTCAAAACTCGCCCAGCTTACTTAACCATTTTGCTTAAGTAATTGACGTAACTGTACGCCGTATGCTACGAAGAGATGATAAGCTGGGCGAGAGGGAGGAAGAGATGTTTCCACGACTCAAATCGGACATCCAGGCGGTATTTGACAGGGACCCTGCAGCCAGAAGCAAGCTGGAGGTGATCTTCTGTTATCCCGGCCTGCACGCCGTCTGGTTCCACCGAGTCGCGCACTGGTTCTGGAAGCACGAATGCTGGTTTTTAGGCCGCTTCACCTCGCACCTCGGCCGCTTCTTCACCGGCATCGAGATCCACCCCGGCGCCACCATCGGCCAAGGGTTCTTCATCGACCACGGCATGGGCGTGGTGATCGGCGAGACCGCCGAGATAGGCAACAACGTCACCCTCTACCACGGCGTCACGCTGGGCGGGGTGAGCTGGGAAAAGACCAAGCGCCACCCCACCGTGGACGACAACGTGGTGATCGGCTCCGGCGCCAAGGTGCTCGGCCCCTTCACCGTGGGCCGGGACAGCAAGATCGGCTCCAACTCGGTCGTCGTCAAGGAAGTCCCCCCCAACTCGACGGTGGTCGGCATCCCCGGCCGCGTGGTGATGAGCACCGACGCGCCCCAGCACCGGGTCGACCTCGAGCACGGCAGGATGCCGGACCCGGAAGCCAAGGCCATTTCCTGCCTGTTCGACCAGATCCGCGAACTGGAGAGAAAGTACAACACGCTTGCCGCCGAACACGAAGAGCTGAAGAAGAAAATCTCCGGCTAACCCACCCGCATGCACAAGAAAATCGCCATAACGACGCTCGGTTGCAAGATCAACCAATTCGAATCCGCCGCCATGACCGAGGCGCTGGCGCAGGAAGGGTACAGTATCGTCCCCTTCTCCGAGAGCGCCGACGTCTACGTCGTCAACAGCTGCACGGTAACCGCCAAGACCGACGCGGAATCGCGCCGCCTGATCAGGCGCGCCGCCCGCCAGAACCCGCAGGCGCGCGTGGTGGTCACCGGCTGTTACGCGCAGATGGCCGGCGACGAGCTTTTGGACCTGCCGCAGGTGAACATGGTGCTCGGCAACTCCGAGAAGCGCGACATCGCCGGGCTGCTTCGGGAACTGGGCGAAAAGCCGGTGGCGATCGTCTCGGACATCTCCCGGCGCGCCTTAAACGAGCGCACAAAGCTTGAGAGTTTCGCGGAGCACACCCGCGCCTTTCTCCAGGTGCAAAACGGCTGCGATGCCCGTTGCGCCTACTGCATCGTCCCCTTTGCGCGCGGGGCGAGCCGCAGCGTCACGCCGGAAGAGGTGCTTGAGGGCGTCGCCTCCTTTACCGCCAAGGATTTCAAGGAGATCGTGCTCACCGGCATCCATCTCGGGGCCTACGGTCTCGACCTCACCCCCGCCACCGATCTCTTGGCACTGTTGCGGCGCATCGAGGCAAGCGGCCTCACCTCGCGCGTCAGGGTCGGCTCGGTGGAGCCCACCGAACTCTCGGCCGAGTTCATCGACTATCTCGCCGAGAGCCGGGTGATCTGCCCGCACCTGCACCTGCCGCTGCAAAGCGGCTCCGACGGCGTGCTTTCCCGCATGAACCGAGGCTACGACACGGCCCTCTACCGCAGCGTCGTGGAATCTTTGCTGCGTACGGTTCCCGACATCTACCTCGGCTGCGACGTCATCGCCGGTTTTCCCGGCGAGAGCGAAGAGGAGTTCGAGGAGGCCTGCCGTTTCATCGGTAGCCTCCCCCTGGCGAGCCTGCACGTCTTCCCCTACTCTTCCCGTCCCGGCACCCCTGCCGCGGCTATGAAGCAGTTGCCGCCGCAAGTCATCAAGGAGCGCGCCGAGACCCTGCGCAAGATCTCGGAGGCCAAGCTGGCAAGCTATGCGGCGCGGTTTGTGGGGAGGGAATTGGCGGTACTCGTGCAGAAGGACGCAGGGGGGAGAAAAGGACTTGCCCGCAACTACCTGCCGGTGACTATCGAAGGAAGCGGGAGCCTGCAGAACAGCGAAGTCATGGCGACGATCACCGGGAGCAAGGGCGGGGAGCTTTTCGGGGCAATCTAAGACTAAAATCTTTGGCACACGGATTTAACGGGTTTGACGGATAAAATCAGATCAGGCAAAAGCGTAGAACTGGTTAACGTACTAAGGCCAGTCACAAATAACGAAACGGGTATCGGCACACTGTCATCCTAAAGCGTAAGCAAAGGATCTGCTTTTGCCTTTACCCGTTTTTCGATGGTAGTTTCAGCAGTATCTGCCTTGATCCGTCTAATCCGCCAGATCCGTGTGCCGGTTTTGACTTTAGCTTTGACTTTTATACCGTAAAGGTAAAGGTAGCCCCCTTACCCTGTTCGGCGTCGGCACTGACCTTGCCACCGTGCCGGTTGACGATCCGCCTGACCACGGCAAGCCCTATGCCGCAACCGGGAAACTCTTCCTGACTGTGCACCCGCTGAAACGGCACAAAAAGCTTGTCCGCATAATTCACATCGAACCCCACCCCGTTGTCCCGCACGGCAAAGGCCGCACGCCCATCCAACCGGGTCTCGTACAGCTCGATTACCCCCTGCTCTTTGGGGGCGGTGAACTTCCAGGCGTTGGCAAAAAGCTTATCCAACACCACCCTGAGCATGCGCGCATCCCCGCGCGCCGTTAGCCCCCGGGCGATCCTGAACTCGACCGCTCTCTCAGGCTCGGACCGGACCAGTTCGGCCGCGACCTCGCCCGCCAGGAAGGTCAAATCCACGCTTTCCTTATGCAGCTTGCCACACGCGTAGCGCGACAACTCCAAGATGGCGTCGATCATCTCCAGCATGCGCCGGCTCGACTTCCTGATCCGCTCCAGATACTCCTTGCCCGTCGAATTGAGCTTCCCCGCGCACTCCTCGGCCAGTGCCTGGCTGAAGCCGTCGATGTGCCGCAAGGGAGCCCGCAGGTCGTGCGACACCGAGTATGCCAGCATCTCCAGCTCGTGGTTGGTCGATTCGAGTTGCGCGGTCCGCTCCACCACCCGCAGTTCCAATTCGCCGTTGAGCCTCAAAAGGCTCTCGTTCACCTCTGCCAGCTCGCGCACCTTCTCCTCAAGTTTCCCCGCCACCAACTGGCTGTAGCTCCTGAGGAACTCCTCCTCCGGCCATGCCTTGGCAACCGGCCGACCGACGGGATCTTCCATCGCCAGCACACGGCCGACCTCGTCCCACAACTGGTCCGGGCTCTTCGGTTTTTCCAGGAAGGCCGAGGCGCCGAGCGAGCAGGCGAGTTCCGCCTCCTTGCTGCCGGTGTACACGGCCGAGTAGAAGATGAAGGGGATGTCTCTGAGATCGGTGAGTTTTTTGAGTTCGTGGAGGAACTGGAACCCGTCCATGACGGGCATCAGACAATCGGAAAGGATGAGGTCGGGCTTCTCGGAGGCCGCCGCCTCCAGCCCCTGTCGGCCGTTGGCAGCCTCGACCACCTGCCAGCCGTGCCACTCGAAATTGAACCGGATGATCTTGCGATCGCTGCGGCAGTCCTCTACGACGAGCACTTTCATCATCCCCTCCCGGTCTGGCTTTTGGCAAGCAAACCAGGAAAGAATACCAGAGTTTTGAGTTCTGAGTTTTGGGTTTTGAGTTAACCACCTCTCGAGTTTTGGATCTTGAGTTCCGGGTTGTTGAGTTCCAGGTTTTGACTTCAAACCCAAAACCCAAAACTCAAAACCCAAAACTGCCTTAAAGCTGCCTCACCATCTCCGCGACGCGCTTGACGTCGGCCAGGTCCCTGAACTCGCGATAGCCGTCGATCCCTTCGGGATCGAGCCCGCAGTAGAAACGGGGGCGCTTCGTCTTCAGCCCCGCCAAAAGCTTCCCGGAGGGATAATCCACCGTTTCCTTAAACTCGGCGGCGGACTTAAGCTCCATCACCACGCTGTAGCCCAGCTGGAACAGCCGTTTGAGCCGCTCGGTCACCAGAAGATCGGCCGCCTTCTGCAGGTCGGCGCCGCACAGCGTCTCCAAGGCAAGGTTAAGGTAGCCGCAGACCCGCTGCGCGATGGTGGCCATCCCACTGGGGTCGTCGAACCCGGCACCCTCGGCGACCAGCGCGCCGTTCACCAGGTAGTTGAGTTCCTGTCCAAGCTCCGGGGAACCGGTAGCGGCCAGCGCCTTGAAAAGCAGCGTTTCACGGTCCGCCCGGACCGGCACCAGGGCCGAAGTCTCCCCACCCGGCTCCAGATCCTTGTCACGCAGCAGCTGAAAGGAGGCGGGGTTGACGCGGCGATACATGGAAAGCGCCTCGGCGAGCGCGGGGAAACCCAAGTCCTCCAGGCGCCCGTTGCGAAACCTCAGGCACTCCTCCTCCAGTTCCGTTTCGAGCCCTCCCTGAATCGACTCCATAAGGGCTACGTAGAGCGGGTGGTCGAGCTTGATCAGCATCTCCACGAAGGAACCGATCAGCCTGCTGTGCTTGGGATTCTTGAACTTGAGCATGAACGTGTCGTCGAAGGTATGGTCGTAGTCCATCTGGCGCACCTCGTCGCTGTCCAGGTCGCCGATGCCGCCTCCGACCAAAAGTTCGCGCCCCAGGAAGAGCTGCAGGAACTCGAAGTCCAGGCACTCGAGCAGCGAATGAATGCGCGGCTCGCCCCCTTCCATGAAGAAGCTTAACCAGTGGCACGCCTTCTCCTGGGAAAAATTCCACCCCTGCCAAAGCTCCAGGTCCAGGATGAAACGGGACTGCTCAGGCGAGGCCAGTTGCATGAGCCCGAGCGCGTCCTCTTCACCGATTTCCTTTATCAGCCAGAACAGTTCCTGCGGCTGAAAGGAGGCAACGAGCCTTCGCGCATCGGGATCTTCCAGGATCAGCTCCATGCGCTCCTTGGGCGCCAGGCGCTGCAGGTAGTGCTGTTTGTCGGGTAGTACGAGCGCGTGGAAGGCGCTTTCAGAAAGCTGAACGACATCGGAATGCTTGTTTTGAACCATTACTTCTCCTCAGTTAACTGCAGCTGCTAGCAGCTAGCAGCTAGCAGCCAGCAGCTAGTAGCTAGCGACCGTTTTTATATCCGCACGATCTCGGCAACCATTTCAAATTCTGCACCAGTTCCGGGGTGAGTTGCACGCACTCCGGGAACACCTTGAACCGCTTACTGTAGATCTTGCATTTCCTGCTGTCGATATCGAGGTAGCGGCACGGGACCCGGGTGTAGAGAATCCGGCCGTCT
>Ga0209415_10005824_pt1 | contig 22042 bp, 19 predicted proteins | sample PeaSoiSIISIP2007_FD_187696 | JGI IMG/M metagenome (GOLD analysis project Ga0209415, IMG submission 187696) | Peat soil microbial communities from Weissenstadt, Germany - SII-SIP-2007 (SPAdes) (version 2) | ecosystem: Environmental > Terrestrial > Soil > Wetlands > Peat | place: Germany... | reverse complement strand
CAGCTTGCTGGCGCTTTCGGCTGGGCTTGCACGTCCGACAGCGGGAGCAAGCTCCACGCACTCCAAACGCTTCGCGATTTCGGCCATGCGCCCCGACCCAATCAAACGCTAAATCTCATTCCTTTTGACATCCGCCGCCCTTTGGGCCATTGTCCGACAGTTTGACCGGAGCATGGGAAAAGCACTAATTATCGCGGAGAAACCGTCCGTGGCGAGCGACATCGCCAAAGCCCTGGGCGGTTTCAAGCGCACGGACGACTTCTACGAAAGCCCGCGGTATGTCCTTTCGTCAGCGGTCGGCCACCTGCTCCAGTTGTGCGTGCCGGAGCAATACGAAGTGAAACGGGGCAAGTGGACGTTTGCGCATCTGCCCGTGATTCCGCCCCATTTTGACTTGCAGCCCATCGAGCGGAGCGAGTCGAGGCTCAAGCTGCTGCTCAAGCTGCTTAAACGGGCGGACGTGGACTCGCTCATCAACGCCTGCGACGCCGGGCGCGAGGGGGAGTTGATTTTTCGCTATCTCGTCCAATTCGCCAAGAGCCGCAAACCCATCCAGCGGCTCTGGCTCCAGTCCATGACCCCGGCAGCGATTCGCGACGGGTTTGCCCACCTCCGCGACGACGCCTCGATGCGACCCCTGGCCGACGCCGCCGTCTGCCGTTCGGAGTCCGATTGGCTGGTCGGCATCAATGGCACGCGCGCCATGACCGCCTTCAACTCCAAAACGGGCGGCTTTCATCTCACCACCGTCGGGCGAGTGCAGACCCCCACCTTGGCCATCCTCGTCGAGCGCGAGGAGCGGATCAAAAAGTTCGTCTCGCGCGATTACTGGGAAGTCCATGGCACCTTCGCGGCCCAGGCGGGCGAGTATGGCGGCCGCTGGTTCGACGAGCATTTTGCCAGGAAAGACACCGAGCCCGAGCTCAAGCCCGAGCGCCTCTGGGAGGTCGAACGCGCTGAGGCCATCCGCCAAAAGTGCCTCGGCAAACCGGGCACCGTCACCGAAGAGAGCAAACCGACCACCCAGCTCTCGCCCTTGCTTTACGACCTCACCAGCTTGCAGCGCGAGGCCAACGGACGCTTCGGCTTTTCCGCCAAGAACACCCTCGCGCTGGCCCAGGCCCTTTATGAAAGACACAAGGTCCTGACCTATCCCCGCACCGATTCGCGGGCCTTGCCGGAAGATTACCTCGACACCGTCAACAAGACGCTCGACATGCTCGGCCAGACGCCCTATGGCAGTTTTGCCGGCCAGATCCTCACGAGCGGCTGGGTCAAACCCAACAAGCGCATCTTCAACAACGCCAAAGTCTCGGATCACTTCGCCATTATTCCCACCACCGAACCGCCCCGGAACCTGGGCGAGGCCGAGGGCAAGCTCTACGACATGGTGACCAAGCGGTTCCTGGCGGTCTTCTACCCGGCGGCGGAGTTCCTGGAAACCACGCGCATCACGCGCGTCGAGGGAGAGCCCTTCAAGAGCCTCGGCAAAGTGCTGGTCACCGCCGGTTGGCTGGCGGTTTACGGAAAAGAGGCGCAGACCGACGACACCCCGAGGCTGGTCCCGGTGCAGCCCCAGGAGACGGTCGCCACGACCAATGTCGAGGTGGTTGCCGCGCAAACCAAGCCGCCGGCCCGCTTCACCGAGGCCACCCTGCTCAGCGCCATGGAAGGAGCCGGCAAGCTGGTCGAGGACGAAGAGTTGCGCGAGGCCATGCAGGAGAAGGGCCTGGGCACGCCCGCCACCCGCGCGCAAATCATCGAGGGCCTCATTTACGAGAAGTACGTCCACCGCCAGGGCCGCGAGCTGCAGCCCACCGCCAAGGCCTTCTCCCTCATGGCCCTGCTCCGGGGCCTGGGCATTCCCGAGCTCTCCTCCCCCGAACTCACCGGGGACTGGGAATTCAAGCTGCTTCGCATGGCGCGCGGCAAGCTGGGGCGCGCCGAGTTCATGACCGAAATCGCCGCCATGACGCGCGACATCGTCGAGAAGGCCCGCCGCCATGAAAGCGATACCGTGCCCGGAGACTTCGGCACGCTCAAGGTGCCCTGCCCCAAGTGCGGCGGCGAGATTCACGAGAACTATAAAAAGTTCCAGTGCCAAAAATGCGATTTCGGCCTCTGGAAAATCGTGGCCGGCAGGCAGCTCGAAATCCCGGAGGTCGAGGAACTCATCGCCAAAGGCAAGGTCGGCCCGCTGGCCGGATTTCGCAGCAAGCTCGGCAAGCCCTTCGACGCCGCCATCAAGCTCACGCCGGAGTTCAAACCGGAGTTCGATTTCGGTCCGGACAACCTCAAAGGCAACGGCAGCGCCGCCCCGGTCGATTTCACGGGCCAGGAGCCGGTCGGCAAGTGCCCCAAGTGCCAGCAGCGCGTCTTCGAACTGCCCATGCAGTACGTCTGCGAGCGCGCCGTAGGGCCCGAACGCTCGTGCGCCTTCCGCGCGGGCAAGCTCATCCTGCGCCAGCCGGTCGAACGACCCCAAATGCAAAAACTCCTCGCGACCGGCAAGACCGATTTGCTCGACAAATTCATCTCCAAAAAGGGACGTCCCTTCAAGGCCTTTCTCGTGCTCAAGGAGGGCGACGTCTCCTTCGAGTTTCAGCCCCGGGCCGCCAAACCGAAATCCGCCTCCCGCTCCTCCCGCGAACCCAAGGCTCCGGCGCCCAAACTCGATTTCACCGGCCAGGAGCCGCTCGGCGCCTGTCCCAAGTGCGGCGGGCGAGTCTTCGATAGCCAGGCCGCTTATCTCTGCGAAAAATCCCAGGCCCCCCAGCATCCCTGCAAGTTCAAGATCAACAAGGTGATTTTGCAGCAACCTCTCGACCGCCCCCAGGCCGCCCTGCTCCTCTCCCGCAAACGGACCGACCTGCTCCCGGCTTTCATCTCGAAAACGGGACGGCCCTTCCAGGCCTTTCTCGTCATGGACGGCCTGGGCCAGGTCACCTTCGAGTTCCCGCCCCGCTAAAACAGCGGATGCCAGAGCAACCCTCCAACGCGGCGCGTCCCGTCTCCGACCCCTGGCTGGCGAGGTTCCTGGAGCACCTGACGACCGACCGCGGCGCCTCCGAATACACGCAACGCAACTACCGCCAGGCCCTCCTGGAGTTCCAGCGATGGCACCAGGCCGAGCGCCGGCAGCCGCCGAGCTGGGCCGCCCTCGAACGCGACGATTTCCGCTCGTATGTTCGGTTCCTGGGCAGGCAGAAACTCGGCCGGGCCGCCATCCAGCTCCGCTTTTCCGCCTTGCGGACATTTTATCGGTTCCTCATCCGGCACGGAGTGCTGGCCGCTTCGCCGATTAAAAACCTGGCGCTGCCCAAGCCAGGCCTGCGCCTGCCGAAGTTTCTGACGGCCGAACAGATGATCCACCTGCTCGAGGCGCCCCTCAAACTCCTGCCGCCCGGCGGAGCCCCAACCCCGGCCACTAACGGCCAGCGCAAAAGGCGGCAGGCGGCCGCTTTGCGAGGCTGGCGCGACGTGGCTGTGCTCGAGACCATTTACTCGTGCGGCTTGCGCATCAGCGAGCTTTGCGGGCTAAGGGTCGACGACATTGATTGGAGCGAGCGCCTCATCCGGGTTCGCGGCAAAGGCCGCAAGGAGCGCCAGGTCCCGGTTGGGGAACCGGCCCTGGCGGCCATCAAGCGCTACTGGGAACTGCTCCGTTTGCCGCCCGCCGGTGATTCGCCCGTCTTTCTGAGCAAGCCCTCCACGGCGGCGCCCGTTTCCCCGCGCCTCTTGCAGCTTCGCCTCAAGAAATACCTCGCCCTCGCCGGGCTGGACCCGGGCCTGACCCCTCATAAGCTGCGGCACAGTTACGCCACGCACTTGCTGGATGCCGGCGCCGACCTGCGCAGCGTCCAGGAACTCCTCGGGCACGCCCACCTCGTCACCACCCAAGTCTATACCCACCTCAGCACCGAACGCCTCAAGCGCGCCTACGACCAGGCCCACCCGAGAGCGTAATTTGATGTTTCGGGTTGCGGGAACTCACGGCCCAGTCAAACTGCCGCATGATCGATCACGACCGTCTCTTTAAGGAACTCCTCACCACTTTTTTTCCCGAATTCCTGGACCTCTTCCTCCCGGACCTGAGCGCGTATGTGGACCGCCAGTCGATTGCGTTCCTGGACAAGGAGGTCTTCACGGACGTCACCGCTGGCGCCGCTCACAGGGCAGACCTCGTGGCGAGGGCCAGGCATCGCGGGGAGGAATCGTTCTTCCTCGTCCATCTGGAACATCAGGCGCAGCCCCGGGCGGGGTTCGCCCAGCGGATGTTCGGCTATTTCGCCGCGCTGCACGCCCGGCACCACCTGCGGGTCTATCCGATCGCTCTGTTCTCCCACGATTGCCTGCAACCCGAACCGGACGAATATCGGGTGAAATTTCCCGATTTGGAAGTGCTGCGCTTCCGTTTTCGGGTCATTCAGCTCAGCCGGCTGAGCTGGCGGGATTATGGCCGGCAGGCCAACCCGGTGGCCAGCGCGCTGATGGCCCGCATGGGCATGGCCCCGGAGGAGCGCCCGCGGGTGAAACTGGAGTGTCTGCGGCTCCTAATCACCCTGCAGTTGGACCCGGCGCGGCTGCGGCTCATTTCGGCGTTCGTGGACACCTACTTGCGACTCAACCAGCGGGAAACATTGCTTTTTGATCAGCAAGCCGCTACATTACTTGGCGAGACCGAAAGGACGACCGTTATGGAACTGACAACCAGTTGGAAAGAGGAAGGCATCGAGATTGGCCGGCAGGAGGGGCGGCAGGAGGGGCGGCAAGAGGGGCGGCAAGAGGGGCGGGAACGGGAATGCCAGTTCATCCTGCGCCAGTTGCGGAAACGGCTCGGCCCCTTGGAGCCCGCCTGGGAGATGCGTATCCGCCAGTACTCCTTCGACCAACTCGAAGAGCTTGGCGAGGCTTCGGTGGATTTCACCGCGGCCCTCGATCTGCAGCAATGGCTGGCGGCTCACTGAAAACCCAGGGCTCGGCAACCGGATCAGAGCCGCCTCCTGGGCCTGCGCCAAGGGGACACCTCCGGTTCCTGTTTGGTTGTTGAGGCGCAGGAAGGCTGGACTCATGAGAGCTGGAATGTTGTCTGTAGCTGCTGGCCTGGTTGCCCTGGGCGATTTGGCGTGGCCTGTGGAGAGGGCCACCAGCGCCGCGGGGGCCACCCAAAGGCGAGAGGCCGCTCTTGGGTCCGGCATTCCCGTCTTTGGCGAGGCCCCTGCCTTCGCGGGTGGGGCACTCGGTTGCCACCTGCCCTACTCTGAGGAGGCCGTGGGAAAGGCGGCTTACGATCGCTTCGCCAACTGAGCGGCAGCGAGGGAGATGTGCCCCTCCCGATCCGGCAGTGCCTTAAGCCTGGGCCGGATGGCATCGTAATATGCCATCAGGTCGCGGTCGAAGCGATCCACGACTAGGTCGATCATGGCCTTGAGCCGCTCGTCTTCGGGTCGGCGACCTGGAACCTCGAGATTCAGCCTGGTCTGGATACCTTTCATACCCAATTTGTACGGGCAAGGCGAGCCCGCGTCAACATGCAAGACCTCCCGTCCCGCCGGCCCGGGTTCGGGCCGGCCCCGGGGGCAAGTCGCAGGGCCACAAAAAAATAACTTGTGCAACCGGGCGGCGTGATGCAGTTTCTTGGCCGCTTCCGGCTCAGGGTGGATTTGGGTCCGGGGCGACGGCCTCCTCTGGAACGGCCTTTTAGCGCGCATGCAATTACTACGAGTCATAATGGCCTGGGTCCTTTTAGCCGGCCTGCCCGCCTTGGCGAGCACCGGCGGGTCGCCCGCGGGCGCGCTCGAGGCGGCCTCGACACCCGGCGCCACGGCCGAGCGAGCGGAGCACGGTCTGTCGCAGCAAGCAGGCGAAATCAGCAGCTTCAAGGCGCCTTGGGGGCCCTTTCCGGTCACCAACTCGATGCTGGTGAGCTGGATCGTCGCGGTGGGCCTCATCGTCTTTGTCCAGGGCGCTACTCGGCGGATGAAGGACGTGCCCGAGGGGGCGCAGAACGTTTTGGAATGGATGGTCGAGAGCCTCTATGATTTTCTCGAGGGGATCATCGGGGCGCACCTGGTGAAGCGGACGTTCTGGTTTTTCGCCACCATCTTCATTTTCATCCTGTTCGCCAATTGGATAGGCTTGATCCCTGGCGTGGGCACCGTCGGCTGGGGTCATCAGACGCCACAGGGGTTTGTCGTGGACCAGCCCTGGTTCCGGGGGGCCAATGCGGATTTGAACATGACGCTGGCCATGTCGCTGGTGTTTTTCGTCTGCTGGTTCTACTGGGCGATGCGGGAGATCGGCCCGCTCGGCTTCTTGAAGGAGCTGTTTGGGGCAAAGGGCGAAACGCAGGGCCTGCTGAAGCTGCTGATGGTCGTCGTATTCTTCGCGGTTGGCCTGCTGGAAATCGTGTCCATCCTCTTCCGCCCCGTATCGCTGAGCTTCCGCCTTTACGGCAACATGTTCGCCGGCGAAAACATGCTGGAAGCGATGTCCAGCCTGGTCCCGAGCCTGGGCTGGCTGCTGCCCATCCCGTTCTATTTCATGGAATTGCTCGTGGGGTTTGTCCAGGCGCTGGTTTTCATGCTCCTGACGGCGGTCTTCACGATGCTCATCTGCGCGCACGAAGCGGCGCCCGCGGGGGCGGCGCATCACTGAAAAAGACTTTCGACGGTTTGAGCGCGTTCCATCGCGGCAGCCGTCGAGCAACCGAAGAGAAAGGAAAAACATATATGTCGTTAATGCCAATGTTGGCAGAAGGACTGACCGGCAATATTCACGTCGGCCTGGCAGCGCTCGGCGGAGCCATTGGCGTCGGCTTCATCGGCATGGGCGCTTCGCAAGCGGTCGGACGCAATCCCGGCGCGGCCACGAAGATCCTGGTCCAGTCAATCCTGGCCATTGCCTTTGCCGAAGCCATCGTGTTCTACGCCTTGTTCCTTGTTCCCAAGTGACCCAAGGCGATTCCTGGGGCGCGGTCCAGGCTATTTTGAATAGCCCTCTCCGCGGCTGAGCCCGACCCATTCGTGGTGTTATGAACCAGTTCATTCTATTGGCCGAAGCGGGCGGCGGGGGACCGGTGGAGCAGATTGCCCGCACGTTCGGTGTGGACATGGCGCACCTTATCGCCCAGATCATCAGCTTTGTCATCGTCTGCATCTTCCTCTATTTCCTGGCCTACAAGCGCGTGCTGGCCATGCTCGAGGAGCGCCGCCAGCGCATCACGGAGGGCCTGGCCAATGCGGAGAAGACCAAGGCGGAGCTGGCCCGGGCCGAGGCCCAGCGGCTCGAGATTGTGTCGCAAGCCAATACCCAGGCGAACCGCCTGATCGAGGAGGCGCGCCAGGCCGCGGCGCGCGTCCAGGAGCAGGAGACGCAAAAAGCCATCGCGGCCGCCGAGCAGATCATGGCCAAGGCCCGGGAGGCGGCCGCCCAGGACCACGCCCGCATGCTGGCCGAGCTCAAACGGGAAGTGGGCCGTCTGGTTATTCAGACCACCGCCACCGTCACCGGCAAACTCCTGACCGCTGAGGACCAGCGCCGCCTGGCGGAAGAGACGGCCAGACAAGTGGCTTTATGACCGTCTCCAAACAAGCCAGGCGCGAGGCCAAGGAGTTGTTCGGCACTTGCCAGGTCAACGGGCTTCTCGACGAAGGCCGCGCTCGGACCGCCGTGCGGCAAGTGCTCGAACGCCGGCCGCGCAGCTATCTGGCGATCCTGACCCATTTCCAGCGGCTGGTGAAGCTCGAGCTGCAGCGGCGGACCGCCCGAATCGAGTGCCCCGTCGCCCTCGCCCCCGACCTGCGAGCGGCTATCGAGGCAGGGCTGGCCCGCGCTTACGGGCCAGGCCTTTACCTCTCGGTGGCGCAAAACCCCGCTCTCATCGGCGGGCTGCGCATCAAGGTCGGGAGCGATGTTTACGACGGCAGCATTAAAGCGCGATTGGCCGCCCTGGAAGAAACCTTCGAGCGCAGTGGCCAAGGCCTTTGACATACTGGTCCTCCGGAGTGCGCCGGCCGAGCGAATCGCCGACGGCGCTTTCGGCCGGCCTGGACGTGTCCTGATTTTATGAGCAACTTATTACAGGAAATCGAAGCCCAGATCGCGGGCGTGAAAACCGCCACCGCGCGGCAGAATGTCGGCGTGGTCCGGGAGATCGGCGACGGCGTCGCGCGCATTGAAGGGTTGACCGATGCGATGCTGAACGAGATGCTCGATTTCGGCAAAGGGGTCGTTGGGCTGGCGTTGAATCTTGAGGAAACGGATGTCGGCGCCATCATCCTGGGCGACTACACGCAGATCGAGGAAGGGGACGAGGTCCGGACCACGGGCAAGCTGTTGCAGGTGCCGGTGGGCAAGGGCCTGCTGGGCCGGGTCGTCAATGCCTTGGGCTGGCCCTTGGATGGCAAAGGACCGGTGCAGAGCGACACCGCCTACCCGGTGGAGAAGATCGCCCCGGGCATCATCAAGCGCCGCCCGGTGAGCCAGCCGGTCCAAACCGGGATTATGGCGGTGGACGCCATGATTCCCATCGGGCGCGGGCAGCGGGAACTGATCATCGGCGATCGGTCCACCGGCAAGACGACACTGGGGATCGATACCATTATCAGCCAGGCGCGCCTGAATCGCGCCGCCGAGGAAGCCGGCGACAAGGAGTACCGCCCGCTCTACTGCATCTACGCGGCCATCGGCCAGAAGCAGTCCAATATTGCCCGCATCATCGCCGTGCTCGAGCAAGCCAAGGCCATGCCCTACACCATTGTCATGGCCGCGCCCGCCTCGGACTCCGCGACCAATCAGTACCTCGCCCCCTTTGCCGCCGCCGCTATGGGTGAATGGTTCATGGACCACGGCATGGACGCCCTGATCATCTTCGACGACCTCTCCAAGCACGCCGTCGCCTATCGCCAAGTCTCGCTGGTCCTCAAACGTCCCTCCGGCCGCGAGGCCTACCCAGGCGATGTCTTTTACCTCCACAGCCGTCTCCTCGAACGCGCTGCCCGAGTGGGCGAAAAGTACGGAAACGGTTCGCTCACCGCCCTGCCCATCATCGAAACTCAGGCCGGGGACGTCTCCGCCTATATCCCCACCAACGTCATCTCGATCACCGACGGCCAGATCTTTCTGGAGACCGACCTTTTCTACCAGGGAATCCGCCCGGCCATCTCGGTGGGCATTTCCGTTTCCCGAGTTGGCTCGGCGGCGCAGGTCAAGGGAATGAAGCAGGTGGCCGGGCGCATCAAACTCGAATTGGCTCAGTTCCGGGAACTGGCCGCTTTCGCCCAGTTCGGCTCGGACCTGGACGCCAAAACGCAGGCGCAAATCGAGCGCGGCAAGCGCATCATCGAGGTCTTCAAGCAACCCCAATACAATCCCCTCCCCGTCGAGGTCCAGATCGCTACCCTCTGGACCGTCCAAAACGGCTTCATGGACGACGTGCGCGTGGATGACATCAAGGATTTCCAGGCCAAACTCACCGATTGCCTGGCCAGCCGAAAATCCGAACTGATGGGCCGCATCGCCAAAGAAAAGGCGCTCAGCGACGCCCTGATCGCCGATTTGAAGGCCGCGGTGGTTGAGTTCAAGCAGACGTATGCGCCCCCGGCGCCCGGCGGATCAAAATAGAGTTCTCCCTCATGCCCAGCACCCGCGACATACGCCGGCGAATCAAGTCGGTCAAGAACACCGCCCAAATCACCAAGGCGATGCAGATGGTGGCGGCGTCCAAAATGCGCAAAGCGCAGCAGGCGGCCCTGGCAGGCCGCCCTTATGCCGCGCTGATGAGCGATGTGCTGAGCAGCCTGGCCGCCAACGCGGGAGGCTTTACGCATCCGCTGATGGAAGTCCGCGAGCCCAGAACGCGGGCGATTATTCTCGTCAGCACCAACAAGGGTCTGTGCGGCGCGCTCAACAGCAACCTGATGCGCGAGGCGGCCAAGCTCGATCGAGAAACCCTCTTCATCACCTCGGGACGCAAAGCGGCCCAGTTCGTCGCCCGGACCCAGCGCCGCCTGGCGGTGGAATTCGCCTACCAGGAGGCCCCGCTGTTCGCCGAGGCGCGGGCCATCTCCAAGTCCGCCCGCGACCTGTTCCTCAAGGAGGAAGTGGACCGGGTGGATATTCTCTACACGAAATTCGTTTCCACGCTGGTGCAACGCCCCGAGCTGCACCCCTTCCTGCCCGTGGGCGACCTCAAGCCGCTCGCGGCCGGAGTTCACGAGCCGCCCTCCGCCGCGGAGCCGGCTCCGGCCGCGACCGAGTTCCTGTTCGAGCCCAATGCCGGCCACGTGCTGGGCGCCTTGCTGCCGCACAGTTTGAATTTCCAGATCTTTCAAATTCTGCTCGAGGCCAAAGCCAGCGAACAGAGCGCCCGCATGGTGGCGATGAAGAGCGCCACCGATAACGCCAGCAAGCTGATCAAGGACCTGACGCTCGAATACAACAAACTGCGCCAGGGCAATATCACCAATGAACTGCTCGAAATCTCCACGGCCGCCATGGCGCTAGGATAATACTGAGATGAATAAAGGCAAAATCGTTCAAGTCATCGGTCCCGTAGTGGACGTGGAGTTTCCCGAGTCGCTGCCGGCCATCTACCGGGCGCTGACCGTGGATTTCAAGGTCAACAATGAGCCGGTGAAGCTGACCCTCGAGGTCCAGCAGCACTTGGGCAACCACTGGGTGCGCACCGTCGCCATGTCCACCACCGAGGGTCTCAAACGGGGCTATGAGGTGGTCGATACCGGCGAGCCCATCTCCATGCCCGTCGGGGACGGCGTGATGGGCCGGGTGTTAGACGTGACCGGCAACCCCGTGGATGACCGCGGCCCGGTCATCGCCGAGAAGCGCTACCCCATTCACCGCCCGCCGCCCAGCCTCTTGGATCAGTCCACTTCGCCCCAGGTGCTCACCACCGGCATCAAGGTCATTGATTTGATTTGCCCCTTCCTCAAAGGCGGCAAGGTCGGCGCCTTCGGCGGCGCCGGCGTGGGCAAAACCGTCGTGATCATGGAGCTCATCAACAACATCGCCAAGCTCCACGGCGGCGTGTCCGTATTCGCGGGGGTCGGCGAGCGCACGCGCGAAGGCAACGACCTCTACAATGAAATGTCCGAAGCCAAAGTCATCCGCCAGGACAAACTGAGCGAGTCCAAGATCGCGCTGGTCTACGGCCAGATGAACGAGCCGCCCGGCGCCCGCCTCCGAGTCGCCCTCTCCGGGCTGGCGGTGACCGAGTATTTCCGGGACGAAAAGAACCAGGACGTGCTGCTGTTCATCGATAATATTTTCCGTTTTTCCCAGGCCGGCTCGGAAGTGTCCGCCTTGTTGGGCCGCACCCCCAGCGCCGTGGGCTACCAGCCGACCCTGGCCGCCGAGATGGGCGACCTCCAGGAACGAATTACGTCGACCAAGAAAGGCTCGATCACCTCGTTCCAGGCGGTCTATGTGCCGGCGGACGACCTGACCGATCCCGCTCCGGCGACGACGTTCGCGCACCTGGATGCGACGATCGTCCTCGAACGAGCCATTGCCGAATTGGGCATCTACCCCGCCGTGGACCCCCTGGCCTCGACCTCGCGGGCGCTGGCGCTGGACATCGTCGGCGAGGAACACTACGAAGTCGCCCGCGGCGTCCAGCGCGTGCTCCAACGCTACAAAGACCTCCAGGACATCATCGCCATCCTCGGCATGGACGAACTCTCACCGGAGGACAAACTCACCGTCTTCCGGGCCCGGAAGATTCAACGCTTCCTGAGCCAGCCCTTCAGCGTGGCGGAGGTCTTCACCGGCCACGAAGGCCGGCAGGTGCCAGTGGCCGAGACCGTTCGCGGCTTCAAAGAAATCCTCGCCGGCAAACACGACGACGTCCCCGAAGGCAACTTCTACATGAAGGGCGGAATCGAGGAGATTAAACAATAAGCATGACTCTCAAACTGGAGATTGTGACCCCGGAAGGCACGGCCTACTCGCAGGACGTAGAGATGGTGACGCTGCCGGGTGCGGAAGGGGAAATGGGAATCTACCCGGAACACGTCCCGCTCCTGACGCAAGTGGTCCCCGGAGAAGTCATTGCGCACCGGCAGGGGCGTGAAGAAGTTCTGGCCGTCGGCGATGGGTTCGTGCAAATCACCGGCCAACGCGTCGCCATCCTGACGGACATGGCCCGCGGCGCCGAAAGCATCGATGAAGCCAAAGTGGAAGAGGCCCGCCGCCGCGCCGAGGCGCGCCTGGCTGAACGGTTGGACGACGAGGAAGCCGCGATGGTCAACGCCGCCCTGGCCCACTCCGTGGCCCTGCTCAAGGTCAAGCGCCGCCAGCGCCGATAAGGGATCAAAGTTTAAGCCTCATTCTTTTTCCAGGAGAAACACGGTCGAGGATTTTCTGCCCAGGGCGGATTCGACCTTGAGGATGGCCGGGTAGTCTTGCGGCCGGACAATGGCGGGGGAGGTCTCGAATTCATAAGCGATGACGCACTTGCCGGGGGTCTCCGCGGCGCTGATGCGCGCCTTTCCGCTTCCGTCGGGGGCGGGGATGACCTCGCTTTTCGGAGCCATAACGAGGTGACGGAAGGCGGGGGGCAGCTCGATCTCGGTGCGAACGCTGTTCTGCGCCCGCCAGGAGATGAACAGGGGCAAGGCCCGGCGGTCGGCCCCGGCCGGGAAGAGCGAAGGAGTGAAGGGGAGATCGAAGTAAAGGTATTTGCCATCCACCACGCCGTAATTATCGATTTCGACGGTGAACTGCTCGAGACCGGGGTAGGCCTCGAATTTCGTCACCAAATCGCCGAGCGGCCGCGCGCCTTGGGCGAGGCCGGAAACGAGTTCTTGATAATAACGGTTTCTTTCCTCCGGCGGCAGTTCGGAGAAATAGCGGTTCTTGCCGTTGTAGCTGCCGCCGAAATAGCGGTGGGTCACTCCCAGCCGGGTCTTGCCGGCGTCGTCGAGGGACAGCGAATAGACGGTTTCGGTTCGGTCCCGGCAGTCGTTGGCGGCCGTGATGGTTTCCCATTGGTGGTCGGAGAGGCGGAAGCCCAAGCGCCCGTCATGCGGGGTGGAGCCCATTCTGGCATATTGGTCCGTGTCGTTCAAATAGAAGGTCTGCCCCTGGACGCTCACCCGGACGAGGGGTGTCTGGAAGGATTCGGGCAGCGGGAAGCTCAGGGCTACGTTGGTGACGCCGGGGATGGGCGGGAGACCGGAGGCGAGGACAAACTCAGGTTCAAACCCGGCCGCTTCGAGCAGGGCGTGAAGGAGGATCGCTTGATCGGCGGTGTGGCCGTAACCGTCGGCCAGAGTCGTATCGGCGGCGGAGAGTTCCTTGAGCGGGAGTTGAGTGAAAGGCGGCCCTGCCTGGCGGATCGATTTGGCCACATAGTCCCGGATTGCGCTCACGGCTTCCAGCGGGGTTTTGGCCTGGCTGGTCAATTGGCGGGCCAACTCCCCGGCCTTCGCGCGCTGGCGCGAGCGCGCCACCATGGTTTCGTTCAGTTCCTTCACGTAGGCGCCCGGGTCGCCGGCAAAATACTCGACGCCGGGGATATAGACCCATTCGGGCGGCAGTTGGTTCTCCGCCGGGAGGGCTTTGGCGTTTTCGGCGGTCCATTGGAAGACCTGTTTGCCGTGGTTGGTCCCGGTCTGTTCCTGGATCAGGGCCGGCGCGCAGGTGGTCCGCTCGACTATTTGCACATAGGTGGGCGCAGTCAATTCGAAGGACTTGTGTTCGAGCTCGTCGGGCAACTGGAACGCTTCAAACCCGGCGACGAAGGGCCGGTCTTTGGAGGTGATCTCGAACTCGACTTCGATGGTGGAGCCGAGGTCCACACCCGGCAGGTTGGCGACCAGGATTTTTCCGCCGGTGTACCGTTTGGCGGAGGCGTTCCAGCCTGCATCCATGACATTGATTTCGCCTTTGGCGATTTCCTGGCGCTGGCCGTTTTTGGAAACGACCACCGCCCGAAGGAGGCGCGCCTCCTGGCAGGCGGGGTTATAGTCAATTTTGATTTCCGCCTCGCGGATCTTCCCGGCGTAAGTGAGGATGCGCTTGGAATAGCTGACTCGATAGACGGCGGTGTGCGCGTCAATCACTTCGAGCTGCTTGTGGCTGGAAAGGACCCGGGCGTTGGACTCGACCGGGGAGTCGGCTGAACTTTGGGCGGTGTCCGACGGTTGAACCACGGCGTCGGGCGCGAGGGCCATCACGGGCGCTTTCCGGGCGTCATATTCGAGTCCCTTGAGGGTCTGTTTGAGCTTGAGGTATTGCTGGGGGGAAAACTCGACCACTTTGAGTTTGAGCTCGCGCGAACAGAGCAACGACCCGTCGCGGGCGCCGAAGGTTTCCCGGCAGCTCACGCAATCATCCTCCACCGGCGAGCAGGAGGGCAGCGAGAGGGGTTGGCCAAATCCGGGGCCGAGCTTGAGCGAGAGGTCCTCTTTCAGGCCGCACGTGACCCAGGTCTGCATCGGGTATTTTCTTTTTTCCAGGCCGGCGCCGCCCAGGATGAAATTGACCACGCCCAAACCCTTGCCGATCCAGGGCAGGTTCACCACGGATAGGCCGGGGCCGTCGGCCGCCAGGCCGCCCACGGAGAACTCAAGGACGGCGCGCAATTCCTGGGAGACGTCGAGCATGTCCTCAGGCAGGAGCTGGAGGCTCTTGAGGCGGGCGCCGGGCATAGCCTGCTTGAGGTTGCGCTCGAAGAAGCGGCGCCGGTCGTCGGGTTTTAGATTGGCAAAGAGGTTGCGATAGGCATCGTCGTTGACGCCCTGGAACGACAACTCGGATTTCGCCTCGAGGGCGCCGGCGGCGCTCAGGACGCCCGTGGTCCGGACGCGCATCATCTCGTCTTCCGGGTGCTGAATGGGACTGGTCCGGATCATCTCGCCCTCCGGGCGGCAGACCAGGTAACTCTGGTTGCGGTCCCCCGCGGGCAGCAGTTCCCGGGTATTCTCATCCGTCGGGTCCATCAGCAGGTATTCACCCTTTGGCAATTCCACGGTGACGATGGCATGGTTGAAACCCACGTCCGGGACCTCGCGATCCTTTTTAAGGCCGACGTTGATGAGGACGGGGTAGGCGTTGAGCCCGGCGGTGCGCAGCATCGAGACGAGCAAGGCGGCCTTGTCGCGGCAAACGCCGTATTTCTTGTCGAAGGTGAGGCAGACGTCGTGCGGCTCAAAGCCGGGCCGGTCTTTCTCCGGGGTCAGGCCCATATAGCGGACCTTTTTGGACACGTGATAGAAGAGCGCTTTGACCTTATCGAGGTCGGTCTTGGAGCCGGCAGTGAGCGACTCGACGGTCTGCTTCATTGCGGGCGTGGTGGCCTCGAGGTGGGGGAGGCTCAGCTCCCAGTACCATTTGGAAACGCTGGGCCAGTCCGGGATCGTGCTCACCAGGAGCCGCTGCAACACCATCTCGTAGGGCGGCATCGATGGCTCGTCGAACATGCGCGGCACGTTGCGGACCTCCCAGCGCCGGATGAGGGTCTGGTCTTCGCCCGGCTGCTCGGAGTAATGGACGGTGCCCGGCACCTGGTCTCGCAACTCGACGCGCTTGAGCGGCCGCCCGGGCGGCGTGTGCGCTTCATATAAGATGTGCCGGATGTAGCCCCGGCCCTCAAACACGCTTTCTTCGGCAAATTGACCGGGGATGATGGAACGGTCTATGGTCTCGCGCACGATCGAATGGAGGACGTCGCCGATTTCCAGTTTCGGGATGCTCACCCGCAACACGCGCATGTTCGGGTCGGAGATGTTCATCTGCATCTGGCTGGCATCGATCGCCTCCTTGGAGTTCGCCGCGACATCGACCGGGACGGTTTCGCCGCCGGGGCGCACGACTTCGGCCTTGACCACCTCGACCGTGGAATAGGGGAGCATGAAGCTGAACGAGAGCGTCCGGTTGTTGCGCTTGCCCTTTTCGGTCAGCACCTTGACGAAGGTCTCGTCCTGGCACTCGCCGGCGCCGGCCGGCCGGTAAACGCGCACCATCTTCTTCTCGACGGTCGCCTCGTCGCAATCCGGGTACTTGGCCGGCGTGATTTCGCCGGCGGCCTCGAGGGCGCTTTTTGCATCCACCAACGCAAAGTCCGGCCCGGCGTACCGGTTGGTGTCGCCACGGACTTGCAGGGCAAATAGAACGGCGACCATCAACAGGCAGCCGCGAAAAATCTTCAGGTGCATTTTGTTCATAACTTAGAGACGCGAGGCACAATAGGTTTAGCAGTGGGGAAGTGTCAAGGGAGGGGAATGAAACACCTACTGCTCAACCGGTCTTGGCTGGCGTGCCTGCTGGTGGCGGTGGAACTCCCGGTCATGTTCCTTTACGAAAACATCCGCGAAGGCCCAAGCCGCCGAATGCCGGCGCTTATGGGTAAAGAGGCTCTTGTTGACTCCATTGCCGGGCTGGCTTCGCTTACCGTCGTCGCTTCCCTGCTCTTTGTGCTCATTTTGGCCGGCTGGCGCGATGCGCTGTTTGTGACGGTTGCCGCACTGGCCGGCTACGGGGCCAACCAGTGGATCGAGGTCGCTTTCTTGAGTTGGGGCCTGACCGATGAGGTAAATTACCGTCTCGTCGCTGGCCCGGTGCTCTGGACCATCGCGGCGCTGATCATGGCGGCACTAAGATTTTGCATGTTTTAACGGGCGGATATGAAGCTACGTCGAATAAATGCACTACGGTATTGTGATGACGAAACGGGCACTTATTACGTCTTTCTTTCTGAGACGACGCAGGAACAGGCCGAGGAGCAGGTGGAGATTCACCTCTGTTGCTACCTGAACAATGGATATTCCCCGTCGGATTGGTTTGGCACGGAGCGGACGTTGCCCCGCCTGCGTCGGCTAAAGCCCCCTCCGCCAGAACCTTGAAAAATACATCAGCCATCCTTTCCAAGCCTTCATTATCTGTTTTTAGAAATACATCCCCAAGGGTTATCAAGACTGTTTGGCCGTCAATTCGTCGGCACGAGCACTGCATTGACTACGGTTTCCGCGTTGCTGGCCCTGCCCGTAATTGGGCAGAGCCCGCCCCGAAGGGCGCACGCTGTGCGCCACCCGCACTAACCCAGTCTCATGCTCCAAACCGACTAACCCGAGGCTTACCGCCGTCAGCAACAATCTGGTCTCACACTACCGGAATGCGGAATGCGGAGTGCGGAATGCAGGGGGCTGGGGCCGAAGGTCGAAGGCCGGCGAAGGCTGGCGGCCTGGGGCTGCGGATGTGAGGGACCGTGGGACGTCGGGGCGGTCAGGATTCCACCAAGGCGGTCGCCAACGCCCTGCCGCGCGTGTGGAGTGGGATGAGTTGGTCGCCCCGCAACGCAAACTCCGCGTAGGTTTCACCGCGCTTGTCGCAGAACTCGACTTCGTAGGCGTCGGGGCCAAGCAATTCGACCACCGTGCCGACCTCTCCGGCCCGCAGCTTCCGTTCTGGCAAATCCTCGACTAGCGCAACCGCTGCCAGCAGTTTGATTTTCGTTTTTTTCATGTTATTCGCCTTCGCAATAAAACATAGCAGGTTGTCAGCCGCGGAAAACTCTCCCGCGTCCGCACGATCCATCCGCTGCGCACCCACGCCTTGCCGGCGTTTGTCTCCATGACGAGGTCCAGGGTGAAACGCTGTCCATGCTCATCGGTTTCGCCCTGCACGCACAGCCCTTCCCGGGCCGCTTGCAAAAGCCGCAGCCGCAACCGCTCCGCGTCGCCGGCCCGTAATCCCAGCACGGCGTCAAAAACTCGAGCCTTCGCCTGCCCGCTGGGGCTGGCTGGGTTCAAACAATAATCCCGCAGCTTCCGAATATCCACAACGGCCCGTTCTGCGCTCGGCAGTTTCATTAAGTCACCTGCCGGGTGGTGTCGGGCCGGTGAGGCTGAAGTTGTTGCGGATGAAGGACTGGGCCTGGTCGAGGCTGGAATGGGTGGAGTCGAGGTAGCCGGCGAGGGCGCCGCTGACGTAGGCGGCGGAGGAGGAGGTGCCGACGACGGACCAGGGTTGGTTGTTGTAGTAGATGGTGCTGGTGCCCGGAGCGGCAAAGGAGACCCAGGGTCCGCGGTCGGCGTAGGACGGGAGTTGGCCGTTCTCGACGGCGGTCACGGAGGTGACGCCGGGATAGGCGGCGGGATAGAATGGGGTGGTGGTTCCGGAGTTGCCGGCCGCGCCGATAATGACAATGTTCCTGGCGAGAGCGTCCTGGATGACGCTCTGCAGGAGGCCGCTGTCGCCCGCGGAGCCGAGGCTGAGGTTGATGATGTTGGCGCCGCGGTTGACGGCCTGGGCAATGCCTTGGGCAATATCGAAGGAGGAGCTGCTCTCATTTGGGCCGAAAACGTCCACGGGGAGGATCTGGACTGAGGAACTGCCCTTGGTGACATCCTGGAGGCTGCTCAAGATGGTCTCGGCCATCGCGGTGCCGTGGGAGGGAGTGCTCGGGTCCAGGGCGGAGGGGCCGGCGACGGAGAGTGGTTTGAGGATGAAGTCGTCCAGGCCGTTGCCGAGCGGCAGTTGAATCCCGGTGTCCACGAGGCCGACGATGATGCGCCCATTGGCGGGAGGCGGTGTGAGCTCGAGGTGAGGCGGGCCCGGCAGGGGGCTGGCTCCAGGCTGGCCGGGCGGGGGAGGGCCATCGATGAAGTAGTTGCTTCCGACCGCGGCGACTGCGGGATTAGTGGCGAGTTGCTGAAGCGCCGCGGCGGTGGCGGCGGGGTCAGCAAACTCGAGGCGGTAGGCGTTGAGGCTGTCGAGTTTGCCCGTGACCTTGGCGCCGAGCTGCCGGGCGAGGTCTTCAATTTTTGCTCCCGGCTTGAGCCGGACGATGAGTTGGTTAGGGATGACCTTTGCCCTGGGCGGCGGCAGGACGAGGTGGGTGGCTCGTTGCGCGGTGGTGCGGAAGACCAGCAGGCGCGGGCTGCCGTTGGTTTCGGGCACGAGCGCGTAGCTGATGTCGCCCAGCAGCAAACGCAAGGCCTCGCCGGGGGCCAGGGCCTGGAACTTGGCGGAAACGGAGTATTGCAAGTTGGGCTCGACAAAGACCCGCCAGCCGCTGGCGGCCGCGATCTGTTCGAGCAACGGGTAGAGTTTTCCGGACTTGATGTCCGCGCTGACGCGGTTGTGGGCGGCATCCCAGTTCAGGGTCTCGGCGGCATGGCCGGCCCGGGACCCGAAGAGCAGGAACAAGGCGAGGATTAGTGAGAAACCTGTTCGCATGGAAGCAAGCATAGTCATGGTGAGGTCCGAACGCGATAGAATAGCTGTGTTCCGATTCCGTTGGTAACGGTCCAGAGGCCGAAAGGGGTGGAGGGGGTCGCGGTGGCAACGGGCTGGAAGGGGCCGGCAGGATGGGGCGCGCTCAGGAGGTCATAGCTGCGGCCAGCAGTGGGAGGCCAGGCCAACCGGGGGGGTGGCGCGGAGATGGAGACGGTGAAGTGGGCGTCAGGGCCCGAGAGACGAATCCACTGGGTCTCGGTGCGGTAACGGCTGCCATTGGAGGCGGTGACCAGGGCGTAGAAGGGATGGAGTCCCACGTCCAGGTTCGTGCCGGGGACGGAGAAAGTAGCGCTGGATTGGTTGGTAACCAGGCCTAAAGAGCCGCCGGTGCTGAACAGCTCGATGGCGGCCACGTTGGTCGAGCTGGCAACCACGGAAAACGGCAGCACGGCTTCGACGGCGATATTTGTGGCGTCGAAGGACAGCAGGGTAAGGATGGCTGAGAGGGGACGGTTCGTGATGCAGACAGTTTGGGCCACTCGGGTTTGAGTCCGGACATTGCTTCCTTCATAAGCCACGGCCGTCAATTCGTGGAAGCCGTCGGCCAGGGTGGTGGTGTCGAGGGTGAAGGAGAGGGGCAGGCTCGTGGCTCCCGCGGTGACGTAGAGCTGGGCGCGCGGCAGGAGGTCGGGGAGATTGCCGTCGAGCACCTGCGGGCCGGAAGGGATGAAGGCGAAGGTCGAAGAGCCGGAGAGCCGGGCCTGGTGCTGGGTGGGGGGAGGACGGAAGGTAATGATCGAAGCACCAGTGAGATAGGCCTGGAGTTGTGCCGCCTGGCAGCCGGGGGAACGGGCCCGCAGGTTGAACTGAGGCGGATTGCCGGAGGGATCGCCAGGGTAAAAATCTTCCGCCACTGCTCCATCGCTGCCTTGGAGGGCGGCGTTGGCGTTTACGAGGTCCACGAGATTGTGCAGCATGTCGGAGAGCCGGACGTCGCTGGCCGTGTTGGTGACGGACATGGAGACCACCGCGCCGTTGGTTTTGGTGATGGTAAACTGGAGGTAATACCCGGCGATCGGACTGTTGGTGATTGCAAAGGACTGGATTCCATACGCAACGGAATCGAGGAAACCGGCGTTGTCCGGCGTGAGGAAGGTGGTGAGGGGGTCGGTGGCGCCGTAGGTGGTCTTAGCGGCGAAGTCGATCCGTGAGGCGGTGCGGGAAAGGTCGGTCGAACGCAGTTCAATCCGATCGCCATAAGCATAAGCGGCGATCTCGGTGCGCCCCGAGCCGGCATTCAGGACGCCGGCCAGGCCGGCCGCGGTGCTGTCGAGCGTAGCATTGGGGGGCACGGTATAGTTGAAGGAGTATCCGTTGAGCGTGACCGTAAGGACGTTCTTGGCAGCGGGCGGGATATTGGTGAGCGTCTCCAGGAACACGCCGTCCACGAAAAGGTCCACTTGCTGCAAGGGCGGTCCGCCGGCGTCGCTAGCGTCGAACTCGAGGGCGAGGTTGGTGGTCCCGGTGAGGAGGGCATTGGGGGAGAGGTTGAGCCAGGCGCCATGCCCCGCCAAGGCGAAAGGAGCGGCGAGCGGTTCGCCGATGATGAGGCCCTGGTAGGGATTGGTCACGCTTTGGTAGTAGCACTCGGCGAGGCTGAAGCCGCGGGCCTGGTAAAAGTAATCCAGCGGCGAGGGAAATTTTTGGAGATAAGCGCACGGTTCGTCCACGGTGCCGTAGCTGCCGGCCGCTCCGGCGGCCAGGAGCGAAAGAATGTCAAGACAGCCGCCGTATTGGAAGATCCAGCCCCCGAAGGAGGTGAGGTTGTCGGCGATGGCGCCTGGGGCGAAGGAGACGCCCGCCACGGAGTAGTCCACACTGCCGGTCTGGGCGCCGAGGATGTAGCCGTATCCCCAAATCGAGTAATCATTGGTCCGCTGCATCGAGTAATTGCCGCGCAGGCGGGTGTCAAAGAGGGCGTTGTCGAAAGTCCAGTAGCGGACGTTGCGCGCCCAATCGGTACTTTTCTGCAGATAGACCGTTTGGGTGGGGAAAGTGCTGTCGCTGCCGACGCCTTGATCGACGATCTGCCTGGCCAGGGCGAGGTTGCTCGAGGTGATCATCGTCACCAGGAAGGAGTTGCTCGAGGCGTCGATGGGCGGGGTGGCGCGGAAAACGTCCTCGCTGCCGGCGTAGAGGTTGGTCGAGCCGCGCGCGACCGAGCAAGGCATGTTCGTATCGGACTTGAAGCCGTAGAATAGCGCCGAGGTGGTGCTGTTCACGGCGACGGATCCCGGTGTGTACACCTGGTAGGGAATGTCCATCGAGAGCACCACGTAATCGATCTGGCCGGTCAAGTGCCGGTTGGCGAGCATGGCCAACAGCGGGTTGACGAGGACGCCCGTGAAATCAGACAGGGTCCAGTAGATATTCCAGTAGATATTGGTGCTCGGCCAGTTGATGCGCAGGACGTTTTGCGGGGGGACCTGGCGGCGCTCGCAATAATAATTGCCCAACTGCACCGAGTCGCGGCTGGCCTGGTTCACCACCACAACCACGTTCAAACCGCTGCCCGCGCCCTTGAGCGAAATCCCGAAGAGCCACACCAACCCAAGGACGACGGCTCGGCACAGCCAGGCTCTTCCATCTCCCGACGTCAGATTGTTCAGGTTACTTTGCATCCGCTCCCGGGCTGCCGTTCATAGACAACTCTAGTCGTTGGCCGGCCCGTTGCCAAGCGATGAGTTGGGGATGTGGGTCCGCTGACTGTGCGCATCTCACATTTTTCCGTGACGGCCGGCCTGAATGAATCGGAGCGCGGACATTCTTGTCCGCTTCTGGG
>Ga0209415_10005823_pt1 | contig 22043 bp, 12 predicted proteins | sample PeaSoiSIISIP2007_FD_187696 | JGI IMG/M metagenome (GOLD analysis project Ga0209415, IMG submission 187696) | Peat soil microbial communities from Weissenstadt, Germany - SII-SIP-2007 (SPAdes) (version 2) | ecosystem: Environmental > Terrestrial > Soil > Wetlands > Peat | place: Germany... | reverse complement strand
AAGTCGCTGTATCGGAAGCGCGCTTGGCAGAGGCTCTGCTATTCCGCAACTTTGTGCAGTCGGCGCGCTTCCGATACAGCACTAAGACTTCGGGGGATTCAGGAGTCGCACCTCTACGGTTCGTTTCACGTCAAAGTGAAGCCGGCGCTCTAAGGCCCATAATCTTGATGGGGTCTTGAGTGCTTATGAAAAGGGCAGTTTACTGGCATCAATCTTCACTTCGTTCAGGCTTTAGGCCTGTACGTTCTCGTTTTTCGGATAGACTCAGGGCTAAAGTGGCACCGACGAGCGGGAAGTCGTCTGAAACAACGGCATAATGTAATTCGTACGGATACGGTGCGCCTGGGCGGGCGGAGCTACGCCCCCGGCCATAAATTGTTGCCTCCCCTTTGAAGGTTCTGGCGCAGGGGCAGATCTTCACGGGCGCACCTCGCTTTCAAGATTTTGCAGAATCTGTACGAAGCCGGCGATTTCCTGCTGGAGCACGGCGTATGCGGTATCGGCGGCGGCGAGGTTCCCCTTACGTCCCATATTCTCCAACGTTTGCGCAGCTTTGACTGCCGTCGGGATGACGAAATTGCCGACCGAGCCCTTGAGGGCGTGAGCCGCGCGCTCTAAACCTTTGGGGTCGGCACGTTCAATGGCTTGTTGGATCGCCGCCAACAGTTTGGGAGACTCCTGGATGAACAGCCCGACCAACTCCGCAAGCAGATCTTCATCGCCGTCCAGGCGGGCCAGGACGGCCGCTCTATCCAGGCCCGGCTGCTTCCGAGCAAGTCTTTCCTTCTCCGGCACTGGGGATTCGTAACTGTACCGTTCGATGGTGTCGAGGAGTTCCTCCCGCTTGACGGGCTTGGAGAGGTAATCGTCCATCCCCGCCGCCAGGCAACGCTCCCGGTCGCCTTTCATGGCATGGGCGGTCATGGCAATTATCGGCAGATGGGTTCCTGTTCCCCTTTCCTTCTTGCGGATTACCGACGCGGCTTCGAAACCATCCATTTTGGGCATTTGCACGTCCATCAGCACCAGATCGAACGCCCCCGGCCCGCCCTCGTCCAGGGTGGCCAAGGCCTCCTTGCCGTCGCCAGCCACGACCACAGTATGGCCCGTTTTCTTCAGCAGGCCGACTACCAGGGCTTGGTTCACCAAATTGTCCTCCGCCAGCAGGATGCGGAGCTTCCGCCGGGCCTCGCGTAAGGAGTGGCGGGTGATCACGTCCGCTCGTTCTCGGGAAGCTTGGCCGAGAAGGCTAAGAATGGCGTCCACCAGTTCCGACTGTCTGACGGGTTTGATCAGGTAAGCAGCGATGCCTAGTTTCCGACAACGCGCAACATCGCCGCGCAAGCCGCTGGAGGTCAGCATCATGATTATCGTGCCCGCCAATTCAGGGTCGTGCTTGATCTTTTCCGCCAGAGCGAACCCGTCCATGTCCGGCATGAGGGAATCAATCAAGGCCACCCGGAAGGTCTTCCCGGCTTTCTTGGCCTGTTCCATCACGGCCAAGCCGGCCATCGCCCCATCGGCAGTGGTCGGGATAGCCTTTAGGTGCCGGAGCATCATCTCCAGGATTTGGCGGTTGGTGGCGTCGTCGTCCACCACCAGGATCGGCAGATTGTTTAGGATTTCGGGGGAAGCCCGAGGGGGCCGCTCCGCCGGGGTTGGCGCCAAATCCATGCAGGCGGTGAAATGGAACGTACTGCCTTTGCCGGGTTCACTTTCCACCCAGAGGTGCCCCCCCATCAGGGCCACCAGTTGGGTGGCAATGGCCAGCCCCAGCCCGGTGCCCCCGTAGCGGCGGGTGGTGGAAGCATCGGCTTGCACGAACGGCTCGAAGATCACCTTCTGCTTCTCGGCGGGAATCCCAATGCCGGTGTCACTGACCGTGAAATGCAAACGGATGGGGTTTGCCGTTTGCCCTTCCACTGTAACCCGCACGACCACCTCGCCCTGCGCTGTGAATTTAATGGCGTTAGCCACCAGATTGGTGAGGACCTGGCGCAGTCGTCCGGGATCACCCACCAGCCACTCCGGGACTTCGGACTGGATAAAGTCGGCAAGTTCCAGCCCCTTCTGGTGGGCGTTGATGGCCAGCGCCTTCAGCGCGTCGCTGAGGGTGTCCCGCAGATTGAAGTCGACGCGATCCAAGTCAAGCTGGCGAGCCTCGATCTTTGAAAAATCCAGAATGTCGTTGATGACGGTGAGCAGCGAATCGGCCGAGGTCTGGACCATAGCCAGGTACTCCCGTTGCTCCGGGGTGAGTTCCGTTTCCAGGGCGAGTTCGGTCATGCCCAGGATGCCATTCATCGGTGTGCGGATTTCGTGGCTCATATTGGCCAGGAACTCACTCTTGGCCTGCGTGGCGGCCTCCGCCTGCCGCTTCGCCTCCCCGAGATCCTCCACGAGTTGGCGGAGCCTGGTCGCATTTTCTTCCTGCGCGGTCTTAGCGGACTCCAGCTCTGAGGCATACCGGCGCAGCGCCTCCTCGGTTCGCTTGCGCTCGGTGATGTCGGTTATGGCGCCGATCCAACGGCGAGGTTGACCCTGTTCGTCTGGGGGCACGGTGCCGCGCGCCGACCACCATCGCCATCCGCCGTCCTTTGCCGCCATACGGAATTCGACATTGTACGGCGCCTCGCCTTTGAGCTGACTCTCAATGGCCAGCCGCACGCGTTCCTTGTCTTCCGGGTGGAGTGTGGCTCCCCAGCCGGCAAACGTCCGCGGGAAGCCTCCCGGCGGATACCCCATCAACCTGTCTACGTCCCCGTAGTAATCGACCTTGTCTTTGAGGTCCCACTCGTAGATGACGTCCGTGACAGTCTGCGCGACGATCCGCGAGCGTTGCTCGTTTGCTCGCAGCGCCTCCTCGGTGCGCTTGCGCTCGGTGATGTCGCGGGCAATGCCGCACAGGCCGATGATTTCGCCGGCGTGGCCGCGCATGGGCGCCTTGACGACGTGAAAGGTGCGCGGTCCGCCTTTGGCCGGTTTAGTATGCTCTTCGGCGATCGTTTCTCCCGCCAGGACGCGCCGGTCCACTTGCTGAATGTGATCCTTACCCTCTGGGCCGAAAAGGTCGACTTCGGTCAGCCCAATTAATTCCGGTGCCCGCCGGTCCAAAAGGCGTTCCATGCCGGGATTCACGAGGGTATAACGGAGGGTCCTGTCCTTGATGAAGATGGAATCCTCGGCGGCCTGAAAGAAGGCCCGGAACCGCTCCTCGCTCTCGCGCAGCGCCTCCTCGGCGCGCTTCCGTTTGGTGATGTCATCAATCGCCACCACCACATGTTTGCGGCCATGGAGAAGGACCGGCTCCGCGCTCACTCGCAGCCAAGGATGTTCCTCACGGCTACCGATGAGCAGGGTCGGCTGTATCTCCAAGCCATGCAATCGCGCGCCGGAAGATAGAACCTTGGTAATGCTGTCCCTCAGTTGACACGCTGAGCAAGCCGGCGAATAACCGCATCCCCTTTCGGTTTCGTGGCTGTGAATACAGCCCAGCCCAGCCCCAACCCGCTGCTTGATTATGTCCGCAGGGTCGCGGAGAACCATGACCGCCACCTCAGCGTTAGCATCCTCAATCACCGTCTCCTCATTGAGCAGCAGCATGCCCACCGGCGCCGAAGCGAAGATGGCGTTGAGATTGTCCTTTTCTATCTGGAGCGCTTCCTCCATGCGCTTGCGTTCAGTGATGTCCTCGGCGATTCCGACAAACCGGTAGAACCTGCCTTGGGGGTCGCGCACAGGGAAGGCTTGAGCGCTGATTGATCGGACCGAACCGTCCGGCCGCACCACCCGGTACTCCGCTTCGGCCCGCTCACCCTGATTGGACTGGGTGAAGAGGCGGATGGCCCGCGCGCGGTCCTCGGGGTGGACGGTTTCGATCCAGGCGTCCACCTGGTCGTAGACTTCCTGGCAGGGCCGGCCCCAGATGTCTTCGTAAGCCGGGCTGAGGTAAATCAATCGCGGGGGCTCCAGCGAGCCGATAAAGAAAACCTCGCGAATGTTTTCCGCCAACTGCCGAAATTGCTCCTCGCTGTCGCGCAGCGCTTCTTCGGCCTGCTTGCGCCCCGTGATGTCGGTGAAGAAACCAACAGTGCAGTCTTTCCCGTCGACCACCAGCCGGCTGCCATTGATGTCGGCATAGATCGTCGTCCCGTCTTTGCACAGAAACGGAATGGCTGGCGCCAATGTTTTTTCACCGCGGGTCTGGGCCATGAACCCAGCCAAAACCCCCTCCAAATCCTGTTGGGGATGAACATCACTTATGCCCATGTGTACCAGTTCTTCTTCCGTGTAGCCCAACATTCGGCACGCGGCGGGATTGGCATACACGAACTTCTGGGTCTCGAAGGTCGAAACGAGTATCCCCTCCGCCACACCTTGAAAGAAGCCCCGGAACTTCTCTTCGCTCGCACGCAGGGCCTGCTCCGCCCGTTTGCGCTTGGTGATGTCCTGATAGACGCCAAGCACCCCGATGATGTTCCCCCCCGTGTCGCGAAGAGGAATCTTGCTGGTCAAGACATGGATAGTGTGGCCTTCCGGCGTCGTCAGCGGTTCCTCGATGAGCAATTTGGGGATGCCGCTCTCGATCACCCTGCGATCATCCTCCCGGTAGGATTCGGCTTGGTCACGCCAAGCCAGTTGATAGTCATCCTTCCCGATGATATCCTCCGGCCTGTCGATCCCGGCTTCACGAGCGAAGAGCGCATTACAGCCAAGATAGTTCAAGTCGCAATCCTTCCAGAATACCCGGATGGGAATCGCGTTCAGCAGACCTTCGAGGAATCGCTGCGACTCCCGAATGCGGTCTTCGGCTTGTTTGCGTTCGGTGATGTCACGAGCGATGCCCTGCATCCCCACGGGCTTACCGCCCTCGGTAATCACCCGCAACGTCGCTTCCAGCAGGACCCGGCGGCCATCCTTGGTGATGGCCGCCCACTCGGCGGTCGGGGGCGCCTCGCCTTCGCGGGCCAGATTCAGGATGCGGGCAGCCCATTCAGCCTGATCGGGCACGACGATCTGCGCCAGATTCATCCGGAGCCCCTCTGCTCGTGGGTAGCCGGAAACCCTCTCGGCGGCACGGTTAAATCCCGTAAAATTTCCGTCAAGGTCCACCGTGAAAATGATGTCATTGGCGTTCTCAAACAGGTCCCGGTACCGTTCTCGGCTCGTCCGCAGCGCCGCCTCCGCCTTTTTGCTCGCGGTGATATCCTGGCCGATGTTTATGGTCGAGCCGTCCGAGAGGCGAACAGTCGCCCAATTGGTGTCCAGAATTCGGCCTGCTTGATTGCGAACTCTGAACTCGAGCCAGCCTCCGGACGCTTCTTGCCAGTGAGAGGAAATGCGTTCGCGGAACTCCCCGTCGGGACAGCTGTCGAGGAGCTGGCTGGCCTCATGGAACTCGTCGCGCGACCAACCGAGCACTTGCTCGAACTCCCGATTGACGCTTTGGGTCTTCCCGGTGGGCTCGTGGAGAGAGACCATGATCGGAATTCTGTCGAAGACCCCCTGGAGAATCTCGGTTTGCTTCCGTTCGGCTCCATGCGCCGCTTCAAGCTGGACGCTTCGCTCCATGACGCGCTTATCAAGGTTCGCGTTCAACTCGAGCAGCTCGTGAGCCTGTTGATCGAGTCGGCGATTACTCTCCGAGAGCGCGTCGTGCCAGCGGCGCAGGACCCGGAGACCGAAGAGCCAGCCGATCAGCAGAGTCGGCAGGGCTGCGACGACGAAGAGGCTATTGAGAAGAGTCTCTCGCTGGACTGATTTGAGCATGTCGTCGGCTCGCTTATTGAGCCGAACCGTCACCATTGCCATGCCCTGCGAGTAGACTTGCTTCTGTGCTTCGTACTCCGCTGAGAAGAGAACCTCACGCGCCGCTGCAGCACGGCTCTGGCGCACGAGGTCAAAGGCGCGATGTTCCATTTCAACCAGCTTTATGTTCGCCGCGTCGGTCTCCGCCGCACCTTTTCCCGCGTAGGCGTCCGGTTCAAGGTGGATTATTCTCTTAATCGCACCGTCGAGAATCGGCTCAAAGTGAAGATACCGCTGCTCCCACGCCAGATCTCCTGTGGCCGCGGACATGCGGGCGGACATCGTCAGGACCTCGTCCAGATGCGTGATGACCCCCTGTAGCTCCTGGATTTGAAACAGACGCTCCCGGATCACTCTGGACATACGATAAGAACTGTAGAAGTTCCACCCAAACCAAACGAGAACCGCGCATGTCAGAAGCGCGGAAGCGGTCAACAATCGCATCGGTGAGTGCCCGGGCGCCGATGGAGTCGGGTGTTCGTTCATCTGGAATTCCTTTTCATTGCCGATTCATCTACGCTGGGAGCGCCATTGGGTTCCTTAAGCTTGGCAAAGCCTTCTCGCTGAACTTGAATGGGAGCGTTCCCATAGCTATACTGCCCCTTTGTCTTATCGGCACCGGCCATGGGGTGCTTTAGGAAGGGATGTGACCGGCGACGGCCAGACCCATAGCCACACCGCTCCCGAGTTCCAGCTTTCCTCCTATGCAATGACCCAGATCGTCGCGGCATCTTCCAGACTTTTCACTCGGATTTGTGCATGCGCATACCAGGCTGGCGGAGAAGCTTATGGAAGCTACCCGAGCGGATGTATCGCTTTCCAACGCGGAATTCCGATTTCGACTTTATCCCTACGCAAAAGCCCTACGTCTGCCTCCCTCGGGTCGCGTCGCGGCTCTTCCTTATAACATCACCGGTCACCTGGTCGAATAGTCGAACCCCGATAACTGCTGAAGGCCATCCACGCCCCAGATGTTGCATTGACTCCCGCGAAACGGGGTTCTGGGATGTCTGGATCTGCGCCCCTCTTCACTTGGACGTAAAACGAGCTTATCGCCGACTCGATCCGAGCTGCGTTGCGTAGGGGGTGCCCTCGGATGAAGCGAGTGTACCTGCCTTGCAAAGAGTGCGGCTTTCCTGCCGAGACCCTCTCGGGGCGCGTGCATTCTTATCTATACGCGGACTGACCGGCTGGAGGGAGGGAGCGGGTAGCGCACCTCGTTTTCGTCTGTGGTTTATGCATTGGGGCGCGAACTTGACGCGCTGTTTTATATTTTGGGAATCTTTACCGGCATCTTCCGGTTCGGGGTGGCGGTTCCGGGTATCGCGAGGTTTAATGGCTCGGGTGCACTGGGAAGCCTGGGCTTGCCGGTGTGGCTCAATTTGAACACAGCGCGGCAGAGCCGCAATTCAAAATTCAAGATTTGAAATTCAAGAGCATGTAACGAGAACGATTATGCAATCGCGAGAACCTCAGCCATATGCCGCGCTCAAGAAAACCTGCAAAAAGGGTCAAGCAGCACATCAAGCGGTCGCTCGTGTTCGCCAGCCGACGAACGCCCAGAAACCATGAAGTAGCCGGGAGCGCGGGCATCCTGCCCGCAGCGTGCGTGCAATTGCGGCGCGAACGGCGGGCAGGATGCCCGCGCTCCCGGATTTCTTCAAAGCAGAATTAGGTTTGGACCGAAGGAAATGCTCCCGCGCGCCGAGGTCTGCAACGCTAAAAGGTTCCTTTCCCCGCCATCTCCACCAGCTTGCGGACGGGCGGCGCAACCATGAGGTTCATCTCCGCGCGGGGCTGTGCGGCGCGAACCATCAAGGCCAATTGTTCATTCACCCAGTCCGGCGGAGCAGGCTTGCCCGAATCGAGATAGTCCAGTGCTTCAAGCCCGGCGCGCCCCAATGCCGCCAAGTCCTCCGATAGTGGAATATCTTCTTGCAGCAATTCCGACTCTTGCAGCAGCGGCAGCAGGGTGGCATGATTGTCTCGCCACACGGTGAGCTGCTTCCGCACCGCGTCCTTATTGGCTTGCAGATGGTCCACCCAACCGGCGAACGCGCGCGCGGTGGCGCTTTCCGGCTGCACTGAATCCACCAACCGGTTGAGCGGCGTATCGACGGTGTAGCGAAGCGGAATACGCGCGTAGTTCCTGAGCGGTTCAACCACATCCGCCAGAACCTTCAAGGAATCGATGGGTCCCATCCCCGTCAGCCGCCGAAGCATCAGCGGGTAGCTCGACCGATGCTGCAGGCCCAGCCACTCGAGGTCGCCACTGACCACTTCCAGACGTTTATACATCGCATCCACATCATTAACGTTCTCAGGCGACCACAGGCGTTCAGCCACCACCGCCAGGAGCGGCCAGATGCGGGAATCGACAATTTGTGGAGTGATCCACTCCGTCCACAAGCAAGCTTCGCCGCCCAGGATGCGCGACTGCTGCTCCGGCGGTAAGCTTGCCGTCTCGCCCTTCATCGGGTCCGTGGTGTATTGCTCCGTGGCGGGCTGAAGCATAACCTCCCGGTTCCGGGAGTGAGTTCAGCCGGCATCGGCATCGGATTGAAGGTTTGGGCAGAAACCGGTGCAGAGCCGAGTAGAAGGATGAAAGCAAAAGAAGCAATGCGATAGGTCAAATTCTGCATATTGCCTCCACTCTGTAATGATTGCCTTTCCCTAGGGAGAAACGGTGTGAGGTACCGCGGGTGGCAGGTACGTCACGACGTTCTTTGCCTCGATGAATGCGCCCCTCGCGCGGCTGAGGCACCCGCCCCCCTCTCACGGCACTCTGTGCATCGCCAGCAGTGAAGCGTCGCTCAGGAAATAATACCTCCAACTCGGAGCCGGAATGAACAGAGACCGTACGACTGCGCCAGCCCGCGCGTCCCTGCGGGACGTCGCAGACAGACACCAAACCCCAGGTGTCTGCGCCAACCGGACTGTTGTGGAGTGGCAGCGCGCAGGGGCGCCCACAAGGGGCGCCCCCGCGGCACGCCTCGGAGGGGAGTGAGGCGGATTAATAGGCCCAGAACCCGTAAGGGACGTTCGAGACACCGGTCACGGTTTGACCGGCAATTCCTACGAACACGTTGCGGCCAAGAAAGAACGGCACTCCGAAATCGAAATAGTCGGTCGAAAGGCTGTCTCCGCTGTCGCCCCCGAGGTCGTTGAACGCCGCGAAGCCGGTATTAAACAGACTATCCGTATTCTCGATGGTGAAAGTCACCGACCCGGTGGTCCCGTTCGTCCCCGTATTGGTGACGGTGATACTGAGGGGCGAGCCGGGGCAGTACCAACCCTGGTAATCCGCGCACTCGATGCCGCCGAGCGCGCCGGAGTCGAGGAAATAGTAGGCGTTCGAGCCGGAGTCAATGAAGCTATTGCTGAACTGGGTGCCGTTGTAAGTGGTGGTGAAATACGCCTGGTCGGACACCCCATAAATCTGGACGCTGCCCAGGGCGTTATTGGTCTGGGTACCGATCCCGAAGATCAGCGAGCCCGAGTCGGTGGCGGCCCCTCCCGCAGGTACCGAGAGCAAAGAGATCAGCACGCCGTTATTGTCTTGAGGGAAAAGCGCCACGGGATTCCAGACCTGGCCCTTGGTGCTGGTGGTGGGCACGGCCGTAATGTTGCAATTGCCGCTGGGGCAGGAATAGTACTGAGCGGGGGCGGTTGAGGCGTCGGCGCAGGCTGAGCCGCAATCTTGGGGGAAACCGCCCAGGCCCAGAATACCGTTGGCTCCCAGCGCCGACACGGAGTTGAGGTCCTCGGGCGTGCCAACGGGGCCGGTAGGGATGCAACTTGAAGGCACAGAATACTGGGGAGATTCACTGATAATGTGGACCGAGGCCGAAGAAGCGGATTCACCGGACAGATGAATGTCCGCTTGCACGACCGGCCCCCAGATGTACGCCAGGCTGATGAACCCGATGCACTCCTGAACGGCATTGCCGCCCGAGTCCGTGACCGCGGGCAGGGAGAGTCCGCTCACCGCCCCGGAGAGCAGGCGCAGGCCGTAGGAACCCGTATCCACAAGGACGTTGGGGACCGTGGTGCAATTCGTGGTGCTGCCCGGCTCGCAGACCTCCACGGAAGCAAAGAGTCCGTTGAAGTAGTCGGTGGTGGGCGCCGTGGGCCCCAGGTTGACGGAGAGGTCGATGCTGTTGTTGGTTGTGGGCGGAGGCGGGGGGTTAATAGGGGTGCTGCTGCTACTGCCGCCACAACTCGCCAAGAAGATCAGGCCGCCCACTACAGCCAAAAGACGGGCCAGGGGAACTACCGAGTGTCGCTGGAGCGTCATCGCACCACCTCCGCCGAAACGTTCTTGGGAAGCAGGCTGGGAACGTAGGCGCTCCCACGGAAGGCCCGCATGTGGCCGCCGCTCACAAAAACAAGATCGCCGGCACGCACGATAAAGGGGCCGCCGCGCCGGCGCGTCTGCGCCTGCGCAGCCTGCTGGACCGGCGTGATGTAAGATCCCAGCAGTTGTTCCAAATTCGGGATAACCGGCGCCCGCCAGGAGACTCCGAACACTTTGCCCTCGGGTGAAACATACTCGGTGACCACGGCGCCGGTGGGAGAAGTGATTTGGTGAAGCTTGTAGCCTTGCGCGGAGGTCACGCGATCCTCACCCCGCATAAACTGCGTATCGAGACTCACAGACGACTCATACTCTCCCAGGACTGCCCATGCCGGCACCGCTCCCAGGGTCAGAATGAGCAAGACTCGTGCAATGGTTTTCATGTGTCTATATCCTTGTTCTGCGTTGCTCTCCCTTATCCCTAACCATATGGACGGGAATCCCGAACAAAAGGTTGCAAACGCTCTATCCCGCCTGGCCAACCGGGACGAGTTCGATGCCCTGCGCCTTGCCGAGATTCCTGCTGTACCGCCTCTCCTTAGGGTTGTTCCAGTGCTCATGAACTCCCAGGCTTTCGAGACGGGTCGCGCCGGAAGCGTGATCGGGATCATAGAACGTGCCGGAGGGCGGGCGTTCCGCCAAGGCCGCTTCGTGCAGATAGTCGTCGGCGCCCGACATGTGCGGGAAATCGTTCCATTCCGCCCTCAGGAAATCGAGCGCCACGGAATCAATGGCGACCGGGTCCTGGGACGCAAGGATGCTCGAAGCCCAGTGGCCGTTGAAAGGAGCGCTGGAGAATTTTCGCGGTGCATGTTCGGTGGGATGTACGCCGGGATATAGACCGTCGATCAGGCAGAGCAGCGTCTTGCCGCCGATCTGCGCGTGTCCCATTAGATCAACGAGGTTTCTGTACTGGCCGGTGCCGTGGACGATCATCGGCAGGCTGGTATGCATGTCGTAGTAGCCCTTGTCGGGAGGCCTCCGGATCAACGACCCGAAGTGGTTCTTGGCGCAGAGCGTGACACCCGCTCCGGTGTGGGCCTTCAGATTCGCCATGTTGACCAGATATTTCGCTTCTGCATAGTGAACCGGCACGTAATCCTGAGCCGCTCCGGGCGGACGCGAACTCCACTGGAAAGGAATGGAGGAGGACTGCACGCGAGTTCGGGGATAGGTTGCGTTTCCGCCGTCATGGTCGAGATAGCGAACGTTGGGAAACTCGCCGTGCAGAGGGCCAAAGAACTGGTTGGGGAAATCGGAAAGAGGGTCGCCCACAGAAATGTCCTGCTCGCGCACACCGGCCTCGTGAACGAGTTGGCGCAGCAAGGCGAGGATCATCTGGGGCGAAGCGTTCATGTAATCCAGGTCGTGAGCCAGGTCGTAAGACTTGGGATCGACCGCTCCTCCCGCGATGCAACCGACCAGGTTCACTTTAATCGTGACCTTCTCGCCTCTTCGATATCCGGTTTTGCCGAAGCCATGGGTTTGGTTGAAGTTTTTGATGATGGCATCCCAGGCTCTGGCAGAGCCACCCATGCCGCCCACCGCCTGAATCGCCCCCGACATCATGCTATCAACAATCGTCTGGTTGGTGTGATCGCTTTCCCACCAATGTCCTTGGCCCGGCCCCGCCCAACTGGTCGCAGACGGATCGCGGGCCCAGACGACGCGCCCCGGGTGAAGACCCTTGGCGACGCCCACCGGCTGGTTAGAAATGGGGTCGGCCCCCAGTACCAACGGGTCGCGGGGTAATGCGAAGGCGCTGCTGAAACCCACGCCCATCGCCCCCGCGGCTCGTAACAGGCAAGGCGTAACGGCTGCGCTCCCAATGGATTTCAAAAACTCACGGCGATTGCTACGAAGTCCCATGTGTGCATCCCTCCGGACTGAACGGCGTCACTGTATCAGAGGTCACGCTAAGGCGGCACGGATCGACTGTCAAGCGGTTTTTCTTTCCGTGTCTCTCTCAGCGGGTGTGGGTAGCGTCGCGAAGGGTGGGGTTTTGCGGGACTGGCCATCGCAAAATTCGAAATGGGGCTCCAAGACACGCAGGGGCTAAAACGACCGGCTTCACAAAGGCATTCGATCGGGAAGCGCGCGACGCAAGTTAGCGAGGCGAGTATAATGCAGGTTGAGGGTCAACCATGAAATACAAAGTCGTCTTGCAACGTTCCGCGGAAGGTTACAGTGTTTCGTGTCCCGGCTTGCCCGGATGCTGGTCGCAAGGGCAGACAGAAGAGGAAGCCCTTGAGAACATCCGCGACGCAATTCGTGAGTACCTGGAAGCAGTCAAAGACACTTTGCGGGACGCAGAAATACGGGAGATCGAAGTGCCCGTCTAACCCATGCCCGAGCTGCCCGGCATCAATCATCAGACTTCATTGAAGGCCCGATCCAAGAACGAAGCGATGTAGTAGGCGTCCAGGAACTTAAAGGGCGTCTCCCCCATAGTGTAGTGTCCGCAAGGCAGAACGGCAACCTCAGTGTCGAGGTGGAGTCGATGGGATTCCGCGATGATCCGCCGCGAAAATTCAGGGAGGAATGTCAAATCGTAGCGGGCGTAAATGAAGAGCGATTTCTTGGGCCAACGCGCCAGTTTTTCCGCATAGGCAATGGGGCTGATGGCCATCCAACAGCGGCGCAGGCGCTCCAGGGTCAAATCGGCGTCAAGCGCGGCCCGTACGTGACGAGTGGCCTGGCCGGTCCAGACCACCTCCGCGAAAGTCGTGGAGCAATGGTTGAACACATTGACCTTCAGCCGCTCGTCGTGCGCGCTGGCCAGATAGGCATAGCAGGAACCCAAGCTGCTTCCTAGAATGCCGAGCTTCGAGTACCCCTGACTTTCTAACCAATCAAGGCAGGAGCGCGCGTCGGCCACCGCCTGGCGGCCGGCGTCGAGGGTGCGGCAGATGTTCGAGGAGCAGGCGTAATCGGCTCGCTCTGTCTCCGCCGGCTTGCGAACATCGTGATAAGGCAGACTCAGCCGCAGCGCCGAAATGCCAACCATATTGAAGATCCGGCAGAGCGCGTTGTGGCTCTCCTGGTCGGCATTCCACTGCGGCAGCACCACCACCGCCCCGCGCCGCCCCGCCGGAAACCATCGAGCGCGTACGCGATTGTTGTTGGGAACAGAGGTCTTGACCGGCGAAGTGAAGAACAGGCAGTCGCCGTCCTGACGAAAGTCTGAGGGCGTCTGGTATGAATAAAAGATGTCGCTATGCGCGAGGATGGCGTCGTTCAGCTCGGTGATGAAGTTCTCAGGTTCCCGGTCGGAAGGCGGACGGCGCGAACTCTCGAGCGGCCAGTCTCTCGACCATTCCAATCCCCAATCGAGCGGGCGCACCACCCGGTTCTTGTCCCGCTCCGCCAAACGCGTCTCCCACCGGTGGATCCAATCTTTGTAGTGTTCGGATATAGTCTTCATGGTATAAAGTCAGCAATTATAACTGATAGGAGTCAGGAGTCAGTAGTCAGGAGAAGAGGGACACCACTGAGGAGAATCCATAATGAAGCGACTACTTCTGGCCGTAATAGTGGCTTTGGCAATCAGCGGGTCACGAGCGGCTGCGGCCCAACACTACGCCGCCACCTGGGAGTCCATTGACCAGCGCCCGACACCGACGTGGTTTGATGAGGCCAAGTTCGGAATATTTATTCACTGGGGTGTTTACTCTGTCCCGGCCTTTGCGGACCCGCAGTCAAAGATCGGCGAAACTTACGCGGAGTGGTATTGGAACCACATGCAGGACAAGAACGGGCCAACCTGGGCATTTCACCTGCTCCACTACGGAGAACATTTCAAGTACCAGGATTTTGCCGGAGAGTTCAAAGCCGAGCTGTTCGATCCCGACCAATGGGCCGACCTGTTTCAAAAGTCTGGCGCGCGCTACGTGGTGCTGACCTCGAAACACCACGAGGGCTTCTGCCTATGGCCCTGCCCGGCGAGTTGGAACTGGAACAGCATCGACGTAGGCCCGCACCGCGACTTGGCCGGAGATCTGAGCAAGGCCGTTACCGCCCAGGGGCTGACCATGGGCTTCTATTACTCGCTCTACGAATGGTACGACCCTCTGTATCTCGGCGACCTTCACCGCTACGTGAACGAGCACATGATCCCTCAGATGAAGGACCTCGTCGAACGCTACCATCCTTCGCTCCTCTGGACAGACGGCGAGTGGGATCACCCCAGCGACCAGTGGCAATCGACGGAGTTTTTGGCGTGGCTTTTCAACGACTCGCCGGTGCGCGACCGCATCGCCGTCAACGACCGCTGGGGAAAAGATACGCGCAGCAAGCACGGCGGGTTCTATACCTCCGAGTATCAGACGTTCCTCCCGGAGGGAGCGCAACTCGGCCCGGCGCACAAGTGGGAGGAATGCCAGGCCATCGGAAAATCCTTTGGGTACAACCGCGTGGAGGAGCTCAAGGACTACAAATCCTCGAGCGAACTGATTCACCTGCTGGTGGACGTGGTCTCGCGCGGGGGCAACCTGAATCTGGACATCGGCCCCACGGCGGATGGGCGCGTTCCGGTGATTATGCAGGAACGGCTGCTCGAGATCGGCGCCTGGCTGAAAGCCTATGGCGAGGCAATCTACGGAACACACCCGTGGCGCGCGGCTTCAGAGGGGAAGGTTCATTATACCTCGAAAAGCAATACTGTCTATGCCATTACTGAAATGTGGCCTGGCCCGGAACTCGTGCTGAGCGCGCCGCGAACCACAGCCTCTACTACGGTGGAACTGCTGGGCGGGAGCGCGCCGCTCAAATGGCGGCAGGAAGGCGGGAAATTGCGGATCCAGGTTCCGCCAATTCCTGAATCCGCGCTGTCGTTGCCGGAAGCTTACGTCTTTAAGCTGACCGGCGTGCAATAGGGGCATGGTTGCCGCAGGGCGGCCACAAGGGCCGGCCCCGTATCTCAACCGGGACCGGGGAGGATTACATGAAATACCTACGGTTGTTCCCGTTGATGTTCGTGCTGATGGGCGCCGGCGCCGCAGTCTCGTATGGCGCTGACAACGCGGCGCCGATCGTTGAGTCCTTGGGCCACGTGGGCCTGGATATCTCAGACCTCGCCCCGGCTTTGCACTTTTATGTTGACCAGCTTGGTTTGAGAGAGTCCTTCCGGCTCAAGCGTCCGGATGGCACGGCGTGGCTGATTTATCTGCGAGTGGGCGACAGCAATACATTCATCGAGTTGTTTCCTGGAAGCAAGAAGCCCTCGGTAGTGGCCGCGTCCTCGTCCAACCACTTCGGCCTGTTTGTAAGGGACCTGCAAGCCACACTGCATGCACTGAAAGACAGAGGGTACCCCCTTCCGGCCGATGCGTTCGAGAAAGCAGCGAAAGTTCAGGCGGATAATACGCTGCTCTATTTCATCAAAGACCCCGACGGAAACAGAATTGAGCTAAGCCAACTGCGGCCCGATTCGCTTCAGGTTACGTCGCGGAAGAAGAAGTAACTCGAATCAGCGCGACAACACGGCCAGCAGCGCCTGGTAGCCATCCACAAGCAGGCCCTCGTAACCGTGAGGGCTTCCGTCCCAGGCTTTCCAATCGTAGCTCATGCCGTTGGGCGCGGTGCCCTGGAAGCCGCCCTTTTCAAATCCCTGCAACATGGGCAACAGAATCGCGTCCGCGTCCTTGTGACGCCCCAACCGGTATAAGGCCTGGAGGGTGAAGTAGGCATAGCAGGCCGTGGCCCCGCCATTTTCGTAGATCTCAAAACCATCGGACCCGTCCGCCTTTTCAGGCCCTCCAAAGCGCTTGTCGTGGTCGACGTAATCCTCGCGACGAACGGGAATCAGATTGCCGGGCAGGCCATACTCAAAGTGCGTATAGCCAACCTCTTTCATCTTGGCCAGCAGGCGGTCCATGATCGGATTGGCTTTATCCTGCGGAACCAAACCATAGGTGATCGCCGCGCCGCTGACGAAGAGGAAGTAATAATCGTGCAGCTTCCCATCGGCACTCTTCCAGCCCGCCAACACTCCGGTGGCGGGATTGTAGAAGGTGTTGAAATAGACCGAGCGGAGCTTTTCGGCGCGCGCGGCATAAAGCTGTGCGTCTTCCGGCTGGTTTACGCGGCGCGCCATTTCGGCGATGCCGAGCAAAGCGTGGTAGGCAAGGGCATTCGAGTAGGCGTCCTTGTGACCGAAGCCGATGGTATCCCACCAATTGGCGGGGCGCAAAGCGATCTGCTCCGGCCAGGAGCCGGAATTTCCGCTCGCGGGGTATTCGAGAAGCCCGTCGCCATCCTGATCCATGGCGAGCATTTTGCCGGCCCAGTCTTTCAACCCCGCGTAGTTCTCTTGCAGCCAAGCCTCATCTTGGCTGCCGTGGACATAATCCCATGACGCAATCAGCAGGGAGGGATACGTATCCAAGTAGTCGAATCGGGTGGTCGGGTCATTGGGGGCGTAACCCGCCATTCCGTAGGCTTTCATCCCGCTGAGGTAGCGGTCCAGCGTGGCCCGGATCAGGTCGAGCGCCGTCAGGCCAGGCGCCAAGGGAGGCGTGCGCGCCGCCACCGAGGAGTATTCAAACACCGTGAACGCGCAAGGGTCGCTGGCAGCGTGGTTGGCCAGCACGCGCAAGCGGGGATTGAGCTGAAAAATGTTGAGCCAGTTGCGGCGAAAGCCGTCAAAACGGGGGTCTTGCTCAAGTTCCGGGACGCTGGGATGAATGGCTACGACTTCCCAGGTGTAATCAACTCGAGGCCGAGCGGCGGAGGCCGCGGGGAAAGTCACCTTCACGTAATCGCCCCCCTGCTGGCCCTCGGGGTAGCGAAAGGCGTCATAGCCCAACGCCAGTCCTGCGCCCACGCTGGAAGTGATTCGGAACGTCCCCTGATCAGGCAGGTGCAAGAGCGCCGGCAGGCGGACGCTTCCGTCGTCATTCATCATACCCAGAAGCGTTGCATGGTTTATGTGGGGATTGAAATTGAGCACCAGGGCAGGGGGAGGGTTCTCTGCGGTATAAGAGGAGTGCAGATGCAGGCTGCGTGCCGAGCATTCGAAGGTCCAGGCGGGCGGCGCAGCCGCGGGCGCGCCCACAAGCCGGTATTCAAACTTCGAGCCGGCATGGCTTAAGGCATAGTGATCCCTTGACGCCGGGAGGGGCCGGAGCGAACTCACGCTCAGTTTGCTCTTGCCCAAAGAATCCACGGCCAGCACGACTAAGGCAGGCTGGTGCGGTGCGAATTCCAGGCGCAGGAAGGCGGATTGGTATTGGCCCGGTGCTTGTCCGGCGAACGATGTGAGAACGATAAATAGAGGTATTAATAGAAAAACTCTCTTGAGCATAGATTCTTCTCCCCGTGTCGCTGGTCGGCGGGCAGCCTGGCTTACTATCCTGGCTTAAATAGCAGCGCTGGTCTTCACAGGCCGCCCAAAAACTCTTTGAACTGTCATCCTGAGGAGTCCCGATTCGATCGGGACGACGAAGGATCTCGGCAGTTTCTTGAAACATCAACTGCGGAGATTCTTCGCTTCGCTCAGAATGACAGCGTTCATAGGTTTGTCCTGCCGCCAACTAAGACAGTACCCACTCCTGCGTCGCGTCGCCCGTAAGCCTGGTCGTGAACTTAATTGTGGCTGGAGGATCAAGGATAAGATGGCGCTAGGAACGACATTTCATCGTCTCTGGCTACCAGTCGGCCAACGAGCATCAACGACTGCTTTAGACGAACGCCGCGTGGGCGCTGATGAAGGCGGCGCCCACGCGGCGGCAAAATCTCCCCTTATAGGGTCGGCGCTGGCGGGGGAGGCTCGGTTATCGGCTTTACTTCTACAGGCTTCTTAACAGCCTTGACGGTTTTCTTGGCTTGCTTCTTGGGCGCTTTCTTCACCTGCTTCTTTTTCCCTGCCATGGTGCGGATGCCTCCTGTTTGGGATCTTTACTTCAAGCTGATGTTGGATTGGCGATTCCGCGTCTGCGGGATCGCCACGTGGCGGCGTAAAACCGCCTCTCGGTCAGACTATTCTTGCGACCCCCTACGTGTCGTGCAGACCTTGGATTGAGGTGAAACTCGACTACCGGGATTGATTTTAGAGGCGTGAAGGCCGGTTGTCAATGCATGTCTGCGATATTTGAGCTTGACATTTACTTTTTTGCGGAGTCACACTAGCTGGTCTCACTCAGATCCCCGTCCGGAGAGAGGCCTCTCATGCTCCCGTGCCTGAGCGTTTCCCACCAACGGGAAACGAAGACGAAGCGCATCGCGCTCCGCCGCGGATTTGTTGGCCTCTCATTCTTCGCCGTGGTAGGGTCTAGTCTTCTTCAGAGGAGACAAGCCGCAGAGAATATTCTCACAGAGCGTCAGGTTCCTGCCGCGTCCACGAAGATTCAACCCAAGCTCGTCGCGAGTTACCGCAAGCTGCCTCTCAGTTTCGAGGCGAATCAGGGCCGGATGCGCGGCCCCGCCCAGTCTCTCTGGGGTGGCCGGGGCTATACGCTCTTCCTCACCGGCCAGGAGGCCGTGCGCGCGTTGAGGAGAGCAGCGGCCGGAAGCTGGAAGCCAGAGGTCGAAGGATCGGAGCGTTGTAGTGGCCGGCGAATCCCGCCACAGCTCGGGTGTTGGCGAGGGGAGATGGCGACGTAACGCCGCCGGTAGCGGACCGGCAAACAAAGGGGCGCGATGGGGACATCGCCGCCCTAGAAGCAAACGGCAAATAAAAAGGAGATTCTCATGCGGCGAATTTATTGGAGTGTTGCGTTGTTGATGTTGAGCGCGGCCGGCCTGCACGCGCAGACCGTGACCTCAATGGTTGGGGGAAGAAACGGCCCGCAAGTGAGCGTGCTCCCCGCGCAGGAGCCGGGACAAAGCGGGCTGGTTGCGCTCAGGGGCAACACGCGCCCGGAAGCGAATCCGAAGAACGATCGCGGGCGAGTCTCCGATGACATGATACTCAACCACATGATGCTTCAGTTGCGCCGGTCTCCGGAGCGGGAGCAAGCACTCCAGCAGTTCATCAATGATATCCACGATCACACGTCTTCGCTTTTTCACCACTGGATCACGGCAACGGAATTCGGCCAGAGGTACGGCGTGGCGCCGGCCGACGTCGCCAGGGTGACGGATTGGCTCGAGTCACAGGGGTTCAAGGTCAACTTGGTCTATCCCAACCAAATGGTTATCGACTTCACCGGCTCGGCGGGCCAGATCCGCCAAGCTTTCCACACGGAGATCCATCACTTGCTGGTGAATGGCCAGGCCCATATCGCCAATATGAGCGACCCGCAGATTCCGGCGGAGTTGGCTTCAACGGTGGCGGGCATCGTCTCCCTCAATGACTTCAGGCCTCAGCCGACGATTCGACGGCGCGCCAATCTCACTGCCGCGGACGGCAGCTACCCGGTTGTGCCGGCGGACTTGTGGAAGATCTACAACTTCACCCCTGCCTTTGCGCAGGGCTATTCGGGCCAAGGCCAGACGATCGTAGTGGTCGAGGATAGCGACCTTTACACCACGGCGGACTGGAGTGATTACCGGTCCGCCTTTGGGCTTGCCTCAACGTACCCTCTTGGCTCCCTCAGCCAAGTCCACCCCAGCAGTGCTGCGAATAACTGTACTGATCCAGGCCCCGTCGGCGGTGATTCCGAGGAGGAAGCAACACTTGATGTGGAAATGGCGAGCGCAGGGGCTCCCAGTGCGGCTATCGTGCTGGCGTCCTGTTCCGACACCGCTGAAACCATCCCCGGCTTTTTCATTGAAGGGTTGACCCCCGGCTCTTTCATTGCCGTACAGAACCTTATCAACGGTGGCAAGCCGCCAGCTATTATCAGCTCCAGTGAGGGTATATCCGAAGTCCTGATGGGCGCGACGTTCAACGCCTCCGTCAATTCCTTGTACCAGCAGGCGGCGACGGAGGGTGTCTCGGTCTTCGTCTCCGCGGGGGACTCCGGCGCGGCCAGTTCGGACTTTGCCCTCGGAGACTCAATTGCCCTATTCGGAATCTCCGTCAATGGGCTCGGCTCCACGCCCTACAACGTGTCCGTGGGTGGGACTGACTTTGCGGATTCTTACCAAGGCACTAACTCCGCCTATTGGAGCGCAACCAACGCCGCCAACTACGGGTCGGCCCTTTCGTATATTCCCGAGGTTCCCTGGAACGACTCCTGCGCCAGTGTGCTGATCGGCGATTACTTTGGAGTTTTGCCCACCTATGGTCCGAACGGAATGTGCTATGAGGCAGAATATGATGCAGTACACGGTACCGGGAGTTATGGCGCGTTGTTGAACATCGGCGCCGGTAGCGGCGGCCCCAGCGGCTGCGCCGCCGGCGCGCCGGATTTCCCCTACCTCGCGGTGAGTGGCACCTGTGCCGGATATCCCAAACCCTCGTTCCAGTCCGGGTTCGTCGGCAACCCGCGCGATGGCGTGCGGGACATTCCCGATGTTTCGCTCTTCGCTGGCAACGGATTCTGGGGGCACGCCTACACAATTTGCTTTTCTGACGCGAGTAGCGGTGGGAATAGTTGCAGCGGCACTCCCGACACGTGGGTCGAGGTTGGCGGAACGTCGGCTTCCGCACCCGTCTGGGCGGCCATTCAGTCGCTTGTCAACCAGGCTTCCGGGAGCCAGTGGGGTAACCCGGATTCCGAATATTACTCGCGGGCTGCGACGGAGTACGGCGGCGGTGGCAGCACGTCTTGTAGTTCCAATCTTGGCAACGACGTGGCCAGCAACTGCATCTTCTACGACGTAACCCAGATTCCGCTTCTCTACGGAGGATCGGGGACGGGAGGAGATATCGACGTACCTTGCTCTGGGGAGAATTGCTATCTGCCGTCGGGCACCTACATAGCGAATTACATACCCATTGGAGTGCTTTCCACAGGCCCCCAGACCATAAGTGGGGCGTTCGTCACTAACCTCGGAAGCGGATACACGAGCGCTCCTTCATGCACCCTGAGTGGGGGCGGCGGATCAGGGGCGAGCTGCACGGGCTTCCTGACCGGCGTGGTCACCAGCGTTAGCATTGTAAATGGGGGTTCAGGTTATACAACGCAGCCAAGCTGCACGCTGTCGGGCGGCGGAGGAACGGGTGCGGGCTGTGAGGTGACCTCGGCTGGGGCGGGCGGCGTGCTGAACGGCATAGGACTTACTGCATACGGAAGCGGCTACACCTCCGCCCCCACTTGCACGATCAGCGGCGGCGGCGGGATAGGCGCAACCTGCACCGCGACCGAGGGGCCTGCATACGCGATCAGCCTTACCTCCCCCGGCAGCGGATACACCACCCTGCCCCACTGCGTTCTCAGCGGAGGCGGGGGAACGGGCGGAACGTGCGCTGCCCAGGCTGTTAACACCAGTGACAACTATCAACCGGCGTTCCCCGCCGCGACGGGGTGGGACTTCGCCACTGGAATCGGGACGGTCAATGTCTCGAACCTGGTGTCCAGCTTCGCTACGAGCTTGGCGGCCGCGGTGAGCTTCTCCGCCTCGAGTTTAAGTTTCGCCAACCAGCCTACGAGCACGACGAGCCCAGCCCAGCCGGAGACCGTCACCAACACCGGCACGGCTAACCTCACCATCTCGACGGTCATGATCGGCGGTACGAACCCCAGCGACTTTGCCATAAGCGCCGACACTTGCACGGGGGCCACAGTCACGCCCAACAACACCTGCACGGTCAGCGTGACGTTCACGCCGTCCGCGACGACGAGCTTTAGCGCCTCACTCAATTTCACCGACAACGCCAGCAATAGTCCGCAGACGGTGAGTTTGACGGGGACGGGAGTTACCGGAGGTGCGGTGGCCGGCGTCTCGCCCAGTAGCCTGACGTTCAGCAATCAGAACGTGGGGACCACGAGCGCGTCGCAGCCGGTCACCATCAGCAACACGGGCAACGCCGCGCTCAACATCTCGGCGGTCA
>Ga0209415_10005822_pt1 | contig 22044 bp, 19 predicted proteins | sample PeaSoiSIISIP2007_FD_187696 | JGI IMG/M metagenome (GOLD analysis project Ga0209415, IMG submission 187696) | Peat soil microbial communities from Weissenstadt, Germany - SII-SIP-2007 (SPAdes) (version 2) | ecosystem: Environmental > Terrestrial > Soil > Wetlands > Peat | place: Germany... | reverse complement strand
GAGTCGCATTTCATCCATGTGGGAGTGACCGAAGATCCCGAGTCGCACAACGTCGGCATACTCGATCAGCAAATCGGCCAGCTTGTCCGAGGATAGAAACATTTCAGGTGCCTCGTTCCCGCAGATATCCTTGATCTTTGCAACTGTCGAGTAGAGATCAACGCCCGGCGGGATGTGACCCATGACCCAGGCCCTTTGACCCAATCCCCGCGCCTGTGCCAGCTGTTTCCTGTAACCATGCCATTTCCGCAATGGCAGCAGCGGGGTCGGGTGTGCCGGCACGCAAACGGGCAGCTATGACTTATGTCACAGCGGTTGAACCCATAAGACCCCGGATGCTACATCAAAAAGACCAGCCAACGGCCGCTCGGGTTGGTGGGATCAACTATTCCGACATGGCCTTTCAGTCTAGCGACTTGACGCTCGGTCATCGCTTGCTTTTGATTGCGATGACCTGTCTGAGGTTTGGGGTACTGTTCACATGCTTCTACCGTCTGCACCAGCTCTTCGGGGACTACTCCCGCGGAGAGATATTTATCCGGGACTCTGTCGGCCAACTGCGTCAGTTCGGCGTTGCCTGCCTGCTGTGGGGCGTCGTGAACTTCCTCTGGGACGGCTTATGGTTCGGGATCCTGGCGAATCCGACGAGGTCGTTCCAAGGCCACTTCGAAGCCTTCGGCATTGGGGCCATCCTCATCGTGATCGCATGGTTTATGGACATGGCCGTGGACTTGCGCGAAGAGAACGAACTCACCATCTGAGCGGGAGGAGGAGAACAACCATGCCGATTATTGTCAACGTGGACGTGATGCTCGCCCGGCGGAAGATGCGGCTGAACACGCTGGCCGACCTGATCGGGATCACTCCGCAAAACCTGTCCGTCCTCAAGACCGGCCGGGCTAGGGCAATTCGCTTTAGCACGTTAGAGCGGCTGTGCGAAGTGCTTGATTGTCAGCCCAGCGACCTTCTGTCTTTTGAAAACAGCTCGGACCCATCTGCGCAAACGACGCCGGAGGCGTAAGTATGTTCCGAGTCTGGCGGTGTGAGCCTGCCAGTAAAAAGCTGAAGAACTCTCGCCACCAAATACAAGAACAGCAGAAGCAGGAGCACAGGCTTGGATCGTTCGTTTCTTGTATCGAGTGGCGGCATACACGCAGTTTACGTTCTCCGCCCGTTGAGCGACAGCCAGTTCCCGGGTAGTCGGCCACCTGGAAGTTATCCCGAAAAAACCGGCTTGTGGGAAGTCGGAAAAGGAATCTGCCTCTGAAGCTGCTGGCCAGCGAAGGCGTCACAAGGAAGAAAAGTCTCTCGTGTTTCTCTCGTGTTAGCTCACGACTCAGCAGCGGCCCGCACGAATACTGGGGCTGAAACCCGCATTTGACGCGCCTCCACGAGTGTAAGCTGTTGATAATGTAGGAGGATTTGCAAATTACGAATCGGCTGCTCTACCAACTGAGCTACGTCGGCATCCTTTACAATCAATAACTTACAACGTGCTGTTTTAGCGTCTCTCGTGTTATCGACGCTTCCAGCTTTCGCATGCCGCCACGCACGCCGGGTTCTGTGGCATAGATGTAGTGCTTCTTCGTCGTTGCTTCGTCGGCGTGACGGCATACTCTCATAACTTTAGTAGGAACTCCCATCTCGTGCAAGTTGGTGACCAGGCCGCGGCGAAAAGAGTGCCACCCGTTCCACTTCATCCCCTTTTTCTTTAACTGAGGGGTGATGTGGTCCCGCTTCAGATTGTTCATCCATCTGCCAAAGACCGGGCCTTCGGCGGGACATCCCAAACTCTTCCAATATCTGTCGGTGATCTTCTGGAGATACGGGATAATCGGCACGCCTTCCTGCCTAGCCGCAGTCTTGGTATCGCCTGTTCTGCCTTCTACCACCTTCTACCACTTTTCTCTCTACGTGCCACGGCCGTCATAGCGATCCTTCCAATCGAGCCCCTGGAGCCCGCTGCAAGGTGGTTTTGCTGATGTCGACGTCCCCCGTTGATTGAGCCCAAGAGCGTCAGGCACCGAATGCTCAGGCAACGCGTCGGGCGGTGTTCCTTTCCATGGAATCGCATGCCGCTCGCAGCAGGTCGGCTACTCCTGAATATCACCCAGCGACTCCAGCCGATTCTTGCCGACGTTTAAGGTCGTAGCAACAGCCAGTTCGTAAATGCGACGTTCAAAGAGGTCGGCAACGCCCCGCACCAGGCGTACACGATCCCGCCAGTTCATGGCGCTCCATTTCGGAAATGCGGCTCTCGCCGCCGGCTATCGCTCGCTCGGCGTCTTCCGCTGTACCTTGCGGTAAGCGAGCCAGCAACCACTCAGTATTAATAGGGGAGTGGTTGTCGAATGTTTCATTTGAGAAATGATCTTTGTTGTTAATGATCATTCCATGGTTTTTCCCGTGCTAGCCTTAACCTTGGGAAGCGCGGTGTCGTAGAGGGTGTGCAGCTCCTCAGGTGGATCGAACATTGAGGCGTAGGTGAGCTTGAATGCTTGAATTCAGACATCTTGGCAACTCCTGGCTGGACCGGTTAACACGGAAGCAATGAAAATTTGGCATCGCGGTATTGAGCGCCCGAACGGCGGGCCATACTTTACCCGATTCCGCATCGAGCCACAACCCACAAATGTACTACCAGTATCCTTCCAGTATACTAATTTCCTTGACATCAGCGGATCTAGACGTAAGAATCCTTAGGGGTGGAGCAGATTCAAGTTTTCGTCGGACCCTAGGCTCGGCTGTTACAATCTCGCGGTTGTCGAGCTTTGTGAAAGTATTACAGAGTAGAGGTTAAGTTTCCCCCTTTGCCGCAGCGGGAGCGCCGGAGTGGGCGGCGGACCTCGGCCCTGAACAATGATCACGCACGCCGACTTGGTTATCCGGAGGCTAGTGGGAGCGGGGGTGAAACGCTTGTTCGGGATGCCTGGAGGCGGCAGCAATGCTGATCTGGTGGAAGCCGCCGGACGTGCGGGGCTTCCGTTCACGTTGGCGCATACTGAAACTGCGTCGGCGTTCATGGCAAGCGCGCAAGCTGAGATTACCGGAAACCCCGGCGCTTGCATCGCAACCCTAGGCCCGGGTGCATCGTCCATCATGAACGGAGTCGCCAATGCCTCGCTCGACCGCATTCCGCTCATCGTGATTACCGATTGTCACCCCAGGGCATCGGCGCACATGCAACACCAGACGCTGCGCCACAGGGAAATTTTCGCTTCGCTCACCAAGTTCAGCGCCGAGGTCTCAAAAGAGAATTTCTGTGAAGTTGTGGACCACGCCATCGAGAGCGTCTGTAATCCGCCGTACGGGCCGGTCCATCTTGATATTTCCGCGGAGGTCACCGCCTCGACTGCGGCGGCATGGCGCGATTCACCGGAACGAAAACCCCTCGGCCCTGCTGACAATCTTTCTGTTGCGGCTCGACAGTTGCTGGCCAGCATGAAGAAACCGGTGTTCCTCGTCGGCCTCGCCGCCCGCACTCCGGAAATTTCCGCTGCCCTGCGCCGCGCTTCTGAAGATTCCGGGATTCCCGCGCTCATCACCTACAAGGCCAAGGGAGTTGTATCCGATCGCCATCCGTGGTACGCCGGGGTTCTGACAAACGGAGCATTGGAGAGCAAAGTTTTGGAACGCGCGGACGGTTTCGTCGCTATCGGCCTTGATTCGGTGGAACTCCTGCCGCGCGTTTGGAGATTCTCTCAGCCGGTCATTGGCATCAACCCGTGGCTCATGGATCAAAAGCAGGTGTCCCTTGCGTTTGAACTCATAGGAGATGTGCTTGGATCGCTGAATCAAGTCGCGGCCTTTCTGCCGAAGAGAACTGACTGGCGCATGGAAGAGGTTTCTCGGCTCGCAAGCGCCCAGCGCGAGGCGATGCGCCCGAATCATAACGGCGATGGGATTGCTCCCCATCGCGTGATCGATTTGACCGCGGAAGTGTACGCAGGTGTGCGGACGACGGTCGATGCTGGCGCGCACATGTTCCCTGTCATGTCGTTGTGGCCGGCTGACGGCCCGTGCAACATCCTGATCTCCAACGGACTCTCCACCATGGGCTTCGCGTTGCCCGCCGCCATTGGTGCGGCGCTCCTGGATTCCCCGCAGCCGGTGCTGGCTTTTACCGGGGATGGTGGACTCATGATGTGTCTGGGCGAGCTGCGCACAGCCGCGCGTGAGAATTTGCCGATTCGCGTGATTGTTTTCGATGACGGTGTCCTAAACCTCATCAAGATCAAGCAGATTCAGCGCGGATACCGTACCGACGGTGTCACGATCGGAAAAATCGATTGGGAAGGCCTCGCCGCCAGTCTCGGAGTTCTTGGGAAGCAAGCTCAGACAGAAGCGGAGTTTCGTGCCGCTCTCAAAGACACGATCGAGCATAGAGGACCAGTATTGATCGCAGCCAGTATCACTGAGAACACGTATCCGGGAACCATGAGAGCGCTTCGTGGTTAAGAACGCTCACAAGTAAACATGCAAAAGTATCAAGTCTACATCAACGGTGCCTCAGCCGACCCTTCGTCGAACCAGTGGTTCGAGAGCTACAACCCGTTTACCGGAGAACCTTGGGCCCTCATTCCTCAGTCGAACGAGGAAGACGTGGACAAGGCCGTTCGGAGCGCTCACGCGGCTTTGACGCAAGGCCCGTGGGCGGCGATGACTCCAAGCCGACGGGGACTGCTGCTGCACAAGCTCGGTGATTTAATCGCTCGCGCCGCGAGGCGGCTCGCAGAAGTTGAGGTTCGTGACAATGGCAAGCTGATCGCAGAAATACAAGGGCAGCTAGACTACATTCCCCAGTGGTACTACTATTTCGGCGGCCTGGCGGACAAAATCCAGGGCGCGGTCGTTCCGCTCGACAAAAAGGGCTACTTTAATTTCACTCGCCGGGAGCCCATCGGCGTGGTCGCCGTCATCACGCCGTGGAACTCGCCCTTGCTGCTTGCAAGTTGGAAAGTTGCACCCGCTCTGGCGGCGGGATGCACGGTCGTCATCAAGCCTTCGGAATTTACCTCCGCCTCCACGCTGGAATTTGTCCGTCTGTTCGAGGAGGCAGGTTTCCCGCCGGGGGTGGTGAATGTCGTCACAGGACTTGGTCAGGATGTGGGCGTTCCGCTGGTTGAGCATCCGCTGGTGAAGAAGATCAGTTTTACCGGATCCGACGCCACCGGACGCATCATCAATCAACTTGCGGCCAAGCATTTCAAGCACGTCAGTCTCGAACTCGGCGGCAAGTCACCGAATATCGTATTCTCGGATGCGAACTTAGAAGATGCGGTGAATGGCGCCATTTCTGGGATATTTGCCGCCACGGGGCAGACCTGTATTGCTGGCTCTCGTCTCCTGCTGCAGGAAGATATCCACGACGAATTCCTGGTGAGGTTGCTCACATTGGCTCGCACGGCGCGCATGGGCGATCCGATGAGTTTCGATACCCAGGTCGGACCCATTACGACCCAGCCACAGTACCGGAAAGTACTGGATTACATCGATATCGCTAAGAAAGAGGGTGCGGAACTCCTGCTCGGCGGTGCGCCCACGACGAGACCAGAGTGCGGTAGGGGATGGTTTATAGAGCCAACGATTTTCGGCTCTGTGAAAAACGGCATGCGCATCGCCCAAGAAGAGGTCTTTGGACCGGTGCTCTCAGTGATCAAATTCAACGACGAAGACGAAGGTGTCGCCATCGCCAACGATTCCCGCTTTGGACTCGGCTCCGGTGTCTGGACCCGCGACATAGCTCGCGCGCATCGAATGGCGGAGCGAATTGAGGCCGGCACGGTTTGGGTAAACTGCTATCGCGCGGTGAGCTACATGTCACCCTTCGGAGGTTACAAGGACTCCGGCCTGGGGCGCGAAAACGGGATCGAGGCAATTCTCGAATACCTCCAGACGAAAAGCGTCTGGATCAACACGGGCGCAGTCACGGCAAATCCATTTGTGATGCGATAGTGAAGGAATATGTCTCACTCCTGGCCCCAACAGGTCTTCCAGCAACTGAAAGCTGCTGGCGTGCGGCAGATGGCATACGTGCCACTCCGGACACAGCAAATTGATCAAATTGTTCCATTCCGATCCCGAAATGCGATCCGTTTCGCTGACCACGGAGGAAGAGGGTGTGGCCATGCTTGCCGGCGCTTGGCTGGGTGGACAAAGGGGAGTCTTGCTTCTGCAATCAAGCGGAGTCGGAAACTGCATCAACATGCTCGCGCTCAACCAGGAATGCCGGATCCCACTGCTGGCCCTAGTTACGATGCGAGGCGACTGGGGCGAGTACAACCCGTGGTAGGTTCCATGGGGCAGGGCACTAAGGCGGTTCTGGAGGATGCAGGCGTTTTCGTGTATCGCGCGGATACAGCTTCTGAGATTCCGCACGTTGTCGGTGCCAACAATGAGCACTACGGTGAAACCGGGATGCAGCCTGCACAGACGGGTCGCGGTACCGACTTGACGGGCATAGCGACCGCGGCAGGGTTTCCAAAAGCATTCATCGTTCGTACCCAAGAGGAACCCGACGAACTGGCGGGAGAAGTTTTCGGCCGCGACGGGTTGCTGTTCGCGGTGATCAAAGTTTCCACTGCGCCAACCCCAGTTCGCCGCTGCGCGACGGGCTCAAAGCCGACGCGCACCGGTGAACATCAGTTTCAAGGGAAAGGCACGAATGCCTGTCGACATCAACACGCTCCGCGAGTGGATTGGCAAGACTGAATCACGCACTGATCAGGTCACGCCATTCCCCATCGAGGCATTATCCGCGACGCTTGACCGTCTCGATCCACCGGTGCAAGCGGGAGATCCCCTGCCCCCGCTCTGGCATTGGCTTTATTTCCTTCCGCTTCATCGCCACTCGGAAATCGGCAGCGATGGCCACGCCAAGCGCGGCGGTTTTCTTCCGCCGGTCGCGCTGCCGCGCCGGATGTGGGCCGGCAGCCGGCTGGTATTCCGTCATCCGCTCCGGGTGGGGGAGAACATCTCGCGCACATCTCGAATCGCGGATGTGAACCATAAGGAAGGACGAAGCGGATCGTTGCTCTTTGTAGTCTTGCGCCATGAAATTAGCAACGCATCAGGCGTGGGGATTATCGAGGAGCAGGATCTCGTATTCCGTGAGCATCCCAAACCGGGGGAGACCACTACGTCATCCAAACCCGTTCCGACTGCCTTCGATTGGGACCGCGAAATCGTAGCCAATGAGGTCCTGCTTTTTCGTTATTCTGCCCTGACCTTTAACGGGCACCGCATCCATTACGACCGCCGGTACTCGAGGGAGGTGGAAGGCTATCCTGGTCTGGCGGTGCATGGTCCCTTGCTGGCAACGTTGTTGCTCGATCTGCTGCGTAGAAACGCGCCCAACTCTTCAGTCCGGGAGTTTACGTTTCGCGCAGTACGGCCGCTTTTTGATACCGCACCCTTTTCCATCCGGGGCCACTTGGAGCCAGATGGGCGAATCGCTCAGCTGTGGGCCCAGGATGCGAATGGCTCGCTGGCGGTGGAGGCTACAGCTGTCCTGAATTTGTAACACTGAGGAAGGCTAGAAAACGTGAAAGATCAACACCAGGAGATTCGGAGATCCGTACGTGAGCCTTCTCAGGTCTTGCAAATTGATGGGTGCATTTGTCATTCACCCTTGCCTTCCTTTCGTTGGAGTTCTTGCAAGCAGCAGGGCCTCTTCGCTCCACGGAAATTACTCCGCTTCTTTGCTACTGCTAAACGTTGCAGCTCCGCATCAGTGGAGGATCACATGGGAAAAAAGATGAGACAGTTCAAGCCGCCGGGCGCTCCATTGTCAGAAGGAGTACCTCAGCGAGAACTGGATGATCCGTGGGTTATTTTCGGTACCCACGATATGCCCAAAGCTTGCCGGGTTTTCCACATCCGTGAACGCTGGGTTGCTGAACACCGGGTGGTTCCAGATGTTGAAAAAGTCGGCGGTGAAACGAAGATCCTGATGCTCCGTGATTCGGAAGTGCTTAATCAGAGATAAATCCCAATTTTGTTCGAAGGGTCCGCGGTAGATGGTGCGCCCCAGATTACCGAATCCAGCTGCCAAGCCGTCGTCGCCAATAATAGGAGCGGGAACAAAGGCATTGACGTTTACGTAGCCGTTCAACCGCGACTGGATGCTGCCCTTTGTTAGCCCATCAGACAGTGTGGCGCCTGGGGCGAGACTTGCGGTGGCGCTAATTGTTGTTTGTGCATCATAAGCGGTTCCCGCCGCGGAATCGAAAATCGAAAATGGTGTGCCGGATTGGAAAACCGTCGCGCCGCTGATGCCCCAATCTTTCAGCGCTACCGCTTTGGGTCCAGTAGCATCTTTGAACAGAGGGAAGTCGTAAACATAGCTCACTGCCAAGCGCTGAGGCCGATCGAAGTCTGAAAGCCCCCGGGAGTCCGCTAAGCTGGTCTGGTCGTTGAAGGCCGTGTTGACGGCAGTATTGCCCGTGGAAGTTGTGTCTGTGGATTTTGAAAATGTATAAGCAGCCTGAAAGTATCCGCCACCCCAGCGCCGCGAGAGGGTCGACTGCAAGGAATTGTAGTGGGAATAGGCGTCGTTGGAAAAGAGTTCGAAGGCCGAATAGCCGGCGAGTCCTTGTGTTTTTGAACGGGCGGCCCCATTAGAAATGGTGGTTGTAGTAATTAGGAACGATTGTCCGCCTGTGCCCATAACCGTCAATGGATTCGCGGCAGTTGCAATCGCCGCTTGTTGAGAATTGCGGGTTTCGCGAAGGTGGATGGTATGGGTGCCAACGTAACCGACTTCCAGCACCCATTTCGAACCGAGCGTACGCTGCAAGGTAAGGTTCCACTGCTGTACGCTGGGAACAACGAAGTGCTGAGGAACTTGTAGGGCGAAGAAATCGATTGTGTTGTTGTTATAGACGGGAGTTTGAGAGGTATCTGAAGTGGGCAGGCCGGTTTGATTATTGATAAAGCCGGTCAACTGCGAAAGAACAGGCACGTAGGCGGGCGAAATGACCCCCACCGGCGGCAGAGCATTAGGGTTGGGATTGGGGCAGCCGGAGGCCGGTGAAGGAGAAAAAAAAGTTGCGAGGCAGCCTGGCGGACCGCCTCCAAACGCGACGGGCTGCAGGGGCGTCAAGAAGGAAAGTTGGTCCACTGCGCCCACGTCTTCACGCACGTAATAGATGCCATAGCCGACGCGAATCGTGGTCGTGTGATGACCGAAGAGATCGTAGGCCAGACCGAATCGCGGGGCCAGACCCGTGGAATAATTGTTCCGGAGGGTGGTGCTGCTCGTCGTCCCTTGAAAACCGGGGACATCGAATTGGTTCACGCACTTAGGGTAGATGAAAGGATTCTCGTTCGCGGCGACCCGGGTCGGATCAACGTTGCCGATATGACAAGCGTCATCGTAAAAGGCTCCATTGATGTCGACACGCAAGCCAAGGTTAAGGGTCAAATCGGAAGTGACCTTGTAGTTGTCCTGAGCGAACACGGAAAAATTGTTGATGCGGTATTCGTGGGTGGGGTTGCCGCTGCCGCCGAAGGAAAACTGCGGACTTCCCATCAGGAAATTCTGAATATCGGAAGGTTGCCCGGGACCCCCGCTGGCAAAAATCAGCTGCCCGTTGAACGCTCCTGGGAAAAATTTGTTGAGACCAACATGGGTAGCGTCGCCGCCGAAGCTCATCTGGTGCTTCCCATGAATCCAGCTCAAGGTATCCGTGAAACTGTAATTGTTCTGAGTTTGGTACTGATTGGCGCCGGGCGTTGGCCCAATCTGGAAACCAGAAGAACCGAATGTGAATTTGTAGATGTCCGGAGTGAGGCTGTTGGTGGGCCGGTTGATGCCGAGATCGTTGGCCGTCACGATCGGCGTATTGATGCTGCTGTTGTTGATTCGGGTGTAGCCGAAATGAAAAACGTTCACCACGCTTGTGGAGAAAGTGTGGGTCTCTCCAGCGTTCAAGAACCGCGTATTAATGGGAACTGCGAGCGGAAAATTCAGATCCGTCGGGTTGATAGAGAGGCCGAATTCAGCTTGGGATCCGCCAGCTCCGAAGGGCCGCACCGCTTGCGAATTGCTGAAGAAGAAACGGACAGCCAGCCGATCCACATCATGGTGGAAGCTCTTGTCCCAGGTCGTTGTGAATTGGTCATCATTAAATGTGCCGGGGCTGCTGTACACGAAGGGAGCGAAAGATCCCCCCGTACCGGAAATGGAAGGGATCAAGTATCCGCCGCCTGCTCCACCGAATTGATTGCTCTTGACATTCAATAGAGCAAGGACAACAGGATCGATCTGCGTGGTGGTATTGCCGAAAAAGGCCTGAGACAGAGTTTGTTGGTTGCGAACGGACGGAAAAACAGGAATCTCGGTGCTGATGAACGTCCCGCTATCTTCCCCGCTGCGTTGGCGCGTGCCCTGGTAATTCGCGAAGAAATATCCCAGCTTCTCCGTGCCCACCGGCCCTCCGGCGCTGACGCCGAAAATATTCTGGCTAAGGACCGGGCGGGCGACACCCTGGTTATTAAAGAAGTATCCGTTCGCGTTTAGGGCGCTGTTACGGAAGAACTCGTAGGCGTCGAAGTGGAAGTCCTTCGTGCCCGATTTTAGAACCGCATTTACGTTGCCGCCACCGTTGCGGCCGTTGCTGGCGTCGTACATGCTGGTCTGAACCTTGAATTCCTCCAAGACGTCGGGATTCGGCAGCGGTGTATTGGCCAAAGACGCCACGTTGTAGTCGGTGGCACTGATACCTTCGATTTGATAGTTGTTGTTGTCGCTGCGCTGGCCGTTGACGGAGATATTGACATTGCCGCGGCCCAGTTGCGTGGCATTGTTGAGAGTGTCGGAAGCGCCGGTGGATAGAGCGAGAAGCTGCTGGAAGTTCTGAGTTGCCAGGGGAAGAGTACGCAGTGTCTCGGTAGTGATGGTCTGACCAGTTGTGGCGTCTTCGGTGTCCACCTCGGCAGCTTGAGCGGCAACCTCGATTTTTTCGGTCCTCTGGCTGGGTCGCAACGAAACGCTAATCCGCGTGGTTTCTGTGACGCGGACCTCGATGCCTGAAGTCACTTGCTCGCCAAACCCCTTGGCGTTGACGACGGCGCTGTAAGTGCTCGGGGGCAAGAGGGCAGCGACGAAGTTTCCGCTGGAATCAGTGGTCAGTGTGCGCAAGGGCTGAGCCGTACGGTTATCAACGATCCTCACTTCGGCGCCCGGAATCAAGGCGCCGCTGGAATCCAAGATCGTTCCTGAAATCGCGCCCGTGGCGCCGGCCTGGGCGAGGACGCGGGGTGCAGCAATGACCAACAGCAGGGAAAAAACTACTGAATGGAGAAGTCGACTCTTCCACGCATCTCGGATCATGATTACATCTCCTTGGGCCGACAGGTTGAGAGCTTGAATGGAAGCGGGTGGCTCCAGACTGCAAAGAAAGCTTCCGTAAAAGTTTCACTCTGGACGGCGAATTATTTTCCCGTCTTTCATCACGAAATTCACATTCCGCAGCGACTCAATATCCTCGAGAGGGTTCGCAGGCATGGCGATGATGTCCGCGGCCAGGCCGGGAGTGAGCGAGCCACGCTGCTTGTCAATGCGCAGCAGTTCGGCAGCATTTGTAGTCATGCACTTCAGGATGTCCGCGTTCGGCACGCCCGCCTCTCGCCACCGGGACAGGTAATCGAACATGAAATCGGCGCGCGTCTTGCCCGGGACATCAAGAAAAGAGTCGGTGCCGAAGGCCATCTTGACGCCGATGCGATAGGCGCGCCGGAGGCGGTCCGTGATCTTGGGCCCCAGAATGGCGGGATCTTCCAGAAAGTTGCCGTTCCTACCCATCACATCGAGTGCGGTCTTCGGAAAATCGGTGCCCACAAGAAAGATGCCTTTCTCTTTCATGAGCTGGAGTTGAGCGTCGGACAGACCAAATCCGTGTTCCACGGAATCGACGCCACCCTCGATGACGTTCTGCGCCGCCTCGCCTCCATAGACGTGTACGGCAACCGCGCGTCCCGCGTGATGAGCTTCGTCCACTGCCGCGCGGATTTCTTCCAGCGAAAAATGATAAGGGCCATTGTCCGCGACAAGCTTGATCAGATCCGCGCCGTAGTAAATGTTCTTGCGGACCGCCTTGCGCATTTCGGCCGGACTATCGGCGTCGATGTATTCATAGAGCCAGAAAGGGCCTTGCTCGGGCGGGACCGCGTACGATTGGCCGCCGAACGGCGTAATGATTTTTCCTGCGCTCAGAATTGTGGGGCCGTCGAACATACCTTGCTGAATCGCCCGGCGAACGTCTTCGGTGGCATAATCGCCGTCGTTGCCCACCTCGCGAACCGCCGTGAAACCCCTCTGCAGGAGCACCTGCGCATTGCGCAGGCCTCGCAGCCCTCGGTACGTTGTGCTTTCTTTCAGGTAGAAGGATTCAAACGGCGCGTTGAGAATCTCGGTGAGAGTCAAATGGGTGTGAGCGTCCATCAGGCCGGGCGTGATCCATTCTTTCGACAGGTCAACGACCTGAGCGCCGGGGGGGATGGCGATGCCCGAGCCGAGGGATTTAATCTTTCCTTGCTCGACCAGAATGACCTGGTCCTTCGCCACCGTTCCTTTGGCCGGATCTATTACGTATCCGGCGCGGATTGCGACGGTCTGTGCCAAAACCGGGATGGCAAACAAAATGAACAACAGGACGAAAAGTCTTTTCCGCAAGATTTCCTCCTCAACTAGAACAGCCTGGCATGAATGGCTACAATCTCCGTGCCTCGCTCTGCGACCCCGGGGGTCCCCGAACGATGCAGGATTATTTGCGAAACGACTATCTCTTGTCAAGAGAAATGTGGTATACCACAAGAATTCTAGTAGTACACTCGTGTTACACGCGAGTGTCGGCGGGAATATGCGAAGCTGTCCCGCCGTTCGCGTATGCCGAATGCGCTGCTGCAGAAGGACTGCCAGATTTCGGCGAGTTGCGTCCACCAGAACAGACATCGGAACCAAGACACAAGGACTGGACATGACCACTGATTTCAAATTGACGTATGCAACGATGTTTGATCCCCCGGAAGAAATGCACGCTCGCTACGAGGCCGCGCTCGTGCAAGTGAAAGCGAACCTGGGTCGGACGTGCGCCATGATCATCAACAACAAGGATCAATTCTCCGAGGAAACCTTCGAGAATCGCTCGCCGATTAACACGGATTGGGTGCTGGCGCATTTCCCGCAGGGCACCGAGCACGACGCTGCGCTGGCCATGGCCGCCGCCCAAGCGGCATTCCCTAAGTGGAGCGCGATGCGCTGGCAAGATCGCGTGGCTCTAGTGCGCCGGGCTGCCGCCAAGATCGAAGAGCGCCTCTACGAACTCGCCGTAGTAACGACGCTGAATGTGGGCAAGAACCGGCTGGAGTCGCTGGGTGATATTCAGGAGGCAGCCGACCTGCTGCGAGCGGCATGCGATTCCATGGAAAGGAACAACGGATACACGGTTGAGATGGGAAGCGAGCCGCTCCCCGGCTATACTGTTCACAACCTGAGCGTGATGAAGCCGTATGGCGCGTGGCTTATCATCAGCCCTTTCAATTTCCCCAGTTCCCTGACCTGCGGGCCGACCGGTGCGGCACTGGTGGCTGGTAACACAGTCGTGACTAAACCTTCCGTGGAAACGGCGTGGCCTGTACGGTTGCTGGCCGAATGTTTTCGCGATGCGGGATTACCGGATGGCGTATTCAACTATGTTACGGGGCAAAATGAGCCTCTTGGACAAGCCCTGCTGGATAGCAAGGCGGTGGATGGGCTCACGTTTACCGGATCATATCAAGTGGGAATGAAGATTTACCGTGAAGCTTCTAAGTTCAGGTATCCGCGGCCGGTGGTCCTGGAAATGGGAGGTAAGAATGCAGCGGTAGTATCGCGCAACGCGGACGTCGAGCGGGCCTCGTGGGGCATTGTGCGGTCCGGCTTCGGCGCTCAGGGACAAAAATGCTCCGCGCCCTCGCGTGTTTACGCCGATGCGAACATCTATGATGACTTGGTGAAACGTGTTGCCGAAATCGCCAAATCGCTCAGCGTCGGAGATCCAACAGAGCGAAATGTGGATCTCGGCCCGCTGGTGAGGGAAAGAGCGTACCGAAACTATGTGGAATACTGCCAGGAACTTTCGCAGGCCGGAGAAATTGTGACGGGTGGCCGGACGATCACGACCGGGGCTCTTGCAAAAGGATTCTACGTGGAACCAACGGTTGTTACCAAGGTTCCGCGGACACATCGCCTCTGGAAGCACGAGATGTTTGTTCCGCTCTTGATGATCGAGCGTGTGGAAACCCTCCAAGAGGCGTTCGAACTGGCCAACGACGCCGACTTCGGACTCACCGGTGGCTTTTTCGGCACGCCAGAAGAAGCGGAGGAGTATCTACGACGTATCCAAGTAGGAGTGGCGTACGTGAATCGGTCTCAAGGCGCATGCACGGGAGCCTGGCCAGGCTATCAATCCTTCGGCGGATGGAAAGCTTCGGGGTGTTCTGGCAAGGGAAGCGGCGGGCCGTACTACTTACTGTCTTACATGCGGGAGCAAAGCCAGACAGTTGTCGAGTGAACGGTGGAAGACAGTGAATTGTTGCAATGCCAGTTCGGTATACTAACCGTATACTCAACGGTGTAGCTTGTATTCGATACCGGAGAACTATGCTATGTCGCGTACCGCGCGCAAGAGCCCCTCAGTCGTCTCCCGCGAAAAAGACGTGACGCGCGGCGAAGAGGCTTACCAGAAAATCAGGCACTCGATTCTGAAGGGTAAGTGGGCACCCGCCGCACCACTTTCCGAATATCAGCTCGCAGCCCAGTTCAAACTGAGCCGCACGCCCGTGCGCGAGGCGCTCACTCGCCTGGAGCAGGAAGGGATGGTGCGGACCGTGCCCGGTCGCGGCACGTTTGTATCCGATCTCACGCCGCACGATATCATGGAGATCTACCAAGTGCGCGAGCAACTTGAATCATTCGCTGCACGCCTTGCTGCGGAGCAGATGGGCACCGACGGACTGTTGAAGCTGGAACACATCATTCAGGAAATGCACCAAGGAGCCGCTGCCGGCCATCCGGAAACGATAGTCGAAATTGATGTCAGCTTCCACAAGACAATTACCCGGGCGACACAGAACCATCGAATGATCAATATCCTGGCCACGCTGGACGACCAAATGCACCGCATTCGTTCGCTCTGGCTCGGGCAGTCGCGCTGGCTGGAAGGCACTCTGGCCGAGCACGATCAAATTGTAAAGGGCATCACGGACCGGAACCCCGATGCAGCGGAAGCCGCCATGCGCAAACACTTGCAAATCTCCTGCGAACATGTGATCCGCTTCTTGATGCCGATGCGAAGGGACTAGCATGACGTCCGAGTTAGCGACATCTTCCCCTGCAGGTGCGAGCCGAAAACTCGCGCAAGTCTTGGCCAACACGAGATTCGAAGACTTGCCGGACGGTGTGATTGCCGATGTTCAGCGTTCGGTTCTGGACTGGCTCGGTTCAGCGATGGCAGGCGCGGTAGAGACCCCTGCGCGAAGCATGCAGCGGGTCGTAGCCGGGATGGGTAAGTCTGAGGAGGCCACGGTGTTTTGCGCCGGACGCGCGGCGGCGGGGAGTGCGGCGCTGGCGAACGGCACGGCTGCGCACATCCTCGAATTCGATGATGTTCACAAGAGCTCTACGTTGCATCCCGGTGCACCCATTATCTCGGCCGCGCTTGCCGTATCGGAACGTGAACATGCGCCGGGCAATGCCTTCCTTCTCTCGGTTGCATTGGGGTACGACGCGGCGCTTCGCATTGGCGAAGCGGTCAATCCGAGTCACTATCGCTTCTGGCACCCTACTGGAACGGCGGCGACCTTTGGCGCAGCGATGGCCGCCGGTTCATTGCTCGGACTCACCTCCTCCCAATTGCTGGATGCCTTGGGAAATGCGGGCACGCAGGCGGCAGGCCTGTGGGAGTTCAACGCGGACGGTGCCATGAGCAAGCACTTGCATGCCGGCAAGGCGGCATTCAACGGGATTCTTTCGGCAGATCTTGCCAAGTGCGGTTTTACGGGTGCGACGCGGATTCTAGAAGGCGAGCGTGGATTCTTCCGGGCCATGAGCAACGGCCACGATCCCACCCGCATCACCGACGAACTCGGCACAAAATGGAAGATCAGCGAGAACTGTTTCAAGCTGCATTCTTGCTGCGGGCACACACACTCCGCAATCGATACGGCACTAGATTTGCGCGCGCAGCTGGGATGGACGGATCGAGAGGCTAGCGAGAAAGTGAATCAGATCGAAATCGACACCTACGGGCCAGGCTTCGAGATTGTAAAGGAACTGAATCCATGCAGCCCATTTCGCGCAAAGTTCAGTCTGGCGTATGTTACAACCGCGGCTTTACTCGAAGGACGGGTCGGCCTGGAACAATTTAGCGCGGAGCGGTTCGGCGCGGAAGGCGTAGTGGATCGCAGTATTGCGGCGCTCTTGCCGCGTGTGCGAATCGCCGTTTCCGATGAACTCACGGCGCGCTATCCCGGGGCGTGGCCTTCGCGGATCCGGCTGACATTGAAAGACGGCAGGGTACTGAGCGGCGGCACCGGCCATCCGCACGGCAACCCGGAGAACCCGGTTTCTACCGCAGAACTGCGAGAGAAGTTTCGCACGCTCATTGAGCAGCGATTCGGCTCCGGCGTGGCGGATCGTGGCCTTGACGCCGTGAAACAGATTACGCACATAAGCGATATGGCAAACGCTTTCAGCAATCTGATTTGATCGACGATTTGATCGAACTATGACAACCACAATGAACCAACCGACGGACCACAGTACTTCGCGGCACTGGGCAAGTGACATCTACGACGTATTCAAAGCTCAAGGCATCGGGATCGTTTCTTACGTTCCTGACGCGGGCCACACTAAACTGATCAACCTGTGCGAGTCCGATCCCGAGATCCGCGCGGTAACGCTGACCACGGAAGAAGAAGGCGTGGCTCTTGCGGCGGGGGCATATCTGGGCGGGAAGCGTGCGGCGCTCCTGATGCAGTCGAGCGGTGTGGGAAATTGCATCAACATGTTGTCGCTTGTGAGGACTTGTAGTTTTCCGTTTCTGAGTCTGATTACGATGCGTGGCGAGTGGGGTGAGTTTAATCCGTGGCAAGTGCCGATGGGGCAAGGCACGCCTGCGGCGCTGGCCGCGATGGGTATCATCGTTGAGCGGGTGGCCGAGGCCCGGGACGTTCGCGACACGGTACTGGCAGCGACGAAGCTGGCATTCAACAGCTACCGTGGAGTGGCGGTTTTATTGTCCCAGCGGTTGATCGGCGCCAAGCAATTCCTGGAGTAACGTGATGCAAGACGCTTCGTTAATGCTAAATCGCCGTGCGGTGGTGCGCGAACTCTTGCGCGAACGCGGCGAACTGTTACTCGTAGCCGGGCTGGGCGCGGCGGCATGGGATATTACAGCCGCAGGAGATCAATCGCGCAATTTTCCATTGTGGGGAGCGATGGGTGGAGCAGCGGTATTGGGTCTGGGCCTGGCGCTGGCGCAGCCTTCGCGCAAAGTGCTGGTGATAACAGGAGATGGAGAAATGCTTATGGGAATCGGCAGCCTGGCCACGATTGCAGTGCAGCGCCCGCATAATTTACGCATTGTGGTGCTCGACAACGAACGATACGGCGAAACGGGGCGGCAGCGGACGCACACAGCATCCGGAACAGACCTGGGTGCAGTCGCCCGTGCTTGCGGATTTCCGCATGTGCGCACGGTTTGCGCGGAGAATGAAATTGAGGGACTGCGGTCGGATATTCACCAGATGGATGATTTGTTTCTGGCGGTGGTGAAGGTGGCGCTCACCGATGACCCGCTGGTGTTGCCCCCGCGAGATGGCGCATACCTGAAGGATCGCACCCGGGGTGCGATCCTTGGACCCGACTCGATCCTTCGATAGCATTGCACGCGACAGAGGGCCCTATGATCGAAATCAACCCGCGATTCAACCAGCACCGGGAACTCAGGCAGTCCTTGCGCGAATTGTGCGGTCAGTTCGGCAGCGATTATTGGCAGAAGAATGAGGAAAAGTCGGCCTACCCGGAGGAATTTGTCGCCGAACTCACGAAGGCTGGCTGGCTCGCGGCGTTGATCCCCGAGGAGTATGGGGGAGCTGGGCTCGGGCTGGTCGAGACGTCGGTAATTCTGGAAGAAGTCAACCGTTCGGGAGCAAATTCTGGCGCTTGCCACGCGCAGATGTACATCATGAGCATATTGCTGCGACATGGCTCGGAGGAGCAGAAGCGGAAATATCTCCCGAACATTGCTGCAGGCGAATTGCGGCTGCAGTCCTTCGCGGTGACGGAGCCCACAACCGGAACGGATACGACCAAGACCAAGACTTTTGCGGCGAGAAAGGGTGACCACTACGTTGTGAGCGGTCAGAAAGTGTGGATCTCACGCATGCAACACTCCGATCTCATGTTGCTCTTGGCGCGCACGACACCGACCGAACAAGTTGCGAAAAAGACAGAAGGACTGTCGGTTTTTCTCGTAGATCTGCGCCACGCGAGCGGCGGGAGCATGACCGTGCGCCCGATTCGCAACATGGTGAATCACGAAACCAACGAGGTTTTTTTCGACGACTTCGAAATACCTGGTGACAACCTGGTGGGCGAGGAGGGGAAAGGTCTGCGTTACATTCTGGACGGAATGAATGCGGAACGAATCCTGATCGCGGCTGAGTGCATTGGCGATGGTTACTGGTTCACGGATAAGTCTCGAAGATATGCGAATGACCGGGTGGTATTCGACCGGCCGATCGGCCAAAACCAGGGGATTCAATTCCCTATCGCCCGCGCGTACGCGAATGTACTGGCTGCGGATGCAATGCGCTACGAGGCCGCGCAGCTTTTCGATGCGGCGCAACCCTGCGGCGCGGCGGCGAATGTTGCAAAACTGCTCGCCGCGGATGCGTCCTGGGAGGCGGCCAACGTATGTCTGCAAACCCATGGCGGATTTGGCTTCGCCGCGGAGTATGATATTGAGCGAAAATTCCGCGAAACACGCCTTTACCAAGTGGCGCCGATTTCTACGAATTTGATTTTGTCGTATCTGGCGGAACACGTACTTGGTTTGCCGAGGTCGTTCTGAGATGCCTCGCCTCCTCGCGGAACCATGGCAATGGTCATGAGCAACCCTGATCCTTCCCTACCCTTGAGTGGCCTCCGAGTTGTCGCGCTCGAACAGGCCGTTGCCGGCCCGTTTTGCTCACGCCAACTCGCGGATATGGGTGCCGACGTGATCAAAATCGAGCGGCCGGACGGGGGCGATTTCGCGCGGCAATACGATGGCGCTTTGAATGGGCTTTCGGCATACTTTGCCTGGCTCAATCGCGGAAAGCGCAGCGTGACATTGAATTTGAAAGAGGCGTGCGATTACAGCGCTTGCTCGAAATTGATTGAGCGCGCGGATGTATTCGTCCACAATCTGGCACCCGGCGCAGTGGAACGGCTTGGATTTGGATACGATCAACTCGCGGCTCGATGCGGACGATTGATCTGGTGCGGCATCTCTGGCTACGGCCCCGATGGCCCTTACCACGGTAAGAAAGCTTACGATTTCTTGATACAAGCGGAGTCGGGAGTAGTGAGCCTGACTGGCACTCCTGATTCGCCGGCCAAGGTGGGCATTTCGATCGCCGACATTGCTTCGGGCTTGTATGGCTACTCGTCGATCCTCTTGGCGCTCATCAATCGCGAGCGAACGGGGCATGGCGAACGCATCGATATTTCGATGTTGGAATGCCTCACGGAATGGACCATGCCGGCTCTCTATGCCTGGTCTGGCACAGGGAACATCCCGGCACGCGCTGGGATGCGCCACAACATGATCGTGCCCTATGGCGCGTATACCTGCGCCGACGGTATGGTGAACCTCGCGATTCAGAATGAACGCGAATGGCGGCGCTTCTGCAACGTGGTGCTGGATATGACCGCGTTGACAGATGATCCACGCTTTGCCAGCAACGCCGATCGGCTGCGAAACCGCACCGAACTCGAAGCTCAGGTCGAAGGACATTTCCGGAAACATACGAAGGCTGAGATTCTTGTACGCTTGGACGAAGCGGACATTGCAAATGGAGCCGTGAATGACATACCCACCGTCAGGGAACATCCGCAGCACGCTGCGCGAAAGCGCTGGATGAACGCGGCTTCCCCTGCCGGAACGATTCCGGCATTTGTACCACCTCATAACCTGATGAGTGCTCCGGCACACATCGGAGCGGTACCCGCACTGGGCGAGCATACGCAAGAGATTCTGGCGGAGCTCGGCGAAGGAGAACCATGACAGGGAACGTCCGGAGGGAAATTTCGTTCCGCCTGGAACGCAGCATGCTGTTTGTGCCCGCGGCGAATTGGGGAATGATCGAGAAAGCTGCCGCCGCCTCGACGGATGCAGTCTGCATTGATCTGGAGGATTCTGTCGCACCGGATCAAAAGGCTGCGAGCCGGGCGAACGTTGTCCGCGCGTTCGTGGAGCTGACATTCGGAGACCGGCTGAGGATTTTCCGAATTAACGGGGTAGACACCTCGCACGCGTATCGCGACCTGATTGAGGTAGTCGAAGCTGCGGGAGATGTCATTGACCTGGTGATGGTGCCGAAGGTGGAGTCCGCGGAGCATTTGATTTTTGTGGACACGCTTTTGACGCAAATCGCAAGGCATCGCGGACAACGAAGACGGATTGGCATAGAGGCGCAGATTGAAACGGCCAGCGGGTTTCTGTTTATTCGGGAGATCGCACAGGCATCTCCGCGTCTGGAGGCTTTGGTTTTTGGGCCGGGAGACTACGCGGCTTCGATGCAGATGCCAGCGAGTGGGATTGGTGAATTCGACGAATGGGATCGCGCGTATCCGGGACATCGCTGGCACGCTGCGATGCACGCGATCGTCGCCGCAGCGCGGGCTATGGGCTTGCGTTGTGTGGACGGCCCGTTTGTCGCTTACAAGGATGCGGAGGCTTTCGAACGGTCGTGCCGAATCGCCAGGGCCATGGGCTTCGACGGGAAACAATGCATTCACCCAGCGCAATTGGCGATCGCAAACGCTACTTTCACGCCATCTGCCGAGGAAGCAGCGGAGGCCAAGAAAGTGCTGGAGGCATTGGAGCGCGCACAAGCAGAAGGTCTTGGCGCCGTGAGCCTGGACGGAAAAATGATTGATGCTGCGAGTGTCCGGATGGCGAAGGTAGTCGCGGAAAAACACGGACTGAGACGTTCACATTGAAGCGCATGCCGTAGCGCGCCAGAACCAAGATATAGGAGCGAGGATGAGCGAGCCAAATCATACCGATGGGAACTGCTATGAGGATTTTGAAGTGGGCATGATTCTGCGTCATCCGTTGGGGCATGTGGGCATTCTTTCCGTTTTGTTGCTCATAACGACCGCCACCCGGCTCCGCTCATATTTCATGACGCGAAAGATCGAAGCTGTGTTGCACGGATTAAGCGAGATACGTTTGGATCAGACCACCGAAGAAGAGATGACGAAGATGGTTCCATACCTAACTCGGAAAGACTGGAATGCTGGTGCCATCTCGCATCGCGGTTATTACGTGCACATCTCCAACGAATCCGATCGACTGCCACGGGTTTTCGTCATTGCCCTAACTGCGATCCGCTCGGAAGAGCTCATGCTTTGCATCGAACACCTCGCGGACTGGTTGGGCTACAGGTTCATTAGCTTTGACGCGGGTGTACTGGTGCAGGATGGCAAAGTGTCGCAGGCTGAATACGGCTTGGCCAATCAGTGGGAGCGTCTGCAATATGCGGGCTACGTGGGCTACATCGTCTCCGCGAGAAGTGTCCACGGCTTCTGGCTTCCACGCCAGATGGGATTGGAAGTCACCAGCGTAGATGACAACAGCCCGCAATATCGTCCTAGTACTACTGTGTTATAAACTAGATACCTTTGAACTGAAAAACCACCCGGTCTGCCATTCTTTAATGTTAAGTTGCTGGTCATGAGCGCCCATTCTGTTGCGCCAGGCGCCCAGCAAAAACGCTTCGCGGCCTATC
>Ga0209415_10005821_pt1 | contig 22047 bp, 24 predicted proteins | sample PeaSoiSIISIP2007_FD_187696 | JGI IMG/M metagenome (GOLD analysis project Ga0209415, IMG submission 187696) | Peat soil microbial communities from Weissenstadt, Germany - SII-SIP-2007 (SPAdes) (version 2) | ecosystem: Environmental > Terrestrial > Soil > Wetlands > Peat | place: Germany... | reverse complement strand
GCAGCCATGCCGAGCTGATGGAGCGTCGCGGTTTCTACTACGACCTCTACGCGAGCCAGTTCGCCAACGCCCTGGTGGAGGAGGCGAGTTGACAGCGGGTGCCACGCCAGCCCCCAGCGCCGGCCCCCGCACCGAGCTGATCGAGCGGTTCCTGCAGCTGCAGCCGAGGTTGCGCCGCTGGCTGACGCGGGTCATCCCCGCCGACGTTCACGCCGAGATGGGAGCGGTCACCATGCAGCAGATGCACGCGCTCCACACCATCGCCCGGCGCGGCGCCGTCACCATGGGGGAGCTCGCCGGCTCCCTCGACGCAGCCTCGCTGAGCAGCGCGACCCAGATGTCCGACCGGCTGGTGAAGCTGGGGCTCGTCGCGCGGATGAGCGACCCCGACGACCGACGCTTGGTCCGCGTCGCCATGAGCCCACGGGGCAGGGACCTGCTCGCGCGGCGGGAGGCGGCCTGGCGTGAGGGCTTCGGACGGGCCATACAGGGCCTCAGCGACGAGGAGTGCGCCGCCCTGGTCCGGCTCCTCGAACGCCTCGCCGGCCCAGCCCCGGCGGACGAGACGGCCGCGGCCGGGTCGGCCCGGCAGGCCTGACACCGGCTGACCGAGCCCGGGAGGCGCGGGGGACGCTCCGATCGTTTGCGGCCCCTGCTGCGGTAGGCGCTGAACCACGTCGGTGGGAGGTGTCGTGATCGCAGGGATCGACGGCATTTCGTGACGAATATTTCGTCACGAATCCATCTGTCATCACCGGGAACGACAGGAGCGGCGGAGCGCCCGGCGGGATGCGGGCACTGACTAGTATCTGGACCGCGCCCTTGCCCAGCCCGTCGGCGTCCACCGGGGGGCGGCCGGCCCAACGCCGGCCCTCGTGGCGCTTCCCGAAACCATGAGCACAGACACCACGCGTCCACTCACCTACCGCAGCCTCCTCGACGTCCGCGGGCTGCCACGCCTGGTGGGCGCGGCCCTCCTCGGGCGGATCGCCGGGCAGATGGGGTCGGTGGCGCTCGTCCTCTTCGCGCTGCAGCGCTTCCATTCCCCGGCGATCGCCGGGGTCACCGTCTTCGCCAGCGCCTTTCCCGGGATCGCCGTGAGTCCCCTGGCGGGGGCGATCCTCGATCGCAGCGGTCGGATCAAGCTGATCATGCTCGACTACTCGATCGCCGCCCTGGCGATGGCCCTGATCGTCGTCCTCGGTGCCACCGGCGTCCTCAGCGCGGGGCTGTTGGTCGGCGTCGCCGTGCTCAGCTCCTTCACCAACCCGCTCAGCAGCGCCGGGACCCGGACGCTCTTCCCGATGCTGGTGCCGCCCCACCTCTGGGACCGGGCCAACGCCATCGACAGCGTCGGCTACGTCGTCGCCGCCGTGGTGGGTGCCCCCCTGGCCGGGGTGATCGCCGGCCTGGTGGGACGGCCCGCCGCCCTGGCCGCCACCGCGGCCGCCTACGCGGCGGCCGCGCTCTCGCTGGTCGGGATGCCGCGGCTGCCGCTGCCCCACCCTCGCCCGAGCGACCACCATGTCGTCCGCGACGCCTGGGAGGGCCTGGCCTACGTGGCCCGCAACCCCAGCCTGCGGGGGCTGGCGGTCAGCCTCTCGGTGTCCAACCTCGCCTCGGGTCTGCTCATCGTCGGCCTCCCGGTGCTGGTCCTCGATCACCTGCACCAGAACGCCGCCGTGGTGGGCCTGCTCTGGGCGCTCAGCGCGATCAGCGGGGGAGTGTCGGCGCTGGTGGCCGGGCAGCGCGGAAGCCAGGGGAGGGAGCGCCGCCTGATCCTGGCCGGCCTTCTGGCCGTCGGGGTGGCGGTGGCCGCCCTGGCGACGGTCCCGGGCCTGGCCGCAGTGGTCGCCGCCATGCTGGTCTACGGGGCCGGCGGCGGGCTGATCGACATCGGGATGTTCTCGATGCGCCAGCGCCGGACGGATCCCGCCTGGTTCGGGCGCGCCTTCGCGGTGAGCATGTCCCTCAACTGGATGGGCAGCCCGATCGGCTCGGCGATCGCCGGGCCGCTGATCGGCGCCGGTCTCGGGATCGCCCTGGCCGCCGGAGCGGGCTTCTCCTTCGCGGCCGCCCTGTTCGCGGCGCTGATGATCCCGGTGATTGCCGCTGTCGCACGGCCGTTGGAGATGGCGGGGGAGGCACCGCGCCCCGGCTGACCGGCCTGCCACCCGGCTGCCCGGCCCGCCGTCGCGGGCGGCGGTCTGCGATGATCGCCGGAGGAGATGGCAGACAACCGATTCGGGTCCGCGGACCCCGCCGGAGCCCTGCGCCGTCCGCCGCGCGTCTTCTCCATCGTCCTCGCCGGGGGAGAGGGTAAGCGGCTCTGGCCGCTCACCAAGGATCGGGCCAAGCCGGCCGTCCCCATCGGCGGGGTGTACCGGCTCATCGACTTCGTGCTCAGCAACCTGGTCAACGCCGAGTTCACCCGGATCGCGGTCCTGACCCAGTACAAGAGCCACAGCCTCGACCGCCACATCAGCCAGGCCTGGCGGCTGTCGCCGCTGCTCGGCAACTACGTGACCCCGGTGCCGGCCCAGATGCGCCGCGGGCCGCGCTGGTTCTCCGGCTCGGCCGACGCGATCTACCAGAACTTCAACCTCCTGGGCGACGAGAAGCCCGACTACGTGCTGGTGTTCGGCGCGGACCACCTCTACCGCATGGACCCGCGCCAGATGCTCGCCCAACACATCGCGAGCGGAGCCGGGGTGACGGTGGCGGCGGTCAAGGTCCCCACCGCCGACTCCAGCAACTTCGGGGTCATCGAGGCCGACGGCGACCGGATCACCCGCTTCGACGAGAAGCCCACCCGGGCGAGGGGCCTGGCCGGCGACCCCGAGCGCTGCCTCGCCTCGATGGGCAACTACGTCTTCACGGCTCAGCTTCTGATCGACGCCCTGGTCGAGGACGCGGAGAAGCAGAGCAGCCGTCACGACATCGGCGGCGACATCATCCCCCGCCTCGTCGAGCGGGGCGAGGCGGGCGTCTACGACTTCGACCGCAACGTCGTCCCGGGCAGCACCGAGCAGGACCACGGCTACTGGCGCGACGTCGGGACCCTGGACGCCTACTACGAGGCCCAGATGGACCTGGTCTCGGTGGTCCCGATGTTCAGCCTCTACAACTTGGAGTGGCCGATCTACTCCTTCTACGGGCCGCTGCCGCCCGCCAAGTTCGTCTTCGACGAGGAGGGTCGGCGCGGCGTCGCCGTGGACTCGATGGTTGCCCCCGGGGTGATCGTGGCCGGGGGAACGGTGCGCCGCTCGGTGCTCTCCCCCGGGGTGCGGGTGGGGCGGGGCGCGACCGTGGAGGGGAGCGTCCTTCTCGACGGGGTCGAGGTCGGTGACGGCGCCGTGGTCCGGCGGACGATCATCGACAAGGAGGTGACGGTGCCCCCCGGCGCCGAGATCGGCCGGGACCCGCGGCTCGAGGCCCGGCGCTTCACCGTCTCCGACAATGGCGTCGTCGTGATCGCCAAGCGCCAGGTCGTCGGGCCGCTCGACTGATGCGGGTCGGCGTCCTCACCCGTGAGTACCCGCCGGAGGTGTACGGCGGCGCCGGGGTTCACGTCGAGCACCTGACCCGAGAGCTCGCCCGCCATGTGGAGGTGGCGGTGCACTGCTTCGGGGAGCCGCGCAGCTCGCCGCTGGTGGCCGCCGCCTACCAGCCCTGGGACGCGCTCCAGGGAGGCCGACCCGAGGACACGGCGCTGGCGGTGATGTCGGTGGACCTGGCCATGGCGCACGGGCTCGACGGGGTCGACCTCGTCCACTCGCACACGTGGTACGCGAACCTGGCCGGTCACCTGGCGAAGCTCGTCTGGGACGTGCCCCACGTGTGCACCACCCACAGCCTGGAGCCGCTGCGCCCCTGGAAGGCCGAGCAGCTCGGGGGCGGTTACGCCCTCTCCCTCTTCTGCGAGCGCACCGCCCTGCTCTCCGCCGACGCGGTGATCGCCGTCTCGAAGGCCATGCGCCGCGACGTGCTCACCTGCTACCCGGGCATCGATCCCGACCGCGTGCACGTCATCCACAACGGCATCGACGCCCAGGAGTACCGACCCGACCGCGGCGACGCCACCCTGGCCCGCCACGGCATCGATCCGCACCGGCCCCTGGTCGTCTTCATCGGACGGATCGCGCGGCAGAAGGGGATCGACCATCTCCTCCGCGCCGCCGCCGGCATCGATCGGGCGGCCCAGCTGGTTTGCATCGCGAGCAGCCCTGACACCCCCGAGATCGCCACCGAGACCCGGGCGCTCCGCGACGCGGCGCGTGCCCAGGGCGCGTCCGTCGTGTGGATCGAGGAGATGATGGAGCGGCGCGAATTGATCCAGATCCTGAGCCACGCCGCCGCCTTCGTCTGCCCCTCCGTGTACGAGCCGTTCGGTCTGGTCAACCTCGAAGCCATGGCCTGCGAGGCGGCGGTGGTCGCCAGCGCGGTCGGCGGCATCCCCGAGATCGTTGTCGACGGGGAGACCGGCTTCCTGGTTCCCTGTGACCCCCAGGCCGTGGCCTCCGACGCCGCGGCCGCGCGCCGGTTCGAGGACGCTCTCGCGGCGCGGATCAATCAGCTGGTGGCCGACCCCGATCTCTCCGCGCGCCTCGGGGTCGCAGGCCGGCACCGGGTCCTGGAGCATTTCACCTGGCCGCGGGTCGCCGAGCGCACCGTGGAGGTGTACCGGCAGGCGCTGGCGGCGCCCCGGCCGCGCTCGTAGCTCAGGTCTGCACCCTCCGGCGGAAGCGCGCCCGGCCGATCAGCCTCCGGGGGGCGTCCGGGTTGTCGTGACCCGGGGGCGGGGCCAGCACCGCCGCGACCGCGGTGGCGAGCCGGCGGCGGCCGCGGCGTTCCCACTCCGGCCCGCCCACCGTCCGGCCCGCTCTCTCGACGGCCTCGGCGAAGTCCCACGCCCTCAGATAGCGTTGATGCGGCGACTTGGCCATCCCGAACCTCACCAGGGGTGCGATCTCCTCGGGCAGATCGGGACCGGGCACGGGAGCGCGCAGGTGCTGGTCGCGGACCACGGTCGCGCCGCCGAGGTAGGGGGGCGTGCCCGTGAGGGATTCGACCAGCATCACCGTCGCGGCGTAGACGTCCGACTCGATCGAGGGCTCCTCACCCCGCCACAGCTCGGGGGCCATGTACTCGGCCGTCCCGGGGATCCAGCGCCCGCCCGGGGTGCGCGCGACCAGCCCCAGCTCGGCGATCCGGGCGACCCCCTGGCGGTCGACCAGTACCTTCTCGGGCCGGAGGTCGCGGTGGAGGATCCCCTCCCGGTGTGCGGCCTCCAGACCGAGCAGGGTGTCGCGCATCACCACCAGGGTGGCCTCATGGTCGCGCAGCACCCCCGAGGGCATGAGCTGGCGCAGCCAGGCGCCGTCGATGTAGTCGGTGACCAGCGCCATCCCGAAGGCGTCCTCCACATAGGCGCGGGTGCGGACCACGTAGGTGCCGTCGAGGTGGGCCACGATCGGGGTCTCGACCCGGAACCGGAAGAGGAACTCGGGATCGCCCAGGAAATCCTGGGGCAGCTGTCGAAGGGTGACGACAGCGCCATCTTCCACGGGCGCTGCGCCGGCTCCGAGAGCGCCGGCTTCGGTGTCCCCGCCAGGCGGCATGAATCCCCGTCGTGCGCCCCGAGCCCGTGGATCGATCGAATTCGCGAGTTGGGCCCGGGCCGTCCAACCCATGGTGATGGGCGCGCATGTTCGCTGTCAACGCGACCCGGCGTCCACCCTGGGAACGCTTCCTCGCGGCCTCCCGCTGCGCTAGCCTCAGGGCGGTGCCCAACCTCTGGACCCGCGTCCCCGACGGCGTTCCGCCCCCTCCTCCGCGTTGGGGAGTGGCGGCGCTGCCGATCGCCGACCTCTTCATGCGGGCGATGCTGTCCCGGCCGCCGGGCGGCAGTCTGCGCGCGACCTGGGTGACCCCGGCCACCGTCGGCCTCTGCCTCGCCACCGCGGTGGGCGCCATCGCGGTCGCGGTGCTGTGCGCCGCCGGATTGGCACGCGGGGGCGGATGGCCATCCGCGGCAGGGATGGTGGTGTGCGCGGCGATCGCCGCCGGCTCGGCCGCCGTCGCAGTGGTCGGCATCGCCCAGCGCCGGCCGGGCTGACCCCATCCAAGCAGATGGCCAACCGCCTGGCGACAGCATCCAGCCCGTACCTCCGCCAGCATGCCGACAACCCGGTCGACTGGTACCCGTGGGGAGAGGAGGCGCTGCGGGTGGCCCGCGAGACGGACCGCCCGATCCTCCTCTCGGCCGGCTACAGCGCCTGCCACTGGTGCCACGTGATGGCCCACGAGTCGTTCGAGAACCCCCGCATCGCCGCCCTCATGAACGAGCTCTTCGTCAACGTCAAGGTCGACCGCGAGGAGCGCCCCGACGTCGACGCCGTCTACATGCAGGCGCTCCAGGCCATCACCGGCCAGGGTGGCTGGCCGATGACGGTGTTCCTCACCCCCGAGGGGGCGCCATTCTTCGGCGGGACCTACTTCCCTCCCGCGCGGCGTGGCGGCATGCCCGGCTTCCCCACCGTCCTCCGTGCCGCCCACGACGCCTACCGCCGCCGTCGCGACGATGTCGAGCGGGCCGCCGCGGAGATCACCCGGATGCTGGCGCCGGAGCCGCTCACGGAGGGCGAGGAGCTCATGCCCGACACCGTCGCCCGGGCGGTGGCGCGGCTGGTGGAGCAGAGCGATGCCCACCACGGCGGCTTCGGTGACGCCCCCAAGTTCCCCCATGCCGCCGCGGTCGAGCTGCTCCTCCGCCGGGGCTTCCTCGGCTCCGACGTGGCGGCGGGCGGGGCGGCCCGCGGGGCGCTCGACGGGATGCTGCGCGGCGGGATCTACGACCAGCTCGGCGGTGGCTTCCACCGCTACAGCGTCGACGCGGGCTGGGCGGTCCCCCACTTCGAGAAGATGCTCTACGACAACGCGCAGCTGGCGGTGGTCTACCTCCACGCCCACCAGCTGACCGGCGACCCCGAGTATCGCCGCGCGGTGGAGGCGACCCTCGATTACCTGGCCCGGGAGATGCGGCTCCCGGGGGGCGGCTTCGCGTCCTCGCAGGACGCCGACTCCGAGGGAGAGGAGGGCCGGTACTTCGTGTGGACCCCGGAGCAGGTCCGCGCCGCTCTCGGAAGCGAGGACGATGCGACGCTGGCCTGCCGCGTCTTCGGAGTGTCGGAGGCGGGGAACTTCGACGAGGGCCGCAGCGTGCTCTCGCTCGCGCGCTCACCGGCCGAGCTCGCCGGGGAGCTGGGGACGGGCGGTGCGGAGGTGGCTCGGCTGCTCGAGGGGCTCCGCCGCAGGCTGCTCTCGTCCCGACAGCGGCGGGTGGCTCCGGGGCGTGACGACAAGGTGGTCACTGCCTGGAACGGCCTGGCGCTGCGGGCCTTCGCCGAGGCCGGGTCGGCACTCGAACGGGGTGATTACATCGAGATTGGCCAGAACTGCGCGGACTTCCTGCTCGGCGAGCTGGTGGTGGAGGGGCGGCTGCGGCGGAGCTGGAGGGACGGCGCGGTCGGGGCCGGCGCCTTCCTCGAGGACGTCGCCTTCCTCGGCGACGGGCTGCTCGCGGTGTACGAGGCGACGGGGGAGCCGCTGTACCTCGAGCGCGGCGTCGGTCTCGCCGAGGATGTCCTGGCGCGCTTTCGCGATCCGGGTGCGGGCTACTTCGACACCGCCGCAGACGCCGAGCCGCTGCTGGTCCGCCCCCGCGGCCTGGAGGACAATCCCCTTCCCGCCGGGCAGTCGATGGCGGCGCAGCTCTTCACCCGGCTCGCCGCCCTCACCGGCGAGGCGCGCTGGCGGGATCGGGCCCTGGAGATCGTCCGGCCGCTGGCGCCGGCCGTGGCGCGGGTCCCGCTCGCGCTCGGCAGCCTGGGCTGCGTCCTGGATCAGCTGATGGCCCCCTCCCGGGAGGTGGCGGTCGCCGGTCCCCGTGATGACGCGGCCACCCGGGCGCTTCTCCGCGAGGTCTGGCGGCGCCGCGACCCGTACCGGGTGCTCGCCTGGGGCGCAGCCGCCTCCGTGCCCCTGCTGGCCGCGCGACCCCAGGTGGACGGCCGTCCCACCGCCTACGTCTGCGAGGGCTTCCTCTGCCGGTCGCCGACCACCGATCCGGAGGAGCTGGCCGCCCAGCTGGAGGCCGCCCCGAGACGGTAGTGGCCACGGTCGGGCGGGCCGAGGCCCCGCGCCGGCCCTACGGCCGCAGCTGGCCCCTCCAGTCTTCGGCGGTGAGCTGGTACAGGTGGTGGTCGCGCCAGCGACCGCCGACCAGCGCGAGGTCGTGGATGATCCCCAGCCGCTGGAAGCCGTTGCGCTCCAGGGCCCGCCACGAGGGCAGGTTGTCGAGGTCGACGGTGGCGTGGATGCGCTGGAGGCCGAGATGGTCGAAGGCGTGGACCACCGCCAGCCCGATGGCCCGGGTGGCGACGCCGCGGCGGCGCTGCCACGGGGCCACCCAGTACCCGATGTCGGCGCTATGGAGGATGTCCCCGCGGATCCGGTCCAGGGAGAGGTGGCCGGCGATCGCGCCCGACGTCGTGATCACGAACCCCTCCGCGGTCGGGTCGTCCGCGCAGCGCTGCACCCGCTTCCGCTGCCCCGCGGCGGTCAGGAAGTCGGGTCCACACCAGGGCTCCTCGACGGCCAGCTCGGCAGCCGAGGCGGCGTACATCGCCGCCAGCTCCTCGGCGTCGCCGGGCTCCCAGGGACGGAGACCGACCCCGATGTCGGTGCCGATCGGGGCGACAGTCATGGACCCACCCTAGCACTCGGGATTCCGCGTCGCCGGAGCCGGCAGCGGCCGGTCACCGGCCCGGCGTGGCTCACCAGGCCGAAATGACGCGGCCTCCCACGATCACCTGGGCCACCGGGTTGGCCCCCAGGTGGTAGCCAACGTCGAGCCAGTTGCGGCTGTTCAGCACCAGGGCGTCGCAGCGCAGCCCGGGGAGGAGCCGGCCCCGGTCGGTGAGGCCGAGGGCAGCCGCACCGCCGGCGGTGGCGGCCAGCAGCGCCTGGGCGGGCGTGAGCCCGGCGGTCGCCACCCCCAGCGACACCATGAGCGGCATCGACTCGCACCAGCAGGTGCCCGGGTTGCAGTCGGTGGCCAGGGCGATCGTGGCCCCCGCCTCCAGCAGGCGGCGGCCCGGGGGAGGGGGACCGCCCAGCACCAGCGCGGCGCCCGGCAGGAGCACCCCGGTCACCCCGGCGGCGGCCAGGGCACGCAGGTCGTCGTCGGTGGCGTGCTCCAGGTGGTCGGCGGAGACCGCCCCCACCCGCGCCGCCAGGGCCGCACCGCCGCTCCGGCTCCGCTGCTCGGCGTGGACCTTGGGCCGCAGCCCGTGGGCCCGGCCGGCGCTCAGCAGCCGCTCACACTCCTCGACGCTCCAGGCCCCGGTCTCGCAGAAGCAGTCCACGAAGCGGGCCAGCCGGGCGGCGGCAGGAAGCCCCTCACGCAGCACTCCCTCCAGGTACTCCGCGCGGTCAGCGTCCACCGCGCCGTGGAGGGGGAGGTAGGTGGTGACCACGTCGGGCACGCGCGGCCCCGCCCCCGCCATCCGGGCGGCCTGGAGCTGGCGCAGCTCCGCTTCGTGACTCTGCCCGTACCCGCTCTTGACCTCGACCGTGGTGGTGCCCAGCCGCAGCATCCGGCGCGCGCGCTCCCGGGTGGCATCCACCAGGGCCTCCAGGGAGCCCTGGGCGGTGGCGGCAACCGTGCTCTGTATCCCACCGCCCCGTGCGGCGACCTCCTCGTACGTGGCGCCGTCCGCCCGCCGGGCGTACTCCTCCGAACGGTCGCCCAGCCACGCCAGGTGGGTGTGGGAGTCGACGAAGCCGGGGATCACCGCCGCCCCGCGCGCGTCGACCTCGACGGTCTCCGGACCGAAGGGAACGCCGAACCCTGCCGCCGGGCCGGCGTAGACGATGCGGTCTGCGCTCGCCGCCAGCACCGCGTCCTCGATCACCCCGGGAGCCGGAAGCCGCGGGTCGCCGGTGACCAGCTGGCCGATGTCCACCACCAGCAGGCTGGCGGCCGCGGTCATCGCCGCGGCCGGTGGGTCCGGGCGTGGCGCGCACCGCTCACGCCAGTCCCCCCGCCACCGATTCGACCGCCTGGCGCCACCCCCCGGTGCGCAGCCACTCCGCCGCCGCCTCCAGGTCGGGAGCGAGGGGGCGGTCGGTTTCGAGGTGGGCGACCCGGCGCCGCAGCGAGCGGAGGAGGGCGCCGGTCGCGGGCCCGGGGTGGAGGGGGGCCCGGAGCTCGAGCGCCTGGGCGGCGCAGACCACCTCGACGGCGACCACCTGACGGAGCAACTCGAGGCTGCGCCGGCTGCGCAGCGCGGCGGCGAAGCCCATGGAGACGTGGTCCTCCTGGCCGGCGCTGGTGTCCAGGCTCTGCACCGCGTAGGGGGTGGCGGACTGGCGAAGCTGGGTCACGCAGCTCGCGGCGGTGTATTGGGCCATCATCAGACCGCTGTTCAGACCGGCGGCGGGGGTCAGGAATGGGGGCAGACCGCGCGACCTCGCGGGGTCGAGGAGCCGGTTGATCCGCCGCTCGCTGATCGCGGCGGTGTCGGCTGCCAGGGCGGCCAGCAGGTCGCCGGCGTAGGCGAGCGCCTGGCCGTGGAAGTTGCCGGCCGAGAACAGCTCGCCGCGGCCGGCGAGGACCACCGGGTTGTCGACCACGCTCCCCATCTCGCGCTCCACCGTCTCCCGGCAGAAGCCCAGAACGTCGCGGGCGGCGCCGTGGACCTGGGGGGCGCAGCGCAGCGAGTAGGCGTCCTGGACGGCGTGATGCGAGCTCCGATGGGAGGCGACGATCGGCGAGTCCCGGAGCAGAGCGCGGAGATTGGCGGCGCTCGCCTGCTGTCCCGGCGCCGGCCGCAGGGCGACCACCTCGGCGTCGAAGGCGCGGGGGGTCCCCAGGAGGGCTTCGACGGTCATCGCGCAGGCGCAGTCCAGGGCGACCAGCAGCGCCTCCGCGTCGTGGACCGCGAGCCCGAGGATGGCGCTCATCCCCTCGGTGCCGTTGATCAGCGCCAGCCCCTCCTTGACTCCGAGCGTCAGAGGCTCGATCCCCGCCGCGGCGAGGGCGTCCGCCGCCGCCCGGCGTCCCCCCCGGCCGTCGTCGGTCCACCCCTCACCGACCAGGACCGAGGCGGCGTGGGCGAGCGGCGCGAGGTCGCCCGACGCCCCCACCGAGCCATGCTCCGGTACCCACGGGGTGATCCCGGCGTTGAGCAGGGCGCAGATCGCCGCGGGGAGCTCCGCCCTGACCCCCGAGTGCCCGGCGGTGAGGCTGCGGGCCCGGAGCAGGAGCATCCCGCGCACCGCCTCGGCGGGGAGCGGCGGGCCCACCCCGGCGGCATGGCTGCGGAGCACCGCCCGCTGCAGCTCGCCCCGCTCCTCGGGCGGGATCACCCTCTCGGCCAGGGCTCCGAAGCCGGTGTTGACGCCGTAGACGGGGTCGGCCTCGGCCTCGAGCCGCTCGACCAGGGCGCGCGCGGGCTCCATCCGGCGCCGCGCCGCCTCACTGACCTCGACCGCCGCCCCCTGACGGGCGACCTCCACCAGGTCGTCGAGGCTGATCGGAGAACCGTCGAGAGTGACCACGCCGGGCCCAATGTAGCCGTTCCGTGTGGGGCCATCTCGGGGAGGTGGGGGTATGCTGGCATGGAGGTGATCAACGTGGCTGGATATCGCCGTCTCCTTCCCGTCCTGGCGGTGGCGGCCGCCGCCGCCGTCGCTTCCGGCTGTGGCCCCGGAGCGATCCTGACCTCGGAGAGCCCGGACCAGGCGGTCTCGGCGGCGCTCCAGTCGGCCCAGACCACCCCGCTGCGGATGAGCCTCACCGGCGACCTCGGTCTGGATACCGCGAGCCTCGGCAACCTCCCGGCCTCGATCCAGACGGCCCTCGGCCAGGTCGGGAACGGAGGCTCGGCCACCGGCCAGCTCGCGCAGGAGAGCAGCGCGCGCCGCCAGCTCACCGCCAGCGCCGCCGGTCACAGCCTGACCCTGGTGGACTACGACGGCCACGGCTACGTCAGCCAGGACGGGGGCGCGTTCGCCGAGCTCTCGGAGGCGCTGCCGTCCAGCCCGGTCGCCAGCCCGTCTCAGCTCAGCACCGCGGTCGCCGCCCTGAGCTTCCAGGACCAGGGCCCCGCCACCGTCGACGGCGTGAGCACGGAGAAGTACTCCGCGGCGATCACCGTCTCCACCCTGGAGAAGCTGGCCCAGGACCTGGGCGGCAGCGGCAGCGGGAGCTCCGAGCTGGCGCCGGTGCTGGCCATGCTCTCGCCCTACGTCACCGGCAGCGGATCCGTGGACCTCTGGCTCAGCACGACGGACGGGAGCCTGGTGCGTGCCGCCCTCACCGGCTCACTGACCGTGGACGTCGGCGCCGCCGCCTCGGCGCTGGCCGGTCTCGGGTCGAGCGCCGGCCTCGGGTCCAGCGCCGGCCTCGGATCGCTGCCCACCGGCAGCCTGGGCGTGACCCTCAGCCTGGACGCCGACGTCTCCGACTACGGCGGCCCGGTCACGGTGACCAAGCCCACGGCGACCTCCACGCTTCCGGCGATGGGTGGGGTGATGGGTGGAATGTCGCAGTGGATGGGGTCCTTCCTGGGCTCCTCCTGAGCTCCATCCCCGGGTCGGATCGCCGGCGTCTGGTCCGACGTTCGCCCTACTCGGACGAGTCCTTCCAGCCCAGGTGCTTCCACCGGGAGATGCCGCGCAGCCCGAGACGGGAGACGTGCAGCTGCTGGAACTCCCCGTAGGCGTCGGCGGTGGCGCTATCCACCGAGAGATGGACCGCCCGGTCGGTGATCCGAGCGACATCCGAGGCCGGAGCCAGGCAGGGGTGCCCGCGGCGGCTGTGCTGGAAGACGATGCCGTGGAAGATGTCCTCGTTGGCGAGCGCCGCCACCTCCAGCACGGTGCCGACCTGGGTGCCGTCGCTGGCGAGGACGGGCGCGTGGGCGGGGACGTCGAGCCAGGAGACCTGCTGCTCGTCGTAGAGGTTGTCGGTCCCCTGCTCGGCGTAGAGATCGTCGGCCCCGCGCCCGCCGGAGGGTTCCGGCGGCTGGGCGGCGGCGACGTCAGGCTGAGCCGCCCCGGATGGTTCCGGCGGCGGGGCGCCGGAGAGGTCTGGGGGCTTCCCGCCGTAAAGATCGTCCATGGACCCCCACTATGGCAGGGCGGAGGGCGGGCCGTCGGTTCCCGAGGGCGGCGTGGGCGAGACGATGAGACGCACCGGCCGGTCGTAGAAGACGTAGTTCCAGGCCCACCCGATCAGCACCAGCAGCCGGTTGCGGAAGCTCACCAGTGACATCAGGTGGACGAACAGCCAGGCCAGCCACCCGATCAGACCGGAGAGGCGCAGCGGGCCGATCTGGGCGACGGCGACGTTGCGCCCCACGGTGGCCATGGTCCCATGGTCCCGATAGCGGAAGGGCCCGGGGTCGGGCTCCCCGCGTCGACGGGCGGCGATGACCCGGGCCACGTGCTCGCCCTCCTGGATGGCGACCGGGGCCAGCATGGGCAGGGGCCGTCCGTCGAGGCCCGGGCAGGCGGCGAGATCGCCCACCGCGTGCACTCCCGGATGGCCAGGCACCTCGAGGGAATCCGGGCTCACCGGGACCCGGGCCTGGGCCGCGCGCTCCACGCCGTCCAGTCCCACCGGCGCCTCGGCGGCGACGCCGGCGGTCCAGACCATGGTCGCGGCGGGCAGGCGGTCGCCGGAGGCGAAGACCACCGCGCCAGAGGCGACCTCGGCGACCCGGTGTTCGAAGAGGATGCGCACCCCCTTGCGCCGCAGGGCGGCTGCAGCTCTCCGTCCGAGACCTGCGGGGAAGCCGATGAGGACACTCCCGAGCGCCTCCACCAGGACGATGTCCACGGCCTCCATGTCGATGCCCGGGAAGTCGTTCCTCAGCACGTGGTGGACCAGCTCCGAGAGTGCTCCCGCGTACTCCACGCCGGTCGGCCCGGCGCCGACGATCACGAAAGTGAGCAGGGCCTGCCGCGGTCCGGGCGCGTCGGTGCGGGACGCCTGCTCGAAGACGTCGAGCACGCGCGCCCGGAGCGCCAGCGCCTCGCCCAGGTCCTTGAGCCCGTAGGCGCGGCTGGCCAGGGCCTGGTTGCCGAAGTAGCTGGTGGCGCTGCCCGTCGCCAGCACCAGGTGGTCGTACCCCAGGTCCCCGGTGGTGGTGTGGAGGATCCGACCCTCAAGGTCGACGCCCGTCACCTCAGCCAGGCGGAAGTCGCAGTTCCGGTAGTGGCGCAGGATCGACCGCACCGGGTGGGCGATGTCCGAGGGATCGAGCAGCGCCGACGCCACCTGGTACAGCAGCGGCTGGAAGAGGTGGTAGTTGTGGCGGTCGACCACGGTGACGTCGACGTCGGCGTGGCGGAGACCCCGGGCGACCGCCAGCCCGCCGAAGCCGGCCCCCACCACCACCACGTGGGGACGCCCCCGCCCCGGCCTGATTCTCACGCTCTGACTATCGCAGTCGAGCTCCGGGCGCCGATCTCTCGAGGGGCCGGCCGCGCGGGAGCACACCCGCTGCCGCCCCGGCTGCGTAGGATGCCGCCGTGGACTGGCTCGCACGCTTCGATGCGGCCGCCTCCCGGGTCGGGGCGAGCGCCGGCCGGCTCACCCTCTGCGGGCTGGCCGTGGCCTCCATGGGCCTGGGTGTGCTGTGGACCTTCGGGCAGCTCTCCCACCTCGCGCTGCTGCTCGTGCTGGCCGGCTCGGTGCTCGCCATCGCGGCCGTGCGCGGCGGACGCTGGCGGCAGGGGCGCGGCTGGTGGGTGGCGATCACCGCCGTCTGCGGTCTGACCAACCTGCTCTACGCCCACCACTTCCACCTCAACCCCGAGCTCCAGGTCGGCTTCGCGCTCCTGCTCACCGCCGCTGCCGCCGGGGCAGCATGGTCTCCGCCCGGGCGCCGGGCCGCCGTCCTGCTGGGAGTGGCCTTCCTCTCCCTGGTCGGCCTGACCGCCTCCGACTGGCCCTGGGGCAGTGCGGCGGTGGACGTCTTCACCGCCCTCCAGGGGGCCGCCCAGAGCGTTCTCCAGGGCCACAACCCGTACGGCCCCGTCTACCGCTACTACGTCGAGTCCAGCACCGGCTACGTGTACGGGCACTTCGCGTACGGCCCCAGCGTCCCGATCCTGGCGGCGCTGGGCCGGCTGATCGGGGACGTGCGCGTGATGTCGGTGGTCTGCGTGGCGGCCATCGTGGCCGGCCTCTGGCGCATCGCCCGCCAGGGCGAGGCGAGCTCCGACGCCCACCGGGTGGCCGCCCTCGCACTGGCCTCGCCGCTCCTGGTCGGGATGATCCACGAGGCCTGGGTGGACGTCTACATGATGGCGGGGATCGTCGGCTGGCTCGCGCTCCGCCGCGATCACCGCGGCTGGTCGATGGTGGCGCTCGCCGTCGGCCTGATGGTGAAGCCCACCTCGCTCGTGCTCATGGTGCCCGCCTTCCTCTGGTCGAAGCGGGGGAGGGTGGAGATCGCCGTCGCGGTGGCCGCCTCGGTGGTGGTGATCGTCCCCTTCGCCCTCATCACCGGCGTCGGGACCTTCGTCTACAGCGTCTTCGGATATCAGCTGGCGCTGCCCTTCCGCACCGACTCGCTGAGCCTGGCGGCCGAGCTGTTCCGGCTGACCCATGCGCAGCTCCCGACCGCCTTCCCCTTCCTGCCCCTGGCGGTCGCCGCGGCACTGATCGCGTGGAGAGGACGTCTCCAGACCGAGGGTGATCTCGCCCTTCAGGCGGCCATCCTCAACGTCGTCGCCTTCCTCCTCGCCAAGCAGATGTTCTTCAACTACTACTTCGCGTCGGAGGTGCTGCTGCTCGCCGCCATGGCGGGCGCGGGGGTCACCCTCCCCGCGGGCGACGTGGCCCGACCGGCGGTCGCCGAGCTGCTCGGCGCCGGACGCGGGCCGCGCGCGAGCCTGACACCGCCGCGCCGGACGCCGACCGCCGCGGCCACCGCGCTGAGGCTGACCCCGCCCCCGACCAGGAAGGCCAGCTGGGTGCCGCCGACCGAGCTGAGCCATCCCGCCAGCAGACCGCCGATCGGGGCGGGAACGCCGGTGAAGATGTACCCGTAGAAGCCCATGGCCCGGCCGCGCAGCCGGTCGGGCGCGGCCAGCTGGATGGTGGCGTTGCTCATCGAGGTGTAGGTGGTGAAGGCGATCCCGGTCACCGCCAGCATCACGGCGCAGACGATCACCCAGTGGAGGGGCGCCAGGATCATCAGCAGCGCGGAGAAGGCGGCGCCTCCCCCGAGCAGGAGATGCCAGCTCGGCCGGCCGACGGTGGCGGTGAAGAGGGCGCCGACCAGCGCCCCGAAACCGAAGCAGGCGGTGAGGATGCCGAAGACCACGGGCCCGGACCGCAGGGTCTCGGTGGCCATCACCGGGAGCAGGACGCTGAAGTTGATGCCGAAGGTGGAGACGACCAGCATCAGGGCGCAGGTCAGCCAGGCGGCGCGGGTGTGCACCACCCAGGCCACGCCCTCGCCCAGGCTGCGCAGCATCCCGCGCCCCTCGTCGCGCTGGGTGGTGTAGAGCTCGTCCTTGCGCATCATCAGGAGGCTGCCGATGACCGCGAGGAAGCTGGCCGCGTTGATGGCGAAGCAGAGGGTCACGCCCACGGTGGCGATCAGCACCCCGGCCACGGCCGGCCCCGTCGCCCGGGCCAGGTTGAAGAGGGAGGCGTTGAGCGAGACGGCGTTGGGCAGCTCCTTCCGGCCCACCATCTCGAAGACGAACGACTGGCGGGCCGGCGTGTCCACCACCTGCACGGCCCCTCCGACCGCGGCCAGGAGGAACACCTCCCAGACGGTCGCCCGCCCGCTCAGGGAGAGGAGGGCGAGGGCGGTGGCGCTCAGCATCAGGGTCGTCTGGGTGACGACGATCGTGATCCGCTTGTCGAAGCGATCCACCAGCGGGCCCCCCAGCAGTCCGAAGACGGTGTAGGGGAGGAACTGGAAGGCGGCAAGAGCCCCGAGGGCGAGCGGTGACCCGGTCCGCGAATGGGTGAGCTCGACGATCAGCCAGGCCTGGGCGATGTTCTGGACCCAGGTCCCGGAGATGGAGATCGACTGTCCCGCGAAGAACAGCCGGTAGTTGCGGTGGCGCTGGAGGCTGCGGAAGGTCCGCGCCGAGGCGGTCGCCATGCTCATCGAGGGGCGTCGCCCTCGACGAGCGCGGCCAGCGGCTCGATGGCCGCCTCGAGCGCCGCGGTCTGCTCCGGGGTCAGCCGCCGGAGCTGCTCGGCGAGCCAGGCGGTGCGGCTGCTCCCCGCCGACCGCAGGACCCGGGCCCCCTCCGGGGTGACGGCGATGTCGACCCGCCGGCGATCGCCGGCGATGCCCCGAACCCGGGCGACCAGGCCGGCGGCCTCCAGCTTGTCGACGGCGTTCGACATCGAGGGTGCGGAGATGCCCTCGTGGCCCGCCAGCTCGTTGATCCCCACCCCGGGCTTGCGGCTGATCAGGGCGAGGATCTCGACCTGACCGCCAGTGATGGTGGTCCCCTTGAGCACCCGCCGAAGGTGACGGGCGAGGTGGAGGAGGAGCGGGCGGAGGCGGTTGGCGAGGACGAGGTCCTCGGGCGTCGACGTCCGGGGGGGCGGGGCGGTGAGGGTTGCCGTCATCTGAAGGTAATTATATAGGCTAACTATTTGCCGCGCACACCGGCGTTGAGGCACACTAGACGCCCGGCCGGTCCGCCGCGATCCTGGGACCCTGCGCCGGCGGCGCGTCGGGCCATCTCTGGCCCGAGGGAACGCGAGCGGCGACCCCAGCGAGGAGAGACGCGTTGGTCGGGACCACTCCACCCCTGGCGGACGGCGAGCCGTCCGAGGCCGGCCCGCGGGCCGCCCCCAACCTCTTCACCGGGATGCCGCCGCTGCTGATGCTGGGACTCGGCGTGGTGATGGGGGCCGCGATCAGCTTCGCCGTCGGCGTCGTGATCTGGTCGGTCTTCGGCTAGCGATGAGCCGTGTGCGCCGGGGCGCCCCCCGACTCGCCGCCGTGGTCTCTCTCGGTGCGGGCCTGATCCTGGGAACCGGCATCGGCCTGCCGACCGCTCATTGGGTCGCGGGCTTCCTCACCGGACACCTTGCCCTCGCCACCGCCTCCCCCGCCGCCGGGGGCTCCTCGCCGGCGGGTCGAACCCAGCCTGCCGGCACCCCCACCCCCGTTTCCTCCCCGGCGCCGACCCCGAGCCTGACACCCACCGCCTCCCCTCCCACCTGCTCCCCTCTGGCGAACGGCGAGCAGCCCCTGGACCCGCTCCGGGCGCCGCCCTCGGGCTACTCGGCCGACGCGGCGCTCGATTGGGTCGGCTGCGGTAGCGCGACCGTCCCGGCGGGGTCTCCCTTCACCGTCAGCGGCGCGTGGACGCTCGCCGTCTCGTACACCTGCCCTGCCGGCACGTCGGCGCAGAGCACCGGGCCCACGCTGGCCGTCGACGAGACCGCCGCCTCCGCGGACGCCGGCACGTCGACCATCGCCGCCCCGCGGGGCGACGCCGCGGATCTGCTGGAGGGGGGCCTGGGCTCGGTGACACTGGGTGCGGGGTCGTACCGGCTGAACGTCGTCACCTCCGCCACCTGCCTGTGGCACGTGGCGGTGTACCGCGGGTAGTGAACCCGGGTCAGGGCGGCAGCACAACGCCCGAATTGGATCTCCCGCGTTAGCGGTCGCGTTGTTATGCTCTGGAGGACACGCCGGCTCCGCGCCGCGGGCGCGGATGATCGGTCCAGCCCAGTCCGACGAGCCGATGAGCCCCACCACAGACTCGCCCCCCGCCCGCGCCCCCGACTCCAGGCGTCCCTGGTCGCTGCTCTCCAACCACGGCCACGTCCTGGTTTGCCTCGCCCGCGATCCGCACATGCGGATGCGCGACATCGCTGCCGCTGTGGGCATCACCGAGCGCGCCTGCTACCGGATCGTCGGAGACCTCGAGGAGGGGGGATTGGTCCACCGGGAGCGGGTCGGTCGCAACAACCGCTACGTGATCGACGCGACGGCGGGCACGCGCCACGCTTCGCTGCGCGGAGTTCGCGCCGCCGACCTGCTGAGCATCGTCTGAGGTCTCGGCCGGCCGCGCCCCCTCAGCCGGTGCCGACCCGGTAGAAGCCCTCGGCTGCCGCGCCCTCGCCCAGCCCGGCACCGTCGGCCGAGGTGCGCAGCCAGCCGCGCACCCGCTTCTCCAGCGGCTCCCACTCCTCGTACTGGGAGCGGTGGCAGCGCAGCGCCTCCAGCTTGCGGTCGGCGGTGGCGGTGACGTCGATCCAGACGTTGACCCGCTCGGGGATGCCCATCAGCCAGAGCTCCCGGACGGTGTGGGGCTCCAGGCCCTCGCGCTCCAGCAGCTCGGAGTGGGCGAAGGGGTTGCGGGAGTCCGGGTAGACCGCGCAGATGGCCGCCTCGGCGGCGGCGAGGTGGTCGGGATGGGAGGCGAAGAGCCGGCTCCAGCTTCGCTCCGGGGACTGGGTCACCACCCGGTCCGGCCGCTTCTGGCGGATGACCCGGGTGATGTCGCGGCGCAGCTCATGGGTCACCGTCAGCTCGCCGTCGGGGTAGCCCAGGAAGGCGATCTCCCGGACGCCGACGGCCGCGGCGGCGGCGGTCTGCTCCGCCCTCCGGGTCGGGCCCATCCGGTCCCGCGGCACCGATCGGTCCCAGCCGCCCGCCTGCCCGTCGGTGACGATGCAGTAGCTGACGTCGATCCCGGCGTCCGTCCAGCGGGCGGTGGTGGCGGCGCAGCCGAAGTCACAGTCGTCGGGGTGGGCGACCACGATCAGGACCCGCTGGATGCCATCGGTGTCGGTGGGGCTCTCCGGCATGGTCCCGGATGGTACGAGGAGAGCCCGGCGGCTCGCCGGGGGGGTCTCATCCGATCGGTTGCGACAACCCGCAACGCCCGGGGAACGGTCCGCTGAATTCCCTCAGACAGTGGTGCACCTCTGTGCCTCCACCCTGTACGGTGTGATCAAGCGCAAGGATCGCTTCAATTGTCATGACCATGCTTGATCTCTCGCAGGTGGCCGGCATCCGGCTGACCGGCTTCGGCGGGCCACCCCATCCCGCCGCGCCGCCGCGTCCCGCTCCGGCGACCGGGCCGGAGGCGGCCGTCGCCCCCACCCCGGAGGAACGGCCGCCGGCGCCAGCGGTGCTGATCGTCGACGACAACGAACGGCTGGCCAGCACCGTGGCCGCCTTCATGGAGCTGCAGGGGTTCCGGGCTCATCCCGCCAACAGCGCGGAGGAGGCCCTCCTCGCCGCCCAGCAGGTGCGCTTCGACCTCGTCCTGCTCGACATCAACATGCCGGGGATGGATGGTCTCGAGGTCTGCCGGCGCCTGCTCGCCACGGCTCCCGGGATGCGTGTGCTCATGGTCACGGGCCGCGACTCCGCGGAGGATCCCCTGCGCGCGGCGGCGGTCGGGGCCCGCGCCCTGCTCACCAAGCCCATCTCGCTCAGCGACCTGCGCGACGAGATGATGAAGGCACTGTCCAGCTGATCCGCCGGGGGCTGGGCTAGAGTCCGGCCGGTGCGCGAGGTCCAGCGCCACGCCGTGGGGAATGGCGGCCTCGGTCTCTTCTGGAGGCTGTGGTCACCCGACGGCGGTCCGCCCACCGGCCGGGTGCTGATCTCCCACGGTTATGCGGAACATGGCGGGCGGTACCGGCACGTGGCGGAGCGTCTGACCGCGGCCGGCCTCACGGTGGTCGTCCCCGACCATCGCGGCCACGGGCGCTCCGAGGGCCGCCCGGTGAGCGTGCGCCGGTTCGACGACTACGTGGACGACCTCCACCGGGTCGCGCTCGACGCCGCGGCCGAGGGAGGAGAGGCTCCGACCGTCCTCCTCGGCCACAGCATGGGAGGTCTGATCGCGGCGGTGTACGCCCTGCGCCATCCCTCGGAGCTGCGCGGGCTGGCGCTCTCCGCCCCCGCCGTGGTCCCCGGCGCCGTCTCTGCCCCGGCCATCGCCATCGGGCGGTTGCTGGCCCGCGTGGCCCCGGAGCTGGGCGCGATGAAGCTGCCCCTCGAGAAGATCTCCCGTGACCCGGGCGTGGTCGCCGCCTACCTCGCCGACCCACTCGTCCACCCCCGGCGGGTCCGGGCCCGGCTCGGAGCCGAGATGCTGCGTGCCATGGACGAGGTCGCCGCCGGCCTCCCCCGGCTCACCCTGCCGGTGCTGGTGATGCAGGGCACCGCCGACGCCCTGGTCGACCCCTCCGCCGCGGCCTACGTGCACGACCGGGTGGGGAGTCCCGACCGGACGATCCATGTCTACCCCGGCCTCTACCACGAGATCCTCAACGAGCCCGAGCGCGAGCGGGTGCTCGATGACCTGGTCGAGTGGCTGCGGGCGAGGATCGGCCGGCCAGGATGACGCGACCGCAGAAGCCCGGATCCCTGACCCTGCACCTGCTCCGGCACGCCAAGTCGAGCTGGGACGACCCCGGGGTTGCCGACGCCGACCGGCCGCTGGCCCCGCGCGGCGAGCGCGCCGCCCGGAAGCTGGCCCGACGGCTGACGCGGGAGGGGGTCTCCCCTGGGCTCGTCCTCTGCTCGTCCGCCCGGCGCGCCCGCCAGACCCTCGAGCTGATCCGCCCGGCGCTGCCCGGTGCCCCCGGGATCGTGGTGGAGGACGGGCTCTATGCGGCCAGCGGGCGTGAGCTGATGGCCCGCCTCCGGCGGGTCCCCGCCGGCACCGACGAGGTGATGCTGATCGGGCACAACCCGGGCATTCACGACCTGGCCCTGGCGCTGGCCGGGGACACGGCGCCGGCCGCGCTGCGTGAGCAGCTTCCCACCGGGGCGCTGGCCTCCTTGAGGTTCGACGCCGCCACCTGGGCGGACGTCGGTCCGGGCGGCGGAGCGGTCATCCGCATGCTTCTGCCCCGCCAGCTCTGATGCCCGGCGCCGGGCTGGCGACCCCGATCGGATTTGAACCGACGATCTCCACCTTGACAGGGTGGCGTGTTAGGCCAGGCTACACCACGGG
>Ga0209415_10005820_pt1 | contig 22048 bp, 18 predicted proteins | sample PeaSoiSIISIP2007_FD_187696 | JGI IMG/M metagenome (GOLD analysis project Ga0209415, IMG submission 187696) | Peat soil microbial communities from Weissenstadt, Germany - SII-SIP-2007 (SPAdes) (version 2) | ecosystem: Environmental > Terrestrial > Soil > Wetlands > Peat | place: Germany... | reverse complement strand
CGGCGCTTTTGTGGAGATCGAGCCGGGCGTGGAAGGCCTGATCCACATTTCGGAAATGACCTGGAGCCGCCGGATGAAGCACCCCACCAAGCTGGTGAAGGTCGGCGATCAGGTGGAAGCAGTGGTTCTGGAAGTGAAACAGAGAGACCGTCGCGTGTCTCTAGGGATAAAGCAGCTGGAGGCGGACCCGTGGACCACAGTGGGGAGCCGTTACAGCATCGGCAGCGTGGTGGAAGGCCGGGTGCGGAAGCTGACCGATTTTGGGGCGTTTCTCGAGATCGAAGAGGGCGTGGACGGGCTGGTGCACGTCTCCGATCTCTCCTGGACCAAGCACGTGAAGCATCCTTCGGAAGTGGTGAAGAAGGGCCAGGTGATGCAGGCGGTGATTTTGAATATCGACGCACCCAACCGGCGGCTTTCGCTGGGAGTGAAACAGCTCCAGCCGGATTCCTGGGAAAGTTTCTTCCGGTCGCACGAAGTGGGCGATCTGGTGCGTGGCCGGGTGTGCCGGGGAGCGCAGTTTGGAGTGTTCGTGGAGTTGGCGCCGGGAGTGGAGGCGCTGTGTCACAAGTCGGAGATTCCGGCCATGCCGGACCGGGGTGAAGCGGGCGACACGCCGTTACCGATCGGGGACGAGTACGACTTCAAAATCGTGAAAATGAATGAAGCCGAAAAGAAAATCGGACTGAGCTTGCGCGCCGTGGCCGAAGACGAGGAGCGGACGCGCCTGGAGGATTACCAGCGCCAGGCCGCAGCCGCGACCATGACCATCGAAGAAGTTATCAACATAAAAGGTAAAGGGGAAGGCCGGTAGCACATGACCAAGGCTGAATTGATCGAAGAGGTCTCGCGCGTGGTGGAAATGACCCGCAAGGATTCGGAGGTGATCGTCGAGGCCATTTTTGACAGCGTCGTCAAGTCCTTGCGAAGCGGGGACAAGATTGAAATCCGGGGATTCGGAAGCTTTCGGACGCGCCAGCGCCAGCCGCGCGTGGGGCGGAATCCGAAAACCGGCGCGCGGGTGGACGTGCCGGCGAAACGGATTCCTTATTTCAAGCCGAGCAAGGAGCTGAAGGATCTGGTGAACGGGGATCACGGGTCGGGCGCGCCGAGTTAACCCCACACATGGACCGTTTGTGGACCCCGTGGCGGTACCGCTACGTGTCCTCTGCGAAACCTACGGGCGCTCAACCTTCGGGCGGCTGCATCTTCTGCGAAAAGGCGGCGTCGTCCGACGATCGCGGGAATTACATTGTGCTCCGGGCCGAGCGCAATTTCCTGATCCTGAATCTGTATCCCTACACGACGGGCCACCTGATGATCGCGCCGTACGAGCATATCGCGACACTCGGAGGGGCTTCGCAAGAGACGCTGGAAGAAATGATGCGCTTGACCGCGCGGGCGGAAAAGGCGCTGCGCCAGGTCTACGGACCTGACGGGCTGAATATCGGAATGAACGTGGGCGAATCGGCGGGCGCGGGCGTCGCCGGCCACATCCACATGCATGTGCTCCCGCGCTGGACCGGAGACGGCAGCTTCATGACCACGGTCGCCGAGACGCGCGTGCTGCCGGAGACGCTCGAGACTACGTATGATCGGGTGAAAGCCGCGCTGAGCGCAACCTAGGCGGGCTTTTCTTGACATCTGTTGTCACATATGACAACATGGCATGGAGTAGCTAGCGGCCAATGATCCGAAAGACCCGGCCGGTTTCATGGATCAGAGCAGCGCTTAAGGAGTTCGAGACGTTCCCGGAAGGGGCCAGGTCGATCTGTCTTACGGCCCTGACGATCGCAGCCGAGGGCGGCAAGGCCGATGTTGCAAAACCCATGCACGGCCTGGGCTCGGGTGTGTTTGAGATCGCGCTTCCGTTCAAAGGCGATGCGTTCCGCGTGGTCTATGCCGTGCAACTCACCGATGACATCTGGGTCCTGCACGCGTTCCAGAAGAAGTCGACACAGGGGACCAAGACGCCACAACGCGAAATCGACCTGATCAAGGACCGCTTGAGGAGACTGAAGGAGATGTTGCGATGAAGAGCCAGAAGCTGGACGTGGTGCGGGGGAGCGGCAACGTGTTCCGCGACCTAGGGCACAAGAATGCCGACGTGGAACAATTCAAGGCCATCCTGGCCGCCGAAATCATCAAAGCGCTCGACCACGAACACCTGACGATGCGCGCGGCGCATGATCGAACTGGTATTGCTGCGGCAGACTTTTCGCGCATCCGCAATGCAGACCTGGGACGGTTCACCGTTGATAGACTCATGTCGATCATCAACCGGCTTGGCTCACGCGTGGAGGTGAAGGTCCGAGTGCGTCGCACGGAGACAGTCGCGCAAGAGGCCCCATAAGAGCCTCCTACAGTCTTGTGGGGCGGGATTCTATCCCGCAGGGCGGTTTTTAACCGCCCTCGCGCGCCTGCCAAATGGCGCCGGTTCATAAACCGGCGCGCGGCTTGAAAAGCCGCCCCACATTTCTATCGCAGCATCCACACGCCGATCGCGATCGTAATCAATCCCACCGGAATCCCCGCACGCGAGTATTCCCAAAACCCGATCTCCGCGACCCCACGGGAGCGCTCGACCACAATCAGATTCGCAATCGATCCGAGGATCGTGAGGTTCCCGGCCAGCGTAGAGGCCATCGCCAGCCGCAGCCAGCCCAGCACCGGATCCGCGAGATGCGGGATGAAAGGCTTGAACACCAGCACCGCCGGAACATTACTCACCAGGTTCGAAAGCACAGCCGCGACGGCGCTGAGGACACCGCCGTTTTCCAGGTGTGCGCGCCCCGCCAGGCGCACCAGATCCGGCTGCAGCGAGCTCTTCTCAATTCCCGCCACCACGATAAACAAGCCCCCGAACAGCACCAGCAAGGACCAATCCACCTGGGCGTAGATTTGTTCGGGATGAACGCGCCGCGTGATCAGCAGCAGAGCGCCGGCCAGGATCGCCACTTTCGCGATGGGCCAGCCCGCGAAGAAAAAGACGACCATGCCCAAGGTCACCGCCAGCGACTTCGCGAGCAAAGGGCGATCGACCTCCACGCTTCGAGGAGCCAGATTGACCCGTGTGTCGCCGGCAAGCTCCCTTCGATAGAGAATCGCCAGGACCGCGATCAACACCACCACGCCGGCGCCCGCCACGGGAGCCAAAGCTCGCGCGAATGTTCCATAGGCGATCCCCGAATAGCTGCCGATCAGCATGTTCTGCGGATTTCCGGTCAGCGTCGCGACACTGCCGATATTCGAGCCCATGGCGACGGCGAGCAGATACGGGACCAGATTGCGTTTCAGTGTCCCGAGGACTTCGGCCACCAGTGGCGCCATCACCAGACACACCGTATCGTTGACAAAAAACGCCGACAGAACCGCCGCGGTGACGGCCGTCGCGGCCAGGAGCGTGATGGGGTGATGGGCATGTTCCAGAGTCCACTCGGCGACCAGGCTGAAGAATCCTGAAAGGCGCAGATTCGCCACCACGATCATCATGCCGAACAGCAGAACGATCGTATCCAGGTGGATGGCCTGGTAGGCCTCCTCCAGCGACAGGACGTTGGTGGCGACCATCAGGCTCGCTCCAATGATGGCCGCGCCGGTCCGGTCGATGCGCAGGCCGGGCATCCGGCCCAGCGCCAGAACCATGTAAGTGCCTAGAAAGATGGCAGTAGCGACCATGGGAGACTCATTCCAGTATCGGGCATGACCGGGGGGACGGCGCCGAAACCTTTTCCCCATTGCTCACGTCCTCAGACAGGGGTAGAATCGACTAAGGTGGATTAAGCCTATGCGGTCCAGGTTATTGCTCGCGTTTTGCACAGTTTTTGCGCTCGTGGTGGGGTCCCGGGCGGACGACAAGGACGACAAGAAGGCTGCTGACGACAAGAAAGCTGCCCAGGCTAAGCAGAAGAAGGAAACCGTCGCCAAGCCGATGACGGAGAAGCAGAAGCGGCAGGCGGAGGAGCGTCTGCGAAAAGAGCTCGAGTCGCCCTACAAGAAGTGGCTGGACGAGGAAGTCCGCTGGATCATCAGCGACGAAGAGCGGACGGCGTTCAAGAGGCTCCAGACCGATGATGAAAGGCAGGAATTCATCGAGCAGTTCTGGCTGCGCCGCGATCCTACGCCCGACACCGAGGAAAACGAGTTTAAAGAAGAGCACTATCGCCGCATCGCTTGGGCCAATGACCGGTTCGCTTCGGGCGTGCCGGGCTGGAAGACCGATCGCGGGCAGATCTACATCAAGTTCGGCCCGCCTGACGAGAACGACTCCCATACCTCCGGCGGCCCCGGCGAGCGAGACATTCAAGAAGGCGGCGGCACCACCACGTTCTACCCCTACGAGAGATGGCGCTACCGGTATCTGGAATGCTGCGGATCAGACGTGATTATCGAGTTCGTCGATCCGTCCATGACCAACGAGTATCACATCACCAGTGACCCGTCGGAGAAGGACGCGCTGACGAACGTGCCCGGAGCCGGCTTGACCATGTACGAGCAAATGGGCTTGGCCGACAAATCCCAGCGCTTCACGCGAACGGATGGAACCACGCTGGGAACCGGGACTCAACCCCTGCCCGCGAGCATGAACCAGTTCACCCGGCTGGAGCAATTCACCAACTTGCAGAAGGCTCCGGGCATCAAGTTCAAGGACCTGGAAGCACTGGTTCAGTCGACCATCAAATACAACCTGTTGCCGATGAAGGTGCGCATGGATTACTTCCCGCTCACTGGATCATCGGTGATCACCAATCTCACCATTCAGTTCGAGCGCAAGGATTTGCAGTACAAGCAAAAAGACGGTGTAGCCGAAGGAACGGTGAACATCTACGCGAAAATCGAAACGCTCACCCGCCGCCAGGTGATCCATCCGGTCGAGGAAGTCCTATCCATTCCTCCCGTCCCGGCGGAAATGCTGCAGCAGGCGACCCAGGGCTCGGCGATCTTCCAAAAGCAACTTTCGCTGGCGCCAGGTATCTATCGGCTGACGGTCGCGGCCAAGGATGTGGTAGGCGGCAACACCACGACGTACGAGCAGCGGCTCGACGTTCCGCGGACTGAAGACGACCGGCTGGCCGTAAGCTCGCTGGTGCTGGCGGACCAGATCGAGGCGCTGCCAACCAATAACATCGGCACGGGGCAGTTTGTGATCGGGGCCAGCAAGGTTCGCCCGCGGGTGAACGGCCGGTTCCGGCGCGACGAAAAAGTCAACATCTACATGCAGCTCTATAATTTCCAGCCCGACGAAACTACCCATAAGCCGGTTGGTGAGATTCAGTACGAGGTGGTCAAGAACGGCACCAACGAAACAGTTCTGGATTTCACCGAGGACCTCACTAGCCTGACCGGGGGCGCGGCCCAGATGATTATAGAAAAACGGCTGCCTCTGCTAAACTTCGCTCCCGGCGACTATACGCTGAAGATAAAGGTGACGGACAAGAAGCGAAATGAGACGCTGACCCCCACGGCCACGTTTACGGTACTATAAGGGGAGCGTCGGTATGAGATGGCCGCGGCATGATCCGCGGTCAGCGCTCCGAGCCAAGAGCTTGCCGAAATTTGCCATCAAGTTCGGCCTGATCGCAGGCATGGTTGGCCTGCTACCCGCGGGGCACGCGGAAGAGCCGGGCGCATTATTCGCACCCGCCCTTTCGGGACAAATCCTCGGCGAAGTCCGAAACTCGACCGGAGTAGTTCAGATGGGCGCGGTTGTGTCTCTTTACAACCGCTACGATGAACTGATCCGCCGGGCTTTCAGCAACCAGGACGGAAAGTTCGTCTTCGATAGCCTGGCGCCGAATGTTTATTCGATCCGCGTGAGCCTGGCCAGTTTCGCGCCCCTGATCCGGCGTAACATCTCGGTTCTGGCCGGATCTGAGAACCTGCTTAAGATCCAGCTTTCGAGCGCGCTGAGCACCATCGAACTGGTTCCCCTCGCCTCCCCCGAAGGCGCGCTGATGAGCGATTCCTGGAAGTGGGTTTTGCGCTCTTCCCATGCCACCCGGCCGGTTCTGCGGTTGCTTCCCCAGACGAGTTCCTCACGCGCCGCCCTGGCATCTCTGTTTTCGGAGACCAGCGGCCTGGTGAAGCTCTCGGCCGGCGACGGCGATCCGTTCGGCGGGAACCCGCAGGATCTGGGGACTGCCTTCGTGCTGGCAACCTCCGTGAATGGATCGTCGAAGGTTCATGTAAGCGGCAATGTAGGCTACGCAGCCAGCGGGCTGCCATCGGCCGGTTTCCGGACCACCTACCGCCGCGATGACGCATCCGGGGAAGGCCCTCAGTTGGCCATGACCGTCCGTCAGATCTACCTTCCCGGCCTGATGGGATCGGGACCGTCTGGTTCGGGTACGCCCGCTCTACGCACCGCCTCGATCTCCTCGTACGACAAGATGGAAGTGCTCGACATCATTCACCTGGAATACGGCGTCAGCCTGGAATCGATCTCGCTGTTCGGCCGAATGAACCACGTGAATCCGTTCGGGCGAGCGACCTACGATCTGGGAGAGAAGAGCGCCGTGCAGGTGGCGGTCAGCGCGGGATCGCAGCCCGTGGAACTCATAACCGGCGGCTCTGGTCAGGATCTGAGCCAAGGTCTGAATGGGGATCTGGCGGCCCTGGGACAAATGCAGCGAATCTCGCGGCGGGACAATCAGGCGGAGGTGGAGCGCAGCAAGGTTGTTGAAGCCGGTTATCAGACGGTCAGGGGTTCCCGGACGTACCGGGCTTCGGTGTACGCCGAAGAGGTATCCAACGCGGCGTTTCTCATGTCCGGCGAATCGGGCTTCGTGGATCCGGGCGACCTGCTTCCCGATATGGCCTCGCGCGGAATCGTGTTCAACGTGGGCGATTATCGCCGGATGGGCTATTCCGCGTCCGTGACGCAAGCGCTGGGCGATCGCGTGGAGGTCTCCGTCGCCGCAGGCAGAACCGACGCTTTGCAGCTTCAGGAATCGCCAGATACGCTTCCAGCCAGCGGGGACCAGCTTCGTTCCGCGGTCCACAACACACCGCGCCCTTGGGTAACGGTGCGGGCCGATGGTTCGGTGCCGGTCACCGGAACACATCTGGCGACCAGCTACGGCTGGACCGACCCCAACGTCCTGATGCCGCTGCATGTGTCCTTGACCGGAAAGAGCGATCAGCAAATCGGGTGGAACATTTATGCCCGCCAGCCGCTGCCGCTGGTCATCGGCGGCATGCACATGGAGATAACCGCGGACCTGCGCAACCTGCTCGCTCAGGGATATGTCGGCATCCAGTCGAACGGCCGCCGCGCCGTGCTGACCAACGCGCCGCGCGCGGTGCGGGGCGGCGTCAGCTTCATTTTCTAGCGTGTGGCGCACGCACTCGTGCGTGCCGTGTCGAGACTCCTCTCGACACATTTCTCCGTCGCAGCACAGGCGTCGGCATGAGTGCCGACGCGGCACGCACGAGTGCGTGCGCTACAACATCTCATGCGGGCTGCTGCTGCGTCATGCAGTGCAGCGTTCCGAGTCCCAGAACCAGATCCCGGCACGGGATGCCGACCACTGCGCGATCGGGAAACAAACCTTCGAGCGTAATCAATGCCGTCGCATCGTTCTTATCGCCGAAGGTCGGCACGAGAACCAGCTTATTGGCGACATAGAAGTTCGCATAGCTCGCCGGGAGCCTCTGGCCCGCGAAGTATACCGGCTCGGGCATGCAGAGTGCGTAGACACGAAGGTCGTTTCGGGCACCAAGACGTTCCAGATTCTCCTGGAGCGGCTCGTGATTCACGTCGGATTTATCCAGCTCGACCATCGTGATCACTGAATCGGCAGCCGTAAACCGCGCCAGATCGTCGATGTGGCCATGAGTATCGTCACCGGCGATGCCGCGGTTCAGCCAGATGACTTCGTCGATACCCAGGTAATCGTGAAACGCGCGCTCGTAATCGCGGCGGCCGAGGCCGGGATTGCGGACCTGGACATCTGAGAGCAGGCACTCTTCGGTGGTGAGCAGCTTCCCCGCCCCGTTGACGTCGATGCTGCCGCCTTCGAGCACGAGTCCAGTATCCATGCGAGGCAGTTTTAGCTTACGGGCGATGAAGGCCGGCGTGCGCGCATCGTCGCGGCAGTTGTCATACTTGGCCCAGCCGTTGAAGCGCCAGCGTGTGGCGGCGACCTCGCCCTTACTCTTTACGAAGAGCGGGCAGTAATCGCGCGTCCAACTGCGATTCGTCGGGTGATGGAAGAACTCGACCGCGGCCAGCTCGGCATGGCACTTCTTAAGAATCTTGCGCACGTCTTCTTCGGCGTCGCGATCCTGGACCAGAATGCGTACTCGCTCCACGCGCGAAAGATGACGCACGATTTCCCCGTACAGCCACGGGATCGGCGCGAACTTGCCGGGCCAGTCGGATTTCTCGTGCGGCCAGGCCAGCCAGGTAGCCTCATGGGGCTCCCATTCCGCGGGCATGCGCCAGCGGGCTTTATTTATCGTAAAGGCCCCTATTTGTCGAGCCATCGTTGCAGAATTGGGGCGTAGGCATCGATGCGGCGATCGCGCAGGAAGGGCCAGTTGCGGCGCACTTCCTCCATGCGGTGCGGATCGCATTCGGCGATCAGAATTTCTTCCCGGTCGCACGACGCTTGCGCGATCACTTGGCCAAAGGGATCGGCCACAAAGGAGTTTCCCCAGAACTCGAGCCCGTGCTCGGGCGGACCCTCATAGCCAACGCGGTTCACGGCAGCAACGTAGACCCCGTTGGCGATGGCATGGGCGCGCTGGATGGTGCGCCAGGCATCGAGCTGCGCGGCTCCGTACTGGGCTTTCTCAGACGGATGCCATCCGATCGCAGTAGGGTATACCAACAAGTCGGCGCCGGAGAGCGCGGCAATGCGGGCGCCTTCCGGATACCACTGATCCCAGCAGACCAACACTCCCAGGCGGCCATACGGCGTCGCGATGCTGCCGAAGCCCAGATCGCCGGGCGTGAAATAGTATTTCTCGAAATACAGAGGATCGTCCGGAATGTGCATCTTCCGGTACAGTCCAGCGATTTCCCCATCTGGACCGAGTACGGCAGCAGTGTTGTGATACAGTCCGGAAGCCCGGCGTTCGAACAAGGACGCCACGATCACCACCTTCAATTCGCGCGCCAGCTTGCCCAGGGTTTCCGTGGAAGGTCCGGGAATGGACTCGGCAAGTGCGAACAGCTCTGCGTTTTCCTCGCGGCAGAAGTATTGGGACCGGAACAGTTCCTGCAGGCAGATGACCTGCGCCCCACGGGCGGCGGCTTCGCGAACCTTCCACGTCGTTTTTTCCAGATTCTCGTTCGGATCGAGCGAGCAGCTGGTTTGCACCAGGCCGATCCGGAAAGATTCTTGCATAACTTTCTATTCTCGCTGATACTCGGCTTATGCGCGCGGACGAAGTGTTACAAATCGCTCACGAGTGCGGATTTGAACTCGCGGGCATCGCGCCTGCTGATTCCCCCGCGGACTTCGCGCGCTACCAGGACTGGGTTGCGCAAGGCATGGCCGGCGAGATGCGTTACTTGACCGACCGCCGGGCGGAACTGCGCCGGGACGTCCGGAATCTGCTGCCAAGCGCGAAGTCCGTCATCTGCGTCGGCAAGCTGTACAATACGCCCGACCCTCCACGCGCTGCCGGCGATGCGCGCATCTCGCGCTACGCCTGGGGCCAAGACTATCACGTGACCATGCGCGCGGCACTCGAACGTATGGTCGCGAGGTTGCTGGCAATCGAAGCGTTTGACTACAAGCTCTGCGTCGATACCGCGCCGCTCTTGGAGCGCAGCTTCGCACGACAGGCGGGACTGGGCTGGATCGGCAGGAACACATGCCTGATTAACGAGCCACTCGGATCGTGGTTCTTTCTGGGCGAAATCCTGACCTCTCTGGACCTCGAGCCGGCATCGCCGCCGCCGGATCGCTGCGGGAGCTGCACGCGCTGCATCGAGGCTTGTCCTACAGATGCGCTGGTGCCGCAAGGAGACGGCTGGACACTCGACGCGCGGCGCTGCATCTCCTATCTGACTATCGAGCTGCGCGGGCTGATTCCGGAAGAACTGCGTGCCGGAGTGGGTGACCACGTTTTCGGCTGCGACATCTGCCAGGACGTGTGCCCTTGGAACGCGCGGGCTCCGGTCACTGAAGATCCGGACTTCGCAGGAACCGCCATTCCGATCGCCGAGCTCGCGCAGTTAACGCCGGAAGCTTTTCGCCAGCGCTTCAAAGACTCGGCCCTAGCCCGGGCGAAGCACTCGGGCCTGTTACGCAATGTCGCCGTTGCGATGGCCAACACGAGAGGGACCGCTCCATAACTGTCGCGGCTCTGAAAGCAGCTTTCCGAGCCGCGAGAGTCATCGAGCCGCTTGGCCAGAAGTTCGGGTGGCCAGAATCACGACGAGCGCGCACACGTACAGCGCCGCACCGACCAGCAGGGTTGAGCGCAGGCCGATGTAGATCGCCAGAAAGATCGCGCTGGCCGAGCCGAGCACGCTCGCCGCGGCATTGAGCGACCAGGCCCAGCGTACCGAAGGCGCATGGCGCGTCTCCAGACGCCGCAAGCCGCTGGGGAACGGCATGCCCATCAGCAAAGCCGCCGGAGCGACAGATAGCGTCGTCAGAAGCACCTTGGCTGCTAATGGCCAGCCCGCGGCGGCGGTGACTAGCGGCGTCGACACAAAAGCCAGTGTCGCCACCAGCAGCGCGACTGCGGACAAAACCCAGACGAGGCGGACGTCGTCGCCGGCGACCACGCGGCCACTCAAATAGCTGCCGGCTCCGCTCGCCACCAGCATCGAAAAGACGATCACGGTCAAGGCGTAGGTCGGATGGCCCAGCAGCAGCACGAACTTCTGAATCAGTGCGACTTGAACCAGAATGTAGCCCGCTCCCAGGCACAGGAAATACCACAAGAACGTCATCACATTCTTTTGTTTGGGAAGTTTGGTGCCCAGCATCAGCCGCGGCAGAACCAGAATCAGCGCTGTCACGACAATACTCAAACCCATCAGCCCGAAGAGCAGCGGCACCGCGCGATTGATCTTGTAATCCGCACTTTGCTGGTTGGCGTTGCGGACGAAATTCCAAAGGTCGCGCGGCTGCACGGTATAAAAAAAGAACGGACGGTCGTCGCCCACGGGCGAAACATCGTACTGGTAAGCGTTCCAGAACTCTTTCGGATCCGTGCTGGAAAGAAGCTGCCCGAATGCGTTGTTACCAGATGTGCCGGCAGGCTCTCCGGGCACATACACGACGTCCATACGCGACTCCCCGGTCAGCCGCTTGGCGTTTTCGATATCGGCGGCGGAGAAAGGCTTGCGCGAAATGAGCACAGTGTCCTGCGCGCCCCAGCCATTGATCTTAGTGGCATCGTCGCGCACGGCGATCACATGCGTGGCGGTGTTCGGCTCGCCCAAGCGCCCGAGCGCGTCCATGGCCAGCGAGACGAGTCGCAGCGATTCCCGCGGCGGCTCGAATCCCCAGCGCGTGAATACCAGCAGTCCGTCGTCGGTCAGGTGCGACAAGTAGTCGTAGAAGGCGTCCGAGGTGTAGAGATTGTTCTCGGATAGCGCAAACGCGCCCGCGGCGGTGGATGCCCAGGTATCCACCAGCGTCGCCTGCAGCACCTGATACTTCTCCGTGCTGCTGCGCACGAACGAGCGGCCGTCTTCTACATGCAGGTGAACCTCGGGACGAAAGTAGATCCCGTAGTTCTCTTTCACCATGACGTCCTGCATGATCTTGTTGGCGATCAGCGGATTGATCTCGACGGCAGTGACATCCTTGCTGCCCGATGCGAGGGCTCGCGAGACATCGTATCCGCCGCCAGGACCGATAATCAGGGTCTTCGCGCCGGGCCGCATCGCGTAGGGGAGTCCCTGACCCTGGCGAAGCAAACCCGCGCGCTGCTCTGGGTATAGGCCGTGAGCCCAATCGTAGGTGGCGATTCCGGTGGCGGCATCCGCATCGATGCGAATCAGCCAGTACGGGCTTCCGTCCGGATTGTGTTGTTCGATCACACCGACGCGCGAAAAACTGTTCCAGGCCGAAAATCGTTCTTCCGGTATGCGCTCGCCTTTGGCCCAATGGACATCGAACCAGCGAGCCTTGCCGTTGACCACCAGCAGGGTCACCATCAGCAGCGCTGCCAGCACCGCAACGATGCGAAGGCCGTCCTGACGGGCCTGGTTGTACCAGAGGGCGGCGGCAATCGCGTACACGGCGGCAGCGGCGATCACGGCGCCGGGTCCGCCGGCCACATCCAGAAAAAGAATCAGCAGGAGACAGCCGACAGCCGCGCCCGCCAGATCGAAGAAATAAGCGCGGTGGACGCGCTCGATGGCTTCCGAAATGGCGATCGAGACGATGGTCCCGGCGAGGAAGAACGGCACTGCGGTCGCGAAGTAGACGCCCGCCAAGGTCAAGACGTCGTTATTTTGCCTGGATAGGATGAACCAGAGGACAAACAAGACCGATACACTCGCGGATAACGCGAGCGTGCCCAGTTTCTGGTACACATTTCCGGGCCGCGCCGCGACCACGTACGAAAAGACTCCGCCGGCACCCAGCCCGAACAGCGCGATCGAGATCGCCAGGAACGCGAAGTGGTAGTAGAAGACCACTGAGAATATGCGCGTTAGCGCAAGTTCTAAGATGAGCGTCGCCATGGTGGTGAAGCCCAGGCCCAGATAGAGCTGGGTCCAGAGGACACCGCTGGCCGAACCCGAGGTTGGGGAGGATACGACGCGAGACAATCTTTTACTTTATCAGGTGGGATGCCACGCCGATGATCTGCTTTAAGAAATTCAGGCCGATGCGCGCGTCAACCAAGACCACAGGTACGAATGCCAGAGGCTCTTCACCGGCAAGGAGGATCATCAGCGGCGTCACGACACGGCCATAGCTAAACGCGTCCTGCCACACGCTGCGGCTGCCGATAAAGATGACTGCAGCAGCGAAGACGTAAATCGCCGCGGCGCGCGCGTTCCAACGGCGCGACCAGGCTAACCATGCCGCGTGCCCCAGCATGAGCGCGACACCTGCCAGGGCGACGTAATCCAGTTCGACAGCAGCCAGCGCTTGCCAGCGCGGCAAAGCGTACAGCTCAGGATGCGCCACGCGCTCGATCCAACCGGCTAGCGGAATCAGGCTGGCGATTCCACCTAAGGGTTCCGGCGGCGTGTGGCCACTCACGTACACGTACCAGAAGATAGCCGGCAATGTTGCAGCAGCGGTCCACACCAGATCGGCAAAGCGGCGGCGCGAAAGGAGAAACAGGCCATAGCCTGCGGTGAGCAAGAGTCCGGTTTCGCGCGCCAGGGCCGCGCAGGCGAGAATCGGAAGCACTTTCCAGCGCGAGTCAGAATACAAAACGAACCCAGCGGCGAGAGCCGCCAGCGCCACGTCGACGGTCATCCGATCCATAGACACCAGAGTGGCCGGCATCAGCACGAACATCAGACCCCAGGCCGGGTGGCGGCATTGTATTACCACGGCGCGGGCCAACCAATACACGCCGAGAAACACAAACCCGAGAATCACGGCCACATAAGCCGCATGAATCGCGGAATCGCGGCCGAGCGCCACGATCCAAGCCAGTGCCGGAACCAGGATGCGCCGGTAGCGCAATGCAGGATCGTCCATGGCGGTGAACGCGCCCCGGGTGATCCAGGGGTCGTGCGCGATGAAGTGATACATCTGGCCGTCGTAACCAAGCGAGCCCGGCGGAAACGTGTACACGTCCTCGGATGCGAGGAACGCCGGCCGTGGCCAACCCGGTGCGGTGTTGAAAAGAGCGGTCCAGTTTCCGCCGTAGTTGAAGTGAACCGTGGCGAGCTGCCACAACCACATGCCGAGGACTGCCGCCAGGGCAAGAACAGCAGGTCGTGGTTTCACATGATGGCCGCGGGCGGAGCAGGATCTTCCGGCCGGCCGGCTTTCGACAGCGGCAGCTTCACCATCAACACCCCGAGAAGCGCCATCACGCCAAGCCCGGCAAGGTAGGATGGATCGGCAAAGAACACCGGAACCTTCTTATCGAGAAACGTGAAGTACGCGACAATCAGGCCCGTAAGGGCCTCTCCCGCGATCAGTCCGCTGGCGATCAGGATGCCGACGCTTTCGACGCGCGCGTGTTGCGCCTCATTGTTGCCTTTGCGCTTGCTCAGATTGTCGGACACCCACCGCAACAGTCCACCGATAAAGATCGCGAAGGATGTATTTACGGGCAAGTACATGCCGACCGCAACAAGCATAGGGCTGCGCACATTCAGCAGAATCAGCGCGAACCCAAATAGCATGCCGGTCACAACCAGGGGCCAAGGCATGTCTCCACCAACAATGCCTTGAGACAGGATCGCCATCAAACCCGCTTGAGGAGCGGAAAGATGCGCATCGCCAAAGCCCGTGCCGCCGCCCTTGATATTCGCCACCTGGAGCACGCGCAGCGGGAAATACATCACCAGGCTCGCCAGCACCACGGCGATCAGTTCGACGATCTGGATGTTCCGCGGCGTGCCGCCCAGGATATAGCCGGCCTTGAAGTCCTGGAGCAGCTCGCCGGCGACGGCCGAGGATACGCACACCACTGCGGCCACGCCCAACACGACCGCCACGCCGTTGACGCCTCGAACTCCCAAAGCGACCATCAGCAACGCCGCGATAATCAACGTGGAGAGCGTCAGCCCGGAGATCGGATTGTTGGACGATCCGATCATGCCGACCAGGTTGCCAGAGACAGTCGCGAAGAAGAATCCGACGATCACCATCACCACTGCTGCCGTGACACCCGCAGCGACGTTGCCGGAGATATATACGTAAAGGGCGATCATCAGCAGGAACATCACGCCCACCAGCGACAGCACCGTCTTCGATCCCATATAACGTTCGGTACGGAGCACGGATTCCATGGGCGGAGCGCCGTGGCGGACTTCCGAAAGCGCCCTGCCGAGGCTCGACGTCAGGCTCTTACCCATGCGGAACAGTGTGTACGCCGCGCCTACCAGCATTCCGCCGACTGCAATTGGCCGGACGATGTAGCGCCACACGGCGGCAGATTGTGCCAACCATCCTGCCTCGCCAGCTGCGGCTGGGATGAATTCGTTAAGCCGGGGGCCGAGGAAGTACATAAACAACGGCACCAGCACTCCCCAGGCGAGCACGCCTCCGGAGAATTGCAAGGCACTCAGCGTCGGCCCGATCACGTAGCCTACACCCATGTACGCCGGGCTCACGGTGGGTCCCGAAAACATCGAGATCCCCCCGGTGGGGACGACGTTGGTGCTGCCCACGGGTCCCAGGCGCACTCCCGTGGTGCCCAGCTTACCGATGGGAATTGCGATGTCTTTGTCGACTGCGTAGAGACTGAACGCGCCCATCAGTTGGACCAGCGAGCCCACGCCGATGTTCCAGAACAAGTAACGTGCCGCTTCGGAGCCGCGCTGCCCTGCTTTGTGGATCTCCGCCGCGGCGAGCGATTCCGGGAACGGCAAGGTCGGGTCCTCGACCAATACGCGCCGAACGAGCGACACGAACAGCACACCGAGGATGCTGCCCACCATCATCATCGCGGTGGACTTCCAGTAAGCCTGATCCGGAGCGAAGCTCGACCAGGCGCTGGTCATCACAAATGCCGGTAGCGTGAATACTGCACCGGCAGCCACGGATTCTCCAATAGATCCCGCCGTGCGAGCGATGTTTTCTTCGAGGACCGAGCCCTTCCAGATGCGCAGCACGGCCATGCCGATCACCGCGGCCGGGTAAGTGGCGGCGATCGTCAAACCCGACTTAAGACCCAAATAGGCGTTGGCCGCGCCGAGGATCACGCACATCACCAAGCCCAGCAGCACCGCGCGTAGCGTGAACTCCTTCATGGTGGTGTTTGCCGGAACGAAGGACTGGTGCTTCGGCGGGGTGGGGGAGCTCATCGAGCGATCATATCATTGTGGTGTATCATTCCCGAAAGTGAACAAGCGGGCCAGAGAGCGATGAAAGCTGTGTGTTTATTGAGCGGAGGATTGGATTCCTCCACCTGCCTGGGCGTGGCGCGCCGCGAGGGCTTCGAGTGCTACGCGCTGTCCTTCGATTACGGCCAGCGGCACAGGATCGAGCTCCAGGCGGCAGCGAGCGTGGCTTGGCACTTTGGCGTGCGCGAGCATAAGGTCGTTCAAATCGACCTGCGAGCCTTCGGCGGGAGCGCGCTGACGGCTGACATCGCCGTGCCGAAAGACAGCCTAGCGCCGGGAATCCCCATCACCTATGTTCCCGCGCGCAACACGATCTTTCTGTCGTACGCGATGGCGTGGGCGGAAGTGCTGGAATGCTCGGACATTTTCATCGGCGTGAATGCGATCGATTACTCCGGGTATCCGGATTGCCGGCCGGAATTCATCGCGGCATTCGAGCACATGGCGAACCTCGCGACTAAGGCTGGTGTGGAGGGACGGACTCGGCTGCGGATTCATACGCCGCTGGCGAAGCTTGGCAAGGCAGATATCGTGAAGCTGGCGGCGGACGTAGGGGTCGATTTCGCGCTGACGCATAGCTGCTATGATCCCGATCCTTCAGGGCGATCGTGCGGGCACTGCGATTCGTGCCTGCTGCGGCTGAAGGGGTTTCGCGAGGCCGGATTTCGCGATCCGCTGTTCTATCGCGCATGAAAATCTCGGAGATCTTCTATTCGATTCAAGGCGAGGGGATGCTGACCGGAGTCCCGAGCGTGTTCGTGCGTACGTCGGGATGCAATCTGCGGTGCGTGTGGTGCGATACGCCGTATACATCGTGGACACCTGAAGGCAAGGAGATGAGTGTGGACGAAGTCCTGGCATGTGTTCGATCGCATCCGGCCAGCCATGCTGTGGTCACGGGCGGCGAACCGATGATCGCGCCGGGTATCGTTGAACTGACCGAAGGCATCCGTGGGCTTGGGTTACACATTACGATCGAAACCGCGGGAACCGTTTATCATCGGGTCGCGTGCGACCTGATGAGCGTCAGTCCAAAGCTAGAGAACTCGACGCCGCGTGAGCGCGAAGGCGGCAAGTGGGCGGCGCAGCATGATCGGCTTCGCTATCAGCCCGAAGTGCTGAAACAACTGATGTCGGAGTACGAGTATCAGTTGAAGTTCGTGGTGGCGTCGCCGGAGGACATGACCGAGATCACTAAAATGCTTGAGGATATCGGCGCCGATCGCAGCCGGGTTGTCTTGATGGCCGAAGGCACCACATCCGACGTGATCCGCGAGCGCGCGCCGTGGCTGACCGAGATCTGCAGGCGCGAAGGGTTTCGCTACAGCCCGCGCCTACACATTGATCTATGGGGAAATCGCCGCGGCGTCTAATGCCTTCTTCGAAGCCGTACTTAACGGAATGTTGGCTAGATCTCTCTCGTCCCACCATTGGCAGGTTCGCGGGCGAGTCGTGATCCGCGCCTCGCGAACCTCGAAGTAATACTGGCTATTCGTGATGGCGTGGCGGAACTCGCCTAGCTTGGGTCCCAGGCGAACGCCGGTGAATTTCTCAGGAAGCTCCCAGAATCCCGAGACACGAGGGCTGGGAGTCAGAAGAATGCGGCCTTTGCGGCGGATGACCAGCAGCGTTCGCTCCTTTCGCACGATCTCTGGTTTCTTCTTGGGCGGCGGCAGGGCGCGTTGTATGTCGCGCCGCTTAGCTACGCAGGCGAGTGCTAATGGGCACGCAGAGCACAGAGGGTCGCGCGGCAGGCAAACTGTAGCCCCGAGCTCCATCAAGGCCTGATTCCATCGACCGGGGTCGCGCTTGTCCAATACTTGAGTCGCTAACCCTTTGACATCCGTACGCGCGTCCCCCAAGAGACGCATCACCACGCGGCGGACGTTTCCGTCGATCGCAGCGTGTGGGAGCCCGAAGGCGATACTGGCGATCGCGGCGGCAGTGTAATCGCCGACGCCTGCCAGCGCCCGAATAGCTGCGTAATCGCGAGGAAAACCGCCAGCCTCGACGATCTGACGGGCAGCCTTCTGCATGTTGCGAGTGCGCGAATAGTATCCCAGGCCGCTCCATAACGATAGAAGCTCAGTTTCGGACGCCTGCGCAAGATCCTCCACTCGCGGGAAGCGTTTCAGGAACCGTTCGTAGTACGGGATCACGGCGGCCACGCGCGTCTGTTGCAGCATGATCTCCGATATCCAGATGGCGTAGGGATCGCGGGTACGCCGCCAAGGGAGGGCACGCTTATGCCGCTCATACCAACGTACGAGTTTCCGCCGGATGGCCGTTGGGTTCAATTCTCTATACTAGTAGGTAACCCTCCCTTGAACGATTCCATTCGTATTCGTGGCGCCCGGGTTCATAACTTGAAGGGCATCTCGCTGGCGATCCCGCACGACCGCCTGACCGTGGTCACAGGTGTGTCCGGATCGGGAAAGTCGTCACTGGCGTTCGACACGATCTATGCCGAGGGCCAGCGGCGCTATGTGGAATCGCTCTCGGCCTATGCTCGGCAGTTCCTGGAGCGGATGGAAAAACCGGATGTCGATGAGATCGACGGCATCGCGCCGCCGGTTGCCATCCGGCAGAAGAACACGACGCGCAATCCGCGCTCGACGGTGGCCACATCGACCGAGCTGTACGATTTCCTTCGCTTGTTGTGGGCGCGCGCGGGCCGAACCTATTGCCCCGACTGCGGTGTTTACGTAGAGCGCGATTCGGTGGATCAAGTTGCGGCGCGGATGCAGGCACAAGCGGATGGTTCGCGTTGGTATGTCCTGTTTCCGCTGGCGCCAGAAAAAAACACCGATGCCCTGCGCGACAAGCTGTTCGACCTCCGCAAGCGCGGCTTCAACCGGCTGTATCAAGGCGGGAAGGTCTTCGAGTTCTCGACGCCGGAATCGCTGCTGGATGTCGATTTCTCGAAGCCCGTATTTATCCTGGTGGACCGGTTGGCGATCACGCCGGATATTCGCCAGAGGCTGGTGGATGCGGTCGAGATCTGCTATCGCGAATCGGGTGAAGCGCTCTTTGAGCCGGCGGGCGGAGGCCAGACGCTTCGTTTCAACGAGAAGTTTTCCTGCAAGCTGTGCGGCAAAACTTTTACCGAGCCTGAACCAAGTCTGTTCAGCTTCAACAGCCCCTACGGGGCATGTAAACGCTGCCAGGGATTCGGGAACACCATCGACTACGATCTGGATCTGGTGATTCCGAATCGGGCGCTCTCCATTCAGCAGGGCGCCATCGATCCGTGGACCAAACCGCAATATTCCGGATTCGCGGTCGATTTCAAGAAAGACACCAGGGGCAAAGTTCGCCTCAGCGTGCCGATTTTCGAACTCCGTGAAGACGAGATGGCGATCGTCCATCAGCATATTCGGGACTTCTTCAAAGAGGTGGAAAAGAAGAAGTACAAAGTCCATGTGCGCGTATTCCTGAGCCGGTATCGCGGCTACACGCTGTGTCCCGACTGCGGCGGCTCACGATTGAGGGCCGAAGCCTTGTGGATTCGGGTGGGCGGGGAGCGCGCAGCGCGGGGCGCGTCCGATGACGCCAATGAAAGCTCGCGCCCCGCTGCGTTGCGCGCGACATTAACTGGGATGAACATGGCGGAAGTCACGCGCATGAATATCGCGCAGGCCCAGGAGTTTTTCCTCGCGCTCCAGCTCGCGCCGGAGGAAATGGCGATCGCCGACAAAGTCTTGATCGAGATTCGGCAGAGGCTGAAGTTCCTGAACGACGTGGGACTCGAATACTTGACCCTCGACAGGCTTTCTGCCACGCTTTCGGGCGGCGAAGCCCAGCGCATCCAGCTGGCGACCTGCCTCGGTTCGCGGCTGGTGGGTGCTTGTTACGTTCTCGATGAACCGTCCATCGGGCTGCACAGCCGCGATACGGCCCGGCTGGTGGGCATTCTCGAAGAACTGCGCGATATCGGCAACACGATCATCGTGGTGGAGCACGATCCGGACGTGATGCGCTCGGCGGATCACATTGTCGATCTGGGACCGGGCGCGGGAGAGAACGGCGGACACATCGTCTTCGAGGGTGACTATAGAAAGCTCATTGCAGAGGGCACTTCGCTGACGGCCAAGTATCTGCGCGGCGATTTGCAGACCTCCTATATGAGTGGACGCCGAACGCCGAGCCCCAAGCGCGTGGTGCGATTCCTGGCGTGCCAGGCGCACAATCTCAAGGGCATCGATGTTGGGATTCCACTCAACATGATGGTCGCGATTACGGGCGTTTCGGGGTCGGGCAAATCGACGCTGGTGCATGACGTGATTTTTCAGACGCTCGAGAAACGTCTGACTCACGAAGAGGGAAAGTCGACGCTGCTGACGGGCACATCGCCCGAAGACTGGGGCGTGCCTCCGGAAAAGCTCACCTGCCGCAAGGTGGAGAAGGCGGAGCTATTGAAGCAGGTGGTCCTGGTAGACCAGTCGCCGATCGGCCGCACGCCGCGATCGAATCCGGTCACCTACATCAAGGCGTTCGACCTGATCCGCGAGCTGTTCGCATCCACCGCCGAAGCCGATCGCCGCGGATACACGGCCGGGCATTTTTCGTTCAACATTCCCGGCGGACGCTGCGAAACCTGCCAGGGCGACGGAACCGTGACGGTGGAGATGCAGTTCCTGGCGGACGTCGAACTGGTTTGCGACGACTGCAAGGGCACGCGCTTCAAGCCCGGCGTTCTGGAAGTCCTGTATCACGGCCTGAACATTCATGAGGTGCTGGGGCTCACGGTGAAAGAGGCGATCTCGTTCTTTTCGGCGACTCCCCGCCTGGCGCAGAAGCTGGAAGTGCTGGCCGATGTGGGGCTCGGATACTTGCGGCTGGGCCAATCGGCGACGACGCTCTCCGGGGGCGAAGCACAGCGCGTGAAACTTGCGGCTCACTTGTCGCAGGCCACCAGCGCGGGCACGCTGTACATCTTCGACGAGCCGACCACCGGGTTGCATTTTGACGATATCGCCAAGCTTCTGGATGCATTCGAACGGCTGCTCCGCACCGGCGCCAGCATCCTGATCATCGAGCACAATCTGGAAGTGATCCGCCGGGCGGATTGGGTGATCGACCTGGGCCCGGAGGGCGGCGACGGCGGCGGGCGGATCGTGGCCGAGGGAACTCCGGAACAGATCGCGGAGGTCGCGGAATCATATACTGGCAGATATTTGAAAACCGAGATGAACGCGGCAAAATGAACAATGCCTCAGACTCGACACATTGAAAAGCACTTCGAATCATCGCTGGCTGTGCGCGATGTCGTCATCGGAATGGCGGACGGCCTTACCGTGCCATTCGCGCTGGCTGCGGGCCTTACCGGCGCGGTGTCCACGTCCAATGTGATCATTGTGGCGGGGTTGGCGGAAATAGCGGCGGGTTCGATCGCGATGGGCCTGGGCGGATACCTGGCGGCCAAAGGCGACGCCGAGCATTACGCCAGCGAACGCCGGCGCGAGGAGATGGAGATCGTCGAGCGGACCGACGACGAACGCCACGAGGTCATCGAGATTCTGGAATCGTACGGCTTGACGCATGAGCAGACTACGCCGATTCTGGCGGCATTCGAAGCCCGGCCGAAAGTCTGGGTGGATTGGATGATGCGATTCGAGCTGGAGCTGGAGGAACCGGATCCGAAGCGGGCTATCACCAGCGCCATGACCATCGCGGGTTCCTATATTGCCGGCGGACTGATCCCGCTTGCGCCCTATATGATCACGCCGGATTCCCACGCTGCCCTGCTCTACTCGGTGATCGCCACCATCGTCGCACTGGCCGTTTTCGGCTACGTGAAGGGGCATTTTACGGGTGCTCCCAAGCTCCGCAGTTCGCTGCGGACCACGGCGATCGGCGGGCTGGCCGCGGGGGCCGCTTACTTGATCGCCAAACTGATCAGCTGAGTGTTCGTAGTGGAGCGGGCTTCAGCCTGCGACGGTGACTTTAGCCGCCGGTCGGGGACTGAAGTCCCCGTTGCAGGCTAAAGAGGTTGCTGAAAAACGCGGTGGAGCAACCGCTCCATCACTGTCGCGGCTCGGTAAGTCGCTGTAAACACAGACCACCGATTCCGAGCCGCGAGAGTCATCG
>Ga0209415_10005819_pt1 | contig 22052 bp, 16 predicted proteins | sample PeaSoiSIISIP2007_FD_187696 | JGI IMG/M metagenome (GOLD analysis project Ga0209415, IMG submission 187696) | Peat soil microbial communities from Weissenstadt, Germany - SII-SIP-2007 (SPAdes) (version 2) | ecosystem: Environmental > Terrestrial > Soil > Wetlands > Peat | place: Germany... | reverse complement strand
TCGTACAAGCGATCCGGAGCGCTCAATCACGCTTTAGGATCTTAATTGTACCACTAAAGGATGAGAGCTCGACTTTGGCGTTGCCCTCGTTGACGGAACCGAACAGGGCGTTGGAGTATCTCGGCGGCCGCGTATTGCCGTGCAGATCCGGTTTCACCGGCGCTTCATTAAACACCTTGCCGTACAGCGAATTCGCGGTGACATCAAACGAATCGTTCGGCGAGAAGCGCACTTCGATTGTGCCGCTGTAGTTCTTCAAAATGTAAATCCCGCGGCGGAGGAAATTGCCGTCGAAGAGAATATTCCCGGACGAGGTTTGCACCCGGACGCTGTCCATCGCGGGCTGAATCAATTGGAAATTGCCGCTGATGGAAGTGGCGTCGAGCGTGCCCGCGCAGCGCGTGCAAACGAGAGACCCGTCGATGCTCTTGATGACGACGTAGCCTTCGACGTCGGAAAGCTGGAGATTGGCGCCGACGGTGTCGAAGGTCATGTTGCCGTGCACGCTGTCCACGGTCACGTCGCCCGAATCGGTGCGGACCTGAAGTTCACTTTCCTCGGGAACGGAAACGACGTAATCGGCTTTCAATTCGTCCGCGGAAGGATTATCGCCCGTGACCTGCGTTTCGGCTTCGATGCGATCGCCGGCCTGCTCGGCGGCCACCTGAAGCTTGCCGCTGGCGTAGTCGATGGAAATCATCACCTCGGGTTTATTCCAAGCCTTCACCTGGATATTGCCGCTCGGATTGCGCACGGTAATCACCGGCCTGCCCGACACGGGAAAATGCTTCTCAAAATGACGTGCTTGCGCGGAAGCCGCCATCAGGAGCAAAGCTCCCATCGTGGCCACCGCCACCCCGGTAATGCGAGAAGTTACATTCATGACGCTCACCGCCCCCCTAATGTGCCCCGATCCATCGCGACGGCCAGAAGCTGAGCTTTCTGCTGATACGCATCATTAAGATACTCGCGGGCCAAGTCGTTTTCCGGTTGCTCGCGGACACTTTTTTCACACATGGAAATCGCATTGTCAACTACCGCAAGATCGCGCTTGAAGACGGCCTGCACGCTGGGATCGATTTGCTGCAAAGATTCGATATTGATCTCGGACGCGTTGAGCGAGGCCTCTTCCACGTTTTCTTCCGGCTGCGCGGGCTGAACGGCGGGCTGCTGCTGCGCCGAGATGCCGGTGACTGAACCACCGGTTCGCATCCCCGCCCACCCGGCCGCCAGAAGGAGAAGTCCCAAGATTGATCCTGCAAACGCAGGGCGCTGGAAGAAACTCCACACCGCGACGCGCCGCCGCGCTGGTTCCAATTGCGGCTCGCGAATCAGCCCTTCGGCCTCGAGTTGCAGACGGACGCGTGCCCAGACGCGCGCAGGTGGTTCTTCTTCCGCGGGAAGTTCGAGAGAGCCGAGGCGAATCGCTTCCAAGTCAGCGGCAAGGGAGCGGCACTCTGGACAATGCTTGAGGTGCTCCGTTACGGCCGGGGATGCCGGGCCATCCGGTTCCTGTGTCAGGACATGTTCCAATTCGTGGCACTGCATCTTCGCCATCCTAGACAACTTAGACTTGCGTCGAACTCCAGCTATCCTAATCCGATTCTAAATTCACCCGGGGCGCGGGCCGCCGGAAAATTTTCAATCCGTGCCTGCGGTTTCACCCTTCGCGGCCTGCCGCTGCTGGCGCGCTTCGTCGCGAAGCGTTTCCTGGAGCAACTCGCGCAATCTCATCCGCGCCTTGTGCAACTGCGACTTCGAGTTTCCTATCGAACAGGTCATGATCTGCGCGATCTCGTTGTGCTCATACCCTTGAATATCGTGCAGCACGAAGACCGATTTATAGCCCGGCGGCAACTGCTCGATCGCGCGCTGCAAATTCACCCGGTCTACCGAACCGGTCAACAGCAGGTCGGGTCCGCCGATATCCTTCTTCGGCCCGCTGGACTCCTCGTCGGATTCGATTTGTTCGTCCAACGAGGTTTCGGGCAGTGTCTTCTTGCGCAGTTTCATCAGCACGACGTTGACCGCCAAACGGTGCAACCAGGTGCTGAATGCCGACTCGCCCCGGAACGTCCCGATCTTCCGGAACAATTGCAAGAACGCTTCTTGAGCAAGATCCTCGGCTTCGGCCGTGTTTCCTACCATGCGCAAGCACAAGGCGTAAACCCGGCGGCTATGCAATTGGTAGATGCGCTCGAACGCCGTGGGGTCGCCCAGTTGGGCTTGCCGTATGGCATCCGACTCCGACATCTCGCCGGTTTCATTTCGCCTCGTGCGGGACACTCTAACGTCAGGACGCTACCCTACTTTTGGGATGCGTCCCTGGCTCCTTGAGTTGTACTTTCCCTCTGCCTGGGCGCCGGGCGGCCACGTTGTTGACACCCCCTGTTTTCCAGGAGTACGGACAAAGCCGGTCGCTCAGATTGAGGCCCGCCTATTGTCTTCGGAAACGTCATGCACGTCTAGGTGCGTCGCGTCTTGGATGCCGGCAGAGGCGCAGGCGCGTGGCACGATGCAGATTGCGGAAGGGTTTGGAAAGGGCCAGGTCAGATCGCCAAGCGGCGCCTAGCAGCGAAGGGCCGTGAGGGAGGGGATCCGCTTCACGAGTTTTTCCCGAAACAGCGCCAATTCCTTACCGGGGAGGGCGCAAAAAAAAGATTTCAGGACGACCACAGTCTCCTGCATGCAAGTATTCAGATCGTAGTCCAGGACTTCCAGCAAGCGACAGGTCTCCTCGATTGGTTTTTCGTCGCTGCCGGCAAGTTCGCCGGCGATTTCGAGGGATTGCCGCCGGACTTCGGTGAGGGCGTCGCCCAACGCTGAAAGCTTGTGAAAAAAACGGGAGCGAGCTTTGAATAGATTCCTGCCCAATAGATTGTCGAGCCGCGCGACTTGTTGGACCGCCGCGCCCCGGAAGTTGGCAGGGTCCAAGGGGTGAACGTTGGGAAGTGTTCCGAAGTGGCGTCCGTGCTCTTCCATTGCGAGGAGCGCGCCTTGCAAGCGTTCCGCGAGGCGATCAAACAACTGGGCAAAAGTGAGAGCGCACTGGCGAGCGGTTTCGTAACGCTTTTCCGCGCACAAAACGAAAGCTTGATTCAGGGTGACACTTTGGATGAGGTAAGAATCCTCAAGCTCACCCAGCGCAGCTCCGTAAAGGCGGCTTGGCTCACTGGGAAGGCTGGCAAGCCAATCGTCTTTGACCGTGTGGGTCCTGTTGCTCCGCCCGCTCTCACCGGAATCGGCCACGCCCCACCCCCCGAGGGTGCGTATGATAACACAACGCCAGACGTCAAGGGTGGGGTTGCACGCAGGAGGGCCGGTAGCTATACTCCCGCACGAACCTGCCTTCTCTGCCTACCGGCAGGCAGGCGGCAGGCAGGTCCTGTGAAAGGATCGCGTCTTTGCCCTTCGAGCCACTCGATCAGTACCTGCAGCGTCAGAAAAAGCTCGCCGAAATCCAGACCCTTGGTTTTGAGCCTTATCCGCACCGGTTTGACCCGACCGCGACCGTTGCGGACATCGTCTCCCGATACGCCGGCAGCACCGCCGAGGAGTTGGAGGCGCAAAAGCCGGCAGTTCGCGTAGCCGGGCGAATCATGACGCTGCGGCTGATGGGAAAGGCCGGCTTCGCGCACATTGCCGGCGCGGGCGCCCGGATGCAGGTGTACGTGAAGTTGGACGCGGTCGGTCCTCAGGCGTTCCACTTGTTTCAGCTGTTGGATTTGGGCGATTCGATCGGGGTCGCGGGCCACGTCTTCCGAACGAAGACCGGAGAACTCACCGTCTGGGTGGAGAGTCTTACGCTACTGGCCAAGGCCCTGCTGCCCTTGCCGGACAAATGGCATGGACTGGCCGACGTCGAGTTGCGCTACCGCCAACGCTACCTCGATCTGATCGTCAACGAAGAGGCCCGGAACGTTTTTCTGCGCCGCGCGGAAATCGTGCGGGAGTTGCGAAGCTTTTTCGATGCGCGCGGCTACATCGAAGTCGAAACTCCGATGATGCAGCCGATTGCCGGAGGCGCGACGGCGCGGCCGTTCGTCACGCACCACAACACGCTCGACTTGAATCTGTATCTCCGCATCGCGCCGGAACTCTATTTGAAACGGCTGATTGTCGGCGGCCTGGACCGGGTCTACGAGATCAATCGCAATTTTCGCAATGAAGGCATCTCGACGCAACATAACCCCGAGTTCACCATGCTCGAGTTTTATCAAGCCTACAGCGACTATCGCGATTTGATGGCGCTGACCGAAGAGTTGATCGCCACGCTGGCCCGCAAGGTGTGCGGCAGCACCGTGATCCGTTATGGCGAGCAGGAACTGGACCTGGGCCGTTGGCAGCGGCTGACGATGCGCGAAGCCATTGTGAAATTCTGGCCGAAGGAAGCGGCTCCGCAATCCAGCGTTGAGGAGTTGGCGCGACCGGGGGGGCCGCGCGAAGCCGCGCAACGCTACAATGCCTGGGCCGCGGGAAAGGGCTCCGGGGCGATCCTGGGAATCGAAAAACTGAGCGATGGAGAGATTACGGGATCGCTTTTTGAGACCATCGCCGAGCATCAATTGATTCAGCCGACGATTCTCTACGACTTCCCGACCGACATCTCCCCGCTCTCGAAATGCAAACCGGACGATCCCGCGACGGTTGAGCGATTTGAGATTTTCATCGCCGGAATGGAGTTCGGCAACGCCTTTTCCGAATTGAACGATCCGATCGAGCAGGAGAAGCGCTTCTTGCAGCAGGTCCAGCTAGGCGGCGAGGAAGCGCCCAAAGAAGTGGACCTCGATTACGTGCGCGCGCTGGCGCACGGCATGCCGCCGACAGCGGGCGAAGGCATCGGCATTGACCGGCTCACGATGCTGCTCACCAATTCACACTCCATCCGAGACGTCATCCTCTTCCCATTGCTTCGCCCGGAGGCTCGGCGCGAACCCGCCGCCGAAGCAGCGGACGCCGCGAACCCCGGCGCGCCCAAATGAGATTTGAATGGCTGGTTGCGCGCCGCCACCTTCGTTCGCCGCACCGGCCGGCGGTATTGCGGTTGGTGAGCTGGCTCGCGACGCTCGGTGTGGCGGCGGGCGTCGGCACGCTGGTTATCGCGCTGTCGATGAATACGGGTTTCCGTCATACGCTCCAGGACCGCTTGCTTGGCGTTACGGCTCACGTGAATCTATCGCGGCCGGGCGCCGAAGGGATCCCCGACTACCAGGCTTTAGCGCAAAAGCTGGGACGCACTCCCGACGTGCGCTCCGTGGCGCCGGCCATCTATCTTACGGTTCTGCTTTCGTCGGGCTCGCGCGCGCGCGGAGTGGTAGTCAAGGGTGTGGATCCCGCGATCGAGAGGTCGTCGGACGAGGCGCTCCAACGCGTGGTGACCGGGACCGCCGATTTCACCCCCGATGCGGATGGATTTGATTCGGTGCTAATCGGCCGGACCTTGTCGGAAGACCTGAACATCAAAGTGGGCGATTACGTGACGCTGACGAGTCCCGAGGGGCGGCTAACGCCATTCGGCCTGATGCCCCGTTCCCGTAGATTTCGGGTCTCGGGGATTTTCGATTCGGGGTTCTACGATTACGACGCGAATTGGTGCTTTCTGACCTTGGGCGCGGCACAAGGCCTGGCTGGCGTTGGCGACGTTGTGAGCGTACTGGAGTTTCGCCTCAACGATGTGGACCGCGCCGGTGAAGTGGCCTCTGAAATCCAGTCGGAGGCCGGCCCCGGATTCTCGACTAATACATGGCAGGACGAGAATCGTGCGTTGTTCCGTGCGCTGCATTTGGAAAAGTTGGTTACCGCGCTGTTCATCGGACTGATTACGTTCGTCGCGGGCCTGAATATTCTTGTCGTGCTGGCGATGACGGTGAGCGACCGCGCCCGCGACATTGCAGTCTTGATGGCCATGGGCGCACGCCGCAATCAAGTGCGCGACATTTTTGTTTTGCAGGGACTCGCGATCGGAACGATCGGCACCCTCGTGGGTCTCGCGGCGGGGTACCTCACCGCATGGGCGGCCGGAACCTACCGGTTGATTCCGCTCGACCCGCAAGTGTATTCGATTCCCTACGTTCCGTTCCAACCGAACGCATTTGACGCGATCTGGATTGGAGGAGCGGCGCTCCTGATCAGTCTGGCCTCTACGGCCATCCCGGCGCGTGCTGCGGCACGACTACTTCCGGTCGAAATTTTTCGGTACGAATGAAAGGCGAAAGGGCCATGTTTGGCGCGTAGCTTGCAACTGTATCTGTGCGGGCGGGAGACTTCTGAAAATGGGGAGACTCCGGCTAAATGGGGTATCCTGGCTATGCTGCAATTGCTTTCGAATCAATGGATTATCTGCCTGGGATGGGCCGTTTCATACTGGGCCTTCCGGTGCTTGGCAAATGAGTGGGCATTAAAGAGAAAACGTTATGCCCGCTGTCCGGAAACGCCAAGTTTTGGCAATTTCCAGACTCCAACAGCGCGGCGCTGGTGTGCATCAAATGTAACTAGACACGGAGCGTGGAATCGGGCGGAGTAGCTCCCGAGCCGGAACACGAATGACGCAGACGTTCACAACAGCGGCGAAGGGCGCGGCGCAAGCGCACAGGGAATTGCGTCGCGAAGCAACGGAAGCGCCCGCTGCCCGGAACGGCTGCGTGCTCGAAACCCGCGGTTTGAAAAAGTATTACGGGCTGGACAACCAGGTGGTCGCGGTGCTCGACGGCGTAGATTTTTCGATCGCCACAGGGGAGATGGTGGCGATTCTCGGCCCGTCAGGAGCGGGGAAAAGCACTTTCTTGCATCTGCTGGCCGCGCTAGACACGCCAACAAGCGGTACAGTATACTTCGAATCGAAAGCACTCGAATCGTTTCGCGAAGCAGAGCTGGCGGAGTATCGCAACAACGCAGTCGGCTTCGTCTGGCAGCGGCATCACCTGTTGGCTGATTTCTCGGCCGCGGAAAACGTCGCTATGCCACTGTTGATAAGGGGGCGGGCTTATGGGGATGCCATCACCACAGCCCGGCAGTGGCTCGAAGAAGTCGGACTGGCGGAGCGGGCGAATCAGCGCGCCGGGGAGCTTTCCGGCGGCGAGCAGCAACGAGTGGCAATCGCCCGAGCGCTCGCGCACGGCCCGGCCGTCTTACTCGCAGATGAGCCGACCGGGAACTTGGACGAGCGGAATGCCACCGGGGTTTTTGAATTGATGCAGCGATTGCACCGGATGCATCGTCTTACCTCCATCCTGGCAACGCACAATTTAACGCTGGCCCGGCGCGCGGATCGCGTGCTCGGGTTGGAGCACGGAGTGCTGCGCCCGGTTTCTGAAACCGCTAACGACCCTGGGAAAGTTGGCTGAGGGGAGAAACGAGCGAACCGTGTTCGAACGCTACACAGAAAAAGCAAGACGAGTGATCTTCTTCGCGCGGTACGAGGCGAGCCAGTACGGCAGCCCGTACATCGAGACCGAGCATCTGTTGCTCGGCCTGATGCGCGAAGACAAGGCGCTGGCCAATCGGTTTTTGCGCACGCACGGCTCGATTGAGTCCATCCGGAAGGAGATCGAATCGCGGATCACCATCCGCGAGCGTATCTCCACGTCTGTGGAAGTCCCGCTGAGCCAGGAATCCAAGCGCATCCTGAACTATGCAACCGAAGAGGCCGAGCGGCTCGGGCACAAGCACGTCGGCACCGAACATCTGCTCCTCGGAATCCTACGGGAAGAAAAGTGCTTCGGCGCGGAGATTTTGCAGGAGCGCGGACTGAGGCTTTCGGCGCTCCGGGAAGAACTCGCGCGATCGGCCGGCGAAAAAGTTCCGGTGAACCGCCCCAAGGAAACATCCCTGTTGGCCGAATTCAGCCGCGATCTCACCCAAGCCGCGCTCGAAGGGCAGTTGGACCCGCTGGTGGGCCGCGAGCGGGAAGTGGAGCGCGTCATCCAAATTCTTTGCCGCCGCACCAAAAACAACCCGGTTCTCATCGGTGAGCCGGGCGTCGGAAAGACGGCCATCGTCGAAGGCCTGGCCCAACGCATCTCTGACGGCGACGTGCCGCCATTCCTGGCCGACAAGCGAATTCTTTCATTGGATCTTTCGCTCATCGTGGCCGGCACGAAATATCGCGGCCAGTTTGAAGAGCGGTTGAAGACGATCATGAAGGAATTGATGGAGAATCAAAACTCCATCCTGTTCATCGACGAGCTGCACACATTGGTCGGCGCCGGTTCGGCCGAGGGTTCGCTGGACGCCGCGAATATTCTGAAGCCCGCGCTTTCGCGCGGCGAAATTCAATGCATCGGCGCGACCACGCCGGGCGAGTACCGCAAATCCGTGGAGAAAGACCGCTCGCTCGAGCGGCGCTTCCAATCCGTTAAAGTCGCGGCCCCCAACGAGGAGGAAGCAATTCGTGTCCTCCAAGGTGTGCGGGAGCGCTATGAGAAATTCCACGCGGTGGCTTACACGGACGAGGCCATCCAGTATGCCGTCTATCTTTCGAGCCGGTACATTCCGGACCGCTTCCTGCCGGATAAGGCAGTGGACCTGATCGATGAAGCCGGCGCGCGCGTGAAGCTGCGCCAGGCGACCTTGCCCGATGAAGTTGCCGAAGTGCAGAAGCGTGTGAAGTTCATTACGCACCGGATGGAAACGGCGATCGCGAACCACGAGTTCGAAAAGGCACGTTTCTACTCCGAAGAAGAGCGCAAGGAGAAAGAGAATCTGCGCCAGGTTCGCGAAAAACTGAAGCTCGACGATTCCACGACCGGCGTGGTGACGCGCGAAGACATTGAAGAAGTCGTTGCGCGCTGGACCGGAATCGCCGTCACCTCGATCAAGGAAGACGAACAACAAAAACTGCTGCGCATCGAACCGGAGTTGCACAAGCGGATCATCAGCCAGGCTAAAGCCATCACCGCGCTGGCACGCGCGATTCGCCGGAGCCGCGCCGGTTTGAAGGCGCCCGGGCGTCCCGTCGGCTGCTTCCTGTTCCTGGGGCCGACCGGCGTCGGCAAGACGGAAGTGGCGCGGCGGCTGTCGGAATTCCTGTTCGGCAGCGAGAAATCGCTGATCCGGTTCGACATGTCGGAATACATGGAAAAGCATTCCGTGTCGAAACTGATCGGCGCGCCTCCGGGCTATGTGGGCTACGAAGAGGGCGGACAATTGACCGAGCGCGTGCGGCGCACGCCGTACTCCGTGATCCTGCTCGATGAAATCGAGAAGGCGCATCCCGACGTGTACAACATCCTGCTGCAGGTGTTTGAAGACGGCCAGTTGACCGACGGCCTTGGGAACACGGTCGATTTCCGCAACACCATCTTGATCATGACGTCGAACCTCGGCGCCCGCCACCTGCAGAAACGCCAAACGCTGGGCTTTCAATCCGGGGCCGACGAAGCCGGCGCCAAGACGATGGAGGACATGGTCCTCGGCGAGGTCAAGCGGGTTTTTAATCCGGAGTTTTTGAACCGCCTCGATGAAATCATTCTGTTCAACCCGCTGGCCGATGAAGATTTGTTGCGCATCATTGATTTGCTGGCGGGCCAGATCAACGACACACTGATTCATCGCCAAGTGCAAATTGTCCTGACGCCGGAAGCGCGCCAATGGATCCTCGAGAAGACTTGCGGGGATCGCAACTACGGCGCGCGTCCGCTGCGCAGGGCGCTGCAAAAGTACGTCGAAGACCCGTTGTCGGAAACCTTGATTCAGGGGGGCCTGCAACGCCCGGCGACATTGGAAGTTTTTGTCTCGGGCGAAAGTCTCGGTTTCCGTCCCGTGGTGGAAGCAACCCCGGTTACCCACTAACGAATCCAACGCGCACAGGCCGGGCCTCCGGGGGCCGGCAGGGAGCGGACCATCTTGCTTTGGGGGGACGCGGCCGTGAGGAGTCGCGCGGCCGCAAGCAAACATTTGTGCCTTCGGATTCTGGCCTGGGCAGTCCTGGTGTATCTGGTGGGAATCGGAAGCGCCACAGCGCGTTCCGCGTCCCTTCAAGATGCGCAAGGTACACCAAATCCGTATTACGTGGAACGCATCGACTTCGAGGGTAACCGTCGAATTCGCAGCGAAACGCTCCGCGCGAGGATCTTCACGCGCGAGGGCGACCCCTACAAGCCGGAAGGCCTCGAGCGCGACTTTCGAGCGTTATGGAATACCAACTATTTCGAAGACATTCGCCTGGAAGTGCAGGACAGCCCCGATCACCCCAACGGCAAGATCATTGTATTCTATCTATCCGAGCGGCCGATCATCCGGCGGATCGAATATAAAGGTCTGAAGTCGGTCAACGAATCCGATGTCCTGGATGCCTTCAAGGATCAGAAGGTCGGGCTTTCGGTGGAGGCGCAATTTGATCCCACGAAAATCAAGAAGGCCCAAGTCGTAATTGAAGAACTGCTCGCGGCCCACGGCCATCAGTTCGCGACGGTGAAGCCGACCTACGAAAAGATCGCCGCGTCAAACGCGGTCAAACTCGTCTTTGTTGTGGACGAGGGGCCCAAAGTAAAAATCGGCAAGATTATCATTACGGGTAACCACGCATTTTCCACGGACAAAATTATCCGAGCCATGAAGAAGTCGCGGCCATACGGGATTCCGCTTTATTTTACGTTCATCCCGGTGATGTCGAGGACCTACGACAAGGACAAACTCGACGAGGACCTCGAGGTGGGGATCCGCGACCTCTACCAGGATAACGGCTACTATAAGGTGGTGATCCCGGATCCGATCGTGCAAACCGTCGAGATCAATCGCGGCGGAATTCCGGGGCCTTTGCCCTTGCCGGTGATAGGAAGAGAACACGGCAAGGCCACCAACATTACCATTAAGATCGAGGAGGGCGACCGGTATCGAATGGGCAAGCTGGTGGTTCGCAGTTCGGACCCGGATAAAGGGCTGTCATTTAAGCGGACGTTCCTCGAGAGCATTTTCCCCCTGCACAAGGGAGATGTCTTCAGCGTCGGCAAGGTGCGAACGGCCGTGGAGAATTACACCAAATTCTACGGACAATATGGGTTCATCAATTTCACCGCCATTCCGGAGTCGGACGTCAATGAAGCGGCGAAGACCATCGATTTGACGCTCGATTTTGACGAAGGCAAACAGTTTACCGTCCGCCGAATCGAGTTTTCCGGCAACACCACCACCCGGGACAAGGTGATCCGGCGCGAGCTGTTGCTCAACGAAGGCGATCTTTACAATAACCGCCTCTGGGAGATCAGCCTTCTACGGCTGAACCAGCTGAACTATTTCGATCCGATCAAGCCGGAGAACGCCGAGGTGAAGCAAAACGTCAAGAACAGCACGGTGGACATCACTCTGAAGGTCAAGGAGAAGGGCAAACAGTCCATCAGCTTGACGGGCGGTGTCAGCGGGATCTCGGGGAGTTTTCTGGGTCTGACCTACCAGACGAATAATTTCCTGGGGCTCGGTGAAACACTGACCTTTACGGCTCAGGTCGGAACCATTCAGACAAATTTTCAATTCGGATTCACCGAACCTTATTTTCTGGATCGGCCAATCCAAACCGGCTTCACAATTTTCGATAGCCGCTTCAATTTCGATCAATCTCGCGAGACCTCGCTGCTGCTCGGCCAACAAGTGGAATTGAGTCCGAACATCGCGCAAAACTACAACCAGAACAGCGCGGGGATCACGGTGTTTGCCAGCTACCCCATCAAGAGATTCTCTTTCACTCGCCTCGGATTGACTTACGGCTTCACGGACACCAGCATCCAATCCTTCAGCACGGCCTCGACGGTCTTGTTTGACGCGCTGCAATTCCAGCAGTTAGCCGGGCCCTCTGCGCTGGCAGGGATTCATTCCAGCCGCATCTCTCCGTCGCTGAGCTATAACACCGTGGACAATCCCGAAAACCCCACGCATGGGAGGAGCTACGGTTTCCAGGCTAGTTTCGAAGGAGGTCCGCTGGGTGGAAACGTGAAGGCGTTCAGCACCACGGTCACCGCCTCCTACTTCCGCCCCAACTACCACAAGCGCAACGTGATCGCGATGCGCGTTCTCGGGTCGTTCACGACCGGATATGGAGGACTCGAAGTGCCCCCGTATGACCGGTTCTACCTCGGCGGCGAAGATACGCTCCGCGGCTTCGATGTGCGCACCGTCTCGCCGGTCGCTTTCATTCCTGTGCTGTCCACCACTACGGTTACATACACCGATCCGCGGGTCCTCAGCTCCACAGGAGCACCGCTGCAGGTGACCTCTCCTCCGATCCCGTATTTGGCCTACCAAATTGCGTTCCCGGGCGGGGACACGGAAGCTTTGGGGAACTTTGAGTATAGAATCCCCATCATCGGCCGCTATTTAGGGCTGTCACTTTTTACGGATCTCGGGGCATCCGGGGCGTTGCTCACAAACCAATTGGCGCTAAGTACCGCCGGTATACAAAACATTCAAAGCAACTTCACCCAAGGCGCCGCGACAATTGGGCAATTGCAGAACACTAGTCTTACGCAACTCCAGAATTTATCGCCCCTGACTTTGAGCAGGACTCTTGGCATCGAGTCGGGGACAAATTTCAAGCTTCGAGCATCCTCGGGAATTGAGATCGTGGCGAATCTGCCGATTGTAAACGCGCCCGTCCGGTTGTACTGGTCGTATAACTGGCACAGGGAAGCAGTGTCCATTACCGCGCCGGAAACCCTGTTTAGCGTGGGACCGCTGGCCAATATTTATGCGAGTCTGCCAAACTCTGTTTTTCAAAGCCAGTTTATTTGCAACACCTGCGCTTTGACGTCGTTGGGAGCGAATCGGCAGTTGACGGAGTTTTATGATCCCCTAAATGTGGTGCGGCTGACGGTCAGCCGAACGTTTTGACGCAATGCAATCGCTGGCTGTCAGCGGCGAATGGAACGCAGGGGTGAGGGGCTAGTGCTCGAACCTGGAGGAGTGGGAATGAAGTCGCGGAATTTCTGGTTTGCACTCGCGCTGATGTGCACGGCGATCGCGCTGGGTTGCAGTAGTCCTACGGCCGTCTCGGTCACTCTCAATCAGGCTACTGCCACGGTAATTGTTACGAACGCGGTACAGTTCACCGCCACCGTTACGGGCAGCACGAATACCGCTGTGAATTGGTCGGTGAACGGCACGGCCGGCGGAAGTTCGGCGACGGGGACGATCAACACGAACGGCCTCTACACCGCCCCGGCGATCGTGCCCAGCTCGATTACGGTCACCGTGACGGCCACCTCGCAGGCGAACTCGGGAGCCTCCGCAAGCGCCACGGTCACAATTATTTCCGGACTTTCGGTTACGATCAGCCCGCTCAGCATTACGCTCGGAACCAACGAGAATTCCCCTTTCACTGCCCTGGTCACGGGCACGACGGTTTCCGGTTGCGCCGCGCTCAATTTGACGATAGCGCAATGCGGTTCTGTGACTTGGGAAGTTTGCTCGGCCTACACCGCCGCGAACGGAACCACCGCCGCGTCGTGCACCACTCCTTCTCCCAATGACCTTGGCTCGATTCTGCCGACAACCGGTCTTTACACCGCCCCGGGCGTGGTTCCCACAACCTCCATCATCGTGGTGGCGACTTCCGTCGCGGACAAGAATGTTTCAGCGACCGCCGGCGTCGAGGTGATAAGCGCAGTAGATCCCACGGTGAGTGCAGTAACCCCGACCACGGCGCCGCAGGGTGGTTTATTCCAGGACATTTATTTGTCCGGCACACATTTTATTTCCACGACAACCGTGTTTATCAATGGTGTCCCGGTCTCCACGCCCTGCGCGGAGGGGAGCAGCAACACGTCGACGGGTTGCTTTGCTTTTCCTAATCTCGCCGTGGCTGATCTTGGTAGCAGTGCCACCGGCTCCATTGAAGCCTCGAGTCTGCGGGTTCGGCTGCCCGATTACCTGCTTTCGAGCCAGCCCATTGCGCCAGCCACGACGTATACATTGTCGGTTTCGGTCGAGCGGCAGGGCGGCGTGCCGCAGAGGTGCCCGACCATTTCGCAATGCCAGGTCGTGGTCACCCCGGTGCGGCCCGCCATCGCCGGTCCGACGCCGGACAGCACTCCGCAAGGAGGCACCTCGGCGTTGAATTTCAATATCAATGGCGGCTACTTCGGCACAGCGGAGAATCCCACGGTCACGACTCTCTACAATAACCAGCCGCGAGGCGCCACGATTACGAGCAGCACCAGGCAGTTGAGCGTGACGATCGGCGGCGCCCTGAACGGCTCGGATTTTTCAACGCCGGGGCTTTATCCCGTGACGCTGCGAAGCACGACGCAGCCGCAGTTGGTCACTTCCACGAATTTGGCGGTGCGACCGGCCTATGGCCCTCCGGCCACGTCCCAATCCACCATCGCGGCGTCGGCCCCGCTCACCGTCGGCTCGCAGCCATCGGCCGTCGCGATCAATCAGGCTACGGGAATCGCAGTCGTGGCGAATCAAGCCTCCAACGATGTGACGCTGATTGACATGACCCAAACGCCGCCGAAGGTAGTCGTTGCATCGATTTGCACCGAAACCGTCGGGGATACAGGGCCGTGTGGGGCGGCGGACGCCGCTAGTCTCAAGACGGGACCCACGAGCGTCGCGGTGGATGACCTCCTGAACGAGGCACTCGTCGCCAACAACGCATCAGGCACTGTCTCGGTCATCGATTTGAATCTGGACAAAGTCAGCGCCATCATTCCGTCCATTACCAATCAGGGCGTCGCGCTTAACCCGTCATCAGTTGGTGTCAACTCCGCGACGGGCGAGGGGATTATCGTTTATCAATCCACAAACGTGGCGGCGATTTTGTGTCTCACGCAATCGGCCTGCCCGGGTGTCTCGGCGCCGTTGCCCGCCATAACGGGTATCGTGACCGCCAGCACCGGGCCGAATGCGCAGGTTGCCGTGGAGCCGCGCAGCAATTGGGCCGTGATCACTCCGGGGGGGCTGGGCACCCTGACGATTGCAGATTTGGGCCAGGAAACGCAGGACATCATTACCGGGGTTTCCCGAACGTCCGGCACGGGAACCGACACGGTAACGATCACGACCTCCGCCGGAGGGACGACGAATCCAGGTTTGCCGAGCACGCCGACGGCATTGCAAGTGAATCAGCCGGTGCTGATCACCGGCGTCCCGGATCCGACGCTCAACGGCGGTGTTTTCACTGTCGCATCCATCATTTCCGCGAATTCCTATACGATTGTTCAGACCGGCGCGACGCTTCCACCGGATGAGACCTGCAAGCTCAATGGGTCCAATTTGCTTGCCTGTACGGCCTCCAACGCCACCACCACCGCCACCACGACAAGTTACGACAACTATTCAGCACCGATCGCCACCATGAGTTTCCCGGAGACGGTAACGGGCGTTGCGATCAACACCGAAACGCAGGTGGCCCTGTTGACCGATCCGCAGAGCACGAGCGCTGCCGTGTACGTCGTCAGTTTGATTGACCAGACCTCCAAGTCGATCGGCAGCCAGGAGTTGGGCAATTCATCCATCGCGGTTAACCCGCTGACGAACATGGCCCTGCTAGTGAACCCCGTCCAAAATGCCGCAGTACTCATCGATCCGACCGTGCCATCGCAAATTCAGACGCCCAGCGCGCTTCAAACAGGAATGAAACCGGTAGCAGTGGACATTGATCCGGCGACGAACGAGGCGATCATCATCAATCAAACGGACGGCACGGCGACGGTGTTCTCGCTGGGCGCGGTGCGGCCGCTGCAAATTACCGAACTCAACCCGCACTCTTATTCCCTAAGCGCCAGCCTGACGGCGCCCGCTGTCGCGACCGATCAGACCCTGACGATCGTGGGCCAGGGTTTCAAACCGAGTTCGGTCGCACGGATGGACGGAATCCCACTGCAAACGCTGTCCGTTTCCGCCAATGGCCGTGAGATGACGGCAAAGATCCCGGCTTCCATGATTTCAACGCCGCACATTCTCGCGGTAGACGTCTTCGATCAAACCTCCATCCCCAGCGTCTCGAATGCGGAAGATTTCACGGTCATCGAGAGCGTGGACGTCACCGGGCCGAACTGTACTCAGCCCGCGCCCGCCGGCGTAGCGTTTGATCCGCAAAATAACTTGGTGGTGGCGTCGCTGAGCGGTTGCAATACAGTGGCAATCGTGAATCTCTCGACGGGCACGGGTCAAACCGTCGCCGTGGGTTCCTTCCCGGTGGGTGTCGCCGTCATGTCCAACGTTCACCTTGCCGCCGTCGCGAACGAGGGAAGCAGCAACGTATCCATCATTGACGAGTTGGCGGGCGCCGTGACGCAAACGGAGTCCACTTCGGCGGGACCCATCGGCGTCGCCGTCGACCAGAACACGCAAGAGGTGGTCGTGGCTTGCAGTCAGGCCAACACGATTAATGTTTTCAATGCGATCTCGCCGGGAACTGCTCAGAGTTATGGGGTCGACCAGTTCCCTGTTTCCGCGGCGTTCGACCCTCTCGATAATCTCATCGCGTCGGCCAACGCGGAAGGAAATGACGTTTCGATTGTGGATCTGACAAATTCGGTCACGGAGACGATTGGCGGGATGGAAGGGCCGACCGACATCGTCTACGATCCTTCTGAGGACGAATTTCTCGTGAGTTCAAGCCTGAGCAATCAATTTTACGCGATTGGCGCCTTCACGCAGCAGGCCACGCCGGTGAAGGTTGGAATCAATCCGACGGCGATCGCCTACAATTCTTTGAGCAGCACGTTGGTGACGGCCAACACGACGAGCGGCACAATGACGGTAGTGGACTTTCTCGATCGTAGGATCCGGGGAGTCATTGACCTAAACACCTACGGTCCGAAGTTCATTTCCCCCAGGGCTTCGCAGGTGCTGATTCCCACTTTCTCCGTGGATACGCATCCGCTGGCGAATCTGGCCGTCGTGGCCGATACGAACAATAACCGGTTGCTGATCGTTCCGCTGCCGCGCTAAGGTCCCTGGCGCAACGGCGCTGAACTGCGGCCGGAGAGTTTGCAATTTAGATTGACGCCTGTAAAATCAGGCACCTATAATGCGAGATTTGTATAGCCCACAATTAGCCGATAAGGAGTGAGGATGAACGCAAATTGTATGCGCAAATGCCTGCTGACCGCCGCGGCGACCCTTTTGGTGCCGACGGCCATGATGTGGGCTCAAAGTAGCAGTCCCGCCGCAGCGCCCACGAAGATCGCGACGATCAACATTCGTAATGCGATTGTCGGAACTGCGGAGGGAAAAGAAGCTTCTGCGGAATTGCAATCGCAGTTCGCTCCCAAGCAGACCGAAATGCAAAACATGCAGAAGCAGATCGAAGATATTCAGAATCGGCTCAACAACGGGGCCCGCACGCTGAGCGACGAAGAAAAGGCCAGACTGCAACGCCAAGGCGACCTGCTGGGCCGCGAACTTCAGCGGCGCCAGGACGATATCAACGAGGAACTCCAGGCGGCCCAGGGTGATATTTTGGACCGGATCGGCCGCAAGATGCTCGATGTCGTGGACCGCTATGCGCGCGAAAACGGATTCGCCGTCGTGCTGGATACTTCTCAGAGCAGTCTGGTCGTTTACGGCGCGGACCAGGTGGACATCACCAACCAGATCGTGCAGTTGTACGATCAGGCGTACCCCGTGAAGCCGCCGTCCACGTCCACGCCGCCGCGCCCGGCTCCGCAGACTCCTCCCAAGAATCCGGGGCAATAGTTAACGGAATCGCACGGGGGCCGGCACAGCGCAGATCGGTTTTGGATTGGTGCGTGACGAAGTCAGTAGGAAGTCACCCCGTCCCTGCGGCGCCGGCCCTTTGTGATTCTGGCTCTCGTTTTTCGCAGGGCGCGCAGGAGACTCGGCGCCGCCGCTCGGGGCTGCGCGCTAGGCAGAATCATGGTTCGCAGCTAGAATAGCTTCGCCTGCCAGGGTGAGCGTCCGGCAAGGAATCCATTCGTGGAGCCGATACTTTCAGTCGAAAACCTCTGGAAGATTTATCGCAGCGGCAAACTTGAAGTGGCCGCGCTCCGGGGACTCAATTTCGATATCCTGCCCGGCGAATTCGTGGCCGTGATGGGGCCGTCGGGGTGCGGAAAGTCGACGCTGCTGTACATCATGGGGGGATTGGCGCAGGCCTCCAAGGGACGAGTCTTCATCGACGGAAACGATCTCGTCACTATGGGCGATGCGGAGCGCACGAAACTCCGCCGTCACAAGATTGGTTTCGTTTTTCAGCGCTTTAACCTGCTTCCGACGCTGGACGCCTATGGAAACATCGCGATCGCCCAGCACATTCACGGCAACGGTTTCGATCCCCATCGCTTCGAGGTCGTCACTAACATGCTAGGCTTGAGCGGACGACTGCGTCACCGGCCTTCCGAATTGTCCGGCGGCGAGCAACAACGCGTCGCCATCGCGCGCGCCATCATCAACGAGCCGAAGCTAATTCTCGCCGATGAACCCACGGGAAATCTCGACAGCAAGAATTCGGAGACGGTTTTGGCCATGCTTCGCCAGCTCAATAAAGATTTGGGACAAACGATCATCATGATCACACACAACCCGGAAGCTGCTGCGTATGCCGATCGCGTCATCCACATGCGGGACGGAGCCATCGTGGACGGCGCGCTCTCCGAGTGAAATCTTGCGCGGGCTTTGGCGCATTTTCGTTCGCACGGTCTTTTGGTCCTACGAGCGCGGGACTTGGCCTTACGACATTGCGGTCGTCGCCATCGTGGTGTTTGTGCTCTTTTCGCCGCGCTCCTGGTTCCACGATCAGCCTACCGTTGGGCCGCCGCCTGCCCCTTCTTCCCTGGTGCTGATGAAAGGCCCGGGTCCGTCGGATCCCACAGAGACGTTTCGCGTTGATGCGCGTTTGTTGGCGTCCCCGATCCGCACCCCCGCCCTCGAACACGACCTGCACGACGCCCTGCGGAAGAATCTAGATTCGCTAAAGCACGGCGGCTTCCAGATTCTTCGCATCGAGCCGATACGCGGTGACAACGGGACGGTGGCGTTCTACGACGTCACGATTAAGCCTTAGGGACGGTTCCCTTTCCGCACGGTGTAACGTCTTCTTTCTCCAGCACATCTAATACGGTGTGGTAGGATGCCCCCCTCGTGCTTCCACGCGTCCAGGAGAGAAATTTTTGCTGAGAGCTTGGCCAAAGCGAATGCTAACGCTCGCCGTCCTGGCGATTTCGGCGGTTTCCCCGGCGGCGCTTTCTATCCAGGCCAGCCAGCAGAACCCGTGGACAGTGGACGCCGTCCTGCGTCAACTCGACGCAGAGGCCAAGAACTTTCGTAGCTTGAGCGCGGACATCGAATACACCAAAGTGACGGTCGTCGTGGACGACCATTCGACCGAGAACGGGCAGATCTTTGTCCGGCACGATGACAAGATGCGCATCGAATTCACGCAGCCGGACCCGCGCACGATTCTGCGCGACGGTGCGAATCTCTACTTGTTCAACCCAAAAATCAATCGCGTCGAGGAGTACGATCTCGGCAAAAACAAAGCCATGGTGGACCAATTTCTGTTGCTTGGTTTTGGCACCCCGGGATCCACACTTAAGAAGAACTACGCCATCACGCTTCAGGACGAAGAATCGCTCGACAATCGCAAAGTGATCGTCTTGGAGCTCACCCCGAAGGATGACCGGGTGCAGAAGCAGGTCTCCAAGATTCAAATCTGGTTGGACGAGTCCACCTGGCTTCCGGCTCAGCAGAAATTTCTCGAAGCCGGCTCTGGCGATTACTTGAATATCCGTTACACCAAGGTGGTAAGCAACGTGCGGCTCCCCGATGAACGCTTCAAACCCAACTGGCCCAAAGGTGTGACCCGGATCAAGCCGCAAGACTGAGGTTTTCCGCACGCGGGCTGGCGGCGCGCGTGCTCCCCGCTTCCCCCCGTCACTCGCGTTCCTGCGCCGGTCGCCTGCTAGTCTTGCCGCCGCGTTCCCGCTCCAGCAGCGCTTCCTTGCGGTCCAGCCCCCAGCGGTAGCCGCCCAGCCCGCCGTCCTGGCGTATCACGCGATGGCAAGGCACGACAATCGAAACGGGATTGGTGGCGCAGGCTCGCGCCACTGCGCGCATCCCGCGTTCGAGACCCAACGAACGGGCGATCTGACCGTAGGTTCGCGTGGTTCCGTAGGGAATTCTTCGCAATGCCTCCCAGACTCGGCGCTGAAACGCGGTCGCCAGCACATCCGTCGGCAAATCGAGCTTGGTATCGCGGCCGGCCAGATGGCGCACCACCGCGCTCACCCATTCCGAATGAGTTCCCGAGCGCCGCGAAATTTCGGCTTGCGGATACTCCGCCCGCAATTCACGTTCGAGCGCCGCGTCGGAATTGCCGAGATAAATCGCCGAGATCCCTTTTGATGTTGCCGCCACGAGAACTCGCCCCAGCGGGCAGTCGGCTACGGAAAAATTGATTGTCATGCCGCGGCCGCCGCGGCGATAGGTGGCGGGCGTCATGCCGAGTTGCGAATCGGAGTGTTCGTAAAGCCGGCTCGACGAGCCGTACCCTGCTTCGTAGAGTGCTGTGGTCACATCATCTCCTTTTTGCAAGCGCCGCTTGAAGCGTCCCAGGCGCACTGCGTCCGCGTATTGACGCGGGGTGAGGCCGATCACGCGGCGAAATGCCCGGCCGAGTTGGTGCGAACTCAATCCCGCGCTTTTCGCCAGGGCTCCGAGGCGAAGCGATTCCTCACCGTTCGCCTCGATTTGCCGGCACGCCAATGCGACCGTCTTCGCCGCCGGATCCGGCTCGGTTCCGGCGAGATGCCTTGGCCGGCACCGGCGGCATTCCCGGTAACCAGCAAGCTCCGCGGCGTCCGGACTGCGAAAATAGAGCACCCGCGTACGGCGGGGCTTGCGGGCCGGGCACGACGGCCGGCAATAAATGCCCGTCGAACGAACCGCATAGACGAACGTTCCATCGAGTGACGCATCCCGGTTCCGAACGGCGTCCCAACGCCACCGCCCGCCGCTTCCGGATCGTTTCACCAGTATTGCCTGCGAAATCATGCTGAAGTTCGGCCTCACACCGAGGAGAGTGAACCCAGTGCGTTTGAAATTCTATCCGATTCTTGCGCGCAAATCCGAATGCCTTCCCAGTGCCCCGTGGGATCCCGGTATGCAAGCCGGTTGGTTGTTAAGACAACGTGTAGCCGGATTCTTTTGACGCGCCGGGCGGGGCAGCGGATAGTGTCTGCGAGCGGCGCCCGGAACGTAGAAAGAGGGAGAAGTATGCGCGCTGCTCGCACCTCAAAGGAACCCACCGAAAGTAAGTCCGTCTCATCACGGGCAATTTACGCTGCCTCGGTGACCGGCTGGCCCGAAGCGCCTCCCTGGGTGGAGCGCGCGCGGCCTCGCGGGATTCGCCGGGTGCCCACACACACCGTAGCGGTACCCAACGAGAAACGAGTCTACGCACGCGCTAAGATGCGGCTGGGGCTGCGCCTGACGCGCGTCGCCGGCCAACGCACCGACCGTTTTCTCCATTTGCACACACAGAATATCAGTTCGAGCGGAGTCTACTTCCTATGTCCAGTATCGCTGGAACCGGGAACCCCCATCGAGCTGGAAGTCGCGCTGGTGGAGCGTCCTTATCGCCGCGGGAGCGTGCGCATGGTGACGGAGGCTCATATCGTTCGAGTGGACAGCGTCCGGATCAGTGGAATGCACGGGCTCGCCGCCGCGTTTGACGACATCACTTTTCACCGTGACGACCCCGTCCCCCAGCGCTATCACCCTGTCTGATTTGGCGATCCACTGGAACGCGGCTGCGGCGGCCGGAAGATTCAAGGATGCCTGCCCTCGTTGGGCCACAATAGTCTCGAGATGCTTCCGCGAACTCTCCGATTGAGAGGCGTGTTGTTCGATTGGGATGGCACGCTCCTCGATTCCTACCGTGCCGATGCGCAAGCCTATTTGCAGATGTTCCGCGCGTTGGGAATCGATTGGGGGCTTGACAAGCTTCAGCGGCACTATTCCCCGAACTGGTACAACGTCTATCGCGCAGCCCGAATCCCGCGCGCCCGGTGGGATGAAGCGGATCGCCTCTGGCGCCGCCACTACCGGCACAAGGAAGCGCGTTTATTCCCCGGCGCGCGGACCGTCCTCTC
>Ga0209415_10005818_pt1 | contig 22054 bp, 17 predicted proteins | sample PeaSoiSIISIP2007_FD_187696 | JGI IMG/M metagenome (GOLD analysis project Ga0209415, IMG submission 187696) | Peat soil microbial communities from Weissenstadt, Germany - SII-SIP-2007 (SPAdes) (version 2) | ecosystem: Environmental > Terrestrial > Soil > Wetlands > Peat | place: Germany... | reverse complement strand
TCGAGGACGGGTACGTCGCCTCCTTCCGCACCGCCTGCCTCATCCTGGGCAATCGGGCCGACGCGGAGGAGGCCGTCCAGGACGCCTACCTGCGGGCCTGGCGCTTTCGCGACTCCCTCACGGCCGTGCCGAGCATCCGGCCCTGGCTCTACCGGGTCGTCGTCAACTCGTGTTACTCCAAGCTGCGCCGGGAGATCCCCCACCGCGACCGCCGGGCCGGTGACGAGCCACTGGCGCAGGTGCCCGGGCGAGGCGCCGATCCCGAGGCCAGCGCGGAGCAGGCCGAGGTCGCCGGGACGGTGCTCGCCGCGCTGCAACAGCTACCGGTGTCGCTGCGCGTGCCCGTCGTCCTGCGCTACTACGCCGACCTGAGCGAGCGTGACATCGCGCTCGCCATCGGCCGGCGCCAGGGCACCGTGAAGTCCCGCCTGCACGAGGCCCGCCGCCGTCTGGCGGCCGACCCCACCCTGTGCGCCCTGGCCGGCGCCGGGGACGCGCCTTCCACCGAGGAGACCGGCCCATGACCGTGCTCGACGACGACCGCCTCGCCTCTCTGTTCGCCCGCGCCGGCGCCGCCTTCGAGGTCCCCGCCTCGGGCGCCGATGACATCCTGGCGCGGGCGGCCAGCACCGGCCGCTCCGCGGGTGACGGCGGCGGCGGCGCGGTGGCCGGTGAAGGCAGCGGCATCGGGAACGAGGGCGCACCGCTCGAGCCCATGCCGATCCGGGACGGCCGGGCGCGCCGGTTCGTGGCCACCGTCGGCCGGCACCGCGTCATCTCGGCGGCAGCCTGCATCGTCGTGGCCCTCGTGGTCGCGGGCACGGTGGGCGCGCTGGTGCGCTCGCCGTCGGGCCCCACGCTCACCTCGAGCCTGCCGCGGACAGGGCTGGTGGCGCCCGTGTCCGGGGCGACCACGACCGTCCCGCAGGGCTCGGCCGCGGCGGGTGGCACGTCCAGGGCGGCGGCACCGTTGCCCTCCAACGGGGCGCAGCACGCGGCGTCGACGCCCGCCGTCACCACACCCACGACGCCGACTTCGCCCTCCCTGCCGAGCGGTGCAGTGGGCCAGCCCTCGAAGATTGAGCAGACGGGGGCCCTCGGGCTGTCGGTCGGCCGCGGCGACCTCGACCGGACCATGACGCGGCTGACCTCGCTGGCGGGAGCCTTCGGGGGCTTCGTGGCGAGCTCGCAGACGCAGTCCGGCGCCGGCACGGGTGGCGCGCCCTACGGCAGCATCACGCTGCAGGTGCCCGTCAACGACTTCTCGACGGTGCTCAAGCAGGCCCAGGCGCTGGGCAAGACCTCGGACCTGACGACGAAGGCCACCGACGTCACGGGACAGTACGTCGACCTCCAGTCGCGCATCACGGCGCTCGAGGACAGCCGGCAGCAGTACCTGACGATCCTTGCCAAGGCCACGACGGTGGGTGACGTGCTGGCCGTGCAGGAGCAGCTCGACGGGATCCAGTCCCAGATCGAGCAGCTCCAGGGCCAGTTGAACCTCCTCAACAGCCAGACGTCGTACTCGACGTTGACAGTGACCGTCAGCGAGGGAACACCGCCGCCGCGCCCGGGGCCGGTGCCCGAGTCGGGTGTCGTGCGGGCCTGGCACGACAGCGTCGGCGGGTTCGTCGACGGTGTGGAGGGTGTGATCCGGCTCGCCGGCCCCGTGCTCTTCGCACTGCTCTGCCTCGGCGTCCTGGTGGTGGGAGGGCGCGCACTGTGGCGCCGCTACCAGCGGCACAACCTGTAGCGACCGCCGCTCAGAGGCCGATGGCCGCCGCCAGCGGGATGCCGGGCATCGTCACCACGCCGAAGCCGCCGGTCGGGCCGACGTCCTCGCTCACCGCCATCGGGCCGCTGGCGCGCACGGTGATCTCGTCGAAGGCGGCGCTGGACAGGGCCGCGCCGTAGACGGACCCCGTCGTGCCGGCGGGCACCGTCCCCGCACCGATCGTGCGGTCGCCCGACGCGGTCACGGCGGACACGGTGTAGCTCTCGTCGGCACCCGACGTGTTCGTGAACGCCAGATAGGTGGGTGCCGCACCGCTCACGGCGGGGTTCGCGCTCGTGCCCGGCGGTGGCAGCACCCACTCGCCGGTCGGCGAGGCGGTGCTGAGGCCGTCAACGGCCATCGCCATGCCGGCCTGGGGCGCCCGGTACGACGTGGGCACCATCACGGTCCGACCGACGACCACGCCCGGGCCGCCCGTGGCCTCGATGCCGGCGGAGTACGTGGCGTTGTGGGGGATCCGCGTCTGCGCGCCCGTGTCGAGGGCCCATGTCGCGCCCGGGGCGACCTTGTCGCTCAGCGGGGCGAGCGGCCCGGAAGCGAGGCGCAGCTGCACGGTCACCGACTCGGGCACCGTCCCGGGGTTGAAGACGTCGATCTCCGAGGAGCCGCCCGCCACGTCCTGGCTCTGGGGGATGTACCAGTACGACAGGGGGTGCGCGGCGCCCGGCACCAGGGCGAGGCCGGCGGAGGATCCCGAGAACCCCTGCACCTCGGACGCCACCACACGCCCCGTCCTGGTGGCGACGACGGTGCTCACCGTGGACACGTTCTGCACCTCGGACGCCACGTTCTCCACCTGGACCTGTCCCGACTTCAGCACGATCCCCTGGTAGTTGATGGGATGGACGGCGCCCGTCGGTGTCATGAAGCTCAGGTCGACCACGACCGGCGTCGATGTCGGGTTGAGCAGCGAGATGTAGAGCGGGTCCGAGTTGGCGGTCGTGCCGCCGGGGAAGTACCACTCGGCCGCCGTCGTGCTCTGGCACGGCGACTGGGACCAACCCGACGAGCCGTGCACGACCTGGGTGACGGCCACGCCGCCGCCGGAGACCGTCACCGTCTCGCCTTCCCACGACCCCGACGACAGCGCCGGGATGGACGGGGTCGCCACCGCGCGGGCCGGGACGGACACGTCCGTGTGGACCTCCGCGCCGGCATCGGTCACCGCGGTGACGGTCCCGTCGACGGTCCGGGCGGTCGTGTTGGTGAGGACGACGAAGCCGGGCGCCAGGCCCGAACCGGTCGACTGCCCCGTGCAGTACCAGGCGGACGACTCCGCGTCGGGGGCGCTGACCAGCGCGCTGGGCGCCGCCGGCGCGCTCACCGAGGGCGTCCCCCGGGCGCCGGCGGCGATGCCCACCCCGACCACCACCAGCACGACGAGGACCAGCACCAGCCACCGGCGCTCGGGCCTGTGATGGGCGGGGCTCACGGCTCCCCCTCGTCGGTCGGCGCGAGCGTCGCGCCCGCGGTCGACGTCGCGGCCGACCGCCGCGGCCGGCCGATCAGTGCGGCGGCCAGGACGACCCAGGCGCCCAGCTCGACCACGACCGCCACGGGTACGTAGGGGAACTGCGAGAGCGAAAGGGACGCCCGGCCCGCGACGGCGGCGTACTGCGCCGCCCAGCCGAACGCCGGGCGCTGCGGCACCGTGCGGCCGTCGACGCTGAGCGTGAAGCTCCCGGCAGGTGCGTACCCGGCGTAGAGGGTGCCGGCCGTGACGTGCCCGGTGGCCGGCCCGCCGCTCGACAGCGCGCTGAGCACGGGCTGCCACCCCGCCACGTCGGCCGCACCCGGGTAGGACCACGTCTGCACCGGCGGGAGCGCGGCCGCCCGTTCCGCGGTCACCGGCATGTCCTCCCCGTTCTCGAACACCTGGACGCCGAGCTCGCCGGGCACGACCTGCAGGTCGTCCTGTTCGAGAAGGTCGGTGTCGAGCCCGGCGGGCGGCGGGGCGCTGACCGACGGCGACACCGTGCCCACCATGGACGGCGCCACCCCGTCGAGGACCACCACGTAGCGCACGCCGGCGGGGGCGAGCAGCCGGCCCAGATGCACGGTCCCGCCCGACACCGCCAGTCGGACGGCGTCGGCCACGAGCCCGGCGGGTCCGGGGCCAGCGGGGGTGAACACCTGCGCCGAGTCAGGCAGGCCCTCGGGTGTCAGCGCGAAGGCCAGGCCCTGCTGCACCGTCCAGCCACCGGCGGGCAACGCCCTCGGGTCGCCCAGCCACAGCACCCGCGTGACGCCGGTGGTGCTCGGATGGCTCAGGAAGGCGAGCGGCTGCTCCACCCCCTGGGACGGGAGCTCCCACCGCCCGCCGGCTGCACCGCCCACGACCGGGAGGAGGCCGAGCGCGACGAAGACGAGGGCGGCGACGCTCACCACCTGCCGCCACCCGAACTCGCGGCCGGTCAGGTCGTTCTCGAAGGCGGAAATGCCGAGGCCGACGCAGGCGGCGACGGCGAGCGCGGCCGGTGCCAGGACCACCGACTCGGAAGGCGTGAAGGATCCCAGGTCGCCCCGCGACGCGGCGAGGGCCAGGCCCCACGACGCGCAGGCCATGACCCACAGGCGCGCCGCCCAGACCAACCTGGTCCCCCGGCCCAGCACGAGGGGGAGGGCCGCCGCCGCCAGGAGGAGCCACACGATGGGCGAGCGGGCGGCTGGGCCGATGGCAAAACGGAGGACCTCGCCCCAGTCAGGGGCGTTGGCTCCCGCGATCGGCAGGCCGAAGATCGCCACCGACGCCTTCCCCGCCAGCGCCGTCCCGATCACCCAGGGAGCGGCCAGCACCAGTGCCACGCCGATCGACTCCGCCGCCACGACCAGGACCCGCCAGCGGGCGTCGCGCGACCCGACGAGCACCGAGCCCACCGCCCACGCGAGGCCGGTGACGATGACGAGCGGGACGACGGCCGGCGCGAAGCCCGCCGCCACCGCGATCACGGCGCCCAGGCTGGCGACCTGGCCCGCGGGGCGGCTGCGCCACTTCGGGCCGGGCTCCACCTCGTACGGCGCCACGCGTGCGGCCCGGGCCAGCCGGAGCGCGATGAACGGGAAGGCCGCGTAGGCGACCAGACCGTCCCAGCGTCCCGTGCCCAGCGCGCCGTAGGGCAGCGGGAGGCCGACGTAGCAGATCACGGCGATCACACGTGCCCGGGGCGAGACGACGGGGCGCATGAAGCGCGAGACGCCCCAGGCGCCGAGGGGGATGCAGGCGAGCAGCAGGACCCTCTGCAGCGTGCCCATGGCGCCGAAGAGCACCGTGCCGGTGATGCCGACGATGCCGAAGGCGGGCGACGCCGGCGCGGTGGTGCCCACGCCGGCCGACTGCCAGCCCGAGAAGAAGTGATGCCAGCTGGCCGACCACGACGGCAGGGGGGCCAGCTGCCCCACGAGGGGAAGGGTCCCGAAGAACAGGTCGCGGGTGCCCACGGTGATCACCGCCAGCGCGATGACCATGGCCACCGCGCGCTGGCGCCCCGTGCCGAGCGGGACCGACCGGACCTTGCGGCCGAAGCGATCCCGACCGGCGCGCCGGCCCAGGTCGTCGAGCTCGTCGAAGTCGGTGTCCTCGCTGAAGGCCGACCCGACGCTGCCCGTGAGAACCGCCACTTCGGCGCGCTCGTCGTGCCCCTCCGCCCGCTCCCTCGAGACGGCGACGGCGTTGGCGGCTTCGAGGCCCTGGTGGGTGAGCCGGCTGAAGTAGCGCGACAGGCGCGCGCTGCCGCGCATCTGCAGGCGGCGTACCTCGGCATCGGGGAACAGGCGGTGCTCGGCCAGCTCGCTCCGCAGGAGAGAGATCTCGGTCAGCCGGCGGGCGTTCCACCTCCACGCGCCGATGACGGCGCGCACCCGGTCCCGGTCGCGCGAAAGCACCGCGACGATCACCTCGCCCAGGGCGAGCAGCGCGGCCTGGGGCAGCACCCGCACCAGGTGGATCCGGGTGTAGCACTTGAGCACGGCGCGCAGCTCGTGCCGTCGCTGGAGCATCTGCATTGTGACGGGGTGGCGTCCCCCGTCCACTCCGAGGACCGCCAGGGGCTCGAGGCCGCCTGCCACGGCCTCGCGGTGTCGCACGCGCGCGTCGGGCGCGACGACCACGCGTGACCCCGCCACCTGACTGCGCCACGACAGGTCGAGGTCCTCCCCCATGGCCAGAATCCCGCCGTCGAAGCCCTTCAGCTCAGCAAAGAGGTCCGCGCGCACGAGGATGCACCCGCCGGGAGCGACGAACACGTCGCGCACGGCATCGTGCTGGCCGTGGTCGACCTCACCCTCGACGATGCGGTCGACAACGGCGCCGGTCTTGTCGCAGCTCATCCCGACGTGCAGCAGGATGCTGGGGTCGTCCCAGTTGACGAACTTCGGGGACACCACGCCGGCGTTGGAGCGGAACGACTCCTCCACCATCTTGTGGACGGCGTCGGGATCGAGCGCGACGTCGTCGTGGCAGAGCAGGAAGAAGGCCGCTCCCTCCACCATGGAGAGCACCTCGTTGGAGGCGGCGGCATAGCCGGGCCGCCCGTCCAGGTGCCGCACGAAGGCATCCGGCAGGAAGCGCCCGACCCGGTCGGTGACCCCCGCGCCGTCAGCACCCATGGAGAGGACCAGGACCGAGAGCTCCCCGTAGTCCTGCGCGGCCAGGGAGGAGAGCGCCTCCTCGAACCATGGCCCGGGATCGGTCGTGACCACGACGGCGACCACGGCCGGCACTTGGGCGTCCATCAGGTGCCAGAGGCTATCCGGTTCAGGATCGGCCCCTCAGGCACGGAATTCACCCCACTCTGCTTGCTACTGTTTAACAAAGGTGATACTCTTGTACACGAACGCAGAGGTCTGGCCGGCGGGCCGCTGCGAGCGGCTCTTCGGAGTGAACCGACCAGACAGGAGGCTTCCATGCCTGACGTAACCACCAACATCACCACCCTTTCCAAGGGTGTCACCGACCTGGCCCGGGACGCGGCGTACGTCGCCGTCGGCCTCGGCGTGCTGGGCTACCAGCGGGCCCAGGTGCAGCGGGTCGAACTACAGAACCGCCTGTCCCAGGACATGACGCTGGACCAGCGCATCGACGAGGTGCGCCACAGCGTCGCCAAGGGGATCCAGCATTTCGACGACCTGGCCGAATCAGCCACGCAGTTCGTCGAGACCACCCTTCAGCCGCTCGAGGACAAGCTGCCCGCCACGGTCACGCAGCTCACCGCGAAGGCCCGGGAACAGGCCCGCGAGGTCCGGACCCAGATCCGCCAGCTCGTCAACGCCTGAGCCCACCCGGCGTCACGAACGCCGACAGCGCTCGCCCTCAGCCCGCCTCCCAGGAGGCCAGGACGTCGGCGAGCGTTGTCGCGAGCGGGATGACCGGCTGCCATCCGGTCGCATCGCGCAGCTTGCCCGCATCGCCGCGGAGCACGGGCACGTCGACCGGGCGCACCAGCTCGGGGTCGGTCTCGAACGTCAGGTCCGCACCGGCCAGCTCCAGCAGCTGCGCGGCGACCTCGGACATGGCCACGTCGCGACCCGAGCACACGTTGTAGACGTCCCCCGGGACGCCCCGCTCCATCAGTAGGCGGTAGGCCGCCACGACGTCACGCACGTCGGTGAAGTCCCGCCGGGTGGTCAGCGTCCCCACCTTCAGGGCGTGGGCGCCCGAGCGACGGGCGTCGACGATCCGCTTGGCCAGGGCGGGCACGAAGAAGTTGGGGGACTGGCCGGGGCCGATGTGGTTGAACGGCCGCACCACCGTGACGGGCTGCCCGTACCCCCGCCAGGCCTGCAGGGCCACGTCCTCCGCCGCGAGCTTGCTCGCCGCGTAGGGGCTGGCAGGTGCCGTCGGTGTGTCCTCCCCCAGCGGGAGCTGGCCCGGGTCGACGACGCCGTACACCTCGGCCGAGCTCACGATCAGGACGCGGGGGGCCGCCGGCAGCATGCGGGCGGCGGCCAGGATCTCCGCGGTACCCAGGACGTTGACCCGGAGCACCCTGCTCGGGTCGTGCCAGCTCTCGCCCACGTGGGTCATCGCGGCCAGGTGGTAGATCGCATCGGGCACGACGTCGGCCATGACCCGGCGTACCGCCGCGCCGTCGGCGACGTCCGTCTCGATGTCGATGACGGCCACCTCGTCCCCTCCATCCTTGAGGTGCGCGGCGAGCCACTGGCCCACGAAGCCCTTGCCGCCGGTGATGAGCGCGCGCATCCGCGAACCCTACTGCCGGCCCGCCGCGGCCGCCGCATAGGCGCGCATGTGCTGCGCCACGCTCGCCTCCCACGTGTGCTCCCCCGCCACCGTGATGCCGAGTGCCCGGCGCCCGGTCCCGCGCCCCTCCTGGAGCGCCGTCCCGAGTGCTCCGGCCAGTGCAGAGACGTCCCCCGGCGGCACCAGGAGCGCCGCCCCCCGGGCCACCTCGGCCATCGCCGTCCCCTCCGTGGTCACGAGCGGGGAACCGCAGGCCAAGGCCTCCAGCGCGGGCAACCCGAACCCCTCCTCGAGTGCCGGGTACGCCACCACCGAGGCCTGCCGGAGCAGCGCCGGCACCGCCTGGTCGGGGAGGTACCCGGTGCGCACGATCCGCTCGGGGTGGCGGGCCGCCGCCAGGGCGCGCTCGGTCTCGGCCATCCCCCACCCGGGCTGTCCCCCGAGCACCAGCACGGGGTCGGGCAGGGAGTCGGCGAGCAGGTCGAACGCGGCCACGAGCGGCGCCACGCCCTTGCGCGGCTCCAGCGTGCCGACGAAGGCCACCAGCGGACGGTCGGTGGGCACGCCCTGCGCGCCCAGCTCGGCCCGGTCCGCACCCTCCGAGGGCTCGGTGGTCGAGAAGCGGCGGTGGTCGACGCCGTGCGGCGCAACGACGACCGGCGCCCGCACCTCACAGGACTCCTGCAGCCGGTCCGCGGTCACCTGGCTGACGCAGATCAGGACGCCGGCGTGGCGGGCGGCGCGGCGGATGGCCCGGCGGAAGAAGGCAGCCTTGGACCGGAGGTGCCACTCGGGGTGGTCGAAGAATGTGCAGTCGTGGATCGTGACCGCGCAAGGCACGGGCGACCGCGCCGGCATCGTGTAGTGCGGCCCGTGATGGACCCGCACGTCGAGGGAGCGCAGCACGGAGGAGAGGCCGAGCTGCTCGAAGGCGAGTCGGCCCGGCCGCGAGGCGGGGACCGCGCCGCGCACCGCCGCGCCGGAGGCCAGGGCACTCCAGCGTTCTTCGTCGCCACGGCGAGCGATCAGGGTCAGGTCCACGTCATCGCGCGCCGAGAGACCGCTCGCCAGGGCCATCGTGTAGTAGCCCACACCCCCGGGGTGCAGCGGCACGGCCGAGACGTCGAGCGAGAGACCGAACGGGGACGTCACTGCAGCGACCTCCACAGGGCGATGTGCTCGCGCGCCGCGGTCCCCCAGGTCCGCGTCAGCGCGTGCGCGGACCCCCGCGCCGCGAGGTCGGCACGCAGCGCGTCGTCGGTGAGGACTGCCGCGAGCCCGGCCGCGATGTCGTCGACGTCGAGCGGGTCGACGATGTGAGCCGGCGCCGGCCCCTCCTCACCCAGGTCGTGCACGCTCGGCACCTCGTCGGCCACCACCGACGGCGTCCCGACCCGCATGGCCTCGAGCGGCGGCAGCCCGTAACCCTCGGTCAGCGGCACGTACGCGAAGGCGCGCGCACGCCGGTAGAGCTCGGCGAGCACGGGTCCGGACACGGAACCCGTGAACACGATGCCGTCGGTCTCCTGGCGCGTGGACGGATCCGGACCCCAACCGGCCGGGCCCACGATCACCAGGGGCCACGGTGCCGGCAGCGAAGGGCGCACGCTGTGGAACGCACGCACGAGGCGGTCCATGTTCTTGCGCGGCTCGAGCGTGCCGACGCTGAGCAGGAACTCGCCGGACACCCCCAGACGCCCGAGGAGCTCGTCCGTCGCGGCCGGGTCGGGATCCGGGAGGTGGTCGGCACCGCCCCGCACGACGGTGATCCGCCCCGCGTCGACGCCGAACGCCACCAGGTCCGCGGCGACCAGCCGGGACGGGACGACGAGCGCCGCGCCGCCTTCGCGGGCCCGGACCAGCGCCAACTCGTGCCACCGCCTCCCCCGCGGCGTCGTGGCCTCGGGGTGGCGGCGCCACGCGACGTCGTGGACCGTGACCACAAGGCGGCTCGGGCTGGACCGCCGCAGCGTGGGCGCCGCCAACGAGACCGAGTGCACGATGTCGAAGTCCGGGGGGGCATGGCGCAACCCATGGTCCCATGCCCGCGTCAGGAGCGGGCCCGGGAGCCACGAGGCGATGACCGGTTTGCCGAACGCGGCGAGCGGGTCGTCGGCCCGGCGGCCGGGGGCCCGGCTGGCCAGGAGCGTCACGTCGACCGGGTCACCCTCCCGGGAGCGCTCCGCCAGCCCGCCGAGGAGGCCACTGGCGTAGGCGCCGATGCCGCCCGGCACCTGGCGCCGGAGCTGCTCGACGGCGAGGAGCACTGACGGCGGCGGGCCCTCAGTCACGCCCGCCGCCCGCCGCGTCGCGGTAGAGGTCCTCGAGGCCGGCACCGCACCGCTCCCACGAGAACCGGGCGGACCAGGCGGCGCCCGCGGCGATGAGCCTGGCGCGCAGGGCCTCGTCCGCCAGGCACGAGTCGAGCGCGTCGACGAGCGCGTCGTGGTCGCCGGGTTCCACCATCAGGGCGCCGTCCCCGAGGACCTCGGGCAGCGAACCGGCACGGCTGGCCACCACCGGCACGCCGGCCCGCATGGCCTGCAACGGCGGGAAGCCGAACCCCTCGTAGAGCGACGGGTAGGCCAGGACGACGGCCCGGCCGAGCAGCGCGGCCAGTTCGGGCGCCTCGACCCACCCCGTCCGGACGATCCTCTCGCGGGCCGGCGATACGGCGACCGCCGACGCCAAGGCCTCCTCGCCCCACCCGGGCGGACCGGCGAGCACAAGCGAGACGTCGCCGTGGCGAGCAGCCACCTCGCCGAACGCCCGCACCAGGCCGGGCAGGTCCTTGCGGGGCTCCGCGGTCCCGACCGCGAGGCAGAAGCGCCCGGTCCCCGGGGGCAGCAGCCGGTCGAGCGTGCTGGCGGCCTCAGCGTCGGTGACGGGAGGCAGATCCGGGATACCAGGCGCCACCACCCGCACGCGGACGGGGTCGGCACCGAACGCCTCGATGACCTCACCGGCGACGAAGGCGGAGTCGGCATGGACCCAAGCGCCGCGTCCGAGGGCGCGGCGGATCAGGCCGGGATAGGCCAGGGTCGCCGCGTTGCACAGCTCGGGATGGTGGAGCGGGGTCAGGTCGTGCACCGAGACGACGGCCGCGGCGTGTCCGGTCGGCGGGACCACGAAGTTCGTGCCGTGCACGACGTCGGCCGCGCCGATGAACCACTCCACCGGCGGGACGTCGCCGCGCGCCCACAGCGCGTGCAGCGGCCGGGCCGGCATCGGCCGCTGGTGCACGGCGACACCGGCCGGGAGGTGGGAGTCAATGAGGTGGCGCCGGCGCCAGCTCACGGCGTAGGCACGCACATCGATGCCCGGGCGCCCCGCCAACGCGGCGAGCGCGCCCTGGCAAAAGACCCCGATGCCGGTGGGCAGACCGAGAAGCGGCGTCGCATCGAGCGCGACGCGAAGGCGCGTCGGCTCTGCGCCCCGGGACGTGTCGACGCGGCTCAGGTCGTGATCGCCCCGTCGATGGAGAGGATCGCGCCCGTCACGTAATCCGCCTCGTGCGACCCGAGGTAGGCGAAGGCCCCGGCGATCTCGTGCGGGTAGGCGAAGCCGATCGGGGACATCAGCCGCTCGATGAGCTTCCAGTCGGCATCCTCGGGCGGGCCGAAGTTGTGGATGATGGGCGTGTCCACGCCACCGGGAGCAACGCCGTTCACGCGGACGCCGCGCGCCATGTACTCGACGGCAAGCGCCATGGTGAGCAGCCTCACACCACCCTTCGACGCGCAGTAGGCCGCCGAGTACGGCTGGCCCTTCATGCCCGCCGTCGACACGGTGTTCACGATGGTGCCGCCGTGCTCGATCATGCCTGGCAGCACGGCACGGCACATGAGGAACGTCCCCGTCAGGTTGACGGCGATGATCTTGTCCCAGCCGCTCAGTGACTGCTCGGGCGTGTGGGAGAAGCCGCCGATGCCGGCGATGTTGCACAGGTTGGTGATGTGCCCGAGCTCCTCGCGCGCCTGCGACACCGCAGCGGCGACCGCGTCCTCGTCGGTGACGTCACAGCGCACGGAGATGGCGCGCCCTCCCGCATCAGTGGCCTCCCGGTTGATTTCGGATGCCACCGAGTCGATGGCGTCCTCGGCCACGTCGAGGCAGGCCACCGCGGCACCTTCGGCGGCGAGGCGCCGAGCCGTGGCACGCCCGATACCGGACCCGGCCCCGGTGACCACCGCCACGTGCCCGGTGTAGCGGCCGGGTGTGATCGCCTCAGGGGCGGTCCCCCGGTTGGGGTCGGACTCCCCGACTCTCGTAGTGGGGCTCATGCGCGCTCCTTCTTATCGGCCTCTCCGATGGGGCCACTGCCTAGCACCCCGGAGGCCGGGCGACGATTCCGCCCCAGGCGCGAGCGCCGCTCCTCGGCCCCCTGTGCGGCCACGGCGGCGAGCCGGCCCGGGTCGACCTTCATCATCGGGGTCAGCGGCAGCTCGTCGACGACCACCAGTGCGTCAGGAGCCTTGTAGTCCGACAGCGTCCGGGAGCAGTGCTCGCGCAACGCGTCCAGCTCCGGCGCCGCGCCGGCCTCGGCCACCACGACAGCCACACCGATCTCGCCGAGGACCTCGTCGGGCACGCCGACGACCGCGGCCCGGGCGACCCCGGGATGCGACGAAAGGGCCTCCTCCACCTCGGCCGGGTACACGTTGTAGCCACCCCGGATGTAGCGCTCGTGGGCCCGGCCCGACAACACGAGGTTCCCCTCAGGGGTGAGCCGCCCGAAGTCACCCGTGGTCAGCCAGCCGTCGGGCGCCAGGACTGACGCGGTGGCCTCCGCGTCGAGCAGCTCGTCAACGGTGCGCCCCCGGCCCGGTCCGCGCCCCCAGTACCCGCGCATCGTCGCCGCGGAGCGCAGCCTCACCCGGCCGACCGACCCGGCGGGGACGGGCCGGCCCTCGCCGTCGACGATCGCGAGCTCGACCCCAGCGACCGGCCGCCCGACGGTGGTCGCCACCTCCTCGTCGGACGACGCCAGCGTGGTGCCGGTCCCGAGAGACGACTCGGTCGAGGTGTAGCGCACCACGACGGGGACGCCGAAACGGCGGCGCACCTCGGCGACCATGGACGCCGTCATGCGCGCCGCGCCGGTCCCGGCAACGCGCAGCGCACCCAGGTCGGCGCGCTCGAGCTCCTCGCTGGCCAGCATGAGCGCCCACTGCGTGGGCACGCCCTGGGCCACGGTCACCCGCTCGTCCGCCAAGATACGAACGGCATCGTCGGCCCGCCACGGAGTGGGCGTGATGATCGTCGTCACGGCATTGGCGATTTCGTCCCACGCCCGCGTCATGTAGCCGACGTGCGCGAACGGGAGCGGCGACAGCCGGCGGTCACCCGGCTGGCTCAGCACGTCGGTACCCCGGGCCACCGCGGCCAGGTTGGCGTGGTCGAAGACGGCCCCCTTGGGCTTGCCCGTGGTCCCGCTGGTCCAGACCACCGCCACCGGGTCGTGGGGAGCGAGCTCGGGCCACTCCCGCGGCGGTTCGCCCCCCCACGACGACCGGACCTCGGCGCGCTCCGCCACGGCCACGGCCACGGCCACGGCATCGGGCATGGGCGCCGCCTCGCGGTCCGCCACCAGGAGCACCGGCGCCGCCCGCTCCACGATGGAGACCACCTCGCCGGCGCCCATGCGGGGGTTGATCCCCGAGGTGATGGCGCCCAGCCGCAGCAGTGCGGCGTAGAGCACGGCGTACTCGATGCACGACGGCAGGAGCAGGCACACGACGTCCCCCTTGGCGACGCCGCGACGAGCCAGGTAGCCCGCCACCCCGTCGGCGGCACGGTCCCACTCCGCGAAGGTGAGGGAGCGACGCTCGGCGCGCCCGGCGGGCTCCACGTAGGCCTCGACCTGGCCGTTGACCCGGGCCGCCTCCCGCAGAACCGTCACGACGGTCCCGTGCCGATCCGATGGGATGCGCTCTGGCATGGCGGGCGGCGATGGTACCAGGGGCCGCCGGAAAGACGCCCGGCCCGACGCTCCTATGCTCGCACCGTGCTGGTGGCCCTGTGCGGCGGCGTCGGGGCCGCCCGGATGCTCTCGGGGCTGGCGCGCGTCGTGCCACCGGACGACATCACCGCCATCGTCAACGTCGGCGACGACCTGGTCCTGCACGGCCTGCACATCAGCCCCGACCTGGACACCGTCACCTACACCCTGGCCGGCATGGACAACCGCGACACCGGCTGGGGCGTGGCCGGTGAGAGCTGGGCGGTCATGGACGAGCTGGGCCGACTCGGTGGCGAGGACTGGTTCCGGCTCGGCGACCGCGACCTGGCGACGCATCTGTTCCGGACCGGCCGGCTGCGCGGGGGCGAGACGCTGAGCTCGGTGACGGCGGAGCTGTGCCGCCGGCGCGGCATCGCGGTGCGGTTGCTGCCCGTGACCGACGACCCGCTGCGCACCCGGGTCACCCTGGCCGAGGCGAGCCCACTGGGCCCAGCCGGGACCGAGGTCGGCTTCCAGGACTACTTCGTCCGCCTCCACCACGACGTGGCGGTCAACGGCGTGCGGTTCGAGGGAGCCGGCGCCGCCCGTCCCTCCCCGGGCGTCATGGAGTCCCTCGAACAGGCGGACACGATCGTCGTGTGCCCCTCCAACCCGGTCGTGTCCATCGGGCCCGTGCTCGCCGTGCCCGGTGTGCGCGAGATCCTGGCCACCCGGCGGGCACGGGTCGTGGCCGTTTCACCGATCATCGCCGGCGCCGCCCTCAAGGGCCCCGCCGACCGCCTCATGGCCGAGCTCGGTACCGAGGCGTCCGTGGTGGGCCTGGCCCGCCTGTACGCGACGTGGGCCGGCACGCTCGTCGTGGACACCGCCGACGCGGAGCGTGCCGCCGACGTGGAGGCCGAGGGGGTCCGCTGCATCGTGACCCCCACCGTGATGAGCTCACCGGAGCGGGCGGCCGACCTCGCCCGGGTGGTCGTCGATGCCGCAGTCTGACGGCGTGCTCGTGCTCCCGGTGCCCGGCATCGGCGAGGTGGTGCCCGGCACCGACCTGGCGGGGCTCATCGCGGGTGCCGTGGCGCCGGCGCGGCCGGAGGGGCCGGCGCTGCTCGCCGGCGACGTCGTCGTGGTCACCCAGAAGATCGTGTCGAAGGCCGAGGGAAAGCTGGTCCCGATCAACCAGGCTGACGCGAGCGCCAAATTGGCGCTGGTGGAACGGGAGTCGGTGCGTGTTCTGCGGCGCCGGGGCGACCTCGTGATCACCGAGACCAGGCACGGCTTCATCTGCGCCAATGCCGGGGTCGACCTGTCCAACGTGGCCGACGGGACGGCTGCGCTCCTCCCCGACGACGCCGATCGCTCGGCGCGGGGGGTCCGGGCGGGCCTGCGCAACGCCCTCGGCGTCGACGTGGGGATCATCGTCTCCGACACGTTCGGCCGAGCCTGGCGGCGCGGCGTCACCGACGTGGCCATCGGGTGCGCTGGGGTGGCCGCCGTGCTCGACCTGAAGGGGACCCGCGATGCAGGCGGCCGCGAGCTCGTCGCCACCGAGATCTGCGTCGCCGACGAACTGGCCTCCGCCGCCGAGCTCGTCATGGGCAAGGACCGCGGCATCCCGGTCGCCATCGTGCGCGGCGTCCCGACCGAGTGGCTCCGCCCCGCCTCGGTCCGGGCCGAGATCATCCGGCCGCCGAAGGAGGACCTGTTCCGCTGAGCCGGCTCAGCCCAGGTGTGCGCCCACGAACTCGAGCACGGCGCGCGTCCCGTCGGCCAGGTCGGTCCATGGACGCCACCCGAGCTGGATGGCGGCCCGCTCGATGTCGAGGCTGGAGCGCTGCACCTCGCCCGGGCGCGGTGGCGCCGTCACCCGCGTCACCTCGACACCGGACTGCCGAGTCATGGTGTCGAGTACCTCGTTGACCGACGTCTCGCGCCCCGTCCCGATGTTGCAGACGAGGCCTCCCCCGCGGGTGGCGGCCCGCACGAACGCGTCGACGACGTCGTCGACGAAGACGAAGTCCCTCGTCTGCTCACCGTCGCCGAAAACGGTCACGGGCTCGCCCTGCAGGATGCGCTCGGCGAAGATGGCGACAACGCCCGCCTCGCCGTGGGGGTTCTGGCGGGGCCCGTAGACGTTGCTGAGGGCCAGCGCGCAGAACTCGAGCGCGTGCAGCTCCCGGTAGGCCACCAGGTAGTCGATCACCGCCTTCTTGGAGACGCCGTAGGGCGACAGCGGCTGATGGGCGTGCGCCTCACGCACGGGGAGATCCTCGGGGGTCGGCTCGCCGTAGAGCGTGCCGCCGCTGGCGGCGAAGACGACGCGCTCGGTCTCCGCCTGGCGCGCGCCCTCCAGGATATTGAGCGAGCCGACGATGTTGACCGTGGCATCGAAGGCCGGCCGGGCCACCGAGACCCGGACATCGGCCTGCGCAGCCAGATGGAACACGAGCTCCGGGCGCCGGCGGGCCATGAGCTCCACGACACCCGGCGCGGTGATGTCGAGATGGTGGATGGTCAGTGTCCGGCCCGCGCTGCCCCGCGCCTCGGCGAGGTTCGACAAGGACCCCGTCGAGAAATCGTCGACGACATCGACCTCGTGCCCCTCGACGAGCAGGCGATCGACCAGGTTGGAGCCGATGAACCCGGCGCCTCCCGTCACGAGCGTGCGCATGAGACTTCTTAGCCCGCGACCCGCTCGCCGTCGACCACTGTCCCCGAGGAGACCACCGCGTCGGCCCCGAGCACGGAGACCGGCCGCACGTCACCCCGCTGGCCGACGATGGACCGGGGGCCCATCACGGAGCCGGCCACTTTGGCGTCCGCGGCGACGTGACAGCCCTCCATGAGGACCGAGTCCACGACCAGCGCGCCGGCGGAGACGACCGAACCGGGTCCGAGGATGCTGCGCTCGACCCGGGCGCCGACCTCGACGACGCATCCGGCGAAGACGACCGCCGGGCCCACCACCTCGCCCTCGATGTCGCTCTCTCCTTCCGCGAGGACACCCTTGCCCCGGTCCCCGAGCCCGGGGGCCACCACGGGACCGCGCTTGCCGTTGACGTAGTCGAAATTGGCCTCCAGATAGGCCGAGGGGGTGCCCGTGTCGAGCCAGTAGCCATCGTCGGAGCGTGCGTAGAGCCCCCCGTCGCGCACCATGGCGGGGAAGGTCTCCCGTTCGATCGACACCCGACCGCCCTCGGGGATCCTGTCCAGGACCGAGGTCTCGAGTACGTAGGTCCCGGCGTTGATTTCGTTGGTAGGCGCCTCGTCGCGGGGTGGCTTCTCCACGAAGGCGATCACCCTGCCCTCGTCATCAGTGGGCACGACGCCGAACGCAGAGGGGTCGGCGACGGGGTGCAGGGCGATCGTGCCCTCGGCCCCCCGCTCGCGGTGGAACGCCACCAGGCTCGTCAGGTCGAGGTCGGTGAGCACGTCGCCGTTCACCACGACGAAGGTCTCGGCGATGCCGGCGAACTTCGCGGCGAAGCGGACGGCCCCGGCCGTGTCGAGCGGTTCGGGCTCGACGGCGTAGATGAGCCGCACCCCGGAGGCACGCCCGTCGGGATAGGCCTGCATGAAGGCGTCGGGCAGGTAGCCCAGAGACAGAACCGCCTCGTCGACGCCGTGCAGGGCGAGCTGGCCGAGCACGCGCTCGATCATCGGGACCCCGACGATGGGGAGCATCTGCTTGGGCGAGGAGAGCGTCAGGGGACGCAACCTCGTACCCTCGCCGCCGACGAGGACGACCGCTTTCATTACTTCGTCGTCGTTGTTGACGAGGGTTTCGTCGTCGTGGTGGCCGCCGGGGCGCTCGACGTGGTCGACGAGGGCTTCGTCGTCGTGGTCGAGGCCGGGGTGGCGGGCGTCACCGTCGACCCTGGCGCCGTCGTCGACGTCACCATGTGCGCCGTCGACGTCGTGACGCCCGGCGTGGTGGTCGTCGTGGCGACGGGCTGGGAACCGGAGAGGACCTGGAGCAGCGCAGTGATGCTCGATGTCGGCGGCTTGGGCAACGAGGTGTTGGCCGGCACGAAGCCGACGGTGATGAGCTGGCGGTTGGCGAATTTCAGGTCCGCGGACTTCACGGTCGTCAGGCCGCCGGCCTGCTCCAGCTCGCCGTTCTTCCCGGTCTTGGTCGTCAGCACCCACCAACGGGCCTCCACCTCACCGGCCTTGCCGGCGTCGGGGGTACCCGTCCCGCACTTCTCGCCGTTCGTGTACAGGGGCACCTTGTCGGACGGGTACTTCAGGGAGGTGTTCGTCAGGGTCAGGCCCGTGTACCCCTCGGCGAACTTTCCCAGGGTTGCGTTGTTGCCGGCCTCGCTGGCGCTCTTGGGCGCGATCTGCAGGACGCCGTTCCCCGAACTCGTCAGGCCCGTGGTCGCGCTGGTCGGCGAGGCGGCCAAGGCCGGCTCCATCGTCCCGCAGATGTCGAAGGCCAGGGCGGCGTGCCACGTCGTGGTCGTCGTCGGCTCGACCACCGCAGGGGTCTGGTCGTAGTGGTACTTGGCGACGGCGATCGAACCGAGTCCGACCAGGACAATGACCACGAGCGCGGCGTACCAGTTCACCGGCATCTGCCCGCGATAGGTCGCGCCGCCTCCTGTTGCGGCGGCGCGGGCGACCGATTTCCCAGAGGAGCTTCTCGCCATGGCGGGACGCCACCCTACAGCCTCGCGGGGCGCCCTTCGGGGACGGGCGACCAGTCCAGCAGGCCACGGTAGAGGGCCGTCGTCTCAGGATGGAGGCAGTCCAGCCGTACGGAGTCCGACCGTCCCACCTGGGACGACTCGGCGTGGCCACCGCCCGCCTCCCCCGCCAGGATGAGCAGCTCGGCCATCGTCGAGCGCAACCCGACCCGGTTGCCCTGGGCCGCGGTGGCGCGCAACAACGCGCGGTACAGGCGTTCGTCGTAGGGGCTCACCCGGAGCGCCTGGCGGACCATCCATGCGGCCTGGTTCCCGAGTCCGCGCCCCATGCACGCATCGGCCCCGCGCAACGCGGTGCGCACCACCAGCGATTCGAGGCTCGACTGGGTGCCGTCGAACACGGCCCAGTCGGCGCGGTGCAGACCGGCAAAGAGGGGGCCCCGGACCAACTGCATGGCCTCGAAGAGCCGGTCCGGGTGGTCCGAGGCGGACAACGAAGTGAAGCGTTCGACGTCGGTGGTGACCGAGTCGCCGAGTCGAAGGTCACACCCACGGGGAAGGTGGGGGGTGCCGTCCGGGGCCCGGCCCAGTGCCCGCCGGGCGTCAGACGAGGTCGAGTGCACCGTGGGCAGGGCGACGGGCCGGTCGGGCCAGATCGCCAGCGCCCACTCCGCGTGACGGACCCCGCCCCGGTGGAAGGCCAGGTACACAACGAGCTCGAGGGCGGCCGAGCGGTGGAACGGCCCGGCGGCGCCCCGGACCTCGACAGGGCCCAGGATCGCCACCTCGACGTCCGCGTTCTCCACGGAGGAAAACGGTCCGTCCCCCACGGATTCGGCGCGGCTCTCCACGTGTCGACGATGGGCGCACTCGAGGCACGGATCCGTTGGACCGTTCCGTAGGGACCGAACTCAAGATGGCACACTTGGGCATGGAAGCGGAAAACCCTGTTTCGGGTCGATTCCCGGTTCGGGCCGCCCTCCACGAGCACCGTCTCTTCTTGTGGGTCTTGGGCGTCGCCGCCCTCCTACGAGCCGTCGTCTCCTTCACATTCCGGCCCGCCTTCTTCTTCACCGGTGACTCCGTCGTCTATCTCAATAACTCGGCGCATCTGACACCGGGTGAGGCCAGACCCATCCTGTACGCGGTATTGCTGCGCATCGTCCTCACGGCGCACAACCTGATCCTGGTGCCCGTGCTCCAACACATCTTCGGCCTGGCCACGGCGACCGTGGCGTACGTCCTACTCAGACACCTCGGCGTCACGAAGGGGATCGCCGTGCTCGGGACGTTGTTCGTTCTCTTCGATCCCCTCCAGCTGGTCCTCGAGGAGAACATCCTCAGCGAGAGCCTCTTCCAGATCCTGATCGTCGTCGCGCTCGCGACGCTCGTCTGGAGCTGCCGGCCGACGAGTTGGCAGTGCGCTGTGGTCGGACTGCTCCTCGCTACGGCGACGCTGACGCGAAATGTCGGCCTGGTCCTCATTGTCCCGGCCCTTGGATACGCCCTGGCCAAGCGTTTCGGAGGCTGGCGGACATTGACGCTCGCCATGGCGTTCACCGTGCCGCTCCTGGGATACGCGGGCTGGTTCGACACGACGAACGGTCATTTCGCACTGCAGAACTTCAGCGGTCGCTTCCTATACGGTCGGGTCGCGCCCTTTGCGAATTGCAAGGCCCTCGACCTTCCCCGGATCCAGAGGAACCTGTGCCCGACGGGTCACAAGCGGAGCCCGTGGCCGACGTGGTACGTGTTCGGCCCGCCGTCGCCCTTCCTGCGGGAGCCACTTGCTTCGGACCCAGCGGCCAATCAGGTCGCCCAGAGCTTCGCGATCACCGTCATCGAACATCAGCCCGTGAACTACCTCTCGGCGGTGTCGAAGGACTTTCTCGACTTCTTCAAGCCCACCCGATCGACGGGTGCCGACGCCGACCCGGTGGGGGTCGACTTCGTCTTCCGTGCCGATCAGCTCACGGCCTACCCGACACCGGCGATCACCGCCTGGATCCAAAAGGCCGACGCGTCTCCCTCCGCGCATGCCGAGATCGTGCGCCCACTGGCGAGCGCACTGATCTTTTGGCAAAGACACTTCTACTTCCCTGGGCCGGTGCTCGCGCTGGCTCTCCTTGGCGGTTTCGGAGCGGCCATTGGGAGGACGCGGGGCTTTGCGCGTCGACTGGGGGCAGAGGGCGTGTTGTTCAGCTCCTGCGCGACGCTGCTGCTCGTGGTCCCGGTCGCCACCGTAGTCTTCGACTACCGCTTCATCGTTCCCACTCTGCCGCTCCTTGGGATAGCAGGTGCGATCGGAACGACCGTGTTCATCGACCGACTGCGTCTCTACAGGGCACAACGGGCTGGCAGCGACTCGAGTGAGCTGCCCGATCCCGCAAGTGAGCACGAGCAACCCGTCGCAGAGGAGGCGTCAAGGATCTGAGCGGTTTCGCCCCGTCAGCCGGCCGACACCTCGCCTCAGACCTCTTACCGGTCTCGTGAGCTTCCAGCTCACGCTCTCGTGGATGCGATCGATCTCGACTTGGGTCCGTTCGGCCTGTTCAATGGCCTGGTTACGCGCGATCGCCGTCGTGTGGAGGCGTTTGGAGAGCTCCACGATCTCCTCGGCCCTCCCGCTCGACTCGTCCATCGCGTCATCACGTTCACCCCTCGCGACATTTCGTTCGAACACGAGGTGGTCGACCATCTCACGCCGCATCCTCAATTCTTCATACTGGCGGTGATAGTCGCTCAGCGTCCCCGGAGGCATCGGCAAGGTCCGTTGGTCGATCCGGGCAAGGACCTTGTCCCGAGCCCTGTTCCATTCGTCTCCGCTGTGGATGGCCAGGGAGCCCTGAGCGCTCTCCCAGCGGCGATAGAGGGACGTCACGTCCGTGCAGCTCGTCACACCACAGAGAAGGGCCGTCTGAAGAATGACGTCCCAGTCCTCGACTACCGCCAGCGTCTCGTCGAAGCGGATCCCCATATCAGTGAAACAAGAGCTTGGGAACGCGTAGCCGCAGAACGGCGATTCGTTCTGGAACATGTGCTCCCAGAGGTCGAACTCCGTCGGAAATGGAATGCTCGTACATCCGCGTGTCGTATAGCCGGACGAGGTGCCCCAGGACACGGCCTCAATGGGCTGCTCGGCCACCGCGGCCCGGATCGCGGTGCCCGGATTCGCCGATGCGGTCCGCTGGAACTCTTCGACCCAGTTTGCAAAAGCAATGTCGTCATCATCGAGCACGGCCACGTACGTACCCCGGGCTTCGCGCACTCCGAGGTTCAACGGTCGGGCTCTTCCACCTCCCTCGACACGCACGATCCGGACCCGTTCGGCGAACTCGCTGTCGAACCATTCGACGAGTTCGTGCAGCTCTTCGATCGCGCGTGAGTCCATATTGTGCGCCAGGATGAGCACTTCGAAGTCGCTCACCGTCTGGGCGGCCAGCGAGAGCAGG
>Ga0209415_10005817_pt1 | contig 22056 bp, 17 predicted proteins | sample PeaSoiSIISIP2007_FD_187696 | JGI IMG/M metagenome (GOLD analysis project Ga0209415, IMG submission 187696) | Peat soil microbial communities from Weissenstadt, Germany - SII-SIP-2007 (SPAdes) (version 2) | ecosystem: Environmental > Terrestrial > Soil > Wetlands > Peat | place: Germany... | reverse complement strand
TTCGGACGAAACACCGGAACGGCCCCGCATTCAAGCGCGACTGCCCGGAAACTCCTCCGGCAGCCGGTGGGGCGGGCCAGGCCGACGACCGCGCTGGCGGACCGGCGGTGCAGCGCGCGCCGCGCCGCCGGTCGGAGCGGTCAAGGGCTCGGCGTGCCCTCGATCGCGCAGGGCTCGGCGTCCGTCTCCACGCAGCGCTCGCACTCGAGCTCGAAGGTCGCGTGGGCGATCGAGAAAGGCTGGCCGATGCGGACCTTGACCCGGTCGCCCACCACCTGAGCCTCCTCGAGGCTCGGGTGGCCCGTGAGCACGACGTGGGCGGAGAGCGCCCGCACCTCGCTCGACAGGCTCCAGCAGTGCAGGTCGTGGACCTCGGCGACCCCGTCGACCTCGGTGATCGCCCGGCAGAGAGCCTGGAGGTCGACGTCGGCGGGGGAGGACTCGAGCAGGATGTCGACGCTCTCGCGCGCCAGGTGGACGCCCTGGAGGGCCACGAGGCAGGCGACGCCGAGGGAGACCGCTGGGTCGAGGACGGCGAGGCGGCCGGTCGCGTAGATGATGATCCCGGCGGTGAGCACCGCTCCCGAGGCCACGGCATCACCCGCCAGGTGGAGCAGGGCGACCCGGACGTTCAGGTCACGTGAGCGCTCGACGAGGACGAGCGCCGCGAGGGCGTTCACCGCGAGCGCGATGCCGGCGACGACGGCGACCACGCCACCGTGGACCGCCACGGGGTGCAGGATCCGGTGGATCGCCTCGACGGCCACGAGGGCGGTGACGACGATGATCACGCCGACGTTGGCGAGCGCGGTGAGGATGGTCGCCCGGTGGTAGCCGAACGATCGTGAGGCGGTGGGGGAGCGCAGCGTCAGGTGCACGGCGACGAGCGCCAGCACGAGCGCGGCCGCGTCCGCCAGGTTGTGGCCGACGTCGGCGAGCAGGGCGGTCGAGTGGGCGATCAGGGCGCCGACGAACTCGCCGCCGACGAGGGCGGTGTCGAGGACGAGCGCGAGCACGATCCGCTGTGACCGGCTCATCGTCGCCGCTCTCGTGCGCCATCCATCTCGCGCGAAGCGTACCGGCGCATCGGGCGTCGTCGGCGCCCTCGCGGGTTGCTTGCGCTGGTCGCGACCGGTCAGCGGTCGCGGACGCTCAGGGCTCGCGCGGAGGCTGGAGTCCCGCGAGGGCGGCCTGCGCGGCGGCGACCTCTTCGCGCACGATGGCGATGTCGGCCTGGTGCGTCACGCCGATGCAGCGGCTGTCGGTCTCGACGACGTGCACGCTGTCTTGCCGACGCTCGACGAGCGAGCCGACGACGTCGGGCAGGAGCAGCTCGCGGCGGGCCGCCTTCTCCGGGTCGAAGCGCGCGAGGGCCTCGGCGAGGTGGTCGAGCAGGCGGGGGTGAAAGCCCCAGAGGTTCATCGAGACGCGCTCCGTGCCGTCGAGGCGGCGGGTCACGGGCTTGTCGTCCGCGGTCTCGCCGGGAGCGTTCCTCGGCAGCGGCGTGGCGTCGAAGGCGCCGTCCTCGCGCAGGCACACCGTGTGCTCGACGATCCGGCGGAGCTCGCCCTCCTCGTCGACCTCGCAGAGGCCTCGCGTGACGGCACCAGCGGTGAGCACGGTGCGCAGGAGGCGGTAGGCGACGAGGACGTGTCGCCCGGCCACCGACTCGTCGCCCCCGGTGGTGTCCTCACCGACGGAGAAGTGGTCGATCAGCATCGCGAGCGCCTGCTCGCCGTAGAGATCGTCCGCGTTCGCGACGCCGAACGAGCCGTGGAGCGCCGGCCGGGCCGACAGCACCGCCTGCGCCGTCCCGGGGACCGGCGGCTGGCAGACCGTCGAGACCTGCAACGTGGACGGCCAGCGCCGCCGGACGTGGGCGAGGATCTCCTCGCGGATGTCCTCCCGGACGACGAGCACGATCCCGTCGTAGCCGGAGGCCTCGGCAGCGAGCGCCGTATAGTCCATGATGGCCTCGTCGTTCGGCCCGACGGGCGCGAGCTGCTTCAGTCCACCGAAGCGCCGGCCGTGACCCGCGGCGAGGATCACCAGTTGCACGTAAGCAATCCTAGGCCGGACCGCTGAGCGTGCGATGCGAAGGTTATGTGCCTGGTGTTAGCAAACTGTTAGGGAGCGAGACGTGACCGATCACGACCAGCGTCCGTCAGAGGACCAGGCCGAGCACGCAGAGGAGCGGCGCGACCACGCCAAGCAGGCCCACGTGTCCGGACCGGACGTGACCGGCGGCGGCCCGGGGGGCCTCGAACCGGCCGAGCTGGAACGGCGGCGCCAGGGTCTCGAGCAGGTGATGGAGCTGATGCGTCCCGCCGTGCAGATGGACGGGGGCGATCTCGCGCTCGGCGAGGTCGACTACGCGGCGGGGATCGTCGAGGTCGAGCTCCAGGGGGCCTGCGGCTCCTGCGCCATCTCGTCGATGACCCTGCAGGGCGGCGTCGAGCGCCTCTTGAAGGAGCGCCTCGACTGGGTCACCGAGATCCGCGGCGGCGTCGACGAGTCGATCGACCCCCTCGAGAGCGCGGCGCTCGGGCGGGGCGGGTACGTGCCGCGCTACTACTGAGCGCTCCGAGGGTCCGCGAAGTCTCGCTGGCGTCGCCCGAAGCCGAGACGCTGGTCGGCAACATGCTCGCCTACCTCGCGGACCTCTATGCAGACCTGGTGCCCCGGCCCCTCGACGCCGGCCAGTTCGTCCCGCCGTCGGGGACGTTCCTGCTCCTCGACGTGGACGGCGCCGCGGCGGCCTGCGGCGGCGTGCGCGCCTGTGGGGTCGCGGGGCGTGTCGGCGAGCTGAAGCGGCTCTGGGTCGAGCCCGAGCACCGCAACAAGGGCCTCGCGCGCCAGCTCCTCGCATGCCTGGAGGCCCGGGCGGTCGAGCTCGGCTACGAGCGCCTCTACCTGCACACCGGCCCGCTGCAGGCGGCCGCGATGCGCCTGTACGAGTCGAGCGGCTTCCGGAGCATCCCGAACTACGGGACCAACGCCGCGAGCACCTTCCTCCACTCCTACGAGAAGGTGCTCACCGCTCCCGCATGAGCGCGCGCAGCGAGCGGTAGCCGACGCGGGCCATCCCGAGCCGCCCGGCGAGCCGCGCGAGCTCGCCCCCGCCGGCGAGCAGGGCGTGGCCGGCGACGCGCGCGGCCCAGTCCGGCGCCGCGGCGCGCAGCTCCGCGGTGTCGAGCGCCGGCTGGAGGTGCAGCTCGGTGACGCCGGGCGGCAGCTCCTCGAGCAGCTCGCCGAGGTCGCCCGAGGTGGCGATGAGCGGCTGCAGCCAGACCACGTGGTCGGGGGCGACCACGCCCCGCTCGGCCGCGAGGTCCCGGAAGGGGAAGCCGACGCGGCGCTGCTCCTCGGCGCGTGGCAGGCGGAGCGGCAGGCAGAACTCCTCGGCCAGGTCGAGGTAGACGTCGAAGAACTCCGGCTTCAGCTCGACCGAGCCGAGGTGGGCATCGAGATGGCTCACGTCGAAGCCCCAGTAGACGGCCCGCTCGATCTGGGCGCGCCACTCCCGCCGCACCTCGTCGAGGTCGGCATGCTCCCAGACGTCGTCGACCGTGCGCGGGAAGCCGCCGTCGCCGTCGAGCAGCGAGGGCGCCTGGGTGATCGGGCCCCAGCGGTAGAGGTCGAGCTCGGCGTTGAGCGTGAGGTGCACCCCGACGTCCTCGCCCCGGTACGCCGCGGCGGCGCCGCGCGCCCAGGGGGCCGGCACCATAAGCGAGGCGGAGGTCCCGACGCCGTCGCGAAGCGCCGAGTACACCGCCTCGTTGGCGGCGTAGGAGAAGCCGAGGTCGTCGCAGGTGACGATGAGCACCCGCTCGCCCGCGCCGAAGCCGAGCCGTTCGACGAGGCTGCTCACCGTCTCGACGGTAGCGGCTCGGCCCCGCTCAGCGCCCGAGGCGCTCCTGGAGGGCGGCGTCCTTGGCGCGCACCTCGGCGGCCATCTTCTCCTGGAACGACCGGATCGCCCCGGTGAGGCCCTCGTCGCCGACGGCCAGGATCCGGACCGCGAGCAGCCCGGCGTTGCGTGCGCCGTCGACCGCGACCGTCGCCACCGGGATGCCGCGGGGCATCTGGGCGATCGAGAGCAGCGAGTCGAGCCCGTCGAGGTTCTTCAACGCGATCGGCACCCCGATCACCGGCAGCGGCGTCACCGCGGCGAGGACGCCGGGCAGGTGGGCCGCGCCCCCGGCGCCTGCCACGATCACCTGCACGCCGCGCTCGGCCGCGCCGCGCGCGTAGGCCACGGCGTCGTCGGGCGTCCGGTGCGCCGACAGGACGCGCATCTCCCACGCGATGCCGAACTCGTCGAGCGCCTCCGCCGTCTGGCGCATGACCGACTCGTCGGAGTCGCTCCCCATCACGATCGCGACGCTCATCGTCTCCTCCTCCGAGGGTGGAGCGGGGCCACCCTCCTGCCGATCTGCCCGAGCGCGAGCCCGACGGCCACCCCGCCGACGACGTCGGAGGCGTGGTGGATCTTCACGTAGGCCCGCGACGCGGCCACGACGGCCGCGACGGCGAAGTATGCCGGCGCCAACGGGTCGCCCTCGGCGAGCAGGGTCGCTCCGCAGAAGGCGGCGGTGGCATGGCCCGAGGGGAAGCTCGACGAGAGGGGCTGGCGGAGGGGCAGTGGGTGGTCCGGCTGCTCCACCGGGCGGTGCCGGCGGAAGAGCGACTTCAGCGCGACGTTGACGAGGACCGACTCGACGCCGGTGGCGACGATGGCGCGCGCTGCCGCCCGCTCGTTCGTCCGCCCGCCCCGCAGCGCGCGCAACAGGGCGAAGACCACCCAGATGAGGCCGAAGTCACCGAGCGCGGAGGCCGTGTAGAAGACGCGATCGGCGACGCGGTTGCCGCGTACCCCGGTGAAGGCGTCGTCGACGCGATCGTCGAAGCCTGCGAGGAGATCGCGGAGCACGGGCGCAGGCTAATCGGCGCGCGCGAGGCGTTCGAGGCCAGCCTGGAACGCCGGGCACTGCGCCTGGAACGAGCAGCTCTTGCACAGCGGCGAGGGGTTCGGCCGGAAGTCCTCGGTCCGGCACGCCCGCTCGATCGCGGCCCACACGGCGAGCGCGCGCTGGCGTAGCCCACGCATCGTCTGGTCGGTCGGCGACTCGACGACGACCACCTGGTCCCGCAGGTACATGAGCCGTACCTCGCTCGGCCGGCGCCCGAGCGCCTGCTCGCAGAGGAAGGCGTAGAACTGCACGCCGGCGAGGCGGGAGCGGGCCTGCTCGGCGCGGGGCGAGCGGCCGGTCTTGTAGTCGACCACGACGAAGTCGTCGCCGGGCAGGTGGTCCAGCCGGTCGATGATCCCCCGCAGCTCGACGTCGCCGAGCCGCACCCTGAGGTCGAGCTCGAGGCCGACCGGTCGGACCCTCGAGGGGTCCTCGAGGGTGAAGTACCGGTCGAGCAGCCCCCGGGACTCCGCGAGGAGCGACTGCCGGGCCGGCTCGTCGAGCTCCAGCGCGGCGACGTCGTGTCCGGCCTCCATCTCCTCCCACGCCGCGTCGAGCGCCGCTCCGGCGCGCTCGCGGGTCCGCGCCGAGGCGGGCCCGTCGGAGAAGAGCAGCTGGAGCGCGCGGTGCAGGAGCGTCCCGCGCACCTGCTGGGGCGTGGGCACCTCCCGGAGACGGTCGATGTAGGAGTAACGGAAGGCCAACGGGCAGCTGACGAACTTGCCGATCTTCGAGGGCGTCAGGGTGTCCGGCAGCGGGACGCTCATCGGGGCATCGGCGAAAGGCTACGTCGCGACATGCTCGACCGCCCGGATGATGGAGCGCGCGACGGTGCCGGGGTCCTCCAGCGGTCCGAGGTGGCCGAGGCCCTGGAGCGCGACGAGGCTGACGTCGGGCAGGCCCTCGGCGAGCAGCGGGAGGCAGGCGGCGGCGAAGAACTCGCTCGCCACGCCGTAGGCGATCGTGACCGGGCAGGTCACCTCGGCGAGGCGGAGGCCCACGTCGCTGCGCGTGCTCGCCTCGTAGATCAGCGCCTCGTACTCGGGAAGGCAGCGCAGGCGCACGCCGCCGTCGATCTCCCCGAAGCCGTGCTCGACGTAGGCCTCGAGCGCCGGCGGTGCGAGCCCGCCGAGCGGCGAGTCGTGGTAGCGCTCGAGGGCTGCCTCGCGCGAGTCGAAGTCGGCACGTCGACGGCGGGCCGCGTCGACGTGATCCGCGATGCGCTCGCGGTCGATGATGCCGGGGTCGAACGCGATCGGCTCGTAGCAGTACAGGGCGGAGAAGGTGCCGGGATGCTGCGCCTCGGCGAGGAGCAGCGCCGCGCCCCCGCAGGAGTGGCCGATCCCGACCGGGCGCTCGAGCCCGAGGCCGCGGACGACGGCGACGACGTCGTCGCGAAAGCCGTTCCAGTCGAAGTCGAGATCGTGCGGCGCCCCGGAAGCGCCGTGGCCGCGCAGGTCCGGCGCGTAGCTGTGGAACGCTCCCGCCAGCTCGCGGGCGAGCGGCAGGTAGCAGCGCCCGTGGAAGCTCGTCGCGTGGGCGAGGAGCGCCGGCTCGCCATGGCCCCCGAGGTCGTGGATCGCGATCTCCACGCCGTCGCCGGCGAGCACCCGCGTGTCGTCCATGCGGCGACCCTACCGCCGGTCGCCAGACGCTCCCGTCCACGGCCGCGCGCCGAGGCGTTGCGGCCGCGGCGCGCACCTGCGTGCTCCCGATGGCAAAGATTCGGTGAAATCGCGCCCCTGACGTGGTCGAACGCACGCGCCGGGCGGCACGATCGGCTACAACAGTGTCCCGTGGAATCCTTCCTGCAACACTCCGGCTACCTCGCGCTGGTGGTCCTCGCGTTCGCCGAGGCCTGCTGCATCCCGTTCCCCTCCGAGATCACCTTCGGCTTCGCCGGCTTCCTGTCCGCGTCCGCCTCGGTCGGGACATCGGGCCACCACCTGAACCTGGCCGCCGTGATCGTGCTCGGGACGATCGCCGAGGTCGTCGGCTCCTTCGTCTCCTTCGGCGTCGGCAGGTTCGGCGGCCGCCCGCTCGTCGAGCGGCTCGGCCGCTACGTGCTGCTCACCACCGCCGACCTCGACCGCGCGGAGCGCTGGTTCGACGGGAAGGGCGAGTTCTCCGTCCTGATCGGCCGGGCGATGCCGCTGATCCGCTCGTTCGTGTCGCTCGTCGCCGGGGCGGCCGAGATGTCGCCGCTCCGCTTCGGGGTGTTCAGCCTGATCGGCACCGCCATCTACACCGCTGCCGTGGCCTCTACCGGCTACGCGCTGAACGGCGCGTGGCACAGCCTCGTCCACGGCTTCTCCCTGGCTGGCTACGTCCTGCTGGCGCTAGCGGTCCTCACCGTCGGTGCCTTCATCGCGCACCGCTGGAGCAGCCTGCGCAAGCACGGCGGTCGACCCGAGGTCGCCCGCCCCGAGGCCTCGGGCCAGCTCGACTGAGGCCTGCCTGGCCCTCGGCAGCCCGGCCGAGGCCGGCGCGGATGCGAGGCCGGCACCGATAGAGCGACTTCTCGTGGACTCGACGCGCGCCCGCCGGGGGTCAGCGAGGGGAGAGCGGGACGCGCCAGGTGAGCTCGGCGATGCCGTCGATGGGCGTGCGGATCCCGCAGGTGCCTCCGAGCGCTTCGGCGCGCCCCGTCACGCTGGCGAGCCAGTCGTCGTCGGGCGCGTCCGGCGGCCGATCGGCGCCGCGCCGCCGCTGGCCGGGTCGTTTGCGCGGCGCGGTCGCGTCGGGGCCACCGAGCTCCGCGGCGGCCACCTTGAGCACGAGCTCGCGCGCGTCGGGTCCGCCCGACATCTCGACCTCCACGGCCACCGACGTCGCGCCGCGGCGTGCCAGGTCGGCGAGCGCCTCGCGAAGCGAGAGGATCAGGCTGGCGGCGATGGGCTCGTCGAGGGCGCGGTCGACCGGCCCGCTGAGACGGACCGTCGGCTCGACGCTGAGGAGCTCGGCCGACCACCGGATGACGTCCAGCAGGCGCGCGCCGAGCCGCTGACGGCCGCGCACTGCCGGCTCGAGGGCGAAGATCGCCGTGCGGACCTGTTGGATCGTCTCGTCGAGATCGTCGATCGCCCTGCGCACGCGACTCGAGGAGACCTCCGGGCCCTCTCTCAGGGCGCTTTGGAGCGAGAGTCCGATCGCGAAGAGCCGCTGGAGGACCGTGTCGTGGAGGTCGTGGGCGATGCGCACGCGTTCGGCGGCAACGCCTAGGTCGACGACCTGGGAGTGGAGTCGAGCGTTGTCGACGGCGCCGCCGGCACTCATCGCGAACGCCTCGGCGATGGTGACGTCGTCGGCCGTGAGCGGACCGCCGTCCTTCTTCCCGGCGAGGTAGAGATACGCGTAGATCTCGTCGCGGATCCGGACCGGGACCCGCAGGTCGTAGTCGGAAGCTGGGCTCGCCCCTCGGTGACCGCTGCGGGCGGTGACCGCGTGGTGCCCGGCGTGGACGAGAGGTGCGAGGTCCCGCCCCTCCGTGCTGACGACGGCGAGGGCCGCTTCCCGCGCGCCCACCAGGCTGGAGGCCTGGGTGACGATGGCGCGGTGCACCGCCTCGACGGTCAGCTCGGACTCCAGCACGAGGATCGCTCGCAAGAGGTCGTGCAGTCGTTCGGGGTCCGTCACCTGCGCGTCCTGCATACTTCGCATGGTGCCAGCAGGCCGCTCGCGGCGGCAGGGGCATTCGGCAGGAACAAAGGTCGGAAGGTCACCAAGCCGCGAGGCCGGGGCGCGCAGGATTGCCGCGTGCTCAGGGCGCGAGCAGGCGGTAGCCGACGCCCCGCACGGTCTTGATGAGCGGCTCCTCGCCGGGGAAGTTGAGCTTCTTGCGCAGGTAGCCCACGTAGACGTCGACGACGTTGTTGCCCGGGTCGAAGCCGTACTCCCACACCTCGTTGAGGATCCTGGCCCGAGACAGCACGTGGGTCGGGTGCCGCATCAACAGCTCGAGCAGCGACCATTCGCGCGGCGCCAGGTCGATGCGGCGGCCGTCGCGCCAGGCGATCTTCGTGAGCAGGTCGAGGCGGAGATCTCCGACGACGAGCTCCGTCGGCGCCTGCTGCGCCGCCGTGCGCAGCGTGGCGCGGATCCGGGCGAGCAGCTCGGCGAAGGAGAAGGGCTTGGTGAGGTAGTCGTTGGCGCCGAGCTCCAGGCCGCGCACTTCGTCGGCGACCTCGGCGCGGGCGGTGAGGATGATCACCGGGAGGGCGGCATCCCGCTTGCGCAGCCATCGGAGGACGTCCTCGCCGGACGCCCCCGGCAGCCCGAGGTCGACCAGGACGATGTCGAGCTCCTCGCCGCCCGGCGAGAGCAGGCGGATCGCCTCGGGGCCGTCCGGCGCGACGGCGGTCGCATACCCCTTCGCCCGGAGCCCCTTCACGATGAAGGACGCGATGCGGTCGCCGTCCGCGACCACCAGGATCCGCACCGTCAGCCCCGCGCTCGTCCGAGGACCCGGGCAGCCGGCAGCACGACGGTCACGCTCGCCCCGCCGAGGTCCGATTCGCCGACGGCGATCGATCCCCCGTGCGCCTACGCTGAAGACGACCTCGGGCACGAGCGTGACCGTCGACGTCTCCTCGACGACGACCTACGCGACCGAGGCGTCACCTCGCCGTCGTTCGCCAACGTGAGCGTGAATGAGCAGTCGCGGTGTTCGGCGCCACCTCTTCGGGCACCGTCACCGCGACGTCGGTCGAGATCGGCACCGAGGGCGGCCACTCCGGCCACGGATACGGCGGATGGAACGGCGCGGGCTCCGGAGCGGGTGGCCGCAGCGGATCCGCTGTCTGAGGGCGCCATCTGCGAGCGCAGCGTGTGAGCGCTGATGCGCGAAGCGATCGGGCAACCCGTCCCGACCGCTGAGATGGGACCAAAGGACCCTTCTCCAGCTGAGCAAGCCGACTTATCGTCAGCTCGGCTCGGCAGGAATCTTCGTACGCGATCGGGCCGTTCTCCGAAGGAGTGGAGCAGCCCAACCGATGTTCCCGCTGGCCGACCTCGATCGTCGTCCCCGGCGCCGACTCCGGTCGGTGGTGATCGTGGGTGCCGCGATCGTTGCGCCGCTCCTGTTCGTCGGCGTTGGCCGATCGGGGTCGGTCGGCGTCGCGGCAGTCTCCGTCGCCGCTCGTTGTCCGTGGGCGACTGCGACGGCCGTGCTCGGCTCGTCGCCGACCGCATTGGCCAAGGAAGTCGTCGCTCGGATGACGCTCGCCGAGAAGCTCGGGCTGGTGAACCTCGCCGCGGCGGGCGGCTACGAGAACCGCAATACCGGGGTGCCGCGCCTGTGCATCCCGGCGCTCACCCTCCAGGACAGCCCGAACGGGATCGCGTACGGAGCGACGCAGGTGACCCAACTGCCGGCCTCGCTCGGTGTCGCCGCCAGCTTCGATCCCCTCCTTGCCTATCGATACGGTCAGGTCGAGGGCCAGGAGGCGCGAGGCAAGGGCATCGACGTCGTCCAAGGACCAGAGCTGAATCTGGACCGGGTGCCGGAGAGCGGGCGGGCGTTCGAAGCCTACGGGGAAGACCCCGTTCTTACCGCTGCCCTCGGTGTGGCGAACATCGAGGGGATCCAGTCCGAGGGGGTGATGGCGGACGCCAAGCACTACACGGCCTACAACCAGGAGACGGCGCGCCTGCTCGTCAACGAGGTCGTCTCGCGTCGCGCCCTCGAGGAGCTCTACCAGCCACCGTTCCAAGCCGCCGTGCAGCAGGCGCACGTCGCGTCGCTGATGTGCTCCTACGGCTCGCTGAACGGCGTCAACGACTGCTCGTCACCCTTTCTCTTCCAGTCCCTCTCCGCGTGGGGGTTCAAAGGGTTCGTCCGCTCGGACCTCGGCGCGGTCACGGCTCCGGTTCCCGCCTTTCGTGCGGGGATGTCGATGATCAAGCCGGCGACGGTTCAACAGCTCCAGGTTGCCATCGCCCACCATCGCCTGGCGACAAGCCGCCTCGACGATGCGGCGCGGCGCGTGCTGAGCGAGATGTTCATCTTCCACATGATCGAGCACCCCCCGACCGGCCAGATCACGGCCGACGTGGCCACGAGCGCCCATGCGACTTTCGCGCGTGAGGCGGCAGAGCGGTCGATCGTGCTCTTGAAGGATGCCGGAAACGTGCTGCCGCTCGACGCGAAGCACGTGAAGTCCGTGGCGGTGATCGGCGCCGACGCCGGGCCTGCGACGATGAGCGTCGGCTACGGCAGCGCGCACGTCACGGCGCCCTACGTCGTGACGCCGCTCGCGGGCTTGCGGACCGCTCTCGGCCGGCACGTGACGGTGACCTACTCGGCTGGCGGCGCGGCGTCCCTCGAGCTGCCCGCGATCCCCTCCACCGTCATCGCGGTGAGCAGGAAGCTGAAGTCCGGGCCAGAGCCGCCGGAATTCACCGGCGAAGACCCCCAAGGGATCTCGGACCTCGAGGTGCTGCGGGCGCCGGCGGTGACCCGCTCCGCGGCCACCGCGAACTCGCCGCGGAACGGCAAGAACTGGTCGACCTGGTCGGCAGTGCTCACGCCCCCGCGCAGCGGCCTGTACACGCTGTCGCTGACGCAACGGGGAGACACCTGGCTGTACCTCGACGGTCACCTCGTGATGTCGAGCGCCGGCCTGCACGGCCCGGCGCCGTGGTCGGCGACGGTCGCGCTCGTCGCCGGTCACCATTACTCGGTGCAGCTCACCTGGTTCGTGACGAACTCCGACGCTGAGCCGCGGCTCGGCTGGGCCTACCAGTCGACCGCCATCGCCGCCGCGGTGCGCGCGGCACGCGCGGCGCGCGTCGCGGTCGTCTTCGCCAACGACTTCACGAGCGAGGGCGTCGATCGGCCGAGCTTGTCCCTGCCGGGCGACCAGGACGCGCTCATTGCCGCCGTCGCAGCGGCCAACCCGCGCACGATCGTCGTGCTCAACACCGGCGGCCCGGTACTGATGCCGTGGCTGTCGAAGGTCGCCGCCGTGCTGGAGGCCTGGTACCCCGGTCAGGAGGGCGGCAATGCCGTGGCAGCGGTCCTCACCGGGCGCGTCGACCCCTCCGGCCATCTGCCGGTCACGTTCCCCGCTTCTGCGACCGCGGTGCCCGCGCACACCGCGAGCACCTGGCCGGGGAATCAGGCCACCATCAGCTACAGCGAAGGGCTCGACATCGGGTACCGCTACGACCAGGCGAACCACCTCCAGCCGCTCTTCCCCTTCGGCTTCGGCCTCTCGTACACGACGTTCTCGATCGGCAATGCCTCGCTCACGTCCGGCCGGCACGGCGACACCGTCTCGGTGACGGTGCGCAACACCGGGCGGCGCGCCGGGACCGCTGTCGTCCAGGCCTACCTCGGCTATCCGCCCGGGGCGGGAGAGCCGCCGCATCAGCTCCGGGCCTTCTCGACGGCGACACTTGCACCCGGTCGGTCCAAAGTCGCCACGCTGAAGCTGTCCAAGCGCGATTTCGAGGCCTATGTGGGAGGCCGCTTCGTCACGTTCGGCAACGGTTACACGCTCGCCATCGGGCAGTCTTCCGCCAACCTGCCACTCACCTTGAGCCTGTCGGCGCCTTGAGCGCCGCGGCGGGGGTCGCGCGGCGGAATCCAACCGGTCACCGTGCGGCCGTCGCGGATTGGGAGCCGGCATTGGCTCGCCGAAGGTCGCTCGACCGCCAGCACAGCCACGCCACGTGCCCAGGCGGGACAGCGAGCTGTGCGGTCCGCCACGGCCCGGCCCGCCCCCGGGGCCAGCGCGCCGGTGATTCGAGCCGTGACGGTTCGTAGCCGAGCGCGTCACCGAGCGCCTTGGCGAGGGCCTCCTTCGCCGACCAGAGCGAGGTGAGGTAGGCGTTCCGGTCGGTCAAGCCGGCAGGGTCCGACCGCTCGGCGGGAGTGCAGATCAGGTCGGCGAAGGCGGCGTCGCACGGGCCGATCCGTTCGATGTCGGCCCCGATCGGTTCGCGGTGCCAGCCGACGAGCGCGTACGGATAGCGGTACGAACGTGCCGCATAGGGGGCGCCCGAAGCAGCGGTGAGCTGTCGCGCCCAGTCGCGAAGGGCGTCCGCGTCGAGCTCGTCGACGCGGGCGTCGAGCAAGCGGACCTGTGGCACGCCATCACCTTGTCGGTCAACGGTCGCCGAGCTGATCACCGGCTCTGCACAGGAGCACCGTGCCAGGCCGTGTCGGCCGGCAGGCGTTCCCCGCGCAGCACGACCGAGCGCGCCCCGACGCTGCACCCGCGGCCGACCACGGTGTCGGGGAGCACGGCGCTGTTCGGTCCGAGCGTCGAGTCGGCCCCGAGCACGGCCGGTCCCATGCGCAGCAGGCGATCGTGGAAGAGGTGGGTCTCCACGCACGCGCCGCGGTTGACGGCGCACCCATCGCCAAGATCGACCAGATCGAACTCGGTGACCGCCAGCGTCTCGAACCAGACACCCTTGCCGACCTTGCATCCCATCGCCCGGAGGTAGGCGGGGACGAAGGGCGTCCCGAGGGCGCTCGACAAGAGCCACGCCCCCGCCAGCTGCTCCTGGAAGGTGTTGACGAGCTCGTCGCGCCACACGAAGAAGGACCAGAGGGGGTGCTCGCCCGGTTCGTAGCGACCCATCAGCAGCCACTTCGCCCCGATCGTGATGCCGACCGCGCACAGGCTCGCGGCCAGCAGCACGAACGGCGCGCCGGCGAGGAGCCAGAGCCCGCCGGCCGAAGTGCCGAGGGCTTCGAGCGCGCCGAAGACGACCGCGCCGAGGAGGACCGAGATCGTGGCGGGGAGCAGGATCCGCAGGAGCTCGATGGCGCCGCGGGCGAGGACGAGTCGCCTCGGGGGCGCGGTCGTCCGCGACGGGTCGGGTCGCTCGGGCACCCGCGGGAGCTCGAGTGCCGGCAGCCCGAGCCAGGAGGTGCCGTCGGCACTCGAGAGCGGGGGGGAGGAGAGCACCCCGACGAGACTGTCGTCGCCGAGGCGCGTGCCCGCCCGCAGGATCGCGCCGTTGCCGAGGAACGTACGGCTCCCGACCTCGATCGGCCGGACCTCGATCCGTCCGCCACGGGCGCGCGTCCCGGCGAAGACCACGTCGTCGGCGGCAAAGCTCGTGTCGCCGAAGCGCACGAGCCGGTTCAGCCCGACGGCGGTCGAGACCTCGGTGCGCCTGGCGACCTCGATGCCGAGCAGTCGCAGCCACGATCGGGTGTAGACGCTCGAGTAGAGGGGGAACAAGATGCCCTGGGCCCGCGTCATCGCCGCCCCGCTGAGCCACAGCGCCCACGCGGTCGCCCCGGTGTCCTCGTGCCAGCCGGGTCGGATCAGCCATGACACGCTGCGCACGGCGAGCGCCACTAACAGCGCGTAGGTGGCGACGAACGCGGCGGCGATCAGCGGCGCGTCGATCAGCATCGAGCGCACTGCAGCGTGTGGCGTCGCGAAGCCCCCGAGCGCGCCGAGCGCCACGATGCCCGGCACCGCGGCAACGAGCGGCAACACGCTGAGCACGGCGAGGCCGAGCGCGTACATCGCCTTCCACGCCGTGCGCGGGGTGACGTCGCTCGGCGGATCCGCGGGCCAGCTCTCCCCGGCCAGACCGTCGGGCCGCGCCGGGGACCCGGACCAGCGCTCGGCCGGCGGCACCGTTCCGCTGACGACGCTCCCGGGCTCGATCTCGGCGCCCGCGCCGATCTCGGCGCCCGGCATCAGCAGGCTCCGGGTCCCGATCCGCGCCCCGTCGCCGATGCGGATCTCGCCGATGACGAGCTCGCGCCCTTCGATCCACCAGCCGCGCACGTCGACGTCGGCCTCGAGGGTCGCCCCGGCTCCGATGTGGACGAGGCCGGTCGGCGACGGCAGCGTCGCGAGACGCGCCCCCTCGCCGACCTCGGCACCGGTCATCCGCGCGTAGCGTGCCGTCCAGGGCGTGCCGGCGATGACCTCGAGATGGAGCGCGCCGGCGAGGCGCTCCACGAACCAGAGCCGGCACGACAACCACCCCTGGCGCGGATAGCGCCCGGGCCGGAGCCGACCGAGCAGGACTCGCCGTGCGACGATCACGATCGCCGCGCGGCCCGGGGCGCTCGAGACGGCGAGCCATGAGGCGATCACCGCGGCCCACCCGATCTGCAGCCCGTGCCCGTGCCATTGGTTGTAGGCGAGGACGCCGGCCAGCCACTGGAAGCCCCCGAGCGCCACGAGCACGAGCACGCCGAGGAGCTGCACACCACCCCAGCGGCGACTGCCCGCCGGCGGTGGGGTGGTCTGCGTGCCTGCCTCGCCGAGGTGGTCGAGCCGGTCGGCCAGCGCGCCGAGGCGGCGATGGTGGTAGACGTCGGCGACGGCCGTGGCCGGGAAGCGGCTGCGCAGAACGGACACGAGCTTGGCCACCGCGAGCGAGGTGCCGCCGAGGTCGAAGAAGTCGCTCTCGGCCGTGATCGGGAGCGGGCCGAGCTGGTCGGCCCAGCGCGCGGCGAGCCACGCCGCCGTGCCGGTCAGGCCTCGAGCCCTGCCGCGTCGATGTGCCGGATCGCCGGCGCCGGAGGTGGACCGAGGAGGTGGCGGCCACGGCAGCGCCTTGCGGTCCACCTTGCCGGAGCCCTTTAGGGGCAGCGCATCCAGCCGGACGACCAGGGGCACGATCCCTTCGGGGAGTCGCCTGGCAACGAGTGCTCGCACGTCGGTCGGGTCGACGTCGCCGACGACATAGCCGACGAGGATCGTGTTGCCGCCCGATGTCTGGCGGACGGCGGCGGCCGCGGCTCTCACGCCTGGTGCGGCGCAGAGCTGTGCCTCGATCTCGGCGAGCTCGATGCGGCGCCCGCCGATCTTCACCTGGTCGTCTCGCCGGCCGAGGAACTCGAGGCCGTCGGCGCCCTCACGAACGATGTCCCCGGTGTGATAGGCGCGCTCCCAGCCGAGCGCCGGCAGCCCGGCGTAGCCGAGGGCATCGAGCACGGGATCGAGGTAACGACCGAGGCCGACGCCCGCGATGACGAGCTCGCCGGCCTCGCCGGATGCCACCCGCTGGCCGAGGCCGTCCACGACGGCGACCTCCCAGCCCGAGAGCGCACGACCGATGGTGACCGGCTGGCCCGGGCAGATGCGCGCGGCGGTGCTGACGACGGTCGCCTCGGTCGGCCCGTAGGTGTTCCAGACCTCCCGGCCCCGAGCCAGCCGCCAGCCGAGCTCGGGCGGGCAGGCTTCGCCACCGAGGATGAGCAGGCGCACGTTGGCGAGAACCTCGTCGTCCCACATCGCCGCGAGCGTCGGGACGGTCGAGATGACGGTGACGCCGTGCTCGACCAGCCACGGACCGAGGTCGACCCCCGACTGCACGAGGGAGCGCGGGCAGGGCACGAGGGCGGCCCCGTTGCGCCACGCCAGCCACATCTCTTCGCAGCTCGCGTCGAACCCGACCGACAGCCCGGCGAACACGCGGTCGTCGGCTCGGACGTGCCACAGCGTCGCCTCGGCGTCCACGAACGCGGCGGCGGCCCGATGCCCGACGACGACGCCCTTCGGCGCACCGGTCGAACCCGAGGTGAAGATCACCCAGCAGTCGTCATCCGGCTCGGCGGGGCCGCTTGGACCGTGGCCGCGATGCCGCTCGGTGATCGCGAGCTCCGCCGTGATCACGGTGCAGGCATCGGCTTCACACCAGATCAGCTCCGCCCGCGACTCCGGGTCCGCGAAGTCCACCGGCACGTACGCAGCCCCGGCGAGCAAGGTGCCGAGGACGGCGATGTAGAGATCGGCCGTGCCGCTCGGCACCCGGACGCCGACGCGGTCCCCGCGCCCGATGCCCGACGCGCCGAGCCGGCCAGCGAGCTGTCGGGCCTCAGCGGCGAGCTCGTGGAACGTGAGGCGTCGCACCCCGTCATCGAGGGCCACGCGATCTGGCCACCGTGCGACCGAGGAGTCGACGATGTCGACCAGCGTGCGCGCGGGCGGCGCATCTCCGCCCGCGAGGACCGGCGACAGACAAGTGGCCGGGGTCAACGAGTGCGAGTGCTCGCCAAGGAGCGACAGCGTCGATGACGCAACCGCCGGAGCCAGCGAGCGGACCCGCGCTGTCCTAGATGCCCGACGCTCGCGCGGTGCGCTCGACCGTCGCGTCTGGTCGCGACGAGGCGCTGGCATCGATCGCACGGTCGAAGGCTCGACCGGAGCGCCCGTCTTCGTAACGCGACTGTCATGCATCGTGGTGGTATTCCCTCACTTGCTTGTCGTCGTCACACGGCCGCGCGGAGCCATCGTGAAACGGCCGGGTGCGCCCTCTTTCTCCTGGCCAGGCTGGGCGAGGAGTGGGCCCGTGCTGGGAGTCCCGGGCCGTGCAACGGGGGCGTCAGCCGCTCGTCGTGCTGTGGATCGCCTCATGGAAGGGATGATGGCCCTCCGATCATGAAGATCCCGTGAAGGAGTGATGTGAGGGGTTCTCATTACGGCGATCCGGGGTCACCGGGGTGCTGCCGTGGCGTCACGCAGCGCGATGATCCGTTGGTGCGTGCCTCGCGCTGTCGCGCCGCGCCCGTCGCCGCGGCCCTGCTTGTCGCCGCGCTCGCCCTTGGTGCGTGCGGCGGCGCCGGCAGCTCGGCGGAGCCGACTACGCCGAAGGCGCCGTCACCCCCGACCGCGCAGCCAGGCGCGAACACGCTGGTCAAGACGTCCATCCCGGCCACGCCGACGACCCGCCCGACGAGCACGACCCAGCCGCCCGCGGCGCCCCCGACGAGCGCGCCGGCGGTCACGACGACCACCGGTCCGGGCTCGCTGCCCCAGACCGACGTCCTGCCGTCCTCCGCGACGGCGCAGTTTCGCGAGGAGATGGAGGAGCTGTGGGAAGGGGTGCAGGAGGACTCGCCCGACGCGGCCGCGGGAGCCTTCTTCCCCGAAGCGGCGTACGTGCAGCTGAAGGCGATCCCGTATCCGGCCGCGGACTTCGTCGGCCGGCTCTTCGCCGACTACCGCCTCGACCTGGCGGCGGCGCACGCGCTCCTTGGCCCGGGCGCCGCAGCTGCCCGCCTCCTCCACGTGAGCGTCCCGAGCGACGAGGCCGAGTGGATCCCTCCCGGCTACTGCTACAACACGATCGGTTACTGGCACGAACCCGGGGCCCGCCTTGTCTACGAGGAGGGCGGGCAGGTGCGCTCCTTCGGCATCGCCTCGCTCATCTCCTGGCGGGGCGTTTGGTACGTGGTGCACCTCGGGGCCGTCCTGCGGTCGAGCGACGTCGGGGTGGTCGACGCGCCCGCTGTCGGGCCGGGCGTGGCCGGGCCGGCCGGTGGCTGTTGAGCGGGCGCCGGGGCGCTCGTGCTCAGAGCGTGCGCTGGCCGACGACCCGGTTGCGGCCGCTGCGCTTCGCCTCGTAGAGCCGGGCGTCGGCGAGCGCGATCAGCTGCTCGCCGGCCGCGCCGGCCGAGGGGACGAGCGAGGCCACGCCGACGCTGACCGTGACGATGCCCTCGGGAACGCCGTCGTGCGGCTCCCGCAGTGCTGCGACGGCGGCCCGGAGGCGCTCTGCTGCCTCGAAGGTCGTCGTGAAGTCGGCGCCGGGCAGGATGATGGCGAACTCCTCGCCGCCGTAGCGGGCGACGAGGTCCATGCCGTCACGGGCGTGCGCGCTCAGCTGCTCGGCGACGCGGCGCAGGCAGGCATCCCCCGCGATGTGACCGTAGCGGTCGTTGTACGCCTTGAACTTGTCGACGTCGACCATCGCCGCCCCGAGCGGGGCCTGGGTGCGCGAGGAGCGCAGCCACTCGCCGGCCAGCACGTCAGCGAAGCGACGCCGGTTGGCGAGCCCGGTGAGCGGGTCGGTGATGCTGAGCGCCTCGAGGCGCGTGTTCGCCTCTTCGAGCGCCTCCGTGCGGTCGGCGACCTTGCGCTCGAGCGAGTCGTAGAGGATGGCGTTCTGCAGCGAGACCGCCAGCTGCCCGACGATCAGCATGACGGCATCGAGGCGGTCGGCCGCGAAGGCGCCCCGGCTGAGGCGGTTGTCGAGCAGGAGGATGGCCAGCGCCTCGCCCTGGTTGAGGATCGGCACGACGAGGAGCGAGCACTGGTCGAGCCCGGCGACGTAGGGGTCGCGCTGGAAGCGGTCGTCGTGGGTCGCGTCGGAGACGAGCAGCGGCTCGCCCGTGCGCTCGGTGTAGTGGAAGGCCGACAGCGGGAGCAGGCCGCGCGCCGCGGCCTGCTCGACCGAGAGCCGTTCGCCGCCCTCGTCGTCGGTCGTCGAGAGGAACCAGTCCTCTGAGTCGGCGTCCCGCAGCACGACGCGCACCGTCGTCGCGCCGGTCATCTCGCTCAAGAGCTCGACGACCCGGGCCTTCAGGCCGCTGAGGCTCGTCTCCGAGCTCAGCGCCTGGGACGCCCGCAGCAGCCCGATCATGTCGACCTCGTCCACCGAGACGCTGACCGACTGGTCGGGCTCGAGGGCCCGGTGGAGGTCGGCCAGGGAGTGGCCGAGGTTGTAGCGCTCCTCCATCTGGCGCACCTTGGCCGTCGCGCCCCATGCGGCGTAGAGGGCGAAGGCCTTGTCGAGGAGCTCGCGACCGGCGTGCCGGAGCCCGTTCGCCGTGTGGAAGGCGCCGGCGCGCTCGGCGATCAGCGCCCGGTGCCACGGCCGCGGCCGCGACGCGACCGTGCAGAGCGCCTCGTCGAAGAGGCGGGCGGCCTCCCAGTGGTCCCCGACCGCCCAGGCCCGCTCGGCGTCGACGAGCTGGAGCAGGTGGAGGAAGTTCCCGGGGGCGTCGCCGGCCCGACGGGAGAGCCACCCCCGGCACTCGTCGAGCTCCCTGAGCAGCGTCGCGCGCTCGGCGGGGCCGGCCGTTCGGGCGCGCCCGGCCAGCGCGAGGGCCTGCCACATGTAGGCCAGCGCGGCCTCGTAGAAGCCCTGGATGAAGGGGAGCATCTTCAGCGCCGCGGCGGCGTGGCGCGCCAAGCCCTCCTCGTCGCCGGAGAGCGCCGCGGCGAGGGCGTGGTGGACCTGGAGGATCGCGTAGGCCATCGGGTGGATCTCGAGCGAGTCGAGGTGCGTGGGCTCGTCGAAGGTGTCGTCGCTGAAGTCGGCGAGCGAGCGGGTGGCACCGCCGAGCGCGCGGATCACCTGGCGGTAGGAGAGGAAGCACGCGGTGCACTGGTCGTGGCCGATGCGGGCGGCCGCGGCGAGGGCCCGGTCGACCTCGACGGCGCAGGTGTCGAGCGTGGGGGAGCAGTCGAGGAGCGCAGCGAGCGACGAGAGGTAGCTGAACGTCGCGAACTGCTGCTCGCCGCCCTGCAGGAGGCCCTCTCGCGCCCGCTGGGCGAGGTCCGTGCTCTCCTCGAGCGGCTCCAGCCAGGGCGAGGTGAACAGCCCGAAGGTGTAGCGGGCCCAGGAGGTCTCGGGCTCGTAGCCCCGCGCCTCGCCGATCGCCAGGGTGTGGCGGGAGGCGAGCGAGCCGGTGCGGTAGTCCTGGCGGAGTCCGATGGTGGAGAAGCCGGTCGAGCTCAAGCTGGCGACGAGCGACGCGCACGGACCCTGCTCGGCCCACAGCCGTTGGCTCAGCATCACCAGCCAGGCGTGCGTCGCCTCGTCGCAGAAGTAGGCCGGCGCGAGCAGCCGGTACCCGAGCTTGGCCGCCGCGAGCAGGTAGGGGTCGTCCGGCGGCGGCCGGCGCAGGTCGCGATCCAGGTCCACCTCGCCGAACCAGCGGATGAAGGCGTCCATGCGCTCGGACACGGCGGTGGCCATGTCGTCGGGCGTGTCGAGCCCGAGGCGGCGGAGCATCTCCAGGCCGAGGTCGAGCGCGTCGCGCTGCAGGCCCCGGTTGGAGAGGCTGTTCACCTGGTTGCAGGTCGCCTCGGCGAGCAGGAGCGGGTCGCGGCAGCGGCGCTGGATCGAGCGGTAGACGTCGTCGGCCTCGCTGTGGCGCCCGAGGCTGTAGAGCGCGGCGTGCCAGTCGGTCTCGAGCTGCCCGAGCGTCGGGTCGTCGGCTTCCGTGGCGATCGGCTGCAGCAGCCGTATCGCCGCGGCGAGGTAGCCCTGCGAGATGACGTAGTTGCTGCCGCGAAGCGCCCTCGCGGCGACGGCGCGGAACATCTCGGCGACGCTTCGCCGCTCGGTCGGGTGCTGCACCGCGTCGAGCGCCGCGAGGTACTGGCTTGACGCCGCGTCGGCGTACTCCGGGACGTCGGCGAGTCGCCGCGCCAGCGCGGCGTGCAGCTCGGTGCGGCGCTCGGGGCCGATGCGGTCGTACGCGACCTCCTGGACCCGGTCGTGGCGGAAGCGCAGCACGCTCTCGGCGTTCAGATTGTGGCCGCCGTCGTCGACGACGACCAGACCGTCCTCCAACGGTGCGAGCAGGTCGTGCTCGACCTGCTCCGGCGAGCGGTCCGCGGCCGTCTGCAGCAGTCCGAACTGCATGTGGCCGCCGAGGCACGCCATCATCTCCACCAGCTCGCGCCCCCCGGGCGGCAGCTTGGTGATGCGGACGGCGAGCAGGTCGACGACCTCGCCCTGACCGATGTAGCGGCGGATGGTCGCCTCGTCCCAGCACCACCCGGACTCTCCGGCGACGAGGGCGCCGTCCTGGCGGAGCGCGTTCACGAGCTCGACGGTGTCGTAGGGGTTGCCGCCGGTGCGCGACCCGATTGCCTCGGTCAGGCGCGCCGACTCCTCCGGCTGGAGGCGGAGCATCTCGGCCAGGAGGCTGGAGAGGTCGGCGGGCGGCAGGTTCTCGAGTCTCAGCAGGCGGGGAGCCACCCCGAGCCGCTCCCAGCGCGCGATGGCCGCCGTGAGCGGGTGCACGGCGTCGATCTCGCAGTCGCGGAACGAGCCCACCACGAGCACGCTGCGCAGCGTCTCGTCGGTGAGGAGGACGTCGGCGAAGCCGATGGCGGTCGGGCTCGCCCACTGCAGGTCGTCGAGGACGACGACGATCGGCCGCTCCGGTGACGCGATCGTGCGGAACAGGTCGAGCGCGGCGTTGCGCAGCCGGGCGCGCATGGCGGCCGGGTCGCCCGAGCTGGCTTCGGGCAGCGGCCCGAGCAGCACCGCGAGCTCGGGGATCACGTTCGCGATCAGCGGCGCGTTCGGACCGAGCGCCGAACGGAGCCGCTCGCGCTCGGGGGCCAGCTCGGCC
>Ga0209415_10005815_pt1 | contig 22062 bp, 14 predicted proteins | sample PeaSoiSIISIP2007_FD_187696 | JGI IMG/M metagenome (GOLD analysis project Ga0209415, IMG submission 187696) | Peat soil microbial communities from Weissenstadt, Germany - SII-SIP-2007 (SPAdes) (version 2) | ecosystem: Environmental > Terrestrial > Soil > Wetlands > Peat | place: Germany... | reverse complement strand
TGGGCCGCCTGCGAGCAATTCACGCTCAAACTCCATCCCAAAACAACAGGCAGCCATCCGTGAGGAGTGAGGAGGCTCCCTGACCGCTGTCGTTTCGCCGGGCTTCGCTCAGACTCATGCATACGCTCCGAGTCTTCTCTAAGGCGTCCTCTACCGTCAATCGCGGATTGCCTGTTCCCTGCGGCCGCCGTGTGGATTGACAAGCGTGTCTCCGAGGCGGCATCGTGGGTCAATGGGCGAACATCCGTTTTACCGCTTCTTCCGGAGGGTCTCCTTCCCACTCGATCGGGCATTGTGGCGTAAGATGCCTCGGCATCCTTCGTTTAATTGTGACGCTGGTGCCCATGGACCATTTACGCGGTGCGCCGCTATCAGCCGGCGAGTCTCTGCCTCATTTGGATTGGGTTTTTGTTTCCTGGACGGAGCAGCGCCGCGGCATTGGGACGAAGCTGCTGAGATCAGTGGTGAGCGAGTTGCGCGCTCTTGGGTACAGCACACTCGCCAGCACGGTCATGACGGGAAATGCACCGCCCATGCTCTGGCACTGGAGCAATGGTTTCCGTCTGCCGCGGGGCGGGAAAAGGCGTCCTTAGCCTCCGGAGTCGCCGGGACCTGTGGAGCCGGCCAACGCCTGCTCAATCAACCGCCGTTCTGCCAGGCCCAATGGCAGCGCTAAGGCGCGGTCTCGCGCGGCGTCGGTCATCTTTTCCCAGCTTTTCCGCACGGCGTTGATAAGCTTGTCCTCGGCGGTCTTGCGCGCCAGAGGGGGAAGCTGAAATTCCAGGAAAAGCAAGCAGAGTGCGTCCTCCAACACGCGGCTTTCGGCGTCCGCCGGGAAATTCTTTTTCAAGTTCAGGTTCCGCACCTTGGCGATCATCTCCTCGCCATAACCCACCTCCCGCAGAATCGCCTCTGATTTTTCAGCATGAAATTGCTTCAGATCGTTGCGCCACCGCAGATAGCCGGCCCGCGTCATCGGATAGGCCTCCCGTGGAATCGTCCACCGGCAGATATGCTGGCATCGCGCCGCCAGACGCAGCGCCTCCGATGCCCCCGGCGCAAGCCTCAAGACCCACTCGGTCAGGCGGCGTGCGTAGAGCAACTCGCGCGGCTGGGGATCCCCGCCGTCAATTTCGGCATTGGGATCGCGTCCGTTCTCAGCATCGAATCGTTCAATGGCCTTTTGGAAAACATTCATGTACGCAGGGTAAAGCCCCCTTGGCAGCTTGTAAAACGCCAGGGAGTCCCGCGTGCTGAATCACGGGCTGCCCGGGTTTCAGTCAGTGTGGGAAGTTGAAGTTCGAGAAGGAACGGCACCCGGATAATGCTGAGTTCGGTCGTTGGTCAGTTTGTAGAGGGCCGCGTCCCGCCGGCAAAGGGCAATCAGCAATTGTGGGCCTGCAGCCCGGAGCGCCGGACAGAATACTCGCTTTCACAAAGGCCCGGCAGGTGCTAAAACGTTCGGGTTGTGAAAATTGACGTGCCCTTCGTTAAACCCGGGTTCAGACGCAGTCGGACATCCACGGGGCGAGTGTCGAGTGCCGAGCGCCGAGTGAATGCGGAGCCGCCGCCGCCCGCCAATTGTCACTCGTCACTCATGACTGGTCAAAGGCGTCCGAACACCATTGAATCGAGGGCCAGGCCCGCCGGCCGGCCAGTCTGCCTTGCCGGGTTTGTGCTCGTGGCCGGCGCGCTCGCCTGCCTCTCCGCCCCGAGCGACCAGGTGATTTATTCGGATTCGTTGCAGAACGGGTGGCAGGGGTGGGGTTGGACGGCGATCAACTACGCAAACACGGCGCCGGTCCACTCAGGGTCCGACTCGATCAGCGTCACGGTTACCAATCCCTGGCAGGCCATCTACCTTGCCCACGCTGCCTTCGACTCGAGTCCTTACACCAACCTCACCTTCTGGCTCAACGGCGGCGCCGCCGGGGGCCAGCAGTTGCTCATCCAGGGACACGCCGGCGGCAGTCCCCAGGCCACTTTCGCCTTGCCGCCGCTGGCCGCAAACCGGTGGCAGCAGTTCAACGTCTCGCTCGCCGCCCTGGGCGTCGCCAACCGCCTCGACATGGACGGGTTCTGGATCCAGGACCGCATCGGCGCGGCACAGCCAACGTTCTACCTTGACGACATCACCCTGGTGGCCGGCACGACGCCCCCCGCCACCAACACTCCGCTCGCCATTACCGTGGACGCGCGCCTCAACCGCCAGCCGATCAGCCCCTTGATTTATGGCGTCGCCTTCGCCACCTCTTCCAACCAGCTCGCCGACCTCAATTGCCCCATTCACCGCTCCGGTGGAAACAACGAGACCCGCTACAACTGGCAAATCAACGCGCACAACCTCGGCGCCGATTGGTACTTCGAAAGCTATCCCGATTCGAGCGCGACGCCGGGACAAACCGCCGACACGTTCGTCGCCAACAGCAAGGGCGCCGGCGCCGAGCCGATGATCACCGTGCCGATGATCGGCTGGGCGCCCTACCTCGGGCCCGGCCGCGCCATCCTCTATAGCTACTCGGTAGCCAAGTACGGCCCGCAGAGCTCGACCGACCCCTGGCACCCCGACGCCGGCAACGGCCAGAGCAGCACCAACGCCAGCGCTCCGATCACTTGGAACGACCCCAGAGACGCCAATTTCCCAACCAACACCGCCTTCGAGGAGACTTACGTCCAGCACCTGCTCCAGCAGTGGGGCTCCTCCACCAACGGCGGCGTCCGTTATTATATCCTCGATAACGAGCACAGCCTCTGGTGCTCCACGCACCAGGACGTCCATCCGGTCGGCGCGACCATGGACGAGATTTGGACCAACATGCTCGCCACGGCCAGCATGATCAAATCCAACGACCTCAATGCCCTGGTCCTGGGCCCCGAAGAATGGGGGTGGAGCGGCTATCTCTACAGCGGCTTCGACCAGCAATGGGCGCGCGCTCACTCCGACTGGAACCCCGCCCGTTTTCCCGACCGCAGCGCCCACGGCGGGTGGGACTACCTGCCCTGGCTCCTCAGCCAGTTCCACCAGCACGACACCGCCTCCGGCCAGCGGCTCCTGGACTACTTCACGCTCCACTGCTATCCCCAGGAGAACAATGTCAGCGGCAGCGATGTCTCCGCCGCCACCGTCCTGCTGCGCAACCAAAGCACTCGCGTGTTCTGGGACAGCAACTATGTCGACCCGAGCTGGGTCAACAGCGTCATGATGCTCATCCCGCGCATGAAAGGCTGGGTCGCGGCCAATTACCCGGGCACCAAGGCGGGGATTACCGAATACAACTGGGGCGCCGAGACCAACATCAACGGCGCGACCGCGCAGGCCGACATCCTGGGCATCTTCGGCCGGGAAGGCCTTGACCTGGCAACCCGTTGGACCACTCCCGCCACGGGCACCCCCGCTTACAACGCCATCAAAATGTACCGAAACTACGATGGCAACAAATCAACGTTCGGCGACACGAGCCTCTCGGCGGCGACGGCCGCCAACCCCGATAACCTCTCGGCCTTCGCCGCCCTGCGCACCGCCGACGGCGCCCTCACGACGATGGTGATAAACAAGCAAGCCAGCGCCGCCGCCACCGTCACCGTCACCGTCACCAATTTTCCCGGCTCTGACGCCGCCCAGTTTTGGCAGCTCACCGCTTCCAACGTCATCACCCGCCTTCCCGACCTCCCCTTGGCCAGCCATACATTCACCAGCACGCTCCCGCCCCAAAGCATCAGCCTCTTCGTCCTGCCCGCCCCCACCCCAGTAAGGCCAATCCTTCGGCCGGAGCCGCTGGGCGCCGCCAACACGTTCGACTGCTGGCTGGATGGCCAGGCCGGCCAAAGCTATGTCATTTCCTGGTCCGGCGATTTGCGGACCTGGTTCCCGCTTCAAACCAACACCCTCGCCGGCACCTCGCTCCATCTCATCATGCCGGCAACCAATGCCGCCGCCCGCTTCTTCCGCGCGCAATGGACACCGTGAGAGCGCGTTGGAATCCCGCCTGAAAGCCATTCCCGAGTTTCCCGGAATCGGGTAAAAGCCAGCTTCGCCCTTCAGCGGGAATCTGCTGCGACGATATTGCGTTTGGTCGGGAAATCGTGCCCAGGTGCCCAGGGCTTGACGGGGACTCCATGGAGGCGAATAGTAGAGGTTGCGCCTTCTTATGCGAGTTCCGCGACCAGACTTCGGCCGATTGGCCGCCCGTTGCGGCGGGCGCCGCCTCGGTCCCGCGGCGGTCCTGCTGGCCTCGGCGCATGCCCTGTTCGGCGCCTCCGCCGCTCCGGCGCCCGCAGCCATTGATTTCAACCGGGATGTCCGGCCGATCTTTGCCGCCAACTGTTACAAGTGCCACGGCCCTGACGAGGAGGAACGTAAGGCCAGGCTCAGGTTCGACCTTCGCTTCGAGGCTCTGAAGCCGGCCAAGTCCGGCAATCCGGCCATCGTTCCCGGCTCCCCGGAGAAGAGCGAGATGGTCGCCCGGATTACGGCCGAAGACCCCGACGACCGGATGCCCCCCGTCAGAACGGGCAAAGAACTTAGCGCGGCACAAATCGAGTTGCTCCGCAAATGGATTGCCCAGGGCGCGCCGTACGCGACGCACTGGGCTTATGTCAAACCGGTTCGGCCGGCGTTGCCGGCGGTACGGCGGGGCGAGTGGGCGCTCAACGCGATCGACCGGTTTATCCTGGCGCGCCTCGAACAGGAGGGGTTGTCCCCGTCCGCGCCCGCGGATCGGGCCACGCTCGTTCGCCGGGTGTCGCTCGATTTAACCGGGCTCCCGCCCGCGCCCGAGGAGGTAGATCGGTTCATCGTGGACCGAGACCCGCGCGCCTACGAGGACCTGGTGGATAGGCTGCTGAACCGGCCGGCCTTCGGGGAGCATTGGGCCCGGATGTGGCTGGATCTTGCCCGTTACGCGGATTCGGCAGGATATGCGGATGATCCGCCCAGGACAATTTGGGCCTACCGCGATTACGTGATCCGGGCTTTCAACGCCAACAAACCCTTCGATCGCTTCACCCTGGAGCAAATTGCGGGCGATCTATTGGATGACGCCGGGGAGGAGGGGACCGTCGCGAGCGCTTTTCACCGCAACACCATGACGAACAATGAGGGCGGCACCATCGATGAAGAGTTCCGGAATGCCGCCATCGTGGATCGAGTCAATACGACTATGGCCGTTTGGATGGCTACGTCGATGGGCTGCGCTCAATGCCACTCGCACAAGTACGATCCGATTTCCCAACGCGAGTACTTCCGGTTCTTCGCGTTCTTCAACAACACTGAAGATGCCAACCGCCACGACGAAGCTCCGGCGTTCGAGCTTTACTCCGCAGAACAGAAGGAGAACCGCCGCCAATGGCGCGCGGACGTGGACCGAGTCGAGGCGATTTTCAAGACGCCCACCGCTGAATCAGCGGCGGGGTTGGCGAAATGGGAGGAAGCCTTTCCCCGGCAGCACCCTTGGCACGCGTTCGCGCCGGCTGCGGCCAAAACGCGTGACGGCGGCTCGCTCCAGCCCGCGGGCGCCCGCGCCCTCGGCATCGCCCCCCGGCAAACCAATGAACTGTACAGCGCGGAGTTCTCCCTGGATCTCGACCACATCGCCGGGTTGCGCATCGAAGTCTCGCCCTCTGCTGCCGGCCCTGGCGACCGCCCCCAGATCGACCGAGGGTTTCGCATCACCCACGTGACGGCCGCGGTGAGCGCGCCCGCCACCAATCGACTCCACGGCCGCTATGTCCGCGTCGAAATCCCGGGCAAAGAAAAAATCCTCTCCCTTGCCGAGGTGCAGATCTTCCGGGGTGATACGAATCTGGCGCCGTCGGGCGTGGCCTCTCAGAGCAGCGTCGCCTACGACGCTCCCGCCCGACTGGCGATTGATTCGAACACCGACGGAAACTTCGACCGGGGCAAATCGACCACGCACACGGAGACCTCGGAAAATCCCTGGTGGGAGGTCGATCTGAAAGCCTTGGAGGCGATCGATCGGATCGTGATCTGGAACCGCACCGATGAAGGCGTGCGATCCCGCTTGAGCGATTTCCGCGTTGCGCTGCTGGATGAAGCCCGCCATCCCGTGTGGGAAAGGGCGGTAGCAGACCCGCCGAATCCGAGCACGACTTTTTCCTTAAACGGCTCCGGGCCGATCGAGTTTGCCACCGCCTTCGGCGATGTGACCCGGCCCGGGTCGGAGCCTGGCGAGGTGATCGCCGGTGGACGCGGCAAGCAAGGCTGGGCGGTCGTACCGGACCAATCGGGACCACACTTCCTGACGCTCCTGGCCGCCAAGCCGTTTCCGGTTCCACCCGGTTCGAAACTGGAAGTGGCGTTCGAGCTGGGTTGCCAACTCGGCGCGTCCCCGGCCGCGGTGGTGCGGATCGCCGCCTCCGATGACCCCCGCATTTGTGCATACGCCCGGTTGCCTGCGGTCGTTCTCGAGATTCTCGCCGTTGCGCCGCTCGAGCGAGGCGGCCCGCGGCAATCCGCCCTTTCGGAGTATTATCGGGCAAACATTGCCCCTGAATTGCAGCCGGAGCGCGACCTCTTGAAACGGCTTAAGAAAGACCTGGCGGAGCCGCCCCCCACCACCGTCCCCGTCATGCGCGAGTTGGCCGGAGCCAAACGGCGCGCGACTCATCTTGAGTTCCGCGGCAATTATCTCGCCCTGGGAGACGAGGTGACCGAGGGCGTGCCGGCCGCCTTTCATCCCCTGCCGACCGGCGCACCGTTGAACCGGCTGACGCTGGCGCGTTGGCTGGTCGACCCGGACAACCCGCTCACCGCGCGGTGTCTCGCCAACCGGTTCTGGGAACAGATCTTCGGGGTGGGGATCGTGCGCACGAGCGAAGACTTTGGCACCCAAGGCGACCGCCCGACCCATCCGGAGCTCCTGGACTGGCTGGCCACGGAACTCATCGCGCGCCATTGGAACATCAAGGAGTTTCTCAAGTTACTGGTGACCTCCGCGACGTATCGCCAATCCTCCCGCGTTACCCCTGCGCTGTGGGAACGTGATCCCGACAATCTGCTGCTGGCCCGGGGTCCTCGGTTTCGAGCCTCAGCCGAGATCGTGCGGGATCAGGCCCTGGCCGTGAGCGGGCTGCTGAGTCCGAAAATGTACGGCCCCCCCGTTCGCCCGCCCCAGCCCTCCCTTGGCCTGTCCGCGGCCTTCGGCGGTTCGCTCGATTGGAAAACCAGCGAAGGGGAGGACCGCTACCGCCGAGCGTTGTACGTGGAATGGCGCCGGACGAGTCCGTACCCTTCGTTGGCCACCTTCGACGCGCCAACGCGGGAGGTCTGCGCCTTGCGCCGCTCCCGCAGCAACACTCCGCTCCAGGCACTCGTCACCTTGAACGACCCCGTTTACGTCGAGGCGGCGCGAGCCTTGGGACGCCGCATGGCGAAGGCGGATGGGACGGTCTCGGATCACGCGCGTTTTGGGTTCCGCCTCTGTTTGGCCCGCCCGCCCTACGCGCACGAACTGGATCGCCTGGTCGATTTCTACCAGGCGGCCCGGGCGGATTATGAGAACCACCCCGAGGCAGCCCAGGCGCTGGCGTCGCCGGCCGCGGGTTCGGCCCCGCAGGTCGAGGACGCCGCTGAACTTGCGGCTTGGACCGCGGTGGGCAATGTGTTGCTCAACCTCGACGAAATGCTCATGAAACCTTAACGTCGCTCGGCAATGAAGCCTCAGCTCGAAAACCTTCAGCAGATCACCCGCCGCGGGTTTCTGGATGCCACCTGCAAATTCAGCCTCGGCGCGATCGCCCTCGCCAGCCTGCTGGGCAGAAAGGAGTGGGCCAACGCAGCCACCGTGACCAATCCCCTGGCCCCGAGAAAACCCCACTATGCTCCCAAGGTTAAGCGCGTCATCTACCTGCACATGTCGGGCGGTCCGCCACACCTCGATCTGTTCGATTACAAGCCCGAACTCGTCAAGTGGAACGACCAGCCGTGCCCGGAGGAGTTTCTGAAGGGGCGGCGCTTCGCGTTCACCTCGGGGGTTCCGAAGTTGATGGGCACGCCGAGGCACTTCGCCCAGTACGGCAAAGGGGGGATATGGATGTCCGACGCCATCCCAAACCTGCAGACGGTCGCCGACGATCTCTGCCTCATCAAATCGGTCAATACGGACCAATTCAATCACACCCCGGCTGAGCTCTTGTTATTCACCGGCTCGCCGCGTTCGGGCCGGCCGTCCATGGGCTCCTGGGTGACCTATGGGCTGGGGACTGAAAACGAGAACCTCCCCGGGTTCGTCGTGCTGATCTCCAGTGGAGTGCAGCCCAGCGCCGGACCGGGCGCCTGGGGCAGCGGCTTCCTGCCTTCGGTCTTCCAGGGCGTGCAATGCCGGTCCAAAGGGGACCCGGTGCTTTATGTCTCCGATCCGCCGGGGATGGATCGGGGCCTGCGACGGCGCGCGCTGGATGTCCTGCGCGAGCTGAATCAGGACCAGGAGGATCGCCTTGGCCACCCGGAGACGGTCACCCGCATCGCCCAATACGAACTGGCCTACCGCATGCAAATCGCGGTGCCCGAGGTGATGGACATCTCGCGAGAGCCTGCGGCCGCGCTGGCGCAATACGGCGCCGTCCCGGGTCAGGCCAGCTTCGCCAACAATTGCCTGCTCGCGCGCCGTTTGGTCGAAAAGGGTGTTCGCTTCGTCCAACTCTTCGATTGGGGCTGGGACTTTCATGGCACCAACGAGGCCGAAGACATCCGCGACGGCCTCACCCGGAAATGCGCCAGGATGGACAAGGCCGTCGCCGCGCTCATTCAGGACCTGCGCCAACGAGGATTGTTGGCCGACACACTCATCGTCTGGGGTGGCGAGTTTGGCCGCACTCCTTTCCGCGAGGGCCGCACCGCTGGCAGCGCCATCCTGGGCCGCGACCATTATCCGGATTGTTTCAGCGTCTTCCTCGCCGGCGGGGGAGTTAAGCCCGGCATCGTGTACGGCGAAACGGACGAACTCGGTTTTGCCATCACGCGCGACAAAGTCCACGTCCATGATCTCCAGGCCACCATCCTGCACCTCCTGGGTTTCGACCACGAAAAACTGACCTACCGCTTTCAAGGCCGCGACTTCCGGCTCACCGATGTCCATGGCCGCATCGTCAACGACATATTGGCCTGAGCACAGTCTGCTACTGCCCGGCGCTGCCGCGGCGTTGGCTTTGGCGCTGGCCTTTGAGCCGGGCCCCAGCTTGGCCGCAACGCGCCCGAACGTCCTCCTGATCCTCACCGATGACCAGGGACACGGCGACGTCGGGTTTCACCAGAACCCCAAGATCCGCACGCCGAGCATCGACCGGCTGGCGCGGGAAGGGGTGCGCTTCGAGCGGTTCCATGTGAGCCCGGTCTGCTCGCCGACGCGGGCCAGTCTAATGACTGGCCGCTATTGCTATCGCACGGGCGTAGTGGACACCTACCTGGGCCGCTCGATGATGTTCGCGGACGAGGTGACCCTCGCGCAGATGCTGGCCGGCGGCGGCTACCGGACCGCCATTTTCGGCAAATGGCACCTGGGCGACAATTACCCGATGCGGGCGATGGACAAGGGGTTTCAGGAATCGCTCGTTCTCAATGGCGGCGGCCTGGCGCAGCCGGGCGATCCGCCGTTCCCGGTGCATCCGGACGGGGCTTACTTCGACCCCTGGCTCAGGCACAACGGCCAGTGGGAACGCCAGCATGGCTACGTCACGGATGTCCTTACGGACGCCGCCCTGCGGTTCATATCCCGCCAATCCAGCCGGCCTTTCTTTATCTATCTGGCCTACAATGCGCCGCACGTGCCGCTGCAGGTTCCGGAGAAATACTATGCCCGCTACCGGGACGCCGACCTGACGGTGCCGCAGAGCGGCGGTCATCCCGTGGGCCGATGGGACCATGAGACCACCGCTCGTGTCTATGCGATGTGCGAGTGCATTGATGACAATATCGGACGGCTCCTGGCCCGGCTCGACGAACTCAAGCTCGCCGAGAACACCGTGGTGATTTTCCTCACCGACAATGGGCCGCAGCAGCCGCGCTACAACAGCGGCCTGCTGGACCTCAAGGGCAACACGCACGAAGGGGGAGTGCGCGTGCCGTTTTTCGTCCGCTGGCCGGGACATTTCGAGGCTGGCCGCGCCGTTGGGCGGATTGCCGCGCACCTTGACGTGGCGCCGACACTGCTCGATCTGTGCGGCATCCCCAAACCGGCGGGGGTGCGCTTCGACGGCATCAGCCTCGTGCCGTTGCTCAAAGGGGAAAGCGGCGATTGGCCGGAGCGCACGCTCTATTTCCAATGGCATCGCGGCGACGTGCCGGAACTGAACCGCGCCTGCGCGGCGGTATCGCAGCCATACAAGCTGGTGCAGCCGCGCGGAGCCGAGGGGCGAGCGGCGGCCTTTCCGCCGCCCTTCGAGCTCTATGACTATGCCGCCGATCCGCTCGAGATGACCAACCTCGCTGCGGCCAAACCCGAGGTGGTGGCCCGGATGCGGGAGGGCTACGAGGCCTGGTTCAAGGACGTGACCAGCGGGCGGGACTACTCGGTGCCGCCGCGGATATGGCTCGGCGCGCCGGAGCAGGCCGAGGTGCTGCTCACGCGCCAGGATTGGCGCGGGCCGGACGCGGGTTGGACTCCCAAGAGCATCGGTTGCTGGTTCGTGGACGTCCGCCGCCCCGGCGAGTATGCGGTCACGCTCCGCTTCGCCAAGGCCAGTCAACCTGCTATCGCCAGGTTGGAGCTGGGTTCGGTCCGGGCCCAACAAGAAGTCGGCGGCGGCGCCACGACTGCCATCTTCCCCGGGCTCAGCCTTCCACCAGGGCCTGCGAGACTCGAGGCCGTCCTGGAGAGCGCCGCCGGCCGGACCGGCATGGAGTATGTCGAGGTGAGGTTCCTGAGAGAAACTTCCCCGTAATGGTCAAGATGAGCCTTGAGGCCTGCTGCGGTCCGGTGCATCATCCATCAATCAATGCCGCGGTCAGCGTTCCGCAAAAGGCTGCGGCATTGCCGGTGCAGCCCATGTCCGAGATAACCCAGCAATGAAGAAACGTTTTGCCGGCAAAACAGCCCTGGTCACCGGCGCCACTAACGGTATCGGACAGGCCACCGCGGTGCGGCTCGCGGCGGAAGGCGCTCTGGTGGGCGTGAACCAGCGGCCGACGGGCGACCCCCGGGAAACCTTGCGGCGCATAAAGGAGGCGGGGGGCGAGGGGTTCCCGGTGGTGGCCGATATGCGCGACCCGGAGCAGGTCATTAAAATGGTGCAGGAAGTTGCCCGCCGGGGCGGGCGGCTCGACTACCTGGTCTCCAACGCGGCGATCAATGCGTTGATCGAATGGGATAAAATCACTCTCGAGGACTTCAATCGCCTGTCGGAAACCAATTTCCGCGGGACGTGGGTGGTCTGCACCGAGTGCGCGAAACAGATGATCAAGGAAGGCCACGGCGGGGCGATCGTCATCGTAAGTTCCATTTCGGCGCACGTCGGCGCTCCGACGCAGACGGCGTATTGCGGGACCAAGGGGGCGATCAGCATGCTCGGAAAAGCCCTGGGGTCGGTGCTCGGCAGCCACGGCATCCGGGTCAACGTCGTGGAACCGGGCGCGGTCCGCACCAACATGAGCGCGCCGCTGCTCGAGGCTGCGCCGGAGGTCCGGAAATATTACAACGACCGCATCGCCCTGCACCGGATCGGCGAACCCGAAGAACTGGCCGGCCCGATCACGTTCCTGTTGAGCGACGATGCCAGCTACGTCACGGGCGCGGCGCTCTTGGTTGACGCCGGCTTCATCGTCAACGCCGAGCTGTAGCGGAGTGAGGGGAATCGAGAAGGATCATTCGACCCGCTGCCCCATGCCAGAAACCACTCTCCCGGCCGCCCCGTCGCCACCCCAGGACGGCGCCACCGCGGTGCCCCGGCTCCGGCGCGTCCTCACCGTCTGGGATCTGATCTTCTACGGCATCGTCGCGGTGACGCCCAGCGCGCCCGCGACGGTGTTCGGTCTGGCGCAAGTGCGCTCGCACGGGCATGCGGTGGACACGATTCTGGCCGCGATGGTGGCGATGGTGCTGACCGCGGTCAGCTACGGCCGGATGGCGGCGCTGTATCCTTCGGCCGGCTCCGCCTACACCTACGTCGGCCGCGGACTGCATCCGTATCTCGGGTTCGTCGCCGGGTGGGCGATGACCCTCGATTACGTGATCAGCCCCTTGTTCTGCGCCATCTATGGCACGCTGACCTTGCAGCGGCTGATCCCGGCATTGCCTTATCCGGCTGGCGTCGCGTTTTTTGCCGGGATCATGACGTTCTTGAATCTGCGCGGTATCCGCTCCACGGCCCGGGCCAACCAAGTGTTGCTGGTGCTTATGTTCGCGGTGCTGATCAGCTACGTGGTGCTGGCGGTTCGTCTGCTCGTCGCGCGCGACGGCGCCCCGGGCGTCTTTTCCACGCTGCCATTCTACAATCCGGCGACCTTCAACCTCCGCGACCTGGCCGGCGCGACCTCGTTTGCCGCGCTCACGTATCTGGGCTTCGACGCAGTCACGACGCTGGCAGAGGATGTCCACAATCCGCGCCGCAACGTGCTGCTCTCGGCCGTCGTCGTGTGCGTGTTCACGGGCGTCTTCGGCGGGCTGCTGGTTTATCTCGGCCAGCTCGTGTGGCCCGACTACGCCAGTTTCGCCAACGTCGAGACCGCTTTCATCGATGTGACGCGGAAGGTCGGCGGCGCCGGGCTGTTTCAAGCGATCGTGCTCCTCCTCGTGCTGGCGAACATCGGCGCCGGGCTGACGGCGCAGGTCGGCGCGGCGCGGCTGCTCTTCGGCATGGGGCGCGACAACGTCATTCCGCGCCGCTTCTTCGGCACGCTGCACCCGGTGCGCAACACGCCGAACCGCAACCTCTGGCTCATCGGCGCGCTGGCGTTCGGCGGCGCGCTGTTCCTGGACTACGAACTCACCGCCGAGTTGCTCAACTTCGGCGCCTTTCTCGGCTTCATGGGCGTGAACCTGGCTGTCATCTGGCAATTCTGGGTGCGGCGAGTCGAGGGCCATCGACGAAATTTCATCACCGATCTGGCGCTGCCGGCTTCTGGCTTCTTGCTGTGCGCCGTCATCTGGTTGGGTCTGGGCACGCCCGCCAAAGTCGCCGGCGGCCTCTGGTTCATGGTCGGCATGATTGTCCTAATCACGCACACCCGCTGGTTCCGCCAACCGCTCGCCCTCCCCGATCCCGCCAGCTACAGTTGACCCTTCGCGCCGGCGATCCTCCGGGCACATCCATCACGACAGGTCATGAAAGAATTGACCAGCAACTCCGACGATGCCCCCCGGTTCTTTTTCGGCGAGGGCGCGGCGGAGACTGTTCTGCCTTGCGGCCCAACGGGCCGCCAGAACCTAGCCGGGGCAGAGCGAGGAACGAGCGCCGCCCTGGGTCACGCCCCCCACAGTCGTTTTCCCCTCTCCCATCCGATGGGAGAGGGGAAACGTGGTAAAGGTGGCGGAAGTGTTGTGCGGACCACTGCCCCTCTCCCCGCGGGAGAAGGAGGGGGTCAGAAGGAGGTTCGCCCTCACCCCGGCCCTCTCCCCCGGGGAGAGGGAGAACCTCCGGAGGCTGTTTGAAAGCTCGATGGCCTCGGTTGCATCTGTCGCGTTGCTGCCCTTCCGCTCAGAAGCCGCGCCAACACCCGGGCGCGTCGGTTTCCACAAACGCCGCGAGCGCCTCCCCCTCTCCTGGGGGAGAGGGCCGGGGTGAGGGCGAGCGTGTAATCTATTCTTGCGGTTCCTTGGGCGGAGAAACTCGTTTGGCGTCGGCTGGTATGTGTCACCCTTTCAGGGTTTTTCTGCCCTCCGTGGAAATTGAGGCTACAGGCTCCCTATCCTGCGCAACTGAAGGGCAGGCTCGTTGGCCGCGCGCGACTTGGACAAATCCACGTCGAACTCGGCCACCCAGTCATTATGTCCTTCGGGGTCGACGAGCATTTGCTGCACGCGCCAGGACTTTTTGTCCTCGGCGGGAATCACATAAGTGTGGCGCAGATTCCGCGCATTGGGGTCCAGACAGAGCTGTTGATGCTCCTTGAGATACTCCTGCATAATGGGGGGCAGCCGGTCCGGAGTCCAGGGCTGGCCGCCGGCGTCATTCAGGGAATCAAGATGGGACAGGGCGGCCTCGTAGTCGGCGATGACCAGGCCGCGCAAGAAGTTGAAGATGCCGACGCGGATGGCGGCGGTGAAGGCCTTGGTGTCGCGGGTGAGGTCTTTGGCGGCCTCTTCGGCGCCGGGCGGGCGGACCTCTTTGGACTCGGGGCGCGCCACGTAATTGGGGTCGCGCATCTTCTCCCATTCATCGAGGAGGCTCGAGTCCACCTGGCGGAGCATCGCGCCTAGGTAGAGTTCCATCTCGAGCACGGGTTCGGTTTTGGCGGTGTCGGGAACGGTTTGGGCCAGGACTTTATAGACGCTGTTGAGGTGACGGAGGAGGAGGCCCTCGGCGCGTTGCAGTTCGTAATCGCGGATGTAATCGGAGAAGGAACGGAACGACTCGAACATCTCGCGGGCGATGGACTTGGGCCGGATGTTTTCCTGGCCGACCCAGGGGTGTTTGTCGGCGAAGGCGTTGAAGGTGGAATAGACGAAGTCGCGGTTGGGTTTGGGATACTCTAGTTTTTCGAGTTCTTCCATGCGCTCTTCGTATTGGAGGCCGTCCATTTTCATCTCGGCCATCTTGCGCGACTTGAGTTTGTCGAGTTGCTTGCGCAAAATGAGGTCCGGGTCTTCGAGGATGGATTCGACCAGGGTGAGCAAGACCAGGGGATAATCGGGCGCCTGGGGGTCCACGAGGGGGAGGGTATCGAGGAGGTAGAGGGAGAGCGTCTGGTCCATCGAGAAATCATCCTGAAGTTCGACGTTGACCCGCAGGGAGGCGCCGTCCGGGGTCGTGGGGATGGGCTCGATGATTTTGCGGTCCAGCAGCGAACGGAACAACTGCCAGGCTCGTTTGACATGCTCCTTCCTGGCCTTGGGCGTCTCGTGGCAGTCACGAATCAGCTTTTGCATGGCGCGGCAACCGTCGCCGTTGCGGCTCAGGACGTTGAGCAACATGGCGTGCGAGACTTGGAATCGCGAGGTCAACCTTTCGGGCGCCGCGTGGATGAGGCGAAGGAAGGTCTGTTTGTCCCAAGGGACGAAATTCTTCTCCGGGGGCTTGCGTTTGACCGATTTCCGGCCGTCTTTGGCCGCTTTTTCCTCGAGCTTGAGGTTTTCGATGGCGTGCTCGGGGGCCTGCGCCACCACCCAGCCTCGGTCATCGAACCCTTTGCGCCCGGCGCGGCCGGAGACCTGGTGGAAATCGCGGGCGCTGAGGATGGCCGTTTTCTGCCCGTCGAATTTGCAGAGGCGGCTGAAAAGGACGGTGCGGATGGGCATGTTGATGCCGGCGCCGAGAGTATCGGTGCCGCAGATAATCTTGAGCAGGCCTCTCTGAGTCAGTTGCTCGACCAGGACGCGATATTTTGGCAGGAGCCCGGCGTGATGCAGGCCGATGCCCTGTTTGAGCCAGCGCCGGATCTCGGGTCCGTAAGGGCTGGTAAACTTGAAGCCCTCGAGGGCGCTGCCGATGGTGTTTTTCTCGTCGCGGGAGCAGGCGTTGATGCTGGTGAAATCCTGGGCGCTTTGGGCGGCTTCAAGTTGGGTGAAATGCACAACATAGACGGGGCCCTTGCCCTCGGCCAGGAGCCGTTGGAGCGTCTGGGCCAGGGCGATCTCCGAATAGGCGTACTCGAGCGGCACGGGCCGGTCCTTGGACTGGACGGTGGCCGTGGGGCGGCCATTGAGGCGAGTGAGTTCCTGCTCGAAAAACGTGGTGTCGCCAAGCGTGGCCGACATCAGCAAGAAGCGGGCCTGGGGCAGAGTGAGCAGGGGCGCCTGCCAGGCCACGCCTCGCTCGCGGTCGGCGTAGTAGTGGAACTCGTCCATGATGACCTCCTGGACGTTGGCTTGGGGACCTTGGCGCAGAGCGATATTTGCGAGGATTTCCGCCGTGCAGCAGAGGATCGGGGCGTCGCGGTTGACGCTGGCGTCGCCCGTGCTGAGGCCGACGTTGTCCGGGCCGAACTCGCGGCAGAGGGCCAGCCACTTTTCGTTGACCAGGGCCTTGAGGGGGCACGTATAGACCGAGCGTTTGCCTTGGACCAGCGCCTTGAATTGGACTGCGGCCGCGACCAGGGTCTTGCCCGAGCCGGTGGGTGTGTTGAGGATGACGTTTTTCTCCTCGAACAGTTCGAGAATGGCGGACTCCTGCGCCGGGTAGAGCCTCAGGCGCTTGCTCTCGACATAGTCCAGGAATTGCCCGAGCAGCAGGTCATTGCTCGGGCGGTCGCCCCGGGGGATGAGATCATAGAGCGTCAAAACTCTGCTGGGGCAGGCGCTACTTCGGCGTAGAGGAGGCGGGCGGTTGGTTGGTTGACGGTTTGTTGGTGGGCGTCATCGGTGCGGGATTGGTCGCCTCGGCAGCCTGGGAGGTCATGAGCAGGTTCGACCCGGGGGTTGGCGCGGACGCGGTCTGGGCTGGCGTGGTGGGCGGGGTGGGGGAAGCCGCGGGGGCGGTGGCGGCGGCCGGGGCTTTGCCGGTCGGGGCGAGCAGCTTCTGGAAGTTGGATTTGCTGCGGCGATTAGAGAAGCCTTGCGCCATCGAGAGCACCACCGCGAGGACAAAGAAGAGGGTGGCGAGGTACTTGGTGATTTTGGTCAGCACGTTGCCGGAGCCGGCGCCGAAGAGGGCATCGGTGGCGGCGCCGCCAAAGGCCAAGCCGGCGCCGGCTTCCTTTTTGGGAAGCTGGAGCAGGACCAGGAAGATCAACACGAAGCAGGTCAACACCATGACCGCCGTCAACAAACCGATAAGAAACAACATAATTATGGCCTGAGTTAAATCGAGTTTTTAACAATGTCAGCGAAGCTGCGCACTTCCAACGATGCCCCGCCCACGAGCGCGCCGTCCACGTCCGGCTGGCTCATCAATTCGCGCGTGTTGGCGGGTTTGACACTGCCACCATATTGGATTCGGACGCGGCGGGCAACTGTTTCGTCAAAGATCTTTCCCATCAGGCGGCGAATGAAGGAGTGGGCTTGCTGGGCCTGGGCGGTGGTGGCGGTTTTGCCGGTGCCGATGGCCCAAACGGGCTCGTAGGCAACGATGGTTTCGGCCATCTGGTCTTTGGTGAGCCCGGCCAGACTGCCCCCGACCTGGGTCTCGAGGACCTTCTCGGTCTGGCCAGCCTCGCGCTCGGCCAAGGTTTCGCCGACGCAGACAATCGGTTTGAGCGAGGCCGCATGGGCCGCCAGGGCCTTTTTGGCAATGAGCGCGTCGGATTCCTTCTGGTATTGCCGGCGCTCGGAGTGGCCGAGGATGACATAGCGGACGGAGAATTCCTTGAGCATCACGGCGGCGATCTCCCCGGTGAAGGCGCCGACGTTGTGCTGGCTCATGTCCTGCGCGCCGAGGCGGATAACCGAATCGAGGATGACCCTCGATACTTCGGACAGTGCAGTGAACGGAGGGCAGACGACGATATCAACCTCCTTGACATTGGCCAACTCGGTCTTGAGGCCGCGCACGAGGTCCAGCGCCTCGGCGACCGTTTTGTTCATCTTCCAATTGCCGGCGATGATCAGTTTGCGGTCTTTGTTCATGGTGAGTTGGGGGATTGGTCGGTGAGCGCCGCGACGCCGGGCAGGACCCGCCCTTCGAGGAACTCGAGGCTGGCGCCGCCGCCGGTGCTCATGAAGGTGACCTGGTCGCCGAGCCTGGCCTGGTTGAGCGCTTTGACGCTGTCGCCTCCGCCAATGATGCTTTTGGCGCCGTTCTTCCGGGTAGCTTCGGCGACGGCGCGAGCCACGCCCTGAGTCCCCTGGGCGAAGCGCTTGTCCTCGAAGAGTCCCATGGGGCCGTTCCAGAGGATGGTCCTGGCCTTGGCGACGACCTCGGAGTAGGTCTTGAGCGTCGCGGGGCCGATGTCCAGTCCGGCGGCGTCATCGGGGCAATTCAAATCCGTGTTGACGCGGAGGTCGCGGTAATCGATGACGGGTTTGCCTTTCTTGTCGAGCTTGGCAGTCTTGAACGGGACCGCTACGAGGTCGTCGACGGGAAGGAGGAACCTGACGTTGCGGCGGGCGGCCTTGGCCAGGGCGGCCTTAGCCACCTCGACCTTGTCCGCTTCAACGAGCGACTTGCCCGTCTTGAAGCCTTGCGCCAGGCGGAAGGTGTAGGCCATGGCGCCGCCGATGAGGACGGTGTCGGCCTGGTCCAGGAGGCGGTCGATGACCTGGATTTTATCGGAGACTTTGGCGCCGCCCAAGATAACCAGGAAAGGGCGCGCGGGGTTCTCCAATTCCTGGCCTAGAAACTTGAGCTCCCGTTCCATGAGGAGGCCGGCAGCGCAGGGGCCGCCGCGCTTGGCCACCATGCGGGCCGCCCCTTCGGTCGAGGCATGGGCGCGGTGGGCGGAGCCGAAGGCATCGTTGACATAAACGGCGGCCGGCTTCGCCAATTTCTCGGCAAAAGCGGGGTCGTTGGCCTCCTCCTCCTTGTGGAACCGGAGGTTTTCGAGCAGGAGCACGTCTCCCGCTTTCATGGCCTTGGCGGCCTGCTCGACTTCATCGCCGATGCAATCGTCGACGAACTTGACCGGCCGTCCCAGCAATTCCTGGAGTCGCCCGGCGACCGGCCGCAGGGACATGGAGGGTTCGCGTTTGCCTTTAGGCCGGCCAAGGTGCGAGGCGAGGATGAGTTTTCCACCCCGCTCGCTCAACAGCTTGAGGGTCGGCAGGGTCTCCTGGATGCGCGTGGCGTCGGTGATGACCATCTGTCCGTCCTTTTCCTCGAGCGGCACATTGAAATCCACCCGCACGAACACGCACCGGTCTCGGACCTCTAAATCTTTAACCGTCAGTTTTGCCATAAGTTCTGGTCTCCTGAACAAGGGCGCCCAGTGTACTCCGGCGCGGCGGGGAGTCAAAATCAATTGTGCTCAACTGCGGTCGAGGTCGGGGCTGCACCCAGCCCGCCCGGAACGCCGCATTCATGCGGCAGCGGCACGGGAATTGTGAGAATCTGCCGGCTAAAGCCGGCGTTCCGGGACAGGATCGTCTGGGGCGGCGAGCTTGACACGGCCCTGGGCCGACGTAGAAGGAGAGCAGAAATGGCGCAAGAACGGGGATGGTGCGCGATAGAGGGTTTGAACCTCTGACCCCTTCCGTGTCAAGGAAGTGCTCTACCACTGAGCTAACCGCGCTACCGGACGGAAAACTAACGACTCGGCTCCTGGCCCGCAAGGACAAATGCTCATTGCGCCCTGAATACTCGCGAAAACCCCAGCAAAACGACCGGTTGCCCCAGAACGGCGGGGCACCGGCGGTTCGCAAGGGCCGCAAGGCGCTCAAACCTTTGAAGAACCCGTGGGGCTGATCCTCGACAGTTCCTTGGGGGGGGCTTGGCTGGCGAGCGCGCGGTAGAGCGAAACGAAATCAGTTCTATCCTCTGGATGCGAGTAGGCGTCGCCAAACTCCACGATCACCCATTGGGTCGTAACGATCTGGAGGGTGGCGTCCCGCGAAAACTCGAACGCCCGCCGGTGGCGTTCCTCCCGCGTGTCGAGCAACGCCAGAAAATAAAACGTATCAGCGAAGACCGTTCTCACTTCCGCGGCTCGCCGCGGACGGAATGGCCGTGGTTCAGAGCGTAATCTTTAGGCAGGTGTGGGCGTGGCCGGGCCAACCTGCGAACGGCCGAGACCAATGGATCGTCTTCCGGCGCGACGTCCAGCGTTTCGACCCGGACGGCGGCACCTTCGGGAAGAGTCACATTCGCCGGGAGAACCACCACCCCGTTCTTGACTTTGCCGGTCACACTCATGGCAGGTCTATACGCCGGATTCGGCCGGCGCTCAAGAGATTAATTTACCGCCGAGAGATCGCGCCTTTCGGGCCGGTCACCCGTGCCACTCGTGAGGAGGAATAAATGGCACGAGTGTCAAGGAAGTGCTCTACCACTGAGCTAACCGCGCTCCGAGAATCGACGCCGGGTAAATGCTTCATTTTGAGCGTCCTCCGAACAGCGTCCGGGAAAGCGGCCCTGGGCGCAGGCCGATTTTATTGGGCGGAGCGTTAGACAGCGAGAAGTGCTCCGGCGGGTCATGGCCCCAGGTGCGAAGGATGGGTTGGCTAAGTTGGCCGGGTTGGGTTATCCTATGAGCACTATGAGCCCAAGCTGCCATGCAGGCGCCTGAACCCTCGTCTGGTCGCCGGAAGCAGGGCATCCTCCGGCAGGCGTTGAGGCGGAAAACGCCGATTGAGCGGGCCGCTTTCCTGGATGGCGCATGTGGCGGTGATGCGGCCTTGCGCGCGGACATAGAAGCTCTGCTGGCTATTTATGACGAAGCCGAGGGAGGCCCCGCGCCGACTGCGGAGGCTGGCAACGCCCCTCCGGGAGAAGCCACCGCCGAGGTCACGCCAACACGCCTGGCTGAAACACCCCTGACTGAGGGGCCCGGGACGGTCATTGGGCGCTACAAGCTGCTCGAGGAGGTGGGCGAAGGCGGCTGCGGTGTGGTCTATGTCGCCGAGCAGACGGAGCCGGTTCGCCGGCGAGTGGCCCTCAAGGTCATCAAGCTGGGCATGGATACCAAGGCCGTGGTGGCCCGGTTCGAGGCGGAGCGGCAGGCGCTGGCGATGATGGACCATCCGAACATCGCCAAGGTGTTCGATGCGGGCACGACCGACAGCGGCCGCCCGTTCTTCGTGATGGAACTGGTCCGGGGCATCCGCATCACCGAGTATTGCGACCAGAATAACCTCCCCACCGAGGAACGGCTCGACCTGTTCATCAAGGTCTGCCAAGCGATCCAGCACGCCCACCAGAAGGGCATTATCCACCGCGACATCAAGCCGTCGAACATCCTGGTGACGCTGCACGACGGGGTGCCGGTGCCCAAGGTGATCGATTTCGGCATCGCCAAGGCGACCGAAGGCCGACTCACCGACGCCACCGTTTACACCCAGTTGCACCAGTTCATCGGCACGCCCGCCTACATGTCGCCCGAGCAGGCGGAGATGAGCGGGCTGGACATCGACACGCGCTCGGACATCTACAGCCTGGGCGTGTTGCTCTACGAGCTGCTGGCGGGCAGCACTCCCTTTGATGCCAAGGAGTTGATGGCCTCCGGCATCGACGCGATGCGCAAGACGATTCGGGAGAAGGAGCCGGTGCGCCCGAGCACGCGATTGGCGACACTCCCAGGCGGGGAGTTGACGACCACGGCCAAACGCCGGTCGTCCGAGGCCCCGAAACTGATCCATTTGCTCAAGGGCGACCTGGACTGGATCGTGATGAAGTGCCTGGAGAAGGACCGGACACGGCGTTACGAGACGGCCAACGGTCTGGCCGCCGATCTCAGGCGGCATCTCAACAACGAACCGGTCATGGCCCGGCCACCGAGCGCGGCCTACCGACTCCAGAAGGCGTGGCGGCGCAATAAACTCGTGTTTACAGCGGCGGCGGTGGTGGCGGCGGCGTTGGTTGTTGGAGTCGGGGTCAGCAGTTGGCAGGCGATTGAGGCCAGCAGGGCCAGGAATGCCGAAACGGAGCAGCGGCTCGCCGCCCAAACGGCGCAGCGAGCCGAGAAGCAACAGCGCGAGCTGGCGGAAAAGCGCGAAGCTGAAGCCAGGTACCTCCTCTACGTGGCCAACATGAACCTGGCGCAGCAGGCGTGGGACCAGAATAACGTGGAGCGAGTGCGGCAGTTGCTCGACGACACCGCAACAAACTCGGAACGCGGATTCGAGTGGTATTACTGGCAGCGACAGACGCACCTGGAAATCAAGACTCTCCGAGGGCATTTCGATGGCGTCTCTTCTGTGGCCTACTCCCCGGACGGCCGGCGGATTCTGACTGGCAGCTACGATCAGACGGCCAAGGTCTGGGACGCCGCCAACGGCACGGAACTGCTCACTATCGAGGGGCACAGCGGCAGGCTCTGGTCTGCGGCCTTTTCCCCGGACGGCCAGCGGATTGTCACTGGCGGGG
>Ga0209415_10005814_pt1 | contig 22068 bp, 22 predicted proteins | sample PeaSoiSIISIP2007_FD_187696 | JGI IMG/M metagenome (GOLD analysis project Ga0209415, IMG submission 187696) | Peat soil microbial communities from Weissenstadt, Germany - SII-SIP-2007 (SPAdes) (version 2) | ecosystem: Environmental > Terrestrial > Soil > Wetlands > Peat | place: Germany... | reverse complement strand
GCGGCGTGCGGGCGGCCGCGGTGGCCGGAGTTTCGTCGGCGCTCGACGGCCGGCGCGGCGAGGTCGATCTCGCAGACCAGCATCTCCTCCTCGAACTGCGCCGCGCGCGCGATCAGCGCGCCGTTGTGGTCGACGACGAACGAGTGCCCGTCGAAGACCAGCTCGTCCTGGCCGCCGACCAGCGCGCAGAACGCGAATGCGGCCGTATGCTCGCGCGCGCGCTGGCTGACCATCAGCTCGCGCTCGAGTCCCTTGCCGGCGTGGTAGGGCGAGGCGGAGAGGTTCACGATCAGCGTCGCGCCGGCCAGCGCGAGATCCGAGGCGGGCGGCCCCGGCTGCCAGATGTCCTCGCAGACCGTGATCCCGACGCGGTGCTCCCCGAACTCGATCAGCCCGGCGCTCGTGCCCGCCGCGAAGTAGCGCTGCTCGTCGAAGACTCCATAGTTCGGCAGGCGGATCTTGCGGGCGATGCCGGCCAGGCGCCCGTCGACGAGTACCGCGGCCGCGTTGTGGACGTCGGCGGCGCGATCGGGGAAGCCGACCACCGCGACCAGTCCGCTCGTGCTCGCCGCGAGCCGCTCGACCGCGGAACGCGCGTCGCGCAGGAAATGCTCCTTGTAGAGCAGGTCCTCCGGCGGGTAGCCGGTGACGGCCAGCTCGCCGAACACGACGAGCTTCGCCCCCGCCGCGCGCGCGGCCTCGAGCGAGGCTGCGATCGCGGCCTCGTTGGCGGCGATCTCGCCGACCGTGGGGTTGAGCTGGCAGAGCGCCAGGCGCAGCGTCGCCACAGGCCGATTATCGGGCATCGGGCCGCTGGTCCGGGTGGGCAGAGTCAGTGCCCGGCGCGGGCGCGCCTGCCGCCGGCGCCCTTGCGCAGCTCGGCCAGCGACTCCTCGAGCATTCCAGCGAGCGCGTCCAGATCGCCCAGCGCGTCGTCGGCGAGCAGTCCGAAGCGCAGCCGGCCACGCAGGCTCGCGACGGAAACCGCGAGCGCCTGGCCGGGGGCGAGCGGCGCCGCCGCGTGGATCGCCCGCAGCGGGCGTCCGAGCAGATAGCGCTCGCCCGAGGGTCCGGGGACGTTCGTCACGACGAGGTCGAAGCGGCGCTCGCCGGCCGCCAGCGCGGCGGCCTGGCCGAGCAGGGTCGGCGGCGCAAAGCCGGCCAGCCCCACGAGGTCTCGCGCCCCGCGTGCGCGTCCGGAGGCCGCGAGGCCGTCCAGGGCACGGCTGATCTCGGCGTGGCGGCGCCGTGGATCGTCGATGCCGACCGGCAGCGGGACGTGCGCGGCGAGCAGCCGCGGCGAGCCGGCGTCGGCGAGCGGGACCAGCGCGCGCAGTGTCCGCGCGCGGGTGTCCTCGCCGTGGCTCCCCAGGTAGCGCCCGAGCGCTCCGGCGACCGCGGTGAGGACCGCGTCGTTGATCGTCCCACCGAGGCGCTCGCGCTCCCGGCGCAGGCGGCCGATGCCGACCTCGATGCTCGCGTAGCGCCGTTGCAGGCCGCCCCCCGCGTGCAGCACAGCCGACCGTGGGGCGCCGGCCGCGGCGCTGGCCCCTCCGGGCAGGCCGAGGGTGGCGCGCGTGAGCCCCCCGCCGAGCGACCGTAGCGGCGCCAGCGGGTCGCGCGCCTGGCCGGCCAGTGTGGCGAGCAGCAGCTGTGCGCCGCTCGGTGGCGGCGGCGCGTTCCACCTGGACGCCGGCGGGGACTCCGGCGCAGCCGGTCGCTCGTCCACCAGGACCGAAAGCAGGTCGTGGTTGGACTCGCCGTCGATCAGCGTCGCGTGGCTCTTGCCGATCAAGGCGAAGCGCTCGCCGCAGATCGGCCCAACCAGCCACAGCTCCCAGAGCGGCTTGCCCCGGTCGAGCCGGTGCGAGAGCACGGAGGCCAGCAGCCGCCACAGCTCGGTCTCGCCGGCCGGAGCAGGCAGCGCGACGGCGCGCACATGGAAGCCCAGGTCGAAGTGCGGATCGTCGATCCAGCACGGGCGGCCGAGCGCGCCGGCCGACGCCAGAACCTTGCGGCGGTAGCGCGGCGCGCGGTCCAGCCGCGAGCGGACGAGTTCCGTCAGGCGCTCGAGGCTGGGAGCGGGCCCGTCGAAGAGCAGCGCGCAACCGGCGTGCAGGTGCACGCCGTGGCGGGTCTCGAGCTCCAGCAGTCTCGCCTGTGCGGCGGTGAGTGATTCGATCACGTGCGTATCGGCACTTGTCGGCGGCGCCGTCGCGTCCGACGCCCCAGTAGACTACGAACGGTTGTTCTACCTGCCGAGTCGCGCCGCAGCAAGTGGCGCGAGCGGGGGACCCAATTGCCGGCAGCCGTGGCGCGTTTGGCGCCCGGGTCCGGTTGGGGCGAATCGGCCGCTGATCTGCGGCCGTAGCGACGAAGGGCGTGGCTCGCCGTTGAGCTGCCGCCCGCCGCCGCGAGCCCGACAGCTAACCCCGTAGGCAGCGAAGCCAAGGAGGACCTCAGATGAGGCCGCACTTGACCTGGCGCGCCCTGCGCGCCGCCGTTGCCGCCGCGCTGCTCGCCGCGGGCGTCTCCGGGCACATCGCCAGCGCATCCAGCTCGCCGGCGATCCACATCGCGACCCGGGCGAGGCCGCGCCGGCGGCCGCTCGCGCCGCCGCATCTGCGGGCCCTGCTCCTGCACCGCAACTTGCTGCTCGGCCAGGACGTCGCCGTTGTCGGCGTGGCGAGCCCGCGGCGCGCGCGACGGGCGGTCGCGCTCGAGGCGCTGGAGGGCTCCCGCTGGGTCGCGGTGGCGCACACGCTCACCGACCGCCATGGCCTCTTCGTGGAGCGCTACTGGCCAAGCCGGCTCGGGCGCGTGGCGCTGCGGCTGCGCGCGAGCGGGATTCCCGCGCGGCGGATGAGCGTCAGCAGCGCCGTCGCCACCATCTACCACGAGGTGATCGCGTCGTGGTACGGACCGGGCGGCACGACCGCCTGCGGGGAGCAGCTAGGAGCCGCGACGCAGGGCGTGGCGAACAAGACCCTGCCATGCGGGACGTTGGTCACGCTGCGCTACCGCGGGCGCAGCGTGCGCGTGCCGGTGATCGACCGTGGCCCCTACGTTGCGGGACGCGACTACGACCTGACCTACGCGACCAGGCTCGCGCTTGGCGCCGGCGACGTCTCGCAGATCTGGGCGAGCGCGTGAGGAACGCCTGGGCGGGGCCGCGCGGGGCGTGAGCGTGGTGTGCGGGCGCGCCGGCGTTTGAGGCGCTCAGAGCGGCAGCGCCAGCTGGACCGGAACACCCGCCGCCGGCGCGGGGGCCTCGTCCTCGAAAGAGGCGACGCGCACGCCCAGCAGCCGGACGGGGCGCAGCGGCGCGTAGGCGCGCAGCAGCTCGAGCGCGACCGCCGCGATCGTGACGCCGTCGTCGGTGAAGCTCGCGATCGTGCGCGCCCGCGTCACGGTGGTCCAGTCGTCGAGGCGCACCTTGATCGCGATCGTCCGCGCGCGCCGGGCGCGTGCACGAAGGCCCTCGCCGAGCTCGCCGGCCATCGCGGCGAGCGCGCGCGCGAGCTCCCGGGGATCGGTCACGTCGGTCGGGAAGGTGACCTCGCTCGAGCGCGACTTCGCGACCCGGACCGGCTCCACCGGACTCTCGTCGAAGAAGTTCGCGCGCGCCCGCAGCTCGCCGGCCATGCGTTCGCCGAAGCGTGCCGCCAGCAGCTCGACCGGCGCGCCCTGCAGCTCGCCGACGGTGTGGATGCCCAGGCCCGCCAGCCGTTCGGCGGTCTTGGGACCGATGCCCTGCAGGACGCGTGTCGGGTACGAGGCGAAGTGCGTCGCGGCCTGCTCGCGGCTCATCGCGACGAACGCCGCCGGCTTGAAGTGCGCGCTCGTCGTCTTCGCGACCAGGCGCGAAGGCCCGATGCCGACCGACAGCGTCATCGCGGTGCGCTCGCGCACCATCTCGACGACGCGACGCAGCAGCGCGACCGGGAACGGCTCGTCGCTCAGCTCGAGGTAGGCCTCGTCGATGCCGGCGCTCTGGATCACCGACACGTGCTCGCGCACGAGACTCCAGACCTCGCCGCTCGCACGACGGTATGCCTCGAAGTCCGGCGCGATGACCACGGCGTCCGGGCAGAGCGCCCTCGCGCGCGCCGCCGGCATCGCCGAGTCGACGCCGAAGCGCCGCGCCTCGTAGCTCGCGGTGGTGACGACCGCCCGCGGCCCGGAGCCGGCCACGATCAGCGGCAGGCCGCGCAGCTCCGGCCGCCGCCGAAGCTCAACAGAGGCGTAGAAGGCGTCGATGTCGAGGTGGGCGATGACGCGGCGTTGGGTGGACGGCATCGACTCGAATTCTCCGCCCCGGCCCAGACGAAACGGAGTCGGCGAGCTCGCGGGTCAGTAGAGCGCGGCGGCGAGTCGCCGGCGCGTCGCGCGCACGAGCGCGTCGCCGGCGCCGCGGCGGTCCAGTTCGCCGACGATCAGCATCCGCACGTCCTCGTCGGGCAGTTCGCCGAGCAGCAGTTCGAAGGCCTGCTCGTCCCGCCCGGCGGTCAGCTCGGCGATTGCCGCGCCGGCGCGGCCGGCCTGGCTCAGCCTGATGCGCGCGCGCAGCCCGTCGACCTGGAAGTCCGCTGGCAGCCCCGTCAGCACGGCCAGCGCCTCGGCGTCATCGCCGCGCCCGAGCAGCAGGCGGGCGAGCGCGGTCGCCGCGTCGGCGCGACCCGGCTCGAGCGCGAGCGCCTCGCGCAGCGACGCCTCGTCGCCGGCCGCGGCCAGCAGCTCCGCCCGGCTGGGTGCGACGGCGTCGAAGAAGGCCTCGACCGCGGCCCGCGGCTGCGCGCCGACGAACTCCTCGACGACCGTTCCGTCTCGAAACGCCTTGACCGCCGGAATGCCCTGGATCTCGAACGCCTGCGCGAGACGGGGGTTGGCGTCGGTGTCGATCTTCGCCAGCACCACCGATCCCTCGCGCCTCGCCGCGGCGTCCTCGAGCAGCGGCGTCAGCGCCCGGCAGGGCCCGCACCAGGCGGCCCAGAAGTCGACGACGACCGGCGTCGTGCGCGAGCGCTCGATCACCGCCGCATCGAAATCCGCCTCGGTCACATCGACCACGGTCATTGGCCGAAGCCTACGAGATCGCTCTCGTCCGCTAGACATCACGTCATGACCGAGGTGATCCGAAGCGGTGAGCAGTCCCTCGCCTACGAGACCCACGGGCACGGTCCGAGCGTCGTCGGCCTGCACGGGCTCACCGCGACGCGGCGCTACGTGGTGATGGGGTCACGGACGCTCGCGCGCGAGGGGCGCCGCCTCGTGCTCTACGACGCCCGCGGTCACGGCGCATCCGCGCCCGCTCCCGGCGGCGACTACTCCTACGCGGCGCTCACCGGTGACCTCGAGGCGGTGATGGATGCGCTCGGCATCGAGCGCGCGGTGCTCGTCGGAGCATCGATGGGCGCCCACACGGCGATCCGCTTCGCCCTGGCGCGGCCGGCGCGGGTGGCGGCGCTGGCGATCGTGACGCCGGCATACGACCCGGAGCAACGGGCCGACCTCGCGCGGTGGGACGCGCTCGCCCGCGGCCTGCGCGAGGGCGGGGTGGAGGGTTTCGTCGCCCAGTACGAGCTCGAACGCCTGCCGCCGCAGTGGCGCGAGGTCGTCGAGACGGTTCTGCGCCAGCGGCTGGCCGCGCACCGCCACCTCGGCGCCGTCGCGGACGCGCTCGGCGCCGTACCGCGCTCGCGACCGTTCGAGAGCTGGACCGAGCTGGGGGCGATCGAGGCGCCGACGCTGGTCGTCGGCAGTCGCGACGAGGCGGACCCCGCTCACCCGCTGGCGACCGCCGAGCGTTACGCGCAGGCGATCTCGCACGCGCGGTTCGTGGTCGAGGAGCCGGGACGATCGCCGCTCGCCTGGCAGGGCGGCCGGCTCTCGCGGCTGCTTCTAGACTTCTAGCGCGATGGCGACCTCATCGGCCACCGGTGTCGGGGTCTTCGCGGCGATCGCCGCCGGCGCCGTGTCCTTCCTCTCGCCGTGCGTCCTGCCGCTCGTGCCGGGGTACCTCTCGACGGTCGTCGGGGTCTCGCCGAACGAGATCTCGACCGCCGGTGCGCGCCGCGTGCTGGTTCCGAGCCTTCTGTTCATCGCGAGCTTCTCGGCGATCTTCATCCTCTTCGGCCTCGGCGCCACCGCGATCGGCTCGGCCCTGATCGAGAACAAGGTGACGCTCGATCGCATCGCCGCGGCGGTGATCGTCGCCCTCGGCCTGCTGTTCGTGCTCTCCGCGCTGCTGCCGATGCTGGGCCGCGAGTGGCACGTGGAGCGGCTGCTGGAGCGCGCCGGCCGCGGGGGTCCGCTGGTCGCCGGAGCGGCCTTCGCGCTCGCCTGGACGCCGTGCGTCGGCCCGACGCTCGGCGCGATCCTCGCGGCCGCGGGGACCACACGCTCCGAGGCTCACGGCGCGCTGCTGCTGGCCTTCTACTCCGCGGGCCTTGCGATTCCGTTCCTCGCGACGGCGCTCGCCTTCGGGCGGATGACCACGGTCTTCGCCTGGGTCAAGCGCCACTACGGCGTGATCGTGGTCGCCGGCGGCGCGGTGCTGATCGCGATGGGCGTGCTGATGTGGACGGGCGACCTGAGCTGGCTCAACAACCAGGCACAGAGCGGCCTGAACTCGCTCGGCATCAACTTCATCGGGATCTAGAACGTTCCGGGAAGGCCCACTAGAGCGTCACGTTGCGGTACCCGGGAAGCTCGACGACCACGCGCGCGCCGCCCATCGGCGAGTCGGTGGCCCACACGCGCCCACCCTGCGCGTCGGCGATCGCGCGCACGATCGCCAGGCCGAGGCCCGTGCCGCCCGCCCGGCGGGCGCGTGAACGGTCGGTGCGGTGGAAGCGCTCGAAGACCCTGTCGCGCTCCGCCGGCGCGATCCCGGGGCCGTCGTCGTCGACCCAGATCTGCACCCTCTCGCCGGCCGTCTCGCGCGCGCCGAGCTCGATCCTGCCGCCCTGGTCGGTGTGCTCGACGGCGTTGCGCAGCAGGTTGCGCAGCGCCTGCGCGAGGCGATCGCGGTCCGCATTGAGGATTCCGGGGAGGTCCGCGGTCACGCTCAGGCGCCGATCGGTGGTCGGCTGGGCGGTGGCGACGATCTCCGCCAGGAATGCGCCGAGCTCGATCGGCTCGCGCCGGATGAAGCGCGACTCGTCGGTGTGGGCGAGCAGCAGCAGATCCTCGGTCAGTCGCGTCATACGGTCGACCTCGGCCTGGACGAGCTCCTGCACGCGGCGAATCTCCGCCGCGTCCGGGTGCTCGCGCCGTGCCAGGACCTCGAGCTGTCCGCGGATCGCGGTCAGCGGCGTGCGCAGCTCGTGCGAGGCGTCGGAGACGAACGCCTGCTGGCGGGCGAACCCCTCCTCGAGGCGGTCGAGCATGTGGTCGAATGCGTCGGCCAGGACGCGTGTCTCGTTGCGCGGTCCGCGCAGCTCCATGCGCGGGGAGAGATCGCCGGCATCGACGCGCGCCGCGACGCGCGCCATCCGCCGCAGCGGACGGGCGAAGCCGGCCGCGAGCAGGAAGCCTGCGAGCAGTGCTGCGGCGAGCGTCAGCGTGCCGCCGATCGCGAATGCCCGTGTGATCCCCTCGAGGGCGTCACGCACGGAGCCGGGCGACTCCGCGACGCCCACGCGCGCCAGCAGGCCGTCCTCGGTTCGAATGGTCTGCACGTACAGCCGCAGCACACCGACGTCGGGCGCGCGGCGGTAGGAGAATCCGGCGGCCTGGCGCTTCAGCGCGTCGGTGAAGGTGGCCTCCTGCCGCCGCGTCGCGGCGTTGTCGTCGCGATCGTCGCGGTCGACGCCGAGCAGCTCGGCCTGATTGGTCGCGATCGGCTGGCCCGGGACGATCGCGTACAGCAGGCGCGCGGATGCCGAGAAGGGCTGAACCCGCAGGAAGCTGCGCGCCGCAGCCGCGATCGCGGCGGCGCTGCGCTCCTTGCCGACCGGTGAGATGCTGGCGGAGAACGTCTGCGCCTCCGCCGTCAGCGCATTGTCGAGCTGACCCCGCAGGCGCGAGGCCGTCTCGTGGTAGACGACGTAGAAGGTGCCCAGGAAGGCGACAACCAGGACCGCTCCGAGGGCCAGCGTCAGACGCCAGCGCAACGAGCGGGGAAGCAGACGCGCGCGCTCAGCCACGGGTCGGCGCGAGCCGGTAACCGACCGAGCGCACGGTGACGATCGGCGCCGGTGAGCCTGGCCGGCCGAGCTTGCGGCGCAGGTAGCTCACGTAGACCTCCACGATGTTGGTCCCGGGGTCGTGCGAATAGCCCCACACGGCGCTCAGGATCTGCTCGCGCGAGAGCACGTTCGCCGGGTGGCGCAGGAAGTACGCGAGCAGCTCGAACTCCTTGCTCGAGAGCGTGACCTCGACGCCGTCGCGGGTCACTCGCCGCGTCAGCAGGTCGAGCTCGATGCCGAGCGCCTCGAGCCGCGTCGACTGCGCCTGTGCCGGCGTGCGCAGGTGGGCACGCACGCGCGCGGCGAGCTCGTCGAATGCGAACGGCTTGGTCATGTAGTCGACGGCCCCGGCGTCGAGTCCGGCGACGCGGTCGTCGATCTCCGCTCGTGCCGTCAGCATGATCACGCGCAGCTCGGGCTTCGCCTCGCGCAGGGCCGTGAGCACATCGATCCCGTCGAGCCCCGGAAGCATGCGGTCAAGCACGACCAGCGCGAAATCCTCCGACAGGGCGAGGGCCAGCGCATCGTCGCCGGTCGTTGCCACCGTGACCGCGTAGCCCTCGGCGCTGAGCCCGTGGTCGATGAAATCGGCGATCGCCGACTCGTCCTCGGCTACGAGAATGCGCACGCCCGGGAGCCTAGCGCTCAGGCAAGACTGCGAAGCGGGCGCACAACGGCGCCCGCCGCGCGCACCATCTCGTCGGCGCCGCGCAGCACCACGCGCGAGTTGCCGTCAGGCGGGACGCGCCCGGCCGGGCGGGGCTCGGAGAAGAGGAAGCCCTGCGCGTACCCGCAGCCCACCCGGTAGAGCTCGGCGAGCTGCTCGGTGTCCTCGACCCCCTCCGCGACCACGCTGATGCCCAGTTCGCGCGCCGCGGTCGTGACGGCGATCAGGATCGCCCGGTCGCGACGGCCGTTCTCGCGGTTCAACGCGCCGATGAACGTCCGGTCCAGTTTGATCACGTCGACCGGCAGCTGACTGAGGTGGCGCAGCGACGAGTAGCCCGTGCCGAAGTCGTCGAAGGCAACCCGCACGCCCAGCGTCCGCAACTCGGCGAGGCGCGCGGCGGCGCGAACCGGGTCGGACAGCACCGCCGTTTCGGTGACCTCGAGGCACAGCGCGGCCGCCGGCACGCCGGTTTCCGCCAGCAGCGCCGCCACCATCAGACAGACGCGCTCGTCGGTCAGCTGGCGCGGCGAGATGTTGACCGAGACGCCCATCTCGCTGCCGTGCGAGCGCCAGTCGGCCAGTTGGCGCAGGGCGGTCGCGAGGACCCAGGCGCCGATCGGGACGATCAGGCCGTTCTCCTCGGCCAGCGGAATGAACTCGTCCGGCGAGATCGGGCCCCACTCGCGGTGTGTCCAGCGCACCAGCGCCTCGCACGAGGCCACCGAAGCGTCGGCGAGCGAGACCACCGGCTGGTATTCGATCTCGAACTCGTTGCGCGCGAGGGCGTGGCGCAGGTCGCGTTCGACGCTGAGCCGCCGATCGACCTCGACGCGCAGGTCCGCGTCGAAGATCGCGAAGCGGTTGCGGCCGGTCGCCTTCGCGCGGTACATCGCGATGTCGGCCTCATGGATCAACTGGTCCGCGCTCTTCTCGGCGTCCTTGGCGACCGACAGCCCGACGCTGGCCGACACCTCGACCGCGGTTCCGCCGACGATGAACGGCTCGCTGAACGCAGCGAGCACGCGGCGCGCGACGGCGATCGCCTCGAAGTCGTTCCCCAGCAGCTCGAGCATCGCCGCGAACTCGTCGCCCCCGATGCGCCCGACGACATCGCCGACGCGGACCGCTTCACGAAGTCGTGCCGCCGCTTCGGCCAGCAACCGGTCGCCCGCCTCGTGGCCGACGCTGTCGTTGATCTGCTTGAAGGAGTCGATGTCGATGAACAGCACGCCCAGTTCGAGGCCGGAGCGACCGTGGCGCCCCAGCGCCCGAGCCAGCTCGTCCGTGAACACCTCGCGGTTGGGCAGCGAGGTCAGCGGATCACGCCCGCCGCGGTGCTCGAGGCGCAGCGACTCCGTCACATCGCGCGCTGACGCGTACCAATACTCGCCGTGAGCGCGGCCGCTCCACAGCAACGAGCGCCAGCCGCCATCGTCGTGGCGGTGGCGCGCCAGCAGCTCCACCAAACCGGGCTGCCAGCCCTCCGCCGCGTCCGCCTTGCGCGCGGCGCCGGAAGGATCATGGGGGTGCAGGTAGTCCAGCAGCGAGCGGCCCAGCAGCTCGTCGGGCTCGCAGCCGAGCACGGCACGGCAGGCGTCGTTGACCGCGACGAAGCGAGCCTGACCGTCGAAGATCGCGAGCATGCAGCCGGCATTGGCGAACAGCTGCTCGAAGGCCTCCAGACCGAGGTCGGCGCGTGCGCGGACCGGTGCCGGTGGTGGCACCCTGCCGGGGTCGGTGATCAGCCGTAGGGTCAACTTTGACGGGCGCGCCGCGCCACGCACCGGACGACGGCATTCGACACGCGCGAGCTTTCATCGGCTCGATTGCGACCGAACTTGAGACCCCCAGGGGTGTTTCGTACGGCAGCCGAGTCGACGCTCGCCGATGGCTAATATCGTGTGATGGTCCTGCGGGCGCAGTCGCGCCTCATCGCGCCGCTGCTCGCCGCCGCGCTGGCGGCCGTGGCGATCCTGACGGGCGCGCAGGGCGTCGACCTCGCGGCGGCCACCTATCGCGTGGAGCTGTTCGCGCGCAGCGGTCTGACGCTCTGGGACACGCAGTGGTACGGGGGGCACTGGACCTTCGACTACTCCGTGCTGTTCGCGCCGGTCGGTTGGCTGGCGGGCATCCCGCTGATGGAGATCCTGTGCGTGGCGATCTCGGCGTGGGCCTTCGACCGGCTGGCGGTCAGGCGGTTCGGGCGTGCCGGGCGCGCTGGCGCGATCGTGTTCGCGGTCGGAACGGTCGTGCAGGTCGCGATCGGCCAGGAGCCCTACCTGCTGGGCGAGACGCTCGCGCTGGTGGCCCTGCTCACGGCGCGCGCAGGGCTGTGGCCCGCCGCCATCGCGCTCGGTGTGGCGACCTCGCTCGCCAGTCCGCTCGCCGGGGCGTTCCTGGCGATGGCGGCGCTGGCCTGGTTGATCGGCACCTGGCCGCAGCGGCGGTTCGCCGCGGGCACGCTCGCGGCGGCGGCCGCCGTACCGGTGCTCGTGCTGCAGTTGCTGTTCCCGGGGCTCGGCACGATGCCGTTCCCGTTCCTGAACTTCGTCGGAATGTTCGCCGGGCTCGTGCTGATCGGAGTCGTCGTCGCCCGCCGCGACCGCACGGTGGCGGTCGCCGTCGCCCTGTACGCGCTCGCCCTGGCCGGCTGTTACGCGGTACCGAGCGCGATCGGCAACAACGTCACGCGGCTCGGCGTCTCATTCGGCGTCGCGCTCGTCGTCACGCTCGCCTGGCAACAGCGCCGCCAGGTGCGCCTGCTGCTGATCGCCGCCGCCGTCCCGCTCGCGCTCGCGCAGTGGATTCCGGCGGCGAACGCACTTGTCGGCGACGGCAACCCGTCGATTCGGGCGGCCTACTTCAGGCCGCTGCTGTCGACGCTTCGCCGCACCGACCGGCCCCTGGGACGGGTCGAGGTGGTGCCGACCGCACTGCACTGGGAGGCGGCCTATGTCGCGCCGTACTTCCCGCTCGCCCGCGGCTGGGAGCGCCAGCTCGACACCGGCGCCAACCCGATCTTCTACGAGCCGGGCGCCCTGACCGCCGCCTCATACCGCTCCTGGCTGTTCGCCAACGGCGTGCGCTTCGTCGCGCTGGCCGACGTGCCGCTCGACTACGCCGGGACCGCCGAGGCCCGGCTGGTGCGAGCGGGTGTGCCCGGGCTGCGCCTGGTCTGGGCGACCCCCAGCTGGCACCTCTACGCGGTGCTCGGCGCGCCGGGCCTGGTGAGCGGCCCAGCGCGCCTGCTCAGCGCCGACGGGGCGTCGCTGCGATTGACGGTCACGCGGCCGGGCGAGGTCGTCGTGCGCGAGCGATACCTGGACGCCTGGGCTGTGGCGAGCGGCGCCGCGACGATCAGGCCCGCGCCGGGCGGCTGGTTGATGCTGCGTGCACGGCGAGCGGGACGCGTGGTACTGCGCATCGACCTCTGAGCGGCTTTACTCGCGATTCAGAGTCGGCCGACAAGATCTGCGGCGAGCCCGTGAGCCGACGCCCCGCCATCTCGTTTCTCGCAGCGGCCCTCGGGGGCCTGATCGTCGCGCTGGCCGTGGTGGCTCTGGCCGGCACCTCGACCGTCAGCACGCGTACGGTCTCCGCCGCGACGGACCTCGCAGCCAACGCGCTGGCCTCGGACGAGCAGACGCATCAGACCGTCGCACACGCCATCTACGAGCATGCGGCGCCGAGTGTCGTCGCGATCATGGCGAGCACCCCGGCGCGCGGGCCGTTCGGCGGGGCCCAGGGCGACACCGGCTCGGGCATCGTGGTCAGCGCCAGGGGCCTGATCCTCACCAACAACCACGTGATCGCCGGAGCTGCGCAGATCTCGGTGCAGTTCGGCGGCAGCGGCGGTCCGACCCGGCCGGCGAAGGTGGTCGGCGTCGACGCCTCCAACGATCTCGCGCTGCTGTCGGTCGCACCGGCGGGCCTGAAGCTCTCCGCCCTGCGGTTCGGCGGCTCAACCGCCGTGCACGTGGGCGACCCGGCGTTCGCGATCGGCAACCCCTACACCTTCGACCAGACGCTCACCGTGGGGATCATCTCGGCGGTCGGGCGAACGATCACCTCTCCGAACGGCGCCACGATCACGGGCGTGATCCAGACCGATGCGGCGCTCAATCCGGGCAACTCGGGTGGCCCGCTGCTGAACGCTGCGGGGCTGGCGATCGGCGTGAACTCCCAAATCGCGACCGGCGGCAGCGGCGGCCTGGGTGTCGAGGGCTCAAACAGCGGGATCGGCTTCGCGATTCCGAGCGCCACGGTGCTCGCCGACCTCGCGAGCTTCGACCACGGCGCGGCGCGCGGCGGCTGAACTCGGCACGGGCGGGAAAGTGGGCTGCGCGCAGCCGCGAAAGCCGCCCTGTGGGCTCACAGCGCGTCTCAGGCCGACGCTGAGAGGCCGCGCCGCAGCGAGCCGACCGTCTGGGGCCCGAAGCTCATCGAGGCGATCCGCCCGCCGGCGTCGAGGAACACGACCGTCGGCAGGTCGGGAATGCGGAATGCTGCGCCGCTGACGCCGCTCGAGTCGTCGAGCACCGGGAAGTCCCAGCCGTAGCGGCGCAGGAAGGCGCGCCAGCCGCCGCCGTCGTCGTAGTCGATCGCGACCACCCGGCCGCGTCCGGCGCGGGAGCCGGCGAATCGCGCGACGGCCGGCGCTTCAGCCCTGCACGGGATGCACCAGCTGGCGAAGAAGACGACGACGGCGGAGTGCCCGTGCAGCGCTGCGAGCGTCGTGCTCCTGCCGTTCAGGCTCTGCCTCGGCAGCGCCGGGGCGAGGCGTCGTGTCGTCGTGGCGTGGGCGAGCAGCCCGTAGGCGAGCAGCGCGACAAGCAGGCCGGCCAGCGCGATGCGGAGCGCGTGGCGGTGCGTGGCCGGCCGTGCGAGCATCGGCGCTCAGGAGGCTGCGAGGATGCGCGCGTCGGGGGCTCGGGTCGCGCTCGTAGCGTGGATCAGCAGGGCGAGTACGACGCCGAGCGCCGCGAGCATTCCGATCAGGGCGACGAGTTCTCGCCGGCGCACCGCCAGACCGAGTCGAGGGCCCGCGATTCCCGGCTCGCTGTGCTCCGCCATCCGCTCAGAGGCTAGCGCCTGGCGCCGCGGCGACGTGCGCGATCAGTATCTCGTAGCCAAGCTGGAACGTCACCGTGAACAGCCCGCTCACGCGCACGCGCTTTCCGAGCAGGCCGGCGGCCGCAGGACCGGGCTCGAGCGCGATCCGAGCGCCACCACCCCCGGCCAGGACATAGAGCGGCGTGCGCCCGTAGTGGCCGCGTGCGACGGTACCGACCGTCGTGACCTGCGCGTCGGCATAGACCTCGGGGTGTCGAGCGAGATCGCGCAGCGACACCGAGCCCGAGGCGCCGGGCGCCGGAGGCAGCGTGCTGCGCCCATCGCCACCGCAGGCGGCGAGCGCAGCCAGCGAAAGCGCCATCGGGAGGATCGACCAGCGTCGGATCGCTGGATCGTAGGACGCCGCGGCGTCCGTCACACTGACCGTGTGAAGATGGCTCGCCGCGCCGCGCTGTTCGAGGGTGCCGCCGTGATCGGCGGCCTGGTCGCGATCATGTGGGTCGTCGAGATCGTCAACAAGATCGACGGCCAGCGGCTGAGCGCAGACGGCATCTATCCGCGCTCACTCTCCGGGCTGCCAGGGATCATCTCCGCGCCCTTCCTGCACGCCGGCTTCGGCCACCTGCTCGGCAACACCGTCCCATTCGTGGTGCTCGGCCTGGTGATCGCCGCGGCCGGCGCGCGGCGCGTGATCGAGGTGACGGCGATCGTGATCGTGGTGGCCGGCCTCGGGACGTGGCTGACTGCCGGCGCCGGTACCGACACGGTCGGTGCGAGCGGTGTCGTGTTCGGCTACGCCGGATTCCTGATCGCGAGGGGATTCTTCACGCGGAATATCGGCGCGCTGGCGGTGGGCGTCGTGGTGGCACTGCTGTTCGGCGGCGCGCTGGCCGCCGACCTGGTGCCCCAGGCCGGCATCTCGTGGGAGGACCACCTGTTCGGCGGTCTCGGCGGGATCCTCGCCGCGCGGCTGCTGCCAGCGGCACGCGGCGTGAAGGCCACCGTCGCACCGTAGGTGGGTGCGAAGGAGCTTGCGGGCGGACTCCCGGCTCCGCCGGAGGGGCGCCGGGGGAGCCTCGCCGGTCGCGCCGCTTAAATAGTTCAGACGCGGAAGCGAGCCGTTTGAGGAACCCTCCTTCGGCTCGCTCCCGAAGGGGCGCTCCGTTCTCTGGGTGGCGCGGCCTCACACCTCGGTGGCCTCGCTCTTTGCGGCTCGTCCCGCGTCCTGGCGAGAACATACGAGGAGCCCACCCGCGACGCAAGGCTGGTTCGCAGAAGTTCCCGCATCCTCCGAAGAAAAGTCCGCGGCTGGCCGCGAGCCGAATCGGGTAGGGTCGCGCCCGTGCCGTTTCGTCCGTCGCCGCTGATCCTCGAACGCTACGCGGACGTGCTCGTGAACTTTGCGCTCGGCGCCGGCGCCGGTGTCCAGCCGGGCCAGGTGGTGCGGATCGCGGCGAACGAGGCGGCAAAGCCGCTCTACCTCGAGTTGCACCGCGCGGTCTGGCGAGCCGGCGCCCACGCGGTCGGGCATTACATGCCTGACCAGGACGCTGAGGGCAACCTCTCACGCGACTTCTACGAGCTTGCCGGCGACGAGCAGCTCGACTACTTCCCAGCGACCTACATGCGCGGCCTGATCGATCAGGTCGACCATCAGGTCAGCGTGCTCAGCGACACCGACATGCATGCACTGGAGGGCATTGCGCCGGCCCTGATCATGCGCAGCGGGCGGGCCATGAAGCCCGCGATGGACTGGCGGACCGAGAAGGAGAACGCGGGCGGGTTCACCTGGACGCTGGGCCTCTACGGCACGCCGGCGATGGCGGCCGAGGCCGGCCTCTCGGAGCAGGAGTACTGGCAGCAGATCATCGACGCCTGCTTCCTCGAGGACGACGACCCGATCGCCAGCTGGCGTGCGGTGACCGCGCGGATCGGCGAGTGCGTCGCGCAGCTCAACGAGCTCGAGATCGAGCGGCTGCACGTCGGCGGGCCCGACGTCGACCTGCACGTCACGCTCGGCGAGCGGCGCCGGTGGATGGCCGGCAGCGGTCGCAACATTCCGAGCTTCGAGGTCTTCACGAGCCCAGACTGGCGAGGCGTCGAGGGCTGGATCGCTTTCAACCAGCCGCTCTATCGCTACGGGCATCTGGTCAGCGGCGTCCGCCTCGAGTTCGCCGGCGGACGGGTCGTCAAGGCGAACGCGGACAGGAACGAGCAGGTGATCGCCGAGATGATCGCGACGGAGAACGCCGACAAGGTGGGGGAGTTCTCGCTGACCGATCGGCGCTTCTCCCGCATCACCAAGTTCATGGCCGACACGCTCTACGACGAGAACGTCGGCGGACCGTTCGGCAACACGCACATCGCGCTCGGGAAGTCCTACCACGACTGCTATGACGGCGATCCGAGCGCCGTCACGGCGGAGGAGTGGGCGCGGTTGGGCTTCAACGAGTCAAGCGTCCACACCGACATCGTCTCGACTGCCGACCGTACCGTCACGGCGACGCTGCGCGGCGGCCGCGAGCAGGTGATCTACGCCGACGGCGAGTTTCAGTTCTAGCGCCGGGCCGCGGCACGTGGGCGGAAGCGCTTCGGCAGGAAGTACTTCCACACGCGCTCGGAGATGCCCGCGATCGTGTCGACGCCGTAGGCCATGCTCGGGTCACCGTCGGTGAGCACCGCGATCAGGTAGTCGCGGAAGCGGCCGCTGACGACGCCGATGCTGTTGATCTGCCAGCCGGACTCGTTGGAGGGCGCGAGCCAGCCGTTCTTGAGCGCCACGCCGGCGGGCGCGAGGACGCCCGCCGAGACGCCCCACGCCTGAGCGGCGCTCACGTCGCGCATCAGCCCGAGCTCGTAGGCGCGTGCGGCGGGGTCGAGCAGCGCGCTGGGCAGCGCGAGCTGCTCGAGCAGGCGCACCTGGTCGCGCGCCGTCGTCTGGTAGTGGCCCCAGACCCCGGCCGGATCGAGCACCGTCTGCGTCATTCCGGCGGCGCTGTTGAACGCCGCGATAGCGGCGTTGTCGCCGGCGGCGTACCAGAGCTGCTGGGCATCGTCGTTGTCGCTGTCCTCGATCGCGCCGGCCGCGAGCGCTGCCTGGCCCGGGCCAAGCGCGGCGCCGTCCTCGTGCAGCAGCGTGGCGAGGATGTCGACCTTGGCGATGCTCGCCTCGTCCTCGACGACGCCCGGACGGTAGACGAACAGACGGCCGCTCTTGAGGTTGAGCACCGCGGCCGTGATGTTGCCCTGGCGCGTGGCCAGGAAGGCACGCATCGTGGCGGTCCGAAACGGTCCGTGTGGCCGCCGGTCCGCTGTGGCATTCGCTGCGCCCGCCGCGAGCGCCAGCGCGGCCGCCGCCGCGAGCAGCGCAGCGGACGCCGCCCGCCTCACGACAGGTCGAGCACGGGCTGCGGCGCGGGGATCACGTGGTCCTCGCTGCCCTCGGCGGGGATGATCGCGGTGCCGATCGCAAAGAACTCGATCACGTGGCTGCCCCAGCCGTGCGAGCGCTCGTGCAGGTCGACGCCGACGATGCCCTCGGCCTTGGCTTCGAGCGCCTCGGCCTGCATGCGTTCCATCGCCAGCTCGCGGGCGTCGTATAGCGCCTGCGTGTAGTTGGCCAGCTCGACGTTCTGGCCAACGTTGCGCAGGCTCTGGCGCATCGACTGGTGGGCGACGTGGTAGACGCATGAGCCCATCACCATGCCGACGGGCCGGTGTCCGGTCTGCAGCAGGGTCCAGAACTCCTGTCCTGAGAGGTCGCTCGTGAACGGGCGGCCGGAGGGTGCGCGATGGAGCTCGCCGCCGTGGTGCTTGACCGCCGTGCCGACGGCGATGAACTCGGCGAGGTTCTCGCCCCACTCGTAGCGCCCGATGTCGAGACGAACGCCGACGACCCCGTCGGCGCCGAGCTGGTCCGCCTCCTCCTCCATCCGCGTCATCGCGAGCTCGCGGGCGTGGTACATCGCCTGCGAGAGCACCGTCATCTCCTGGTTCTGGCGGTAGCTGGCCTGCTGGAAGCCGATGTGGTAGATGCTCGAGCCGATCACCAGGCCGAGCGGCCTGAAGCCCGCCTGGCGCACCAGGAGGAACTCGTTGACCGACAGATCGCTGGTGAACAGCCCGGCGCGGTTCTGCTGCAGGCGTGCGCGACCGGCCTCCGGAACTCCCTCGGTGCTGCTCGGGTCATAGGCCATGATCGGGTGGTTCCTTTCGGAGGTTTGGGAGAGCGGGCGGGGGGCTCATTTGAGTGAGAGGACGGTCTTTGGAGCGGCTGCGGCCAGGTGCGCTGCGAGCGAGGGGTCCTCGCGGATGGCCGTACCGATCACGTGGAAGGTCACGATCAGGTCGTCGCACTCGATCCCGCCGCGCGACACCCGCCGCCCGCTGGCGTGCTCGTCGAGCTTGACCCCGATGATCCCGTCGGCGCCGAGCGCCGTGGCCTGCTGCGTGACGTAGGTCATCGCCTTCTCGCGCGCGTCATAGACGCCCTGCGTGAAGTCACCGAGCTCCTGGTTGTACCAGGAGCTGCCGAACATTCCGCCGCCTGTCGCGCGCGCCGTCTGCCAGCTGGCCGGGACGTAGTGGACGCTGGTGTGGGCCGCGATCCCGACCGGGCGGATTCCCGCGGCGCACAGCTGCCAGAACTCCTGGCCTTCGAGGTCGGTCAGGACCGGACCGTGAGCTCCGCGCAGCGCGGGCGGCAGGCGCACCGCGGTGCCGATTGCGACGAACTCGACGGAGCCGGAGGCGAAGTCGTGCCGGCCCTGCTCGATACGCACACCGACGACGGCGTCGGCGCCGACCAGCGTCGTCTCCTCGAGCAGCCGGCCGAGTGCGAGCCGGCGGCTCTCGTTGTAGGCCTGTGAGAGGCTCTGGATCTCGGTCGGCACCATGTAGTAGGAGCCCTGCCACCCGACCTGGTAGATCGAGGAGCCCATCACGAGCGTGACCGGGACGATCCCGAGGCTGTTCAGGAGGGCGAACTCCTGGACCGACAGGTCGCTGGCGAACGCCAGCCGGGCGGGGTCGGTTGCCGCGAGGGTCGCAAGGCGCTCGGCGGCGTTGATCGGGATGTGGCCCTGCGCGAGGCGTTCGAGCGATTCCTGGTCGCGCAGCGCCTGCGCCTGGGCCTGCGCGGGATCGGGGGGCGGGCCGCCGCGTGAGCGACCGAACAGCGGGCTCATCGCAGCAGGCCTTCCAGCGCGATCCGCGACTGCTCGCCGAGCGCCGCCGTGCGGGTCACCTCGTCGACCAGCTCGACGATCCACTGGGACACGGGCAGCTCCTCGCGTTTGAGCGTTATGCCGCGGACCACCCGGTGGCGCAGACACTGAAAGCCGCCGCGCGCCGCTACGAGCTCGAAGCGCTCCTCGCCGAGCTCCACTTCGATCCGCTCGACCTCGGTCTGCTTGGAGCGAAAGCCGCCCACGCGGCGACGCCTGACGGCGGCGAGGCGGGGGAGGGCCTGCTCGAGGCGGGATGCCAGCGCCTCGATCAGCGCATGGGTGTCCGCGCTGTCGAGGCGCACCTCGGCGGCCGCGAGATCGAGCGCCGAACCGGGGTCATCCCGCGGATCGGAAAGCTCCTGACTCACAGGGGGAGGGTACTTCAATTGCACGCCAGCGCTGAGCGCAGCTGCGAGCAGGGGCGGGGTGCCGAGGGCTCAGGTCGTGCGGCGCACGGCGACCGTGCGATCGGCCTCGGCGGCGATCTCCCATCCGGCCGATCCTGAGGGGCTGCGGAAGAGGCGGTCCACGACGGCTGTCGGGCCCGCCAGCCCGCGGCCGCCGGGCAGTCCGTCACGCGCGTCGTGGAACACGACGTGGCCGCCCGGCGGCACCTGTCGATGCCAGCTGTCCCAGTCCAGCTGGCAGCCCTGCTCGCTGTGGTCGCCGTCGATGAAGACGAGCTGGACGTCTCCGGACCAGCCTGCGGCCACCTCATGCGAGCGGGCGATGTGCCAATGCACGCTCGGGCCCTGGGCGCCGCGCCGGCGCACCGCGCGCGAGACGACGCGGCGCGTGGCCCATTCCGTCGCCGCCCAGCCGCCGGGCAGGGCGGAGGGATGCTCGCCGAAGGGGTCGATCAGGTGCAGCTGCGCTCCGGCCGGCAGCGCCTCGCAGAGCACGCGCGCCGAGGAGCCCTCGTAGACGCCGATCTCGACCGCACGGTGAGCGTCGCGGGCGAGCCCGGCGAGCACCCGGGCATCGTCGCTCGAGTGCATCGTGCGCGGCGGTATCAGGCCGAGCCCGACGGCAAGTCCACGCAACCGCACGTCGTCGCGCACTCGATCGGGCGTCAGGCGCCGCAGACGAGCAGGGATCCTGGCCATCGCGCGCACCTTATGTGGTCCCGCGGCCATCCTGACCCTGATCGGGGCGGTCGTCCTCGGCGGTGGGGTGCGTCCTCGTGAGCGAGCCCGTTGCAATCATGGGCGCATGACCGCATGGCGGGATTTCGAAGAGGCCGAGCAGGAGTTTGCGCGCCGGGTGCGGGCGCTGTTCAGTGCCCACAGGCACAAGACGATTGCCACGTTGCGGGCCGACGGGTCACCGCGGATCTCCGGGATCGAGGCGGACTTCGAGGAGGGCCAACTGGTCTTTGGCTCGATGGCCAACGCGCGCAAGGGCGCGGACCTCCGCAGGGATCCGCGGTTCGCGCTCCATAGCGCCACCGTCGACCCGGTCGAGGGTTCCGAGGCGCAGTGGCCGGGTGAGGCGAAGATCTCCGGGCGGGCGATCGCGTCCGGCCCGATCGCCGAGGCAGCAGACGGCGATCGTTTCCGCGCCGACATCGCCGAGGTCGTGCACACCCACCTCAACGAGACCGCGACGTTGCTCGTCGTCGAGTGGTGGACGCCCACGTACGGGCTGCGAAGAATCGAACGCGAGTGACCTCAGTCGCGTTTGCAGGAGACGCTTTCGCCGGGACCGCTGCCGCGAACCCCGCGAATCCGGCCGCGGTGCGGCACATTCCCCGGCGGCCGATAGTAGACTCGGCATTGTCATGTTCGCGTGGGTTCGACGACTGGCTTTACTCGCAGCCGCCGTGATCGTTGCGGCGTCGGCAACCGTCGCGGTCGCCACGACCGTGCGCAGCGGTCCGCTCGCAGGGTCATGGAGCGGGTCCATCGTTGGAAACCCAGGCAGCTCGATCAAGCCGGTTCAGATCCGGATCGTCGTCAACGCCGGCGAGACCGGAGGAAGCTGGCGCATCAGCGCCACGTGCCGCGGCCGGCTCACGCTCGACAGCATCTCCAAGGGCTACCACCACTACCTCCGCCGGCTGGCACTGGGGGCGACGTGCGCCGGCGGGGATATCGACTGCCTCAAACGCGCCGGCGCCAACCTGTATGACTCGGTCACCTCGCACCTCGGCGGCGAATACGACAGCGCCGGGACGCTTCGCCGCATCCGTAGCTGACGCCCCAGGGTAGTGGGTCCAACTGACCCACTACCTCGCAATGCGTGGTGGGTCTGAATCCTTCGGGGAGCGTGAAGGCGTGCACTGCGGTGCCGCCGACGATTTCGCCGCGCAGCAGTACGGTGGGTGGCCCCGATCTTGCGGAACGCTGGCTCATCGGCCACGCGGGGAGCGTAGCGCGTGCCCCGATTTCAAACTGACGGAGATTTGTCTCGCGGCTCTCGGATCATGAGAGGGAGCAGAAGGCTCCCAGCCGTAACGGCGAGACAGGGCGGGCACACGCCGCAGCATCCCGTCGTTGAGGACACTTGGAGCCATCGCGACAGGAATGGCGCTGCGCGGACAAGTTTCGCGCGGAGCATCCGCACAAGGATTGCAGATCGAGGGGAGTCCTGATTCAACTGACCCACTACCTCCAATGCTCGATAATCTATCTTATGTAGCGCAGGCCGAGGACACGACGACCGGCCGGAGTGTCACAGACCGCCGGAGCGTCAGGTGGCGCTGCCCTGCGGCGATGCGGTGGACTCTGCGGGCGGGGCCGGCGGTGCGGCGTGTGAGAGCGCCTGAAGGCGCTCGGCGGCACGCGTAGCGGCCTTCCTGGGCCGGCGCGGCGCGGGTGTGGCTCGCTGCGCGCTCTGGAGCTGCGTGCGCGGTGCGTTCGGTGGCACAGATGAACGAGACACGGCAGGCGCGCCGGCCTGTTGT
>Ga0209415_10005812_pt1 | contig 22073 bp, 21 predicted proteins | sample PeaSoiSIISIP2007_FD_187696 | JGI IMG/M metagenome (GOLD analysis project Ga0209415, IMG submission 187696) | Peat soil microbial communities from Weissenstadt, Germany - SII-SIP-2007 (SPAdes) (version 2) | ecosystem: Environmental > Terrestrial > Soil > Wetlands > Peat | place: Germany... | reverse complement strand
CCACCAGACAGATGTTCCGTGATCCGCATACTGTAGACACGCGCGCATTGCTCGAAGCCGTGATGCGGAACTCGGTGGCCGCCACGGAATTTATTCGCAATCCGGAGCCCGCGGAAGCTCCCAGCACCGCGTCCGCAGACTAAACGCCGTTGAACTTCACCGGCCGCGCAACTTTCACCGCTGGATTTTTCAGCAGCTCCACCAGCACGTGGTCGCCGACCGGTTCATCGGTCTGAATCACCGAAACTGCTTCGGTCCCGGCGGCTTTGCGTCCCAGCGAGAAGGTCGCGATATTGACGCCATTCTTTCCGAAGACGTCGCCGATGTATCCGATGACACCTGGCACGTCTTCGCTCATGACGAACGTCAGATTGCCTTCCAGCGTGGCTTCGCAATGCGTGCCGTCGATTTGCACCAGCCGAGGCTGGTCCATCACAACCGCGCCTTCCACCGACGTAATGCCGGTGTCGGTCTCCAGATCCAGGCGAACCGAATCGATGTGGGCAACTCGTTTTTCGTGGCGCTCGGCGACGGTGAGTCCGCGGTCACCGGCGATTTGCATGGCGTTGATGGAGTTCGCTTTGCGCGCGAGCGATCGCTGCAGCACCCCGGCCAGTCCCGCGTTGCGAACCAGGTGCGTGTTGAACTCAGCGATCTTGCCGAAGTAAACCAGCCGCACTGCTTTTGGATTGCCAGTAGAAATGTAGGATGCAAAGCTGCCCAGCCGTTCGGCCAGCTTGCCATAGGGACCCAGCGTCTTGTATTGCTCGGGCGTGAGCGCCGGCAGATTCACAGCGTGCAGCGCCGCGCCATTTTGCAGATATTCCACGACCTGCTGCGCGATACGCATGCCGACGGTCTCCTGAGCTTCTTCGGTGGACCCGCCGATGTGCGGCGTGGCCACCAGGCTCTCGATGGCGAAGAGGGGATCGTTGGGCGGCGGCGGTTCGCTTTCAAAAACGTCCAGCGCGGCGCCACCTACTTGACCCGAAGTCAGGGCCTCGACGAGCGCGGCTTGATCGATCAACTCCCCGCGCGCGCAATTGATGATCCGCGCGCCCTTCTTCATTTTGGAAAAGGCGTCACGCGAGAGCAGCCGGAACGATTCGGGCGTCAGCGCCGTGTGGAGCGTAATGTAGTCGCTCTCGGCGTAGAGCGTGGGCAGGTCCACCAAAGCCACGCCCACGTCTTTCGCGGTTTGCGAATGGACGTACGGGTCATGGGCGATGATGCGCATCTCAAACGCCGCGGCGCGTTTTACCACCTCGCGCCCGATGCTTCCCAGACCAATCACTCCTAGCGTTTTGGCGCGCAATTCATTTCCCATGAACTTGCGTTTTTCCCACTTGCCGGATTTCACCGACGCGCTGGCGTTGGGGATGGATCGCGCCAGTGACAACATCAACGCGAGCGCGTGCTCCGCCACTGAAACCGCGTTGCCGCCCGGCGTGTTCATCACCAGGACGCCGGCGGCGGTGGCGGACGGCAGATCTACGTTGTCGACGCCTACACCCGCGCGGCCGATGACGCGCAGATTCGGCGCGGCTGCCAGTACGGCTTTATCCACCGTCACGGCGCTGCGCACGATGAGCGCGTCGGCTCCCGGCAGGTGCTGCATATACTCTTTCGGATTGGAAACGATGACTTCCCATCCCGGCTGTTGCTGAAGCAGCTTCACCGCTCCAGGAGTCAGCGACTCGGCAATCAGAATTCGCATGTTGTGTGGGTTCTTAAGCTGTGACTATCTCTTTCACCAGAGCCGCTTCGGCGTACACCTGCTGCGCCGCCGCCACTCCGGTTCCGAACTTTACGGGCTGCCCTTGCGCGGCCAGAATGATCTCCAGCTCAGCAATGACACCGAACAAGTCTGGAAAATCGAAATATCCGAGGTGCGCGATGCGGAAGATCTGGCCTTTCATGGAGCCTTGACCATTGGCGATGATGGAGCCGAAGCGGTTGCGGAACTCCTTGACGATGGCGCCGGAATCCAGGCCTTTCGGCGACTTCACCGCGGTGGCGGACGCGGCCGGTGAATGCGGAGCAAACAGTTCCAACCCCAGAGCAGTCACCGCCGCGCGCGTAGCCTGGGCCAGCATCTCCGCGTTCGCTATCAGCTTATCCATGCCAATCGATTTGACGTACTTAAGCGCTTCCGCTAGCGCCAGCACTAGCGACGTGTTCGGCGTCCAACTGGATTCGCCGCCCGCCGCGCTTTTTCGCTCTTTCTTGAGATCGAAGTAGAAGCGCGGGAGTTTCGATGTTTCCGCGAACGCCCAGGCCTTTGGACTGATCGAGAGAAACGCCAGTCCAGGCGGGATCATGAATGCCTTTTGCGATCCGCCGATCACAATGTCGAGACCCCAGCCGTGAATATCCAGCGGCATGGTGCCGAGCCCGGTAATGGCATCGACGACGAAGATCGCGCCGGTCTTCTGGATGATTTCTCCCATGGAGCGCACGTCATGCGCCGCTCCGGTGGAAGTTTCCGATGCTTGCACGAACACCGCGCGCGTATCCGGGTTCGATGCAAGCGCCGCGGCCACGCGATCGGGACTCACTGAGCCCCCGTACTCTTCCTTTAAGACCACCGCATTCAACCCGAAAGCCTTGGCGATCTCGGCCCAGCGTTCGCCGAACTTGCCAGCCGAGCACACAATGACGCGGTCGCCCGGCGAAAAGAAGTTCGCTACCGACGCTTCCATAGCCCCGGTGCCGGATGCCACCATCGCCAGCACGTCATTAGAAGTGCCCATGACTTCTTTTAGATCGGCGAGCACCGCGCGGTAGACATTGCGGAAGTCCTCCGTGCGATGATGAATGTCCGAACCCATCATCGCGTGCAAGGCTTGCGGAAGCAGCGGCGTGGGGCCGGGTGTAAGCAGACGTTGTTTCTTGATATACATGAGAGGGATTAACTCTCAGGATAACAAACGATGGCTTTACTCGATCAGATCCAGACCGACATGGTGGCGGCGATGCGCGCCAAACAAGAGCTGAAGCTGAACGCGATCCGCATGATCAAGGCGGCGCTGAAGAAGCATGAAGTGGATTCCATGAAGCCGCTGGACGAAGCCACCGAGCTGCAGATCCTGAACACGTTGATCAAGCAACGGCGCGAAGCGGCTGACATGTACCGCAAGGGCGATCGCGTCGAGCTGGCGGAGAAAGAAGAAGCCGAGCTGAAGCTGATCGAGTCCTACATGCCGTCGGCGCCGAGCGATCAGGAGATCGAGGATGCCATCGGGCAGGCCCTGGCGGAGACCGGGGCGACCGCGCAGAAGCAAATGGGCCTGGTGATGAAAGCGGCGCAAGCCAAACTCGCCGGCAAACGCGTGGATGGAAGAGCGCTGAGTGAAAAGGTGCGCGCGCGGTTGTCGTAATGACAAAGGCGGAGCGAATCTATTATGACCGGAGGGCTCCGGAATACGACGACTGGTATCTCGGGACAGGACTGTTTGCGCGGAGAATCCGCCCCGGCTGGGCGGAGGAAGTAGCAGAGTTAAGGGCCGCGATCGCTGCGATCCGTTTCGGCTCATTCTTAGACGTAGCCTGCGGCACAGGCTTTCTGGCCGAGTGCCTGCACGGACGCGTCACTGGACTGGACCAGAGCGCGTCGATGCTTGCGATTGCCAGGGCGCGGGTACCCAGCGGATCGTTTGTTCAAGGTGACGCTTTGAGGTTGCCGTTCCGATCGAAGCAATTCGATTGTCTGCAAGCGGCGCATTTCTATGGGCACCTCGATGAAACGGCTCGGCTGGTCTTTTTGAACGAAGCCCGGCGCGTTGCCAGCTCGCTTCTCATGATTGACGCAGCGAAGCGCGAGGACGTACCGGCGGAGGAACATCAGGAGCGCGTGCTCAACGATGGCTCGCGGCATGTGGTTTACAAGCGCTATTTCACGCCGGAACAAATGATCGCGGAAATCGGAGCTGGCCGGATCGTGCATGCGGGTCGGTGGTTTGTGGCTGTGCTGGTGTGAGGCCCGGGCGCCGCTATTGCTGCTTGAACCGGTCCCGCACGTGGTCTTTGATCCAGTGCGCGTCCCACCACTCCACGGGGTTTACTTCCACGCCGCCAACCTGCATCGAGTAGTGCAAGTGATCGCCGCCCGCCAAGCCAGTCGATCCGCTCTTCCCCATCTCCTGGCCGCGCTTCACCACGTCGCCTTCCTTCACCGCTAGTGCGCTTAGGTGGCCATAGATCGATTGCAAACCGTAGCCGTGATCCACCACAATGCAGTTGCCGTAGATGCCCAACGGAGCCGCCCAAATCACCTTGCCGTCGTTGGCCGCCACCACTGCCGCGTGCGCCGTAACAGCCAGGTCAAATCCGAGATGCACTTGCTGGTCGACTTTCTTGCCCTTGTAAATATAGCTGCGCACATCCGCGAACTCAGATTCCACCTTCGAGTTCGCCAACTGGAGGAACGGCTCAGTCCACAGAAACTTCTCCGCGGTTTTCAATCGCAGATCGGCCAGCGTTTTGTTATTCGCGCGGCGCATTTCTCCGTTGATTTTGAGGAAGCGCGTCAGCAGATGGCCCGAGCCGCTGGGATCGATCTGATTGACTACCTTATCCAGGAATTTGTCATCGATCGCCAAATCGCGCCTGCGAAACTTCTTCGGAAACACTTTGAACCAAAAGCGCGCCGTGGCTTCAGTGCCTGCGGAGTTCCTGGCGAAGACAACCGGGGCAGTGTCAATCGGCATGTCCCATGGATAGGCGAACAATGCCAATCGCTGCGCGCCGCCGCCGATCGGGAAGCTGGAATAAGTGTCGTGGCTCACGCGGACGCCCGCTTCAGTCCAGTAACCCGACGGTGTGAAAAGAACCATTTCCGATCCGCCCTGATTGATGTAGTGTTGAAAACCGTCCGCGACGACCGACGGCGGCCGTAGCACCACGTCGACCTCGGTTGATATCGTGTCGGTGAATCCACGCAGGTCGTTCGATTGAGCCGCGACGATGATCCGCGCCTTGCCCTCCTTCAGATTCGGCGCTTGCTTGCTGCCCGCGCTGAAATGTATGTCCTGATCGGGAACCTGCGCCAGCCAGAACCTCAGCCGGTCAGCCGGGCTCTTGGTTTCCGTAATCAGTGTGCTCGCGCCATTTTGTTCGATGAAAGCGGTGAAATGGCGTAGCCCGTGCGGGTTCGCAAAATGCACCGTAACCGGCGTACTCGCGCCGATCGCCTTGGGTTGCGGGGCAAACGCCAGCTTGGTATGCGACGACAAAAAGTAAAGGGTGCCGATCGGCGTCGCGATCAGCGCCAGCAGCATGATAAACGCAATAAACTTGCCCATTGCTTCTCGGATCATAACAGGGAACCCGCAGTCGAGCTAACATACAATCGTGTTTCCTCGGGTGCTTTTGGTTCTGCTGCTGCCGGCGCTCGTGCCGGCTGAGGACCACTGGATTGCTCTGAAATCCGGCCCATTCGAAGTGTTTAGCAGTGCGGGGGACAAGCCCGCGCGCGAGAAGCTCATGTTCCTGGAGCAATTCCGCGAGACGCTACGCATCATCACCGGAAAAGACGAAATGCGTATGGTTTGGCCAGTGCGCGTGATTCTTTCAAAGGGAGCGCCGGTGGTCGCAAAGCCGTTCAAATTGGGGCGCGACGCGCGCATGGTTGCGCTATCGGAATCCCAAAGCCTCTCCCGCGATTATCTAAAGGAGCTGGCGCGGCTCCTGCTCTACGAGAACACGAACCGCCTGCCGCCGGAAATTGAGTCCGGCATCCTTGCACTGGTTACCACAGTCCAGATCGATGGGCCGCGCATCACCCTGGGCGCGCCCGTTCCGGAAGCAGAGCGCACGCGCGGATGGGCCCTGATGCATCTGGTCACAGGGAATCCTGAATACGCGGGCCGCGCACGCGTCATGATTTCGAATCTCGAGCAAACGGGCGATTTCGACGCGGCTTGCCACAATGCCTTTGAAAAGACCGGTGCGCAAATCAATCAGCAGACAGATGCATATCTGAAAGCCGGGAACTTCGCGACCACCATGCTTTCCGGCCGTGCGCTGAGCCTCACTCGCGATTTCAAGCCGGTGCAGTTGGGATCGGACGATGTGCGCATTGCGCAGGCCGACCTGTTACTCGCGACCGGCCACGCGGCCGAGGCGGGAGCAGCTTACAAAGCGCTCCAGGGGCCGGTGGGGCAGGAAGGTCTCGCATTAATGGACCTTGATAACGACAAGAACAAGCAAGCGCGCGCCGAGCTTCAAGATGCAATTGACGGAGGCAGCACCAGCGCCCGCGCCTGGCTGGAGCTGGGCCGCTTGAACTCCGACGAAATCGATTTCAAGAAGGCCACCGAGCTGAATCCGCGCTGGGCGGAGCCCTATTTTCAAAGGGCGGACATCGATCCGGCCGTTGACAAAGAGCATCTCGAGAAACGGGCTGTACTACTGAAGAAGGCCGTGAGCCTGGAGCCGCGCAACATCGATTACTGGACGGCCCTCGCCAAGAACGATGTTGCGGCAAACGACTTCACCGAGGCGCAGAAAGCCTGGGGCGGCGCAGAGCACGCCGCTACGAGCGACGAAGAACGCGAACGCATTCACCAATTGCGGCTGTCGCTGCAAGAGAACCGTTTCGACGCCGAGGCGGCCGAACGCAAACGTCTCGCTGACGAGCGCGAGGCGGACATCCAACGTGTAAAATCGCAAAGCGATGCCGCCATTCATGCGGCCGAGGATCAAGCGCGGAAGAGGCTGAATCCGAATGGCGCGCCTCCGCCCAAACCGGACACCTGGTATCACGCCGGGGACGAAGCTGGCGCGTCGGTTCAGGGAGTATTTCAGCGCCTGGATTGCCTCGAAGGGAAGCTGGCGAGGCTTGTGATTCAAGCGGCCGATGGGAAGACCGTCCAGCTCCTGGTGGCCGATCCCTCGCAAATCGACATGGGCGGAGGCGAACAAGCTTTGAGCTGCGGTCCACAAAAGAACCCTCGACAAGTGCTGGTGCACTACAACGCGAAGCCGGACGCGAAACTCCATACCGCGGGCGTTGCCACCGCGATCGAATTTCATTGAGGCGGGCTCTTAAGCAATTTCTCTTCCGGTTGCTCGGCAAAGATCCGGAGGCGATCGTAGTCACGTTCGCTTCAGACGATCCGAATTTGGCCGCGCGGATGTTCGCTGAGATCCAGGCTCTCGAACCAGACCGCCGTCACTTCTTGGTGAAGCCCGGAGAATTCCCGGCTGATTCGTCGATTCGCATCTATTGGCAGCTCCGCAACCGATTTCGCAAGTATCGAATCGGACTTGCGCCGGTTCTGCTGGGGCCCGATCGCCAATCGAGATCGCTGCGGCGCGCGGCGTTTCTTTTAGCACCAACCAAGATGCTGGCTTACAACCAACGCTTGGAGCGCCACCATCTACGACCCACGACCGCGATTGCATCATTGCTGTTTGTAAGAGGCGTGCCACTCGATCGAATCTTTCTTCGTCCGACGTGGCTCGCACCCTGGAAAAAGGATCGGTCTGTTTATCCATCCAAGGTCGACGAAATCGCGGGCCGCCCGATGTCTCCTCGGCGCCGCCGTGTCGCGGTTGTGAGCCCCTATTTTCCATACCCGCTTGCACATGGTGGCGCGGTACGGATCTTTAATCTGCTGCGCGAAATGGCCGGCGAGTTCGACGTCCTTCTGTTTGCTTTTCGCGACGCGGAATCGGCGGATGACTTGCGGCCTGTGCTGGATCTTTGTGCGCGCGTGATTCTGGTAGACAAGCCGCGCTACCGCGAGCCGCGCTGGTCCACGTTCGCGCCGCCCGAGGTTCACGAATTCCGATCGCCAGCGATGCAGCAATCGCTCGCCCGCATTCGCGCCGAATATAAAATTGAAGCCGTGCAAGTGGAATACACTATGCTCGCGCCCTACACCGGAGACGTCCTGGTGGAGCACGACGTCACGTTCGAGCTGTACCGCCAAATCCGCGCTCGTTCGCCCGGTCTCGCCAGGCATTGGGACCATTGGCGCTGGCGGCGATTCGAGAGCCAGTGGATCCGGCGTTATCGCAAAGTAGTGGTCATGTCGGAGCAGGATCGCGCGCTACTCGCGCGTCCAAATGTCACAGTCATCCCGAATGGCGTCGACCTGGATCGGTTCACTCCGGAAATCGAGCGCCCCGGCCAGCGGCTGCTCTTCATCGGGTCATTTCGACATTTCCCAAATGTCGTGGCGTACCGATTCTTCGTCGATCAGGTCTGGCCGATCCTGCTCGAGAAATCCCCAGGGACCAGGCTAACGGTCGTCGCCGGCCCGGACCCGCTGCTTTACTGGCGCGCGCACACCGGGCTCTCTTCCATTCCGACGGATCGCCGCATCCGCTTGCTCGAATTCGTCGCAGACGTCCGGCCCTTATACGTGGAGGCGAACCTCGCAATTGTCCCCACGCTTGAATCGGCTGGCACCAATCTCAAAGTGTTGGAGGCGATGGCGATGGATCGCGCCGTAGTCTCGACGTCTTCCGGGTGCGCGGGGCTGGATTTGGAGCACGGCGTAAATGTCTGGATCGCCGACCAGCCAGGAGATTTTGCCAAGGCCATTCAGACTCTGCTCGAGGATGGCGACTTGCGCCGGCGCATCGCCGCTGGCGGCCGCATCCATGCGGAACGGAACTTCGGCTGGCGTCCGATCGGTGCCAGGCAGCGGGCTCTGCTACGCGAGCTGATGCCGCCGCGTGTGCAGATTCGCCCAGCGATCGAAAACGACTTGCCTGAAATCACCGCGATCCAACAAACCGCGCCCGAGTCGTCGCAATGGCAGGCGCGAGACTATTTAGCCTTCGACTGCCAGGTCGCCCTGCTGGACGGCCGGATCGCCGGATTCCTGGTTTCGCGCTCCGTGGCCGATAAGGAACGAGAGATTCTTAACATTGCCGTTCATCCCGATTTCCGGCGGCTGCATATCGCTACGGAACTGCTGCGGGCGGAACTGTCGCGACATCCTGGACTGCATTTCCTGGAGGTTCGGGAGTCTAATGCGCCCGCCCAGCGCCTCTATGAAGAATTGGGTTTCCAGGCGGTCGGCGAACGCCCGGAGTACTACGAGAATCCCACCGAAACGGGGATTGTCATGAGGATTCTTTCATGATACTGTCACATATGCGGTGGCCAATCGGTGCCCCCCGCACGAGATGAACGTGACAACTCATTCACTACCCACCGAGCAAATCAATCCTACCAACTCGGCGTGGCAACCTCACAAAGGAGATAGAACCCTGATGGAGAACACGCAAGAAGAATTGAAGACGCACTTGATGCAAACCGACGAGGAGTTCCGGCGTTTGGCGGAGCAGCATGCCAAGTATCATCATCAGCTTGAAGCGCTGGAAGCCAAATCGCATCTCACTACCGAGGAGGAAGTGGAGGAACACCGGTTGAAGAAGATTAAGCTTCAGCTGAAAGATCAGATGAACGCGATTATCAGCCGTCGCCGTGCGCAGCACGTAGCCTGACATCAAGTGCGTGAGTAGTACTAGACCCGATCCGGAGCTTCCGGGTCGGGTTTTTCGTTTTTAGCCACAGATGAACACGGATAGACGCAGATAAACGAGATCTCCCTATCTGTGTTGATCTGTGTTTATCGGTGGCTAGGTATTCAGAAACTTGCGGATCCGTTCCACCGCGTCCATCAGCTTCTCGTACGAATTCGCGATGCTGAAGCGGAGATAGCCGTCGCCGTATTCGCCGAAGGCCGTCCCGCTCAGGCAAGCCACGCCGGCCTTCTGCAGCAGCGCATCGGCAAGGTCTTTCGATTTCCAACCAGTCCCCTGAACGTTCGGGAACGCGTAAAACGCACCACCCGGAATCGCGCAGCGGAATCCCGGCAGCGTGTTCAAGCCCGCGCAGAAGGCATCGCGACGCTTGCGGAACTCCTCCACCATCTTCTTGACGTCATCTTGCGGTCCATTCAGTGCGGCGATCCCCGCCCGCTGCGTGAAACTCGCCGTGCACGAGTTCGAATTCACCATCAGCTTGTTCACCGGATCCACCAGCCACGTCGGCATCACGCCGTATCCCAATCGCCAGCCGGTCATCGCATAGGTCTTCGAAAATCCGTCCAGAATGATGGTCTTCTCCAGCATGCCTGGCAGCGTTGTGATGGACAGCGGCTCTTCTTCAAAATAGATACGCGTGTAGATCTCGTCCGAGAGAATCATCAGATCGCGATCGCGCACCATATCCGCGATGGCGCGCACATCGGCGGCCGGAATCACGCCTCCGGTCGGATTATGCGGCGAGTTCAAGATCAGCATCTTTGTCTTGGGTGACAAGCTGTCCTTGAGCACGTTCAGGTCGAACGAAAACCCGCGATCCTCCACCAGCGGAATCGGCACCGGCTTCGCGCCCAGGAAGTTGATCATCGATTCGTAAATCGGAAAGCCTGGGTTCGGATAGATGACCTCATCGCCAGGTTCCAGCAGCGCCATCAGCGGAAAAAAAATGATCGGCTTGCCGCCCGGCACAACGCACACGTGCTCCGCACCTACCCGAATTCCGCGCGTCCGGCAAATGTACGATGCGATCGCCTCGCGCAACTCCGGCAGGCCCTGCGTGGGACCGTAATGCGTCCAGCCCTGATCCAGCGCCTGTTTGCCCGCTTCCACAATGTGGCGCGGCGTGTCGAAATCGGGCTCTCCGATTTCCAGGTGGATGATGTCGCGCCCTTGGGCTTCCAGCGCCCGCGCGCGCACCAACACTTCGAAGGCGGTTTCCACGCCTATGCGGCTCATCCGCTCAGCTATTTTCATGATTGTTTTTGAAAGAAGGGGACGTTGTTGCGAAACTCGGAAAATTGCACGCGATCGCCGATCTGTGCGCGCTCACCGTTAATCCGGCCTGTCACGCGCCTGCCGCCCGCCAGTTCAATGATCGCCAGTTGATACGGCACGTCGTTGACATACGCTTCCGGTGGAGAGTAGACCACCGTTTCAGTATAAACGGTGCCTGATCCTGGGTTGTTCAAGGTGTCGTTCATACGGCCCCCAGGATCGTGATCACGCTGGTGGCGCCCGATCCGCCTAAGTTTTGCGCCAGGCCCAGCGAATTTCGCTTCACCTGCCGCTCGCCTGCCTGTCCGCGAATCTGCTCCACGACGTCGCAAATCTGCCCAACGCCGGTCGCGCCCACCGGATGCCCCTTCGATTTCAAGCCCCCGCTCGCGTTCACCGGCCGTTCGCCATGCAGGCACGTCCCGCCCGCCAAGCTATACGGACCGCCTTGGCCCTTCGGCACAAAGCCCAGGTCTTCGATCGCGAGGATTTCCGCGATGGTGAAGCAGTCGTGCACTTCGGCGAATTGAATATCCGCCGCTTGAACGCCCGCCATTTTATAGGCCTTCTCGGCCGACGTCTTCACCGCGGTCAGCGTCGTGATGTCGTCCTTCTCGTCCAGGGCGACGTGGTCCGAAGTCTGCGCGATGCCCAAAACGCGCACCGGTTGATCGGTGAACTCCGACACTCGCTCCAGCGGCATGATCAGCGCCGCGGCCGCGCCATCGCTGATGAGCGAGCAATCGTAAACCGTCAGCGGCTCGGCGATCATTTTTCCGGCCAGGGCCTGCTCCATCGTGATGACCTTGCGCATGTGCGCCAGCGGATTCTTCGCGCCATTTTGATGGTTCTTCACTGCCACCGATGCCAACTGCTCGCGCGTGGTTCCATATTGATACATGTGGCGTCGCGCGATCATCGCGAACAGGGCAGGGAAGGTCGCTCCCGCACGGACTTCACCACAGAGATCGCCCGCACCCGCTAGAATCTCAGTCACCTTCGGCGTCGTTTGCGAGGTCATCTTTTCGACGCCCACCACCAGCACGATGTCGTACAACCCAGCCGCAACTGCCGATGCCGCATGAAAGAAGGCTGATCCGCTGGATGCGCAGGCCGCTTCAAAGCGCGTTGCGGGGACACCGTTGATACCCGTGGCCGTGGCCACATAGGGCGCCAGATGATTCTGTCCGGTAAACGAAGGCCCGGCGAAATTGCCGAGATAGAACGCCTCTACTTGAGACGCGCTCGCGTGTCCGTTCTCCAATGCTTTTTGGCCGGCCTCAACAGCGAGCGAACGGAGATCGCGATCCGGGAACGCGCCAAAAGCGGTCTTCCCGATGCCGGCAACGGCTACTGGTCTCATACCTTCAGAATAGCCGGACGTACGCCGCGGTGCATTAGTGTGCCGCACTAGTATGCCGAACTGGTATGCTGGACAATCTGAACCGACCAGAGCACATTCCGCCGCCCGAGCCCAATCTCACCGTTGACGAGCTGCTCCGGCGCGCAGACGCCTTTAGACCGCTGCTCCGTGAGCGCCAAGCTGCGTGCGAAGAATTGGGAGAGCTCTCCGTAGACACCAACAACCGATTCATCGCCGCCGGCTTCTATCGCATCCTGCAACCGCGCTGCTTTGGCGGTTACGAATTCAAGCTGCCCGATTTCATCCGCGTGATGATGGCGATCGCGCGAGGCTGCTCGGAAAGCGCCTGGGTGCTGGCCCTCACCTCCGGCCACACAGTTCTCGCGGCGCAGCTCCCAGAATCAGCACAGCGCGAAGTCTTCAGCCCAACGGGCGACTTTCGAGCGCCTGGCGTCGGCATGCCTGGCGGTGCCGGTGTCCCAGCCGATGGCGGCTATCGCGTGAAAGGCGCCTGGGACTATGCTTCCGGTTGCGATCTGGCCACGCATTTCTTCGGCTCCACGATGGTGCACGATCCCGAGACCAAAGCCTCGCTCGGCAATGCCTGGATTCTCTTCGATCGCGATCAGTTCAACATCGTCGACAACTGGAACGTTATCGGGATGCAAGGCACTGGCTCGCGCCGCGTGGTTATCGAAGATGCGTTCGTGCCCGCCGATCGCGCGCTGTGGTTTCTCGACGGGCAGGGCCGGCCGGTCCGCGATCAGCCTGGCCACGCCTTGCATTCCAACTCGATGTATCACGGCTGGCTCGCACCGTTGCTCATCTCCGAAGTCGCGGCGGTTTCGGTGGGCGCGGCTCGCGGCGCGCTTGATATCTATGAGGAAATCCTCAGCAACAAGAAGACGAATTTCCCGCCGTTCCATGCGCGCTCGCGGGAGGCCGAATTCCAGCAGCATTTCGGCGAAGCGCAAGCGCTGATCGATACCGCCGAAGCTGCGCTGCTGAAGCTCACCGCGGACTATATGGACCTGGCGCGACAGCATGTCGAAACCGGCGCGCCGCTCGACGAAGAAATGGAGCGCCGCCTCATCCTGATGGAACAGCACGTCATTCGCCTGGCATGGGACGCGGTGGAGCTGATGTTCCGCACCTCTGGCACTTCCGCCGCCGCGAAATCCTCGCCGCTCGGCCGCGCCCTCCGCAATCTCGCGGTGATTCGCACGCACGTAACCCTACAGCTCGACCACACCGCGGGCAACGCCGGCCGCCTACACTTCGGCCTTCCGCCGCTGAGCCGCTTCTAGCTCCTCACAGCACGCCCCGAACGCGCAATTCCGCCGCCAGTTGCTCGGCCGAGAAGAATTGCACCGCATCCATCCCGTGCGCCCGCGCCGCCTCGATATTCACCGCCATATCGTCCGTGAAAAAGCACTCTTCGGGATTGCATTGCGCCCGCGCGATCGCCTCTAGATAAATCTTCGCCTCCGGCTTCGCCGCCCCCACCTCGTACGAAAGCACATAGCCGTCGAAATGCCGGAGCAGCGGATACGCCTCCTTCAGCATTGCGAAATGAATCGGGTTGGTGTTGGAAAGCGCAAGCAGCCGATGCCGGCTTCGAAGATTTTCCAACAATGCGTCGGACACCAGGGTTTCCGGCAGAAAAACGCCGTTCCACCAATCGCAAAAGTTTTGATAGGTGATTTCCAACTTCAAGGCGGTCGAGAGTTCGCGAATGAACGGCTCGGTTTGGATCTGTCCCTTTTCGAACGGCGTTACCAGTCCCGTAGCGCGAATCCGCGCCGCCACTTCTTCCGGCTTACAACCGCAAAGTTCGGCCATGCGCGCGTAAGCTCGTTTGACATCGAACGGCACGACGACGTTGCCCAGGTCAAAAAGAATGGTCTTAATCATGCTTCGAGTGCTCGCACGTGACGTTGGCGTGAGTATCGAATCAGCTGGGCGTCCTTTGTCACGAGCCTTGCGCCCAGAACTCGAGCCGTCGCCACCAACATTCGATCCGCCGGGTCGCCGTGGATCTCTCCGGGAAGATGTACGCTTTCAATCGCGATTTCGACTGTCAACGGCGTAACCGCGATTCCAGGTTTACTTAATGCTTGCTCAACCCACATCCGGACGCTCATCGGTAGCGCCAGCCGCCCTCGTTTTTCGAGCATCGCCAGCTCCCAGACCGAGATGACCGAGATGCGCAAATTGCCTTCGCGCTCGGCATCCTTGATGGATTGAAGCGTTACTCGGGAAAATTGCTGGATAAGGCCTAGCTGAGCCCAGATCCAGCAATGTGTGTCAAGAAGGAGGAGATCACTCGGCATCCGCTTCCCACGTCACATCGATCGGGGAAATGATGTCGCCGATGATTTCCATGGTGCCCTTCATGCTTCCGACGAAGCTTTCAGTTTGTTCGTCCAAAGGGACCAGCTTCGCGACGGGCTTGCCCCGCTTGGTGATTACGATCGGCATGCGCAGCCGCTGCACTTCATCGATCACTTGGAGGCACTTCGCCTTGAATTCTCCGGCTGGAATCTTGTCGCTCATGACTATGGTCATAGTAGCATGGTCATAACAAGGTTGTCAATGCGTCCGCACGTCGCTGCTCCTCGTCCACGGTATAATTCAAGCGAATGGACATTTACGAGGAAGTCGTCCGGCTGCGCCGCCTCGGCCAAAAGTGCGCCCTCGCCACTATTGTCCAGGTCAACGGCTCCATTCCCAGCTACGAGAGCGCCAAACTGCTGGTTCGCGAGGACGGCTCCATGCTGGGCACGGTCGGCGGCGGCTGCGTGGAAGCCGAAGTCTGGAACGCCGCGCGCGAAGTCATGGAAACCGAGCGGCCGCGCCAGATGAATTTTAGCCTCGGCCAGGACGCCGCCTACGACAATGGCCTCATCTGCGGAGGACAACTCAGCGTGTTCGTCGAGCCCGTAGTTCCCCAACCATGCGTCTTCATCTTCGGCGCCGGCCACATCTCGAAAAGCATTTCCAAGGTCGCCGTGCTTGCCGGATTCTCTTCCGTGGTCGTCGATAACCGCGAGGCGTTCGCCAATCGCGAGCGCTTCCCTGAAGCCGACGAAGTCTACGCCGAAGAGTATGAGGAAGTCTTTCCCAAACTCCCCATTCGCGACACCAGCTATGTAGTGATCGTTACGCGCGGCCATCGCGACGACATGCGCGTGCTGCGCTGGGCGGTGGAGACCAACGCCAAGTACATCGCCATGATCGGCAGCAAGCGCAAGGTGATCGGCGTGGTCAAGGAACTGGAAAAGGAAGGCATCGCGCGCGCTGCGTTCGATCGTGTTTTCGCGCCCATGGGACTCGATATCGGCGCCATCACTCCTGAAGAGATCGCGGTCTCCGTGGTTGCTGAAATGATCGCTCTCCGCCGCGCGCCCGATTCGGAATGGCGCACCGCCGCTAAGTCGATCTTCGCGAGCGAGGCATCGCGAGCCGTCTTAAAGTGACCCCTGGTGGCCCGAAGATCGCCGGCATCATTCTTTCCGGCGGCGCTTCCCGCCGCATGGGCACCCCCAAAGCGCTGCTCAGATTTCAGAACGAGACTTTCCTCGACCGGCTCATCCGCGTTTTCTCCGCCGTTTGCGACCCGATCATCGTCGTTGTGGGACTGCACTCCGATAAGATACGGTCCGGCATCGAGCTTGGTAACGGAGTCCTCTTCGCCCTCAATCCGGATCCCGAGCGCGGCATGCTCAGCTCGCTCCAATGCGGACTGGCGTTGGTTCCACCCGACGCCGAAGCTGCGATGTTTCTCCCCGTCGATCATCCGCATCTGGAGATCTCCACCATTGAAACATTAGCTGCCCGATTCCGCGCGGATCGCGCTCCGGTAACCGTGCCTATCTACACGGGCGAGCACGGCCATCCGGTCTGCATCGCGCGACCGCTCATCGACGAGTTGCTGGCCTTGCCGCCGGATGCCAAGCCGAGCGACGTCATTCATCGCCACGTCCCCCAGACTGTTTACGTCGAAGTCTCCGACCCGGCGGTGGTCACCGACATCGACGATCCCAGCGCCTATGCCGGCCTGCTAGCGCAACACCAATGAAGACTCTCCGGCGTTCGCTGCTCATTGCGCTTCTGATCGTGGTCGCATTCGGCCTGGCAGCGCCTTTCCTCCGCGCCGATCGTTTCCGGCCCCGCATCCAGGCAGCGCTGGAGGCCGCGCTCAATCGCCCTGTGCACCTTGGTGCGGTTCACTTCAATCTTTTCACTGGCCCGGGCTTCACTGTCGACGATGTTTTAATCGACGACGATCCAGCCGCCGGCATCGAGCCTTTCGCGCACGTCGAATCCATGCAAGCCCGCATCCGCTGGACCAGCCTGTTCGCCGGCAAGCTGGCGTTCTCCAGCCTGCGCCTCGATACGCCCAGCGTCAACGTGGTCCGTATGCCCTCCGGGCCCTGGAACATTCAGCCGCTGCTCGATCATCGCCCGCGGTCCAGCGCCCCGCATCGCCACGCGATTCCCGATATTCAAATCCGCGGCGGCCGTATCGATTTCAAGTTTGGTGATACCAAGTCCGTCTTCTACATCAGCGACGCTGACGTGGACGTTTACGCCAACGAAAACGGCGACGTGGTGATCCGATTCTCCGGCGCGCCGGCCCGTACCGACCAGGCTTCGCAGACCTTCGGTGAACTCACAGCGCGCGGCCTTTTGCAAACCGGCGCGAACGGCGAGGACCAACTCAGCATGGGAGTGCACCTGGACCGCACCGCGATTTCCGAGCTCACCCGCCTGTTCCACGGCAGCGACATCGGCGTACACGGCTTTGTGCTGGCGAACGCCAAGCTGGCCGGTCCGCTGTCCAAAATCGCGATTACAGGCGACCTCAACATTAGCGACGTGCATCGTTGGGACCTGATGCCATCGCCCGGCGAAGGCTGGACGCTCAACTATCGCGGGTTGCTGAATCTCAACGGCCACCATCTGGAGCTCGCCACCCTGAGCAACCCAGCCAGCGCGCCCGCGCAGCCCGATCCGGTATCGGTGGAATTTCATTTGGACAATTATCTATCCGCTCCGAAATGGTCCGGAAATCTTCAGTTCCGCGACCTCCCCGCCGCATCGCTGGTCGAAACTGCGCGGCATTTCGGCGCGCCGCTTCCTCCCGGCGTCCAGGTGGACGGCAAGGTCCAGGGCGCCATCGGCTATTCCAGTCAGTCCGGCGTGGGAGGCCAGTTGACGCTAGCCAACGCCGCCGTGAAGTTCCCGCAGGGAGGTTCGGCGCAATTCGAATCCGCGCAGGTGCAGATCGCGGACGGCAAAGTAGTGCTGGCTCCAGCGGACATCGACATGGAGGATGGACAATCCGCGCAGGTGGAAGGCGAGTACGCCTTTGACAATACCCATGCGGCTTTCCGCATCGCCACGCGGCAGTTGACGGCCGGCGCCGCGCACTTGTTTGAGGCCGCGCCGATTCCGCTAATCGAACAACTCCGGCAGGGCGCTTGGAAGGGTTGGATTTCGTACGAAAAGACGGCCGAGAATCCAGCCGTGTGGTCGGGTCAGTATGAATTGCAGAATGCCGTCGTCGAGATTCCTGGGCTGGCGTCCCCGATTCGCATCGCCTCAGCGTCGGTCCAGATGAATGGCGACGGAATTCAAATCACTCGCATGCACGGCCGCTCCGGAACCGTGAAGTTCGATGGTGAATATCGTTATCAAGCCACGGCGGTGCATCCTCATCGGCTGCGGGTCACCGTTCCCGAGTTGCAGATCGCCGAGGCAGAGCGCCTGATGCTTCCCGCCCTCCGCCGCAGTCAGGGCTTCCTGGCCCGAGCGTTTCGCTTGCGCGATCAGCCACTTCCCAAGTGGCTGGAGGAACGCGACGCCGACATTACGCTGCAGGTGGATAGTTTGGTGAATGGTGAATCGCCGCTCGGCGAGCTGCGCGCTCATGCGATTTGGCGCGGCGCGTCCATCAACGTTCCGAATTTGGGATGGCGCATGGAAGACACGCGCGCCTCCGGCAAAATGGCCGTGAACCTCGCCAAGGCCGAGCCGGCATATCAATTGAACGGCACAATCGAAAATTTCGACTATCGAAGCGGCCAGCTGGACGTGGATGGCGAATTCACCACCAGCGGCATCGGCTCCGATTTGATGCTCAATCTCCGCTCCAAGGGCAGCTTTGAGGGCCGCGGAATCGTGCTGGCGCCGGACGCCGAGATGCGCGCGGTCTCGGGGGCCTATCGCGTGGCGGCCGCGAACGGCATCCCCCGCCTGCTGCTTTCGAATGTCCAGGTTTCACAGGGCGCCGACACCTTGGTCGGCCAAGGCTCCAGCCAACCCGACGGCCACCTAGTGCTGGAGCTTACCAGTGGTCGCAGGCAGGTACGGCTGACCGGGATGCTGCTGCCGGTGCATCCCGAACCCGCGCCCGCGCGATAGCTGATAAACTGAAGCGACAGCGTTGTTATTAAGTAACAAAAAGTAAGATCACCATTCGCCATGAGAGCCACCGATACTCTGACGATCTCCCTGCCTGCGGCCATGGCCGAGCAGATGAAAAAGGTTCAAAAGAAGGAGAACCGCACCCGGTCGGAGCTGCTACGCGAAGCCTGGCGGCAGTACTTTGAGAGCCATTACGGCAGTTACACCCCGACCAGAGCCGAGCTTGCAGCAATCCGTAAAGGCCGCGCTGAAATCGCCCAGGGCCAGTTCAGAACACTCCAGGAGCTTCTTCATGACCTGGACACTAAACATCGCAAAGAGAGCCGAAAAACAGCTCGCAAAAGCTCCCGCTAAGAGCCGGCGTTTGCTTCTGGCTGCTTTGGAGGAGATGCAGGGAAATCCCTTTAGCGGCGACATCAGCCGTCTGACGTCCGAGCGTTCAACCTGGCGGCGCCGGGTCGGGGCTTATCGGATATTTTTTGACGTCTATCCCGACCGGCATCACGTCGACGTGCTTGATATTGTGCGCCGAACCTCGACGACCTATCGGTAAGGATGAATGACGTACCGGGCGGACGCGTCCGATACAATAGTAGTGGTCTGTGTTTCCCCCATGAATGAAGCTACCAGCGAGCTACTGGCCGATGCGAACGACATCGTTCGGGAGCAGTTGGCCCTGGCCTGGCGTGAGCACATCGAACGCGTCCGCGATGTTCTTGAGGCACAGTGGCCGGAGCGCATGGAGCGCGCCCTGGAGGAGACTGTCGCGGGCTTGGCCGCGCGTCTGGAAGCCGAATTCCAGGACGCTCTCGAAGCCCGGCTTCGTGAGGCCGCGCAATCCGGAAAGACCGCGCGCCGCGATCTGATCCAGAACCTGAATCAAACCGCCCGCCGGCTGCGGCATTTCGAAAACGAAGGCCAGTGGAGTCACACGCTGGTGGATGCCACCCGCTGGTTTTGCGGACGAGCGGCGCTGTTCCTGGTTCACGATCTCAAACTGCACTTCGAGGCATCGCGAGGCATCGATGCGCCGGGGCTGGACGGCGATGTTGCACTGGAGTCGGCCCCCGCGTTTGCGGCCGCCGTTGAAACTCGCGACACTTTGGTCGCCATGCGCGTCCGCAGCGAGTTGTCCGAGCCTTTGGCGGATTTCCTGGGTGAGGCAAGCGAAAAATGCTACCTGTTTCCGGTAGTCGCCCGGCACGGAGTTCCGGCCGTGCTCTACGCCGATTCCGAAGTAGATGTCGACGCGTTGGAGCTTCTGGCCGCCACCGCGGGTGCGGTCATAGACATTCATCCATCGCCAGCACCAGCTCCGCCTCCTACGGAAACATTAGTTACCATCGCGCCGGCGAAAAAGCCTGAGATTCTCTCATGGTTTTCCCTGAGCGGCGAGGATAGGGAACTCCACCTACGTGCTCAACGCTTTGCGCGGGTCAAGGTGGCTGGGATTAGGCTTTATCAATCAGAAAGTGTGAAGAATGGCCGTGCCGCGCACGATTTATATACGTCTCTTAAGGCGGAGATCGACTCCGCGCGCGACGCTTTTCGCAGTGAGTTTTTGAATGCATCGGACTCCATGGTGGATTATCTCCATCTGGAGCTGGTGAGAACGCTGGCAAACGATGATGTTGAATTGCTGGGCCCAGAGTATCCGGGTGCGATGGTCTAGGCTGGCTAGCTCGGTCGTGATCGCGGCAGTATTGGCCACGGCCGCGTCCGCGCAATCTATCGACGCGCTGGCGGATCGTTATCGCAAAACGCCCACGGCTCCTGGCGCTCGCACCGCCGTGCTTCGTTATGCCCAAGCGCACCGTACCGACAAGAACGGCGCTCTGGCGCTCTTGCTTCTGGGCGCGACGGAAAACGATCAGCGCCAGTTCGGAGACGCGCTGGCTCACCTGAAAGCGGCCGGGAAACGGCTGCCCGAGCTGGCCGACTATCTTGCCTATCTGACTGCCGCGGCTGAATCCGGACTGCGCCAGTTTGGGGACACCGAATCAACGCTGCGGCCGTTGTGGCAATTTACGCCTGCGTCGCCACTGGTGACGAAAGCAGCGCTTTTGCAAGCCGATGCATATTTGCAGGGCGGAAACCCGGCGGGCACCGTCACCGTGGTCCAGCAGCATCTGGCTGATCTTCCGGCTCCACAAGCCGAGCTATTTCTTGCTCGCGCGTATGAGGCGCAGACTAACGCGGACCTCGCCGCGCAGCATTATCAAAAGATCTATGCCGAGTATCCGCTGTCCAAAGAAGCCGCCGACGCTGAAGCAGCACTCACCCGTTATCCGGTTATCCCAGCCGAAGCTCTTTTCGCTCGCGGCCTCAAGCTGGAAGCTGGCGGCGACTATACGCGCGCTGGAAAAGAACTCACCGCGCTTCTGCCGCGCTTGAGCGGTGACAACTACGATTTGGCTCGGGTCCGCATTGGCGCTGCCGCCTACTTGGCGCGAGAAAACCAGTCCGCATATAAATATATGACCTCGTTCCAAGCCACTGCGTCCGAGTCGGAGGCCGAGCGCCTCTACTATGTGCTGGAGGCTCAACGCCGCTTGAACCGGCTGGACGAGATGAACGCCACGCTCGAAAAACTGGCGCAATCGTACCCGCAATCGCACTGGCGTTTTGAAGCGCTGATCTCCGTGGCTAACTACTACGCGGCGCACGACAAGCCGGAGACCGCGCAGCCGCTATACCGCACTTGTTATGAATCTTTCCCCACCGATCCGCAATCGGCCGTGTGCCACTGGAAGGTCACATGGTTTGCGTACCTGCGCGATCCCGCACCAGCCGAGGGCATGCTGCGCGAGCACCTGACGCGGTATCCGGCCTCTGATCAGGTAAGCCCGGCGCTCTACTATTTGGGACGGATCGCGGAATCGAAGTCGGACTGGTCGGCCGCGCGCGCCTTTTACGACACCATCAACAACACGTATCCCAACTACTACTACGCGATTCTCGCCCGGGATCGTTTGGAGACTCCGTCCATCGCAGGCGCAAAGCCGTCGGGTGGCACTTCACAATTTCTTGCGGGGATCCAAATCGCCAGCCGTCGCGCGCCGGAAAGTTTCGACGCTACGCCGCTTACCAAGCAGCGCATCGCTCGCGCTCACCTGCTCGACATTGCCGGTCTGGACGATTTGGCGGAAGGCGAGCTACGCTTCGGCGCAAGAGTCGACGGACAGCCGCAGATCATGGCGCTGGAGCTGGCCGAACTCGCGAGCGAGCGGGACGCTCCCGATCAGGGCATCCGCTACATCAAGCACTACGCGCCGGGCTATTTGGCGATGTCGCTCGACTCCGCACCCGACAGGTTCTGGCGCTTGGCCTTCCCGCTGCCTTATCGCAAATCGCTCGAGGAATACTGCCGCGAGCAGATGCTGGATCCCTATTTGATGGCCGCGCTTATCCGGCAGGAATCCGAGTTCAATCCCAAGGCGGTTTCGTCGGCCAATGCCCGCGGCTTGGCGCAAGTGATGCCCGCAACCGGCCGCCA
>Ga0209415_10005811_pt1 | contig 22074 bp, 16 predicted proteins | sample PeaSoiSIISIP2007_FD_187696 | JGI IMG/M metagenome (GOLD analysis project Ga0209415, IMG submission 187696) | Peat soil microbial communities from Weissenstadt, Germany - SII-SIP-2007 (SPAdes) (version 2) | ecosystem: Environmental > Terrestrial > Soil > Wetlands > Peat | place: Germany... | reverse complement strand
CGTATGGAATCAGGGTGGAGGGGCGACCGGCGGAGGGGAAAGCGCGGTCTTCGCCAAGCCGGCCTACCAGAACGGCGTAACACCCGGCGACGGGATGCGCGACGTGCCCGACATCGCGATGATCGCGGGCCTTCCCGGCGTGCTTCTGTACGTCGATGAAAACGGCAGTCCCATCCTCGAATGCTGTTACGGCGGCACGAGTCTGTCCGCTCCGATTTGGGCCGCGACGCAGGCCTTGGTCGGCGGCTTCCAGGGCAATCTGAACTACGCACTCTATGCGCCGGGAGGGCCGCCCGGCGTACGCGACGTGACCACCGGCAACAACAGCTTCAACGGAGTCACCGGCTTCGAGGCGCAGACTGGATACGATCAGGCTACCGGGTTCGGCACCATCGATATCGCACAATACGTCGCGGGACGGCACGCGGCGCCTCCGACGACTCCGACTCCGACGGCGGCTCCGGCCCCGACGCCAACTTCTGCCGCAACTCCGGCGCCGACGCCTGATCCCGTATCGGCTCCAACGGCTACGGCAACGCCACCGACTTTTACCGCCGGCGGAACGCTTTCGCTATCGGCCAAAACGCTGAACTTCAAGATCGTCGGAACCGATACGGAGCGTACGCTCTCGTTCAAGATCAGGAATTCTGGCGCCGGCGTGCTCAATGGCAATGTCGACGCGAGTGGACTCGCGGCGCCGCTTTTCATGACGAGCGGCGCGCGGCTATTCAGCCTGGCCCGCGGCCAGTCGACGACCGTGACGGTGCAGGCTGCGCCTGATCAGCCGGGCGCGTTCTCGGGCACGATCATCATCACCAGCGGCGATCCGAAGCACCCGCTCGCCGGCGTAGCGGCTGACGGCGTCGCGGCGCCGGGCAAGATCAAAGTTCCTGCCGCGGTGACTTTCGGCAAAGTGAAAATCGGCGCCACAGCGATCAGAACGATCAGGACCAGCAACCACGGTCCGGGCGTGCTCCATGGGACGGTCGGTAAGATGACGGCGCCGTTCAGCACTGTCGGGAGCTCCTTCACGTTATCGCAAGACCAGTCGGTGTTGGTCCTCGTTCAGTTTGCGCCGATGTCTACGCAACCGTCTACCGCGATGCTCAGTATCAGCAACGACGACCCGCCCAGCGGTCTAGTCGACATTCCGGTGACCGGGACCGGCAAGTAGCGGTCGCTGTCCAATTCGCAGCCGCCTGCTATCCAAGCGGGTTCCCCTCTCCGTGTCGGAGAGGGGATAGGGGAGAGGTTCTGCTGCGACAGCTCCTCGCGAACCAGTACATCTTCTGGCGCGCTTCGCCGATTCCGCAGGCTACGGCCGGTCGAAAAATTGAAGTAGCATATCCCCACTATCATGCGCGTTCGCACGTACGGTAAATCGGGACCGCAGGTGATCGTCCTGCACGGCGGCCCGGGCGCGGCGGGATATGTGGCGCCGATCGCGCGCGGACTGGCGGATTCGTTCCGCGTCCTCGAACCGTTCCAGCGTGGCAGCGGCGCCGAGCCGCTCACCGTCGCGCGTCACGTCGCCGACCTTCACGAGCTGGTTGAAAGCTGCGGCGCGAACACGGCAAACTTGCGGCCCGCGGCAAACCTGCGACCCGCGGCAAACCGGCGGCCTGCGCTGGTGGGCCATTCGTGGGGCGCGATGCTGGCGCTCGCCTACGCGGCGGCGCATCCGGACGAATGTGGACCAATCGTGCTGATCGGATGCGGCACCTTCGATTCGGTGGCTCGCGAGCGAATGCGGGCGATCATCGCCGAGCGGATGACAGACCCGATCCGCCGCGGTCTGGAGGACCTCGATGCGCAGATCGCGGACCCTGACGCGCAGATGCGGGCGAGGGGCGCGCTTATCGAGCCGCTCTACTCATATGAGCTCGCCGCGGCGGGCGAAGAGAGTGGGGAATGCGACGCCCGCGCGCACGACGAGACCTGGCAGGACATGATGCGGATGCAGGACGAGGGCGTCTACCCGGCCGCCTTCGCCTCGATCGAGACGCCGGTGCTGATGCTTCACGGCGCCGACGATCCCCATCCGGGCCGGATGGTCCGCGCCGGCCTGGAGCGTTACGTGCCGCAACTCGAGTATCGCGAGTGGGACCGCTGCGGACATTCGCCTTGGCTAGAAAGATTCGCGCGCGACGAGTTTTTCGCCGTCCTGCGCGAATGGCTGGCGCGCCATATCTCGCCCCGCCCGAGCTGAGCCGCCGCTCAGGGACTGGTGCAGTCCGGGAAGGACATCTGCGCTATTCAGGTTACCGCCTGGTGAGCGTGTCAGAAGGCTTCTCCATCAACAGATGGCACAAAGTTTGGGTGTTCTGATCCATAGATAAGAGGTAGACTACGGCTACCTACCCAGTAAGCCTGGTCTCAAGTGACGGATCTCAAGGGAACCGTCGTTTATTCGAGCTTGGCCCTGTGGCTCACCCGCAACCTGTGTGTCATTTGCGCGACATTACGATGCTGGGCGATGCCGGTTCCGAGCCTGGTTGACGACGCTCGGCCTTGGGCCAGCTCTGCGCAGGCAAAGATGACAGTCAATCGCGAAATTCAGGCTGGAGCGCGACGCGTGGTTGCGCTTATCCTGCGAATCTATCTGCTGGCAGCCGCCTTCCTGGTCGTGACCACCGTACCGGTGCTGGGTCAGACCACTGCATCGGTCGGCGGTCGCCTGATCGGCAATCATCCGGCGGAGGTAGAAAGGCGGCGACCGGTTGGCAGGGCGGTCGCTCATCGCGAGCTCCAGATGCGAATCACGTTCGCGATCAGAAACCGCCCCGCACTTGACCGCCTGCTCGCCGAACAACGGGATCCCGTTTCGCCCAATTATAGGCACTGGCTGACGCCAAGCGAGTTCGCCAAGCGGTTCGGAGTCGGACGATCTGACTTTGACGCAGTTTCCAACTGGCTCAGGTCTCGCGGCTTTAAAGTGGTGTCGGCAAGTCTTCCGCGCCGCTACATAGAGTTCAGCGGACCGGTATCGCTCGCCGAGCGGGTCTTCAAGGTTGCTATCGCGACCTTCGGCTCGGCCGATAGCTACGCCAACCTCGGCGACCCTTCGGTTCCCGCCCGGTTCCTCGGCGTGATCGGCTCGATCGACGGCCTCGATAACTTTCGGCATTCAATGCCGCTGGTGCGCAGACGGCAGTCGCCGCCGCAAGGTTCATCGCGTGCGCACAATAATCTCGTAGCCCCCCAAACCATCGTCGGCGGGGACAGAGCATTCGGGCCGAGCGATTTGCGGACGTTCTACGATGAGAATCCTCTGCTCGGTAACGGAATCACCGGCGCCGGGGGCGATTGTATCGCGATCATCGGAGACTCGGATTACCTCGACGCCGCGGTCAGCGAGTTCGACAGCCAGTTCGGACTGCCGGCGTCAAACATAACGCGCGTCGTGGGTGGCTCGAACAAAGGCATCAACAGCGACGAAAGCGAAGCGCTGCTGGATCTGGAATGGTCGCACGCCGTCGCTCCGGGCGCGGCGCAGCGTTACTACTTTAGCGCTACCGGCCTGACCGACGCCATCTCCAGCGCGATCAGCGACGACGCTTGCGGCGCGATCAACATCAGTTTCATCTACTGCGGCGCCAGCAACAGTTTCTATACGGGTATGGATTCACTGTTTTCGCAGGCCGCCGCCCAGGGTCAATCGGTGTTTGTTGCCTCAGACGACGACGGCGCCGCCGGCCTCGTGGTGAATTCGCAGGGCAACGCGTGCGTGACGGGCAGCACCCGCAACGTTAGTGAGTTGGCGGCCAGCCCCAACGCTACAGGCGTAGGTGGCACTCAATACTCGCCCACCTGGAACGGCTCAGGAAACGACATCGGCAGTGTGCCGGAGAGCGTCTGGGACGAGTCGATCGGCGCCAGCGGCGGCGGCGCCAGCGCGATCTTCAGCAAACCTGCGTATCAGACCGGTCCGGGCGTTCCGGTCGACGGCTTTCGCCACGTGCCGGACATCGCGATGATCGCCAGCCCCGACCTGCCCGGCGTTTTTCTGGGAGATGATTCTAGTGGTACGGCGGTAATCGACTGCTGCTGGGGAGGCACCAGCCTCTCAGCACCAATTTGGGCCGGCATCTCGAAGCTTCTTTCGCAACAGGCTGGCGCACGGATTGGCAATATCAACCCGAGGGTTTACGCACTCGCCGCATCGAGCGGCGCTTCGGCGGGCTTTCGCGACGTTACCACTGGCACGAACACCTTCAATCAGGTGACCGGTTTTCCCGCTGGGACCGGCTATGATCAATCTACAGGCTTGGGCACCGTCGACCTGGCGGTTTTTGTCCCGGCGTTTACGGGAACCACCCCGACGCCGAGCTCGACGCCTTCCTCCACTCCCACCGCGACTTCAACTGCTTCTTCCACCCCGGCGCCTTCTCCTACTCCGATCAGGACGCCGACTCCGACCCCGAGCCGAAGCCCTACGCCAGTTCCGACCCCGGCCCCTACGCCGGCCCCAACTGCGGCTCCTACTCTCTCGCCGGCGCCGACTCCCACCCCAACCCCCGGGCAATCTGCCATACCGAGAATAGTCAGCTCGTCGCAGACAGATACCGGGGCTCGAGAACAGCCCTATCTCACCATGACGCTGCCCAACGGCGTCAGCGCCGGCCAGCTCTTGCTGGCTACGTTTGCAATTCAGGGCTCGGATCCGCTTGCAGACCCATGGGCGACGATCATCCTTCCAGCAGGCGGTTGGACAGAAATCGCGCCTTCGCCACGATATTGCGGTGGCGACTTGGCGATCTCGGTCGCCTGGAGGATCGCTCAACCCAACGACACGCCTGGTACCCAATTTACGTGGGGATTTCTGAGCAACGGATTTTTCACTCCGTTACTTGCCTCTGCTGCTATTGTGAGCATAGCGAACGTGAGCACTACGGCGCCGATCGATCAAGTTACGACTCTTTGCGCTACGCAGAGCACGCAGGTGGTTGCTGAGCCTGTTAGTACAGTGCACAACAATAGCCTGAACATATTGGTATACGGCACAACCGGCGATAATTTCCTATCGAAGCCCTCAGGATATTCACAGGTCTTTCAGCATCTGGTGTCTGGACTGGGGCCCGATATAACCAATGATTCCAGGTTGATTCCGGCCGCTGGAACGAACACTGGTACTCAAATTTCGACGGCCGGCACAGTAGGCGACAGCATAGGTCTTCAGATCAGTCTGGCGCCCTCGCCCTGACACCAGTCCGGTCCCGCCAGCTCGCCCCGCGCGTGAGAGGTTTTCGCGGTCCTGCGCGAATGGCTGGCGCGCCATCCGCCGCCCCGCCCGAGCTGGGACGCCCGCTCAGCGATTGCCATTGATTGGCGCTGTTCGGGGAAGAGCATTCGAGAAGAGCATCGGCGCCCAGGCGTGCGTCGGTCGCTGGTGCCGCTTCTCCCAATCGTTCAACCGGCCGAGGCGTGAACCGTCGCGCGCCCCGACCGGCGATGATACTTTTATCGGGAGTAGCGATCTCGAAGTTCTCCCAATGCGATGCGACTGTCTGAACTCGATTACGAGCTGCCCGAAGAGCTGATCGCACAGGAGCCGCTGGAGCGCCGCGATGACGCGCGGATGCTGGTCGTCGATCGACAGGCCGGGCGCTTCGAGCATTCGCGCTTCTACAAGCTCGGGCGCCATCTGCGCGACGGCGACCTGCTGATTCTCAATGATACGCGGGTGTTTCCCGCGCGGCTGCTGGCGCGCAAGGAGTCCGGCGGCAAGGTCGAGCTCTTGATGGTGCGCGCGCTGGAGGAACCGGCCGGCGCGTGGCTCGCCCTGATGCGGAGCCATCGGCCACTCAAGGCGGGCACGCGGCTGGTGGTCGACCAAGGCCCTGTGCTCAAGGACGGCCACACGCTCACGATTGTCGGTTATCAGAAACCCGGACGCCCGATTGTCGCGAGTGATAACGCGATGACGATCGACCAGCTTCTAGCCGGCTGCGGGCTGCTCGCGCTGCCTCATTATATTCACCGCCCGGCCGCGAGCGCCGACGCCGCGTATTACCAGACGGTCTTTGCGTCGCATACCGGCGCGATCGCCGCGCCGACCGCCGGCTTGCATTTCAGGGAGGGCCAGTTCGCCGAGCTGGAGGGCGCAGGAATCCGCCACGCCTTTCTGACCCTCCACATCGGGCCCGGCACCTTCACGCCGCTGCGCAGCGCCGAGGTCGAGGCGCACACGATGGAAGCGGAGTGGTACACGATTCCCGCGCCGACCGTCGAGGCGATCGAGCACGCGCGCCGCATCGGCGGGCGCGTGATCGCAGTCGGCACCAGCAGTGCCCGCGCGCTCGAATCGTACGCGATCACGCGCGACCTGGAAGGATTCACCGGGCTGTTCATCTCGCCCGGTTTCCGGTTCAAGCTGGTGGACGCGATGATCACGAATTTTCACATGCCGCGCAGCACGGTCCTGGCGCTGGTGATGGCGCTGGCGGGCCGCGACCTGATTCTCGCCGCGTATCGCGAAGCGATTCGCCATCGCTACCACTTGCTCAGCTACGGCGACGCGATGCTGATCGTCTAGGATCCTGGCTTGGAAGTCGCCGCACAAACTCGCTTGGTCTGTAAGCCCTCTCCCGTAGACCGGGAGAGGGTTGGGGTGAGGGTCCGACAGAAGAAACAGAAATCCGTCTGCAGGACCCTCTCCCAGACGATGGGAGAGGGCTCAGGCATTTTCAGCGCACCCCTGGATCGGCGGGCCGGATGAGCACCGCGATCAGTTTCGAGGTCAGCGCGCGCGACGGGGCCGCCCGCGCCGGCATCCTGGTCACCGCGCACGGCGAGGTCGCGACGCCGGCCTTCATGCCGGTCGGCACGCGCGCCGCGGTCAAAGCGATGTCGCCGGGCGAGCTGTGGGCGATGGGCTATCGGATGGTGCTGGCGAACGCATATCATCTGGCGCTTCGGCCCGGCGCCGAGCTGGTGCATGAGCTGGGCGGGCTGGCGCGATTCATGGGCTTCAAGGGCGCTACGCTAACAGATTCGGGCGGCTATCAGGCGATGAGCCTTGCCAAAATCAATTCGATCGGCGAGGACGGAATCATCTTTCGGTCGCATCTGGACGGCAGCCGGCTCGAGCTCACGCCCGAAAGCGCGGTGCGGATCCAGGAGCAGCTCGGCGCCGATATCATGATGTCGCTGGATGAATGCACGCCCTATCCGGCCGATCATGCGCGGGCGAAGGCCTCGATGGAGCTGACGGCACGATGGGCGGAGCGCGGGCTGGAGGCGCGGCAGAGCACGACGCAGGCGCTGTTCGGGATTATCCAGGGCGGCATCTATTCCGATCTGCGGCGGGCCAGCGCCGGGCAGATCACCGCGATGCCGTTCGACGGCTTCGCGGCCGGCGGCCTGTCAGTCGGCGAACCCAAGCCACAGATGCTCGAGATGGCGGCGCTCAGCGCCTCCGCGATGCCGGCCGGCGCGCCGCGCTATCTGATGGGCGTCGGCACGCCCGCCGATCTGATAGCGTGTGTGGCGATGGGCTACGATCTCTTCGACTGCGTGCTGCCGACCCGCAACGCGCGCAATGGCGGCGCCTTCACCAGCGAGGGGCGCCTGTCGATCAAGCATTCGCGCTATCTCCGCGACCAGGGCCGGCTCGATCCGCGCTGCGAATGCCGGACTTGCTCGAGCTTCAGCCGCGCCTATCTGCGTCATTTATATGTGAGCGGCGAGATTCTGGCGGCGCGCGCCCTGACCGAGCATAATCTTTACTTCTACTCGCGCTTGATGCTCAACGCGCAAGCCGCTATAGCATCTCGGACCTACGACGCCTTCTCGAAGGCGTTCGCAGCCGAAATCGTGGAGGCCCCGGAGCGGGCCAAAGGCGATCGGACCAAAGACGATGTGGTTTGAAGGAATCGCATGGGCACAGCAGGCGGCGGCGACCGGCGCGGCTGCCGGCGCAGAAGCGGGCGGACAACAGTTAATCTTCACGACCGTTATCCCGCTGGTCGCGCTGTTCGCGATCTTCTACTTTCTGCTCATCCGGCCGCAGTCGCAGAAGGCCAGCGAGCACAGCAAGATGTTGGCGGGTCTCAAGCGCAACGATGAGGTAGTGACACAAGGCGGGCTGATCGGCAGGATCGTCGAGATGGGCGACAAGGTCGTGACGCTGGAGATTGCAGCCAACGTGCGGGTGCGGGTCGAACGGCCGCAGATTGCGTCGCTTTCGACCTACTCGAAAACGGCGCCCAAGGGCGGCGGCAAAGACAAGGAGTAGCGAGGCGGAGAGTATAGGTGGAGAACACGGCACCAATTCTGATCCTGCTGGCGGTCGCCGGCGCGATCCTCTATCTGCATCTCACGGGCGGCCCCGGCCGGACCCGAATCTATCTGACCGGCCTGCTGGTGGCGGTCGCGCTGGTCCTGCTCGTTCCCAGCCTCAACCTGGGCTTGCCCGATTGGTGGAAGGACTATCTGCCCACGACCAGTATCCAGCTCGGACTCGATTTGCAGGGCGGCACGCATCTGCTGATGGAGGTCAAGCTCGAGGACGCGGTGGACACCGCGCTGACGCGGCGTGGCGACGACCTGAAACGCGAGCTCAAATCGAACAAGCTCGACGTTAACGAGATCAGCACGGCAACCGGCGGCGCGTTGACGGTCAAGCTCAAGACCCCCGACGAGCGCACGCCATTCCTCGACCTGATCGCGAAGTCGGGCCCTGACTTGGCCGTCGCGAGCGTCGAGAGCGCCGGCGGGCCGGTCTATTCGGTCCGCTTCAAGGATCGCGACGAAACTCAGGTGCGCGGCAACGCGATGGATCAGGCGCTCGAGACGATCCGCAACCGGATCGACCAATTGGGCGTTCGCGAGACCACCGTGGTGCGCGAGGGCGATCGCGACATTTTGGTCCAGTTGCCGGGAATCCAGGATCCGGAGCGGGCCAAGGAATTAATCGGCAAGACCGCAGTGCTCGAATTCAAGCTGGTTGACGATTCCCATCCGGTTAACGAAAAGGAACCACCGCCGCCCGGCGACGAGATCCTCTACGGACCGGCGGAAGCGGGCGGCCGCTCTCCATACCTGGTCGAGACGCCGGTGCTGATGACCGGCGACGTCGTGACCGACGCGCGCGTGCGTCCGGGTGCGCGCCTGGAGGGACCTTACGTGGCGGTCGATCTGGACGCGCGCGGCGCGCAGACTTTCGATGCACTCACGAGCGAGAACGTCGGCCGGCGGCTCGCGATAATCCTCGACGGCACGGTCTACTCGGCGCCTGTGATCAAGGAGCGAATTCCGGCCGGGCACGTGCAGATCACGGGACGCTTCTCGATCGACGAAGCCCACGACCTCGCGATCGTGCTGCGCTCCGGCGCGCTGCCCGCGCCGGTCGAGATTGCCGAGGAGCGCACCGTGGGACCGTCGTTGGGACGCGACTCGGTCCGCCAGGGTGCAATTTCCTTCGTGGTCGGCGCGCTGGCCGTGCTGATCTTCATGCCGGTCTATTACAGCGGCGCGGGACTGCTCGCCGACTTCGGGCTGACGCTCAATATCATGCTGCTGATCTGCGTGATGGCGGCTTTGCAGGCGACGCTGACTTTGCCCGGAATCGCCGGGATCGTCCTGACGCTCGGAATGTCGGTCGATGCCAACGTGCTGGTCAACGAACGGATTCGCGAGGAATTGCGCAACGGCAAGACCACCCGCGATGCGGTCAAGCTCGGCTACCAGCGCGCCTGGTTAGCTATTAGAGATTCTAATATCTCGACCTTCGTTGCTGGTCTGATTTTGTTCCAATTCGGGACCGGGCCGGTGAAGGGATTCGCTGTTACACTGTGCGTGGGCGTGTTGACCGGTCTCTTTTCGTGCATCGTCGTTACCCGCGCATGGTATGACAATCTAATAAGCAGCCGGCGGCTTCAGACTATCAGCGTTTAGATCGAGCGAGGCCTCGGTCGCAAAGGCGTGCAATTCCGCTTGACTTGGGAGCGAGGCGCATACTAGAAAATCGCGTTCCCCGAATCGACCGCAGGCAAGGTGTCTCTGTGGACTTCGATGGCCGATAAGGACGACATTCTTCTCAACTCCCGCGAGGTCGCTTTTCTTCTGGACCTGAGTCCGGATACGGTCAACGAATTCGCGCGCCGCAACCTGCTGCCGGCCTTCAAGAAAGGGCGGCAGTGGCGGTTCCGCCGGCGTGATATCATGTCGTTCCAGCGGCAAGCCGGAGTGGTGACCGAAGCCGCGTAGCCGTGTTCCGGCTATTCTCGCGCAAGAGCGAAAGGTCTAATACGCTACAGCTATGTTCCTGCGATGGGTGCGGGCGAGCGCAACCGGGATCGCCGCTCACCGGGTTCGTCGATGGGAGCATCAAGGGGAGCATCGAGTTGCAACGCACGCAGGATTCACGTCGGCCCACGGTGGTGGGGGCGGACGAACCGGGCCGCTCAGGCCCTTAGCTTTCGAGATGAGGTATGAGGTGTCATGGCCGAGCCGCATGAAAGCCGCATCTATTCGGACTTCGCGCGCTTCTATGATTCGGTCTTTGGGCGCGCATTCGTCGATCGCGAGCGCGAGGTAATCGAGTCGCTCAACCTGCGCCCCGGCCATCGCGTGCTCGAGGTTGGGGTCGGGACCGGGATCTCGCTGGGCGCGTATCCGCCCTACGTCCATGTGGTTGGGATCGATCCATCGCGGGACATGCTGGACCAGGCCGCGGCCAAAGCGCGGGAGAACGCATGGGGCCATATCGAGCTGCATCCGGGCGATGCGCTGAAGCTCGACTTTCCCGACAACAGTTTCGACGACGTGACGAGCTTCCACGTAATTTCGGTCGTGCCCGATGCGGTGCGGATGATGAGCGAGATGGTGCGGGTCTGCAAGCCCGGCGGCAGAATCGTAGTCGTGAATCATTTTGCCAGCGAGAATCCGGTGCTGTTCTTCTTCGGCAAGCTCATCACGCCGATCACCAAGCTGCTCGGCTGGACCGCGAGACTGCGCGCTAGCAAGGTCCTGCAGACCAGGAATATAAAGCTGGAGCGGTTCCATCGCTTCTCGCGGATGTCGGTCCACTTCGTGCTGATCGCACGCAAGGAAGCCTGACGGCCGCGGCGCTCGGCGCTCAGCGGGCGAGCGCGCTCCACAGCAACTTTAGCAAAGACGGTCTATTTCCCGGTGCCGACCAGAGTGACCAGGACTGCCGGTTGCGAGGTGTTGTTGGGAGCGACCACAACACTACCGAAGCTTTGACCCTTCGCGGTCGGCGAAAATTCGATCACCACCGGTTTGCTCGCACCGGGCGGCAGCGAGAACGGGCCGCCGCCGGAAAGTACGTTGAACGGTGCCACCGCTCCGCCGGTCCCGACTTGGCCGATGAGCCTGCCGAGACCCACATTCTTCACCCGCAGGGTCGCCTTCTTGCTGTGGCCGACCTTGACGTTGCCGAAGCTGAGCGACGTGGCCACCGAGAGGGCACCGGACTCGCCGGTGCCGCTGACCGCGATCGACGTCAGTTGATGATATGGATCGTTGCTGCTCACCTGCAGGGTCGGTTGGAACTTACCGGGCTGCGTCGGTGCAAACTGCACCTGCACCGTCATGCTCTGGCCGGCATTCAGGCTGAAGCCACCCGCCTTTGCTACCGCGAATGGCGACGCCAGCGCTTCCACGTTGCCTTGCAGCAAGCCTTTGCCGGCGTTCCTTATCGAAAACGTTTTGGCGATCGCCGGTGCGTCGACCGGCCGCTTCGGAAAATTGAGCGTCTGGGGAGTCAGGATCATCCGGGCGCATTCCACGGTCGGATCAATCTTGACCATAAAGGCGTTGGCCTGCTGTTTGCCGCTCGCTCTCTTGGAGACCTGGAAGGCGGATGCGAGCGTGGTAGGCATATCCGGCGATGTAGCATATCCGGCAACGTAGATTTTGCCCGAGCTGTCAACTCTGATTCCGTTGCCGGCATCGGAGAAGCTGCCGCCGAAGTAGGTGGAGAAAACCAACTGTGCGCCGGCCGCCGAGGCAGCCGGGTTCAACTCCGAGACGAACGCGTTGAACGACTCGGTCGTACTTCGATTCGAGGTCTGACACGCCCCCAGCGAGGTGGGAAAATCGGTCGAAGCGGCAGTTCCGGTCAGGTAGATGTGTCCCGAACTATCGACCACGATATCGGAGCCCGCTTCGCCCAAGACGCCAAACGGCCCTCCGCTGCCGCCCAGCAGGGTCGAATAGAGCAGCGAGGAGCCTCCCGGGGCGAGCTCCGTGACGAAGGCGTTCATGCCTCCGCTAGCCGCCGCGCGATTGGTGGTCTGATAAGCGCCGTGGGTGACCGGAAAATCGGACGAGGTCGCCGCGCCCGTGACGAAAGCATCGCCGGCGGAATCGAGTGCGATGTCGAAGCAGACATCGCCCGGATTTTTCGCGGCGCCCCTTCCTCCCAGATAGGTCGAATACACCATCGAGGCGCTCCCGCTTGCGGCGGGATCGAGCTTGGTCACGAAGCCGTTCTCTTCTTGCGCGCCGAAGGCGTGGTTCGTCCTCTGGAAGGCGCCGCTCGTGGTCGGAAAATTACTGGACGACGTAAAACCCGCCACGTAGGCGTCGCCTGACGCGTCGACCGCGATACCCATCGCGCTGTCGTAGCCGCCGCCCGAATTGCCGGTTCCGCCCAGGAAAGTCGAGTACGTGAGCGCGTTGCCGCCGCTGTTCAGGACCGCGACGAACCCCGCGCCGTTGGCCCCCGGCAGCCTCGTCTGAAAACCGTTGACGACCGGAAAGTCCCCCGAATCGGTGAATCCCGCCACGTAGGCTTCACACGTCGAGCAGTTGGGAGCCAGCGCGATTCGCTCGGCCTCGGTGTCTTTGCCGCCGCCCAGATAAGTCGAATAGATCAGCGCGCCGTCCGCACCCAACTCGCTGACGAAAGCCGCGTCGGTGCTCGGGCTGCTATGGGGATTCGCGGACTGCAAGGCGCCGAGGGTGGTCGGGAAATTATCGGAGAAGGTGAAGCCCGTGACGAAGGCGTCGCCGAAGTCGTCGACCGCGATACCGTTGGCCTGATCGCCGTCGAGACCCTTGCTGATGGAATTGCCGCTGCCGCCCAGGTAGGTCGAGTAGATAAGCGAGGCCGCCCCGCTCATCGCGGGATTGAGCTTGGCCACGAACGCAACCGGCGTGTCGTTCGACGAGCCGGGGTCGGCAGGGCCGAGGGTAGTAGGAAAATCCGTCGAAAAGGCAAACCCGGTGAGATAGACGCCGTCGAGCGGATCGAGCCCGATGGCGGTCGCCTGGTCGCCGTTATACAGGGCGGCCGGCGAAGTCCCGCCGCTGCCGCCCAGGTAGGTCGCGTAGACGATCTGGGGATCGATCATCAGCGGGCGCGAGCGATCGTAGCCGGCCACCTGCACCGCGATGGTTTTGGCCGCACCGCGGCCGGGCAGAATCGCGAAGCTTCCTCCGATCGGCCGCCGCGCGCCGCCGGGACCATCCTGGTACAGGCGCAGGCGGCAGAGCCGCAAGTCGCCGATCGCGGTTTTGAGCGCGACGTCGCCGTTGCGCTGGAGTTCCGCCCCGGCGCCCTCGATTCCGAGCCGTATCGCGCCGGGATTCGCGCCCGGCGCCACGATCAGGTCGTACTCGATCGCGCCGCCACGGCCGTAGTAGACCACGTCCACGCCGGGCCAGACCGCGCGGTACCTGACCCGCGCATAGGTGGGAATCGAAGTCCGCCATTTGGTTGGATCGTTGCCTAGAAAGTAGTTGACCCGCCCGGCCATCGGATCGAGACCTTCGATCTCCGGGTTCGGGTTCGCTCCCTCGAACTTGAGCCGCATCGCCGCTGAGCGCCGCGCCGAGGCCGCGGGAGCATGCGCCCGGCGCTGGAAGTCTCTGCTCCGAACGCGAGCGGCTGCGTTGCGTGCCGGGGCAGCCTCGGCCAGCTTGATAACTGCGCCATCCGGGGTCAGGAACAGGGTGTAGCCGCGACCGCGTGAAAGATATCTGACGCTCGCGCTGGTCTGTCCGAAGTTCGGCTCGAAATGCAACGGAACGGTCAGGCCGCCCGATTGCGCTTCATGGGCGACAGAGACCACCGGCGTCGCCGCCTGCGAGTCGAGCGGGCGCGATTGCGCGAGCAACGTCAGGGCGGCGGCGCCCACGATTGCGATCGCTGCTTTCGATTTGCTCCGGAACTTCAACAATCGGATGTGCTTTGGCGGATGCGTGTACTTTGGCAGCCGGGGACTTCGCCGCCATACTCAGCCAAGCGACGTTCAGGTCGTGCGTCAAGGTCCTCAAGTTGGACGCCAGGGCCCGAAAATCCTTCATAAAATGCGGCAGATGCCGTATCCGTCGCATCAAGATCGTCCTGCTTGCGTTGACACCTTGGGGGGCGTCGGATAGGTCTTAGCGCGCGGTCGAACCGCACGTCCCTGCCGTGGCTGATGCTCCAATCAAAAGTCCCGAGGAAACCTCCAGCGACGACCAGCGCGTAGAGCAGTTGGCCAGAGAGCTCGCCGATCGGCTGCGCGCGATGCCCAATCGCGCCGAGCTTACCGATTACGCCGTCAGCATGCTGCGCGAGAGTGCGGAGGACGCCGATCAGTCCGACCTGGCGCGCGACACCACCGACCGGCTGCGCAAGGGCGACGGGTTCAATCCGATCGCGTTCGCAATCCCGCTGTTCGTTATCGGTGCGGTCCTGTGCGCCACCGGAATCCTGATCGGGCCGGGCGTCGGTATTATCGGGGTCGCGGTTCTGATGGCGGTGTTCGGGCTGGGGCTTGCGATGTTCAGGGGCGCGATGTCGGGCCGGGCAAAGGCCGGATCGATCGCCGCCGGGGCTCCGGATGACCGCCGGCCGAAATGAGCCCATGTTGTTGCAGATCGAGCTTCCAATTAGGTAATCTAACGGGCTTGGCGCCTTTGGATTGGGCTGGGGATCCCCCAGCGAAACGGTATATTGGCCTGGTGATGCAAGATACAGCCGTGCGTGGGCACGTGCGCCGTGGAGCATAGCGTTTTCGATGGCAAAGTTTGACTGGCAGGAAACCAAGCGGCAGATCACCGAGTCGCAGGCGTGGCAATCGATCTTCCGCCACGGCTACGAGGACACCCCACGCAACCGGATCCTGATGGTCTCCGGCAACATCTGGCTGCATCTGCACCCCTCCAAGGTCCAGCGCCACGCCACCCGGCTGCGCTTCACCTGGTGCATGGGCGGTATCACGTTCCTGCTGTTCCTGGTGACCGTCGTGACCGGCGTCTACCTGATGTTCTACTACCGTCCGACCGCCGAATACGCCTACGCGGACATGAAGTATCTCGAGTTCGACATGCCGTTCGGGATGCTGATGCGGAACATGCATCGATGGGCCGCGCACGGGATGGTGATCGCGGTGTGGCTGCACATGTTCCGGGTCTTCATGACCGGATCGTACAAGCCGCCGCGCGAATTCAACTGGGCGGTGGGCGTGATCCTGCTGGTGCTGACGCTGCTGCTGTCATTCACGGGCTATCTGCTGCCGTGGGATCAGCTCTCGATCTGGGCGGTGACGGTCGGCTCCAACATGGGGCGGGCGACCCCGTTGCTGGGCAGCGAAGGTCCGTTCCACGAGATTCTGGGCGTGAATCCGATCTACGACGCGCGGGCGTTTCTGTTCGGCGGCGCCGAGATCGGCCCGCACACCCTGCTGCGCTTCTACATCCTGCACTGTATCTTCTTCCCGTTGCTGGCGAGCCTCTTCATGGCGGTGCATTTCTGGCGTATCCGGCGCGACGGCATTTCGGGTCCGCTCTGACCGGGGCCTATGTTTTCCTATCTCCTGCGTCAGGGTTTTGTGCGCGTCGCGTTCGTTCCGATCGTGATGGGCCTGCTGATATACGGGATTTACGCTCTTGCCGCTCCGCGGCATGATGACGACGATGACGCCTGATGCGAAGCGCGGGATGACGATCGCAACGGGGTAGCTATGGGCAGCGAGGACGGATTCAGCAACGGTCGCGACAAGTCACCGGCGATGCAGGCTGCGGCAGGCGCGGGCGGCGCGGCGCGGAGTGCGCCCGCCAAGCCGGCCGCCGGCAAAGTCGCGGCGCCGATCAAGAAGGCCGGAACCCCGGTCGAGGACAAGCTTCACACCTGGCCCTTCCTGGTGCGCAGCGAGTTCATCTGCGCGCTGGCGGTGACCGTGCTCCTGACGGTCTGGTCGCTCACGATCAATGCGCCGCTCGAGGAGCCGGCCAATCCGACCCGCACGCCCAATCCCTCCAAGGCGCCGTGGTACTTCCTCGGCCTTCAGGAGATGCTGGTCTTCTTCGATCCCTGGTATGCGGGCGTGGTGCTGCCGAGCTTCATAATCGTCGGCCTGATGCTGATCCCGTATCTCGATATCAATCCCAAGGGCAACGGCTATTACACCTGGAGAGAACGCAAGTTCGAGTTGATGACGTTCTTTCTCGGCTTCCACGTTTTGTGGGTCTCGTTCATTATCATCGGGACGTTTTTCCGCGGTCCCGGATGGAACTGGTTCTGGCCCGGACAGGTCTGGGATCCCCACATGGTCGAATCGCTGACCAACGTCGATCTGCCGTACCTGCTCGGATTCCGCGACTACACCGCGTCGGCGATCTTCGGCCTCGCGGCAGTCGGGCTGTATTTCGTGGTCGGCTACGTGGGCTTCTATCTATGGGTGCGAGCGCGGCCCGCCAACGATCCGTGGTCGGCGTTTCAAGGCGGCGGCAAGGAGCTGCTCGAACGCTGGGGCCCGGTGCGCTTCGGAATCACCGGATTCCTGTTCCTCGCGATGCTGGGCGTGTTTATCAAGATGACGCTTCGGCACGCGTTGAATATCAAGTACATCATGGTCACTCCCTGGATTGATATCTGACGAGATAGACCTCGGACGCAAGTGTTCCTGCTGGGCAAAGTGCTGGAGGCGCTGGGATGCGCCGATGTCGGCTTCGCGCTGTGGGTCGGGATGACTCAACCGCAGGGGATGACCAGGGAATATCAGCTCGCGGGAATCGGGATTCTGGTCTTCATCGTGGGCTACGCGACCGAGCGATGGGCGGGTTCGGGCGAATGAAAGTGGAGTTTGGGAACTAGATGGCTGTCAGGCCGGGGCTCGATCCCGTCGAGGAAGGCAAGTCCTTCAGCGCGCTGTTTCTGCTGATGGTCGCGCTGCTCCTGGTGGGCGCCGTATGGGCCATCTGGGACGACAATGTCTCGCGCCGTCCGTGGAAGGAGTACCAGGTCGAGTTCGATCGCCTCGCCTACGACAAGTTCATGAAAGACGCCGCTGCCGAGCAGGCGCGTCTCAACCAGGACTCCGACTACGTCAAGCTCACTCACGAGCTGGCGGCCGCACAGGCCGAGCTTGATTCCGGCGCGACCGGCCGGCGCCTGCAGGACCTGCGCGCTAGGCTGACGATTGCCAAGCAGGTCGCCGACGACAAGGATCAGCCGGTCCGCTTCACCAAGTCCGAACTGACCGAGCGTTGGTACGACTACAATCACGCGATCCAGCAGGGCGAGGATCCGGCGCCCTACAAGAAGATGATCGACGATCTCAACGCGCGCCTCTCCGGTGAGCAGGTCGTTTCCGATCAGGCCAAGCAGGCCGCGCAGGACCTTCAGAACCAGATCGATGCGCTCAATTCCAAGGTCGATGATTTGCAGGACAAGCTTACCAAATACACCAAGACCCGCGACGATCTGTTCGACAAGGCCGACGGCTACATGATTCCGGTCAAGTTCATGGGCCGGACGCTGTTTCGCTATCCCAAGATACCCAAGATCCAGCAGACCTCGATCGACGACTTCGATCGCAATGCGTTCGATGAAGCGGTCGCCCGGGTCGATCGCTGCCAGAGCTGCCATTTTGCCGAGGACAAAAAAGGTTTCGACGACGCGCCCGAGCCGTTTCGGACCCACTCGAATTTCGCCCAGATCATCAACCCGCATCCGCCCGACAAGCTTGGCTGCACGCCCTGTCACGAAGGCCAGCCCGCGGCGGTCAACTCGATCGCGGAGGCGCACGGCGATGTCGAGCACTGGGACCATCCCTTGCTCACCGGCGACAAGATGCAGTCCCGTTGCATCAAGTGCCATATCGACGTCGGATCGCTCCGCAACGCCGACGGCAAGCAGATCGCCGTCAATTGGGTGAACGGCGAGCGGCTCTTCGAGCAGTTGGGATGCCACAGTTGTCATCTCGTCGCCGGCTACGAGGACATGCCGAAGATCGGCCCCTATCTGAAACTCGCCTCGGCCAAGCTCGATCACTCCTGGACCGTGCGCTGGATCACTAACCCGCACGAATTCCGCCCGCACACCCGAATGCCGAACTTCATGTTCACCCGCGATCAGGCAACCGATATTGCGGCTTACATCTTTGACAGCTCGAAGGACGACTCCAGCCAGTGGCTCAAAGAGCATCCCGAGCCTGCCACGCTCGCGGCCGACGTGAAAAATCCGGGGATGATCGAGGAAGGCAAGGGCCTGTTCGAGTCGGTCGGATGCAAGGCTTGCCACTCGGTCGATCCCGGCCAGTTCGGTACTCCGGTCGGCTCGGATGAAAATTTCAAACCCGATGAGGTCCGCAGCACCAAGGACTTCGCCCCCAATTTGGGCAAGATCGCCGAGAAGACGAATCCGGGCTGGATCTACGCGTGGCTCAAGAACCCGCGTGATTTCTCGCCGCACACCGCGATGCCTTCGCTCAGGCTGAGCGATCACGAGGCTGCGGCGTTGACCGCGTTTCTCTCGACGCTGGGCGAGAAGAAGCAGGATGCCGGCGTTGACCAGGCGCTTGTCGAGGCCGATAACGTCAAGCAGGGCGAGGCGCTGGTGCGCAAGTACGGATGCTTCGGCTGCCACGAGATCAACGGGATGGAGCACGAGTCGCGGATCGGCGTCGAACTCTCGACCTTCGGCTCCAAGCACGTCGACGAGCTGTTCTTCGGCGATCGCACCGATATCCCCGAGACCTGGGACGACTGGACCTATCACAAGCTCTACACGCCGCGAGTCTACGCGACTGCCGATGTCGAGCAGTTGATGCCGAACTTCGATCTGCAGAAGCAGGACATCAACGACCTGATCGTTTTTCTCGCCAGCCTCAGCGAAGGCAAGGTGCTCGAGCGCTATCGCAGCCCCGGCAGCGATCTCCAAAACGAGATCGTTGACGGGCGGCGGATGGTGAATTTCTACAACTGCGTCGGCTGCCACATAGTCGAAGGCCGCGGCGGTTATATCCGGCGCTTCTACCAGGACAATCCCAATTTCGCGCCGCCGATCCTGAACGGCGAGGGCGAGAAAATCCAGCCGCAGTGGCTATACGGCTTCCTGCAAGGGCCGACGCCGATCCGGCCGTGGCTGAAAATCAGGATGCCGACCTTCCACTTCGCCGGCTCCGAGGACGATACGGTGGTCAATTATTTCACCGCGCTCTCCGACGTGCAGGCGCCGTACACCTTCGTCAACACCAACGCGATTGCGGAGCCGGAGCTGGCCGCCGGGCAGAAGCTGATGTCCAAGGATTACTTCAACTGCTTCAGTTGCCATCAGCAGGGTGACAAGAAACCCGAAGGTACGCCCGACGGATGGGCGCCGGATCTCGGGATGGCGCGCCGGCGTCTCAATCCCGAATGGATACTGAAGTGGCTACACAATCCGCAGGCGGTCCAGCCGGGCACCAAGATGCCGTCGTTCTACCCCGGCGGCCCCGACGACATCCTGGGCGGAAACGAGCAGGCGCAGATTCGCGCGATCCGCGACTACGTATTCTGGTTCGGCGATCATCCGGGACAATCGCTGGCGATACCGGCCGCCCCGGCGCCGGCCAAGGTGAGCAGTAGATAGGGAACGTGCCTGGGTCTCTAATATCCATTTGTAATGTCATGTGTAATAGCTAATCGACCGGGGAGGGGAATGAAATGAGGAAACTGACTATACTAACCATGATGTGCGCGACGCTGGCTTTCGCCGGTTGGGCGCACGCGGACGGCGGGACCATCTCGGGCACCGTCAAGCTCGACGGTGCGGCGCCCGCGCCCAAGCAAATCGAAATCAGCAAGGACAAGGAAGTATGCGGGCTGAAGCCGCACTTCGATCAGTCGCTGATGGTCGGCAGCGGCGGCGGAATCCAGTTCGCGGTCGTGAGCCTTACCGACGCCAAGGGTGCGACCACGCCCGAGACCGTGAAATTCGATCAACAGGGATGCCAGTACGTGCCGCACGTGCTCGCATTTCCGGTGGGAAGCACCGTGCAGGTAGTAAACTCTGACGGCATCCTGCACAACATCCATACCTATTCGGAGAAAAATCCGTCCTTCAATATGGCGCAGCCGAAGTTCAAGAAAGTGATTACCGTGCAGCCCGACCAGCTCAAGGAACCCGAGCTGATCAAAGTGACCTGCGACGCGCACGGATGGATGAAGGGCTGGTGGTTCGTCGCTGGCAATCCCTATTACGCGGTCACCGATGACAGCGGCAACTACACGATCAAGGACGTTCCGCCCGGCGACTACACGATCCAGGTATGGCAGGAGAAGCTCGGCACCAGCGATCAGAAGGTGTCCGTGAAGGCCGGCGCCACCGCAACCGCCGACTTCGCGCTGAAGCAGAAGTAATCGCTGCGATAGCTGCCTCTGCTTGAGGCAGAAGTGTTCGGCGCGATAGTTGCCGCTCTTTAACACCTCTCCGGCGTCCGGGGACTGGGCCGCGGATGCGGCCCAGTCCTCGGACGCAAGCTGGGAGAGGTCGCCGAAAGACTTGCCGAGCAAGTCTTTCGGCGGGTGAGGGCGGCGGGACGCCGCAGTTGGCGCGAGGTCACCATTTGTGAAACGACTCGACCGCCTCGACATAGCGACCTCGGACCTCGACGATGCCGCGGCGACATACCGGCGCAACTTCGGCTTCGAGGTGCGCCGGTCTTCGGGCGGCGGCGTATCGGCAGCGACGATGACAATTTCGATCGGCGACGCGGAGATTCGCCTTGAACCGCTGGCGAGTCTCGCGCCGGGTTCCGGCGAGGGGATGGCGGCGCTATGGCTCGAAGCTGAAGATGTCGAGCAAGTCGCGGAAGCGGTGCGCAAGGCGGGAATCAAATCCGCGCCGATCCGGAACGAGGATCGCCGCCGAATCCTCGCGATAGATCCCAAGGCCGCCAATCAGGTCCCGCTCTTCATCTTCGATCGTAGGGGATGACGGCGCGGCCCCTCTGTACCTGGGAGCGGCGCTATGGCGGCGAATCCGCGCCGAACTTGAACGACCACGCGTAGGCCTGCCCGCCGACCGTTATCGACGCGTTGTAATTCCTGCCCGCCACCAGCGGCGCGCGCGGTACCAGCACGATCGCGCCGAAGTACTTGAGACCTTTTCGCGCCCAATCTTCCTGCTCCCGGTCGGGGTTGGCGTAATTGGTCTGATCGAACTCGCAGGCTTCCACCGGTTGCTCGTCCTCGGTAAGCGAGTATGCGGAAACCTCCGGCACGATTCCCGGGCCCAGCTCGAGTGTGATCGGAAGGCCCGCCGGCGGCCCGTATCCGGTACAGCTCGCAATCGGATCGGGCCATTCTTCGATCAGCGGGCCGAGCTCAACGGTCGCGCCCTGGGGTGGAAACATGATCGGTGGGTCGAACGTCCGCTTCGGCGCCATCCCGAGATTTATCCCATAGGCATTGCGCGAGTCCTCGTGGAACTCGCCGAAACCCACGTTCCGCAGCACCGGGTTCAGAAGCAGGATCCGATGGAACGGCCCGACCATCCAGAGATCGATCGCGCCGGCGCCGGAGAGCTCCGGGCAGCCGCTGCACGGCGGTATCAGGTCGCCGTCTTGCGCGGCGGCGCGTCCCTCGGGCGTGTACCACGGATTGTCCGGGTCTTCGTCGTGCGCGCTCGCGTTGGGCTGCGCGTTGTTCTTGACCATGTAGCGGGCGTGGTTGAAGTCGCCCTTGCTCAGGAGCGGATCTTCACTGACCGCCGGCAGGTCGGCCATCGCGCGAAAGTAGTTCATCCGCGCGAGCCATTGAGGTTCCCGCGTTGCCTCCTCGTTCGGCGCGGGCGAGCTCACGGGAGCCGCGGCCGGCGACCCGACCGGATTGGCCGCGAGCTCGCCGCCGGCC
>Ga0209415_10005810_pt1 | contig 22080 bp, 24 predicted proteins | sample PeaSoiSIISIP2007_FD_187696 | JGI IMG/M metagenome (GOLD analysis project Ga0209415, IMG submission 187696) | Peat soil microbial communities from Weissenstadt, Germany - SII-SIP-2007 (SPAdes) (version 2) | ecosystem: Environmental > Terrestrial > Soil > Wetlands > Peat | place: Germany... | reverse complement strand
GGGGATCATCTACGACGAAATCGGAGAACTCAATAAGGCTCTGGCCTCCTACCAGGAGGCATCCCGGTTGCAGCCCGGAAGCATTCTCGTTTCATCTCAACTCATGAATTCCTACATAACAAATGGCCGCTTCGACGAAGCCCGCTCCATGATTGAAAAGATATACGCGAATGACAAGGATTCGCCGGACTATCACACGTATATGTTTTATATGGGCTGGAGCCAAAACAATGGGGCGGAAATGAAGCAACATCTGGATTGGCTCGCCGCCAGGCCTGACCAGGAGGCAAATGTTCTCGCCATGGAAAGCAATATGGCGGCCTTTTACGGTCAAGAGAATAAAGGGCGCGAATTGGCGATGCGATCCCTGAGTGCCGCGCATGGCGCGCAGGATAAGGACCGGCTCGCCTCCGTGGATGCGGGAGTGGCACTGGTAGAGGCGCTGTTTGGCGATACTTCGCACGCCCGCCAGGACGCGCAGGCGGCGACTGGGCTTTCCACCTCGCGAAGTGTTGACGTTAATGCCTCCGCCGCGTTCGCGTTGTTGGGGGAGAATGCCCGGGCGCAGTCCATCCACGATGATCTGTCGAAGCGCTATCCTCACGATACGGTTATCCAAAACGTTTTCCTGCCAAGTCTGCAAGCCGTAATGCAATACAGCCACGGAAATTTTGCCGGGGCGGTCGACTTGCTGCAATCCGTCACACCTTACGAAATGGGGAATGCCGCCAATCTGGATCCCGCCTATCTTCGCGGACTGGCATATCTGGGGCTAAAAAAGGGAGCCGAAGCCGCCACGGAATTTCAAAAACTGTTGGATCACCCCGGGGTTGTCAGATCGTCAGTAACAGAGCCATTGGCGCACCTGGGTATCGCCCGAGCCCGAGTACTGACCGGCGACGTCGCGGGAGCGCGAAAGGCCTATCAGGATTTCCTTGCCATGTGGAAAGATGCGGAACCGGATGTTCCAATTTTCAAGCAAGCCAAAGCAGAATACGCTCAACTGAAGTAGCCGCCGGGTCCCTATCCTTCGCCTCCTGTGTCTTTGTGGTCTCCTTCAAGATCATCTTCTTTTTCTTCAAGGTTTTCAGCCTCGTCGAGTTCTTCATTCAATTCGTCGCCTAGCTCGCTCAATCCTTCGAGCTGGGTCCGCCAGTCTAGTTGACGGACCATCGCGGGGTTGTCGCGCCATCCGGGCTGCACTTTCACGTGCAGCTCCAGGAAGACTTTCACGCCCAGCATGGCTTCAATTTCCACACGCGCAGCGGTGCCAATATGCTTCAGCATTTCGCCGCCGCGGCCAATCAGAATTCCCTTTTGACCCTCTTGCTCGACGTAAAGCGTAACGCGAATCAAAGTCAGTTTCGGTTTTTCTTCAAAGGAATCCACGATCGCCGCAATTGCATGTGGAACTTCCTGACGCGTGATGGACATGGCCTTCTCGCGCACAATTTCCCCGGCCAGGAACCGTTCCGGCTGGTCCGTCACCTGATCGAGCGGAAACAGCGGCTCGCCCACGGGAAGGTTCTCAGCAAATTCCTTCAGGGCGCTCTCCACACCGTCTCCGTCCCTCGCGGATATTGGAATTATAGCCACCCACTCGCGCATCCGGCTGCACGCATCCATCGTCGGAAGCAGCGTTTCCTTGGGCACGCGATCAATTTTGTTAATCAGAAGAATCGCCTTCCCATTAAATTGATTTGCCCGCTGCAAGACCGCCTTGTCTCCAGGTCCGATGGGGCCGCTCGCGTCCAGCATTACCGCCAGCAGATCGACGCCTTCCATCGCCTGCGCGATTTCCTGCAGCATGTGGCGCCGCAAGGCCGTGCCCCCCTCGTTCAAACCCGGGGTATCAATCAGAATGACCTGCGCGCCCGGACGGTTCACGATCCCTTGGATGCGATTGCGCGTCGTCTGCGGTTTCTGCGTGACAATGCTTATCTTCTGGCCCACCAGTCGGTTCACCAGCGTGGACTTCCCCACGTTGGGCCGGCCGATAATGGCCACAAATCCGCACCTGAATTCTTTCGACTTTCCGCCGGATGGCATTTGATTGGCGCGCTCCACACACGCCGTTGTGGGAAAGCAATTCTCAGGAAAATCTCATCGAGCGGGAACCGTTGCCGGGTGCCTCCGGGCGCGCAGCCTCAGAACCTTGCGCTGGTTTGCCTCCAGCACCTCAAATTGCAAGCCACCGTATTCCACGCGCTCGCCCGCCGCGGGCACATGGCCCGCCAGATGGTTCAGAAGACCGGCCACAGTGGTGTAAGGCTCGTTGGTTTCCTGGTCCAATTTTAGGTTGAACAACTCCCGGAGCTTTTCCAGCGACAGGCTCCCTCGCAAAATCAGGCTTCCATCCGCGTCGCGCACCGCATCCGGAGCCGGATGGCGGTCCTGCTCGCCGATCTCTCCGACAATTTCCTCCACCAAATCTTCGGCCGTGACCAACCCGGCGAAAAGCCCGTGTTCGTCGAACACCAGAGCCACTTGCTGGTTCTTCCTCTGCATCTCTTTCAGCAACTCCGAGCCCTTCTTCGATTCGGGCACCATCAGCGCGGGACGAACCAGCTTTTCCACCCTCAGATGACGTCCCTCGTCATCGGAAATCTCCAGCAGGTCGCGCGCAAAAACGATCCCTCGCATATCATCCAGATTTTCCCCGAACACAGGGATCCGCGAGAACTTCTTCTCCACGACCAACTCGCGCAATTCCTCAAGCGAAGCATCCGTGGAAATCGCGATCACATCGGGCCGCGGAGTCATCACTTCGCTGACGCGCTTATCGCCGAATTCCATCACTTGTTCAATCAGCTCGGCATCGTCATGCTCAATGATCCCCTCTTCCTGGGCGGCCTCCACCAGCGCTTCGATTCCCTCTTGATTCGTTTGCTCTTCCGTTTCACCCGCGTCCGCATCATCGTCAGAAATTCGCGCCAACGATGCGGCCAGCTCCACGGAAACGCGCAGCGGCCAGACGACAATTAGAAACGCCTTCACTGCAGGCATCAACGGCCGCAGCCAGCGCCCCGAGGTGCGCGCCAGAAGCAGGTCCGGCAGGAAATGCATGGCAATCAGGACTTCCGCGGGAACAAACACTAACAATTCTGTGGCGGCGCTCAACCGGTCCGGCACGAATTGCAGCACTCCGCGGGCAGTCAACACCGCGACCGCCACCATCCAAAGCCGGCTCAGCAAGCTGAATCCCAGCGCCGCTCGGCGCCGAGGCAACCCGATGCGCGGCTCAATCTCCGCCTCGAAAATATCCAGGTGTCCGTGGATGCGCTTTGTCGTTACTCGGCCCAACTCGCGGTAGATGCGGTCCAGATAAGCGAATACCGTCAGCCCGACAAGCATTGCCAGGACGATGACTGTCTGAATTGTGAGCAGCATTCCGATCATGGTTGCTTAGTGCCTTCGTTCAACCAATATCCATTCTCCGGCGCAACAGTTTCTCCAGCACATCCATTTCACCCTGGTCGGTTTCGTGGTCATATCCCGCCAGGTGCAACACGCCGTGCAGTATTAGCACCCTTAGCTCATCCTCCAGGGTGCGCCCAAATCGACGGGCGTTTCGCTTCGCCACCTCGGGGGAGATGGCAATGTCACCTAGATAATTATTGCGCTCCACCGGAAATTCCCCGTGCCCGTCCTCATTCGCCGGAAATGACAACACATCCGTTGGTTTTGGTTTCCCGCGGAACCGGCGATTCAACCGCGCAATTTCACGGTCATCCACGAAACAAACGGTTACCTCGCGTCGCCCCAGCTTCAGCTCTTTCCGTACCGTGGCCAGAAATCGCTCCAGCTTCGGCAGTTGAACAGGGATTCTCTTCTGGCGATTGAGGATCATGCGAATCTCGGGGAAGTTCAGCGCGCCGAGTCGGCCTTGGTCGCGCTCGCCGAGCCGTGCCGCGCGTTCGCCGCGTCGAATTCTTCATAGGCTCGAATGATTTGTTGCACCAGATTGTGCCGCACCACATCCTTCTCGTTAAATATGATTGTTCCAATTCCTTCGATCTTGCCCACGACCTCCAGCGCCTCCACCAGGCCCGACTTGCGGTTGGCGGGCAAATCAATCTGCGTGATGTCACCGGTGATGACGGCCTTTGAGTTGAACCCCAGCCGCGTCAGGAACATTTTCATTTGTTCGGAGGTGGTGTTCTGCGCTTCATCGAGGATCACGAACGAATCGTTTAGGGTGCGCCCGCGCATGAAAGCCAGCGGCGCAACCTCAATAATCCCCTTCTCCAGAAACCGCTCCAGCTTGTCCGCGTCGAGCATATCGTAGAGCGCGTCGTACAGAGGCCGCATATACGGGTCAATTTTTTCCTGCAGGGTTCCCGGAAGAAAACCCAATCGTTCTCCGGCTTCCACGGCCGGCCGCGCCAGAATAATCCGGTTCACCCGCTTGCTCAGCAGCGCGTTGACGGCCATGGCCACAGCCAGATACGTTTTCCCGGTTCCGCCGGGGCCCACGGCGAAAACCATGTCCTTCCGCTCGAGCTCCTCCATGTAGCGGCGCTGATTCGGGCTCTTGGGCTGAATGCTCTTCTTGCCGAAAGAACGCGCGCGTCCGCGTCCTGCAGGCTCGAGCAGTTCCTTTAGCGGAACACCAGGCTCCTCCGCCGACAGCCGAAGCAGCGAATTAACTTCACCGTTCTCAAATCGCCGCCCTTCTTTGACGAGCTGGTTATACTCTTCCAGGATTCGCGCTGCGCGCTCCACCTGCTCCGCCTCACCCTCCAGGCGTAGTTTGTCCTCCTCGAGGTCCACTGTAATTTGCAGGGCTGATTCGAGATACTTCAGGTTTTCATCCAGGGTGCCGAACAGCGTTCCCACGCTGCCGGCGATCTGCACGGTACGTCTCATCTGGGGTGGCCCCTGCGTCCTTTGCGGATGCCTAGGCCGGTTGCCTCATTTTCAGGCCAGTTTTAAAAAACCTACCGCAAAATCCAGCAAGAACAGGGTATCCTAGCTTGGTCAGAGGCGCAATACCACCGCTACAAAGCATTATGGGACAGCGACTTACAGGGCCGATGGAGGACAGAATTTCAAATCTGCCGGGGGTCTAAGAATTCCATGGCAACTCAAAGCAGACCGATTCCGAGTGAAATGGCACGCGTTACACCAATGCTCAAGGCGCGCGACTTGAATGAAACCATCGAGTTCTACACCAAGACTCTTGGATTTCACATCGAGAACCAGCGCAACGGTGAAGGCGATAGGCCCTCATGGTGTGCTATGCGCTGGGACGGCGCGGCACTGATGTTTTATGGTGGCGAGAGCTTGGATCAGCCGCCCGGCCCGCCATCCATGACCGGCGTTCTCTATTTCAATCCTCGGGACGTTCGCTCACTTTGGGAACAATTGAAGGAGCGGACCAAAGTCGAGTGGCCCCTGGAACAAATGGACTACGGAATGTTGGAATTTGCCATTCGCGATTGCAATGGATACATCCTCAGTTTTGGACAAGAATCGAAAGGTTGAGTCGAATCAGCCGGATTCAGAATCGCACGACAACTGGCCAAGTTTGACAAAGCGGAAGCGGTCGGTTACTTTACCAAAACCCCGATAATTTCAAGAGGAGAACTGAATGGCGCAGGGAACCACCACGAAAGTAAAAAAGAGGAAGAAGTCAGTGCTGAAGCGCGCCCGGCAATATGTCGAAAGGGAGGCCGTGAACCGGGCGAACCGCACCCAGATGCGCACGGCTGTCCGCAAGTTGCGCACAGCTTTGACCGCGGGGGACGCGAAAGCCGCCGGTGATTTGCTGCGGCCGACTCTTGCCGCGCTCGACCATGCCATCACCAAGGGCGTGCTGCCTGAGAATACTGGAAACCGGTACAAATCACGTTTGGCGCTGTCGTTTAATGCGCTCCAAGCTGCCAAGAAGGCCTGAACCGACCTCGCCCTTGCTGAAAATGTTGCTCACCTGATACTGAAGGCGGGAGGCTTCTTCGACCAATCGAAGAAGCCATTCGTTACGAACAAAAAAACTCTTGGTTTCTAAATCTTCCCCGCCGCTGCAGCATCCGGTCGCGACGTAAGCCGCGCGACAAGGAATTCCATCACTGCACTGGGCGACGCTACTCCTGATTTCAAGCGGCTGTCCGCTTCTGCAAGATCCGCCAGACCGCTCAGCAATTGTTTGCGCGGAATACGCGGCGCATATTTCAAGGCGAGTTCCGCGGTATCCCTACGCATACCAAGGCGGACGGCGTCGAACACTTGAGCGCCAGGGCGAAGGTCCTGCACTTCGATCAATTTGCGATACATCCAGGCAATCGCGCCCAAAACACCGACTGCCTGCTCGCCTTCACGCAGCAGATTATCCAGGAACACCAATGCCTTATCTCGTTCGCCGCTGGCAAGCATTTCGGAAAGCTGCCACACCGTGTAGCGCTGGTCGGGTACCACCAATGCTTCAACGTCAGCGCGTGTGATTTTCCTTCGATCGCCAACATACGCGGCCAATTTCTCCATCTCTGACTGCATGCGCGCGAGTCCTGCATTGGTCCGCTCCGCGAGCTCCTGTGCAGCGTCGGCATCGATTTCTACTTCGAGGCCGCCCGCCATCTGCTCGGTCATGGCGGCCGCCAAATCCACTCGCCCTTCCAGTTCGCCGGGCAACTCGCAACCCACCACCAGCATTTTTTCTGAAAGTAATTTGAAGAGATTCATCCGCGCGTCAAGGTTTTCCGCCTCCAACACGAGAGTGGTGAATGGAGCCGGATCCTGGAGATATTCTTCGAGTCGAGTCACGACCGCTTTGCGCGAATCCTCACCCAGCCGCTCCAGCGCCTCCAAATCGCTCCAGAAAACCACCTGGCGGGGAGCGAGCATGGGAAGCGTTTGCGCCTGGCCGAGTACCACGTCCGCCGAATCCTCCTTGGCGGAAAAGCGCGAAACTGACCAGTCCCGTGTGGCCTCATCCACGAGCGTATCGATCAATTTCTTGCGGCACAGGTCGCGGAGAAAAGTGTCCGCCCCCATCAACAGGACTCCGTGAATGGGCTTGCCCTGGGAAAGCTGAGCGAGCAAACGTTCCACGCCCGTCTGGAGCATCAGAATTTCTCCACAATGGCGGCCACGAGTTTGGAAGCGAAATCGCGCGACAACCGGTCGAGCGCCGGATTCTGCTCGTCGAAAAAGTTGGTCACGTCAACCGAAATTGCGTAAGGCTGCCGGAACAAAAAGTTATCGTCCTTATAGATTTCCTGCTTCGTGGCCCGGTCCACCAGGGAAACTTTCATCCGAACGGTGACCAACATGGCTGTCGCACGCCCGGTGGCCGTGTCAAATACGGCGACTGCCGACTCGAGGCCGGTAACTTCTCCGCGCAAAATCGCGTCGCCCGCGGATGGGTCGGGAACCGTGTGGTAAGACGTGCGCGCGAGGAATTCGCGGGTTACCGCCTCTGTGAGGCGCTGCTCAATTCTATATCGCGGAGTTTTGTTCACAAATGCGGGGATGGCGATAGTGTGCAAATTCGCCGGCAGCGCAGTCCCCCGTCCGCCGACGTGGTATCCACAGCCGGCCAAGGTAGCGGCAAGAAGCAATGCGGGAATAGCTTGAATGAATTGTCTTCGCGGCGATTGCATCACTTTGTTCAAGCGGCCTGCGAATGAAAGCGATGGCGAATCATTCGCACCAATTCAAGAGTGAGCCCGGAAAACATATAGGACACGGCCAGCACGATCAGCGCTTGTTCTGAATAAAAAATAATGGACCAAGCCGTCAATCCGATAATGATGATCACTAGCGATTGCTGCCGTCGCGCCCAATTAACTCCCTTAAAACTTGGATAGCGGATCTTGCTGGTCATCAATGCAGCAAGAAAGAGCACCAATCCCAGGAAAACCGCTGAAAAGGTCCAGCGGTCCAGCGACCCCTGGAAATAATGGACCGTAGCAGCAATCGCACCGGCCGCCGCGGGACAGGGAATCCCGACAAAATAGCGCATGCCGCTGCCGGTCATGCCATGAACATTAAATCTCGCCAGGCGCCAAGCGGTGCAAATTACAAACGCCAGGCACACCAGCCACGCCAATTCCTGAACCACGTGCACAGCTGGAGAATCCCCACGCACCAGGCTACGGACTCCCCAGGCGTAAGCCAAGGCAGCCGGGGCGATCCCGAAACTAATCACGTCGGCGAGGGAGTCGAACTGCTTGCCAAATTCGCTGTTGGTGCCCGTCAGCCGGGCGACAAAACCGTCAAAGGTGTCAAAGAGGATGGCGATACCTATTGCGCGGGCGGCGAAATCCAGTCGATTATCGCCGCCGGTCAGCACCGCAAGGATCGCGTAATAGCCGCAGAGAAGATTACCCACGGTCAATAAACTTGGCAGGATGTAAATTCCCCGCCGGCGACGGTGATTCCCCTTTCGTTGCCCGGGAAAGCTTAGCTCGTGTTGTGCCGCTTCGCTCATTCCCATGAAGGCCATCTCAAGGCCACCGCGCTAAAACACTTGAACCACCGGCAACAGAATCGCCCGGTTTCACAATAATTTCCACATCCAAGGGAAGCCAAATATCCATGCGTGAACCAAAGCGAACAATTCCTATTCGTTCGCCGCGCTGGACTTCTTCCCCACTCTTCTTCCAGAGTACCACGCGCCGGGCAATCATCCCCGCGATCTGCTTGACGACTATCTCGCCGCGAACCGTCTGAAGATAAATCACATTCTGCTCGTTTTCCACAGATGCTTCGCTCTTCATTGCCATATGGAAACGACCTGGCCGGTAATCAATCCTCGAAATGCGCCCGGCCAGCGGAGAGCGGTTCACGTGAACATTCCAAATTGCCAGGAATATGCTGATTCTTTTCCCCGCGCGCCCGTCCACGGATTCATCCGTAACCACCAGTACGCGGCCATCCGCAGGGGAAACAATCGCGGCAGGATCCGAGGGTACGACTCGCGATGGGTCGCGGAAAAAATAAAGAATAAACGCGGCCAGCAAAAGAAAGACACCACCTGCCAACTGCCAGAGCAATACCTGGCGTCCCAGGATGAGTGCCAGCGCCCCCAACAATGCCGGCGCCGCGGCAAACATGTATCCTTCTTTGACCACGTGCACCCATCTGTGGAAGCCGAGGCCGCTTGGCTTCCGCGCGGCCTCATATTACGACAAATTGGGGGAATTATTCTTCAGAACCACATGCAGTATAGCGCATCTCAGAGGCAACATAACCCGCCCCATAGGCAATATAGTGCATGCGCTTTCGATGCTCGCGCAATTGGTCTTTCCAGAGGTGGTTCAATACGGGAATACCTTCTCCGACGAGCCGCGTGAAAACTACGAGGCGGCGCTGCCCCGCCAGGTTCGAGCAATAAATTGCTCCATCTGGTCTTTTACGCGAAGCCGCTTTTTCTTCAACTCCGCTTCCTGAGTGAGGTTTTCGACGTTTACAAATTCTGCGCGGGAAAGCTGCTCGATCTGGGCTTCATACCGGGAATGTTCCTGTGCGAGTTGCTGAAATTCGGGGTTGCTGGCCAAAAGCTGTTCGCGGATATCCCGGGATGTGATGGGCATCGTTCGCCTCCAGTTTGGCAGAAGGATTTACATAACGGCAAAAACCTATCATAAGTTTTGTGCGCGTGCCAAGAGGAATTCACACTTTTTTAACGAATTTGTCGAACTAAAACAATGGCGTCCTCAATCGGCTGAGAGAAATAGGTCTTTCGGCGGTTTGTCTCGGTGAACGAATGGGACAAATAAAACTTTCGGGCCGCTGAGTTTGATTCACGAACTTCGAGGTAGGCGCGCTTGGCGGCCAGCCCCCGGCCGTGGTTGATGGCCCCGTTCAGCAGGCGCGATGCGATGCCCTGCCGTCGCGCGGAAGGTTCTACTGCCAAGTTCAAGACTTCCATTTCATCCGCGACCACACGCACGAGGATGAACCCCATGAGGACGCATTCCTTCACGGCTGCCCATCCGTGCAATCCATTCTGGCCAATTCCTTGATAGCCTTGCTCGCCCCACTGCGCCGCTTCGGGGCATTTCGTCTCCAAACTTGAGAGGGACCCAGAGTCCTCTTTCTTCAGTGGCCGGATTTCAATTTCCTGGTCCACGTGACTGGCCTTAAGAGTCTTTCCAATATTGCTCTGCATCGGACCTGCGGATGTAGTTGGCATCCAGAGCGAGAGCAGTGACCGTCGCACCGCGTTGCACCTGCTCAAAGGCCAACCTCCCAATCCAGGGGGACAGATCCTCCGAGACTCTTTCTATTGGAGCATTTCGATATACGGATTCAGATGACGCCACTGAAATCAAGTCCAGTGTTGGGCTGACAAGACAAATCCTTCTCTTAAATTCCTCGCCTCCCGGTTGCGATTGTAGTCGGACCGAAATCTCCCCGAAGAATTCATCCGGTCGCATTACCACTTCGTCCCCAATTGCGTTCAGCTCTCCGTCTCCATGCTTGAATAAACCGCCAAAAATCTGGCCGCGTCGCGCATCCATGACGGCCGCAATATATTCTGTGTTTCCAGTGGCCTGCGCAGCCAACGCCTTCAATCCACTGACAGGACTTATCGGCTTCCCAAACACCTCCGCCCAAGCTTTAACTGCCGTCATTCCGATTCGCAAACCGGTGAAGGACCCAGGGCCGGCAGCAACGGCAAAAAGGTCGAAATCCGATAGCTCCAGCCGCGTCTCTTTGAGCAAGACGTCCAATTGCCGGAACAACCGCGATGAGTATTCCTCGCCGGAACGCTCAAATACATTCAAGACGACTCGCGAATCCTCCAGAACGGCGATTCCGCCCGCCTGAGTGCTGGTATCCACCGCCAAAATTCGCATAATGGTGATCATAGTCTAGCAGTTGGAGACCAAATTGCACGTAGCAATTGAAGTGCCATTCAGAAACGCGACCTTCCTTAACTCTTTGATTCCACACGAAATATCTTGACTGAGTGTGCTCTTTGGGATACTGTTTATACATCCTCACGGGGGAAATCATGGACTTTAAGATTGGGGACAAAGTCGTCTATCCGAACCACGGAGTTGGGATCATCGAGCAGGTCCATTACGGGATGTTGAACGGTCGCAGCGAAAAATACTTCATGTTGAAAATAGTATCCAGCGGCTTGAAAGTCATGGTGCCGCAAACCAATGCAATTGCGGTGGGTTTGCGATCCGTGATTCGCCAGGCTGAGTCCACAAAAGTTCTGGAGTATTTGGAGAAGGGCAAGTTCACCTCGCACCACGATTGGAAACACCGCTTCAAGGAGAATTCAGAGCGAATGCGCACCGGCTCTCTGATTGAAGTGGCGGCCGTGCTCAAGAGCCTGGTGGCGCTGAGCCGCACCAAGCCTCTCTCCTTCCGCGAAAAGAAAATGCTGGAGCGGGCCAAGTATCTCTTGGTGAGCGAATTGGCGACGGCGCGCAACTCCACTAATGAGAACATGGAGGGCGCACTGGTGAAATCATTGGCCAAGGCGCGCTTGCAAATGCCTGTGCTGACCGAGGTGCTGGAAGGTTAATTTCGGATTCGAAAAGTTGGTTTCAGTTTGGCTGGCGCGGACTTCACGGTTCGCGCCAGTCGTGTTTTATCAGGGGTCAGATTCCTCTCGCGCGTGCCAGTGTCCCAGATCGATTCTGCGCGGATATTTGGGGCAGGTCACGGGGACTCCCTGAAGAGTGCCAGCTAGTTTCCCTTTGGCTTGTAGGGTTCAAGCCGAGGCGCCATGATTCTATTTAGCAAGACTGTAACAATTATCAGAATGGGGAACCACATTACGATTGTTGCCGCGAGAAGCCGCAAACCACGGAGTCCAAGTAAATAAAAAAAACACAGGCAAATGATTATGGAACCCCAAGTTAGAAGATTCCCATATTTCCGCGACATCTGATATTGCCTTGAGCAAACTGGACATGTCCACGGTTTCCCAGCCTTAAATTGATCTGTTGGTAGTTCCGCCCCACAGGCTGGACATATCGGGGCGGGTGATCGCAGTTGCGAAGTTGTTTTCATGACGAATGCCTACCGATCGAGGATAACATCCAAAGAAGTATCCGCGGAGTACAGCTAGAGTGCCCCATATTCGTCCCTGCCACCGGGCGAACGTGGGGAGTTCTTCGTTCGCCATGCCGAATAATCTCAAGCGCTACTATGACAAAGGCGCTCTTGAGACTCAGCGCTTCTTGCGTTTGCCCCAGCCGCCGCCGCCGGGGCTTTCAATTCGGACAATAGAGCCGGCGGGGGCGTAGAAGGCGCACTTTGCGGCCAGCTCACGGCGCTTCCCTGCTACACGCAATTCATTGTGACCCGGCTTGCCAGGCTTGCCTCCAGCGAGGCCATAGGGGCCTCGTTTGCGGCGGTCGCAGAGCAGGCCGACCTGCATGTGGGTGAGCAACTCAACTTCACGGATCAGCCCATCACCGCCGCGATATTTTCCTGCGCCGCCTGACCCAGCGCGGAATCCATAGCGCAACACTCGTACAGGATAGGAGTGTTCCAAAACTTCGATGGGGGAATTCCAGGAGTTGGTCATGTGCGTGTGGATGCCGCTGATCCCGTCACGATCCGGGCGAGCGCCCATGCCGCCGGCGATGGTCTCGTAATAGGCGAAGGGCGCGCCTCCGCGCCGTGGGTCAATACCTCCGAAGGTGAAATTGTTCATGGTGCCCTGGCTGGCGGCGGGGATCTTGTCGGGGAGGGCTTGGGCCATGGCCCGCAAGAGAGTATCGGTGATGCGCTGAGAGGTTTCCACGTTCCCGCCGGCTACGGCAGCCGGTGGACGAGCATTGACAATTGTCCCTTCGGGAGAGATTACCCGGATTGGGCGCATCAGACCGATGGTCGCGGGGACTTCCTCATTGAGGAGGCACCGAAAAACATAAAAGACTGCGGAATAAGCAATCGCGGCGACGGCGTTTACGCTGCCCGCACATTGCGGATCGCTGCCAGTGAAATCCACTTCAGCGCTTTCGCCCGAAATGCGAATCGAAGCGGCGATCCGGATGGGGCGATCGACAATTCCGTCGCCGTCCAGAAAATCTTCAGCGCGATAAGTGCCGCGCGGAATGGTGCGCAGCGCGGCGCGCATCATGGTTGCCGAATAGTCGAGCAGGTGACGGGCGTATTCGTCAATCTCCCTTCGGCCATACTTGGTGAAGATCTCCATCAGCCTGCGCTCGCCAATTCGGCAGGAAGCGATCTGCGCGGTCAAATCGCCTTCGCGCTCCTCAGGTGTGCGCACGTTGATGAGCAGGAGTTTCAGAATGTCGCGCTGAATTTTGCCACCCTGCATGAGCTTGACGGGCACGATGCGAATGCCTTCCTGGAAGATTTCGCGCGCCAGGCCCATGGATCCGGCCTGCGAACCGCCTACGTCGGCGTGATGGGCACGGTTGGCGACGTAGAAGACCGGGCCGCGCACGCCGCGCACATAGATGGGCATGACCATCGTAATATCCGGCAAATGAGTGCCGCCCGCGTAGGGATCATTGAGTAGAGCGAGATCGCCCTTCCCCAGATCGAGTTCAGCCATTGCTGCGGCGACCGACATGGGCATGGATCCCAGGTGAACGGGCATGTGGTCACCCATGGCCAGCACATTCCCTTTGCCGTCAAACACCGCGCAGGAATAGTCACGGCGCTCCTTAATGTTGGGAGAGAAAGCTGAGCGGCGCAGGCTGGCGCCCATCTCCTCCGCGACCGAGTGGTAGAGGTTCTTGAAGATCTCCAGGCGCGTGGGATCGAATTTCATTTACGCACCGATATGCGTGCAATCATCTTTTGGCCTTTGAATTTGTCTGCGACAGGATCAAGTTCCCCCAGGAATCGAGTTTTCCTCGCCAGCCGGGGGCGACAACCGTTGTCGCGCTGTACTCGGAAACGATTGCGGGCCCGCTGAACGGACTGCCCGGCGAGAGCTGGGCGCGGTCAAAAACTCGCGTGGGCACAGCGCGGCCGCCAAAAATAGCGGATCGACTTTCAACGATTGCTCCCGCAGAGCTGCGGCCGGAGGCGCGCATGCGGTCGAGCTGCGGTTTGGACGTAAGTCCAATGACCCGGGTACGCACATTGACAACTTCGGCGGAGCGTGCGGTGTCGGAATATCCATAGCGCTGGTCATGCGCGCGGTGGAATGCGGCCAGGAAATCCCCCGCTTCGGGGACGGTCAATTCATAGGCCTGACCGATGTAACGCATATCGAGGAGACGCTCAATGCGGATTTTGTGGCCCTGGAAACCTTCAGCGCGCAAGACGGCGCGGCCGCGGGATTCCAAGCGCGCGAATTCAGGTGAGAGCGTTCGACGAGTGGCCGCCAGAGAGAGCACGATTGAACGAACGGTGCGCGAATAATCATGAACAACATCGGCGCGAAGAATTCCCAGCGCGGAAAGGCCCCCGGGCAATCGCGGGATGAGGACGCGAGGGATGCGCAAAGCCGCGGCCAGATCGCAGGCGTGCAGTCCGCCGGCGCCGCCGAATGCGACCAAAGTGTAATCGCGAGGGTCGTGGCCGCGCTCGACGGAAATGACGCGGATGGCTTTTTCCATGACGGCATTGGCGACGTCCACAATTCCTTGAGCGAACTGCTCGATGCTGCGCATGGGGCCGCGCGAGCGTTCCATCCATTTTCGAGTGCGCGGCAGATCCAGCGGGAAATCTCCGGAGAGAAATCCGCGTTCGGGGATACGTCCCAGAATCAAATGTGCGTCGGTGACTGTGGGGCGTTCGCCGCGTCCGTAACAGATGGGACCGGGATTGGCGCCGGCGCTTTCCGGGCCGACGCGCAGCGCGCCCGCGCGATCAAAGCGTGCCAGCGACCCTCCGCCGGCGCCGACAGTGTGGATATCAAGCGTGGGAACGGCGACCGGCAAATCCGCCACTCGCGCTTCGTTGGTGGTGCCCGCGCTGCCGTCCATTAATGCCACGTCGGTGGAGGTGCCTCCCATATCGAATGAGATAATGCGATGGAAGCCGGAAAGCTCGGCCACGTATTGCGCGCCGAGAACACCGCCAGCGGGCCCGGAGAGAATGGTTCGCACCGGCTCGCTCGAGGCGACCTCGGCCGAGACGATCCCGCCGCTGGATTGCATGATGCGCACGGCCGGGCGGGCCCGGGAACTGGTGAAACGGGCCACCTGTCCCGCCAAATCGGACAGGTAGCGGCCCATTACCGGGACCAGGTAAGCGTTTGCCACGGTTGTCGAGGTGCGCTCGAATTCGCGAAACTCAGGAAGGATTTCATGCGAGACCGAAACAGGGATTCCTGAGGCGCGCAGCGCTTTGGCCATGGCCCGCTCATGCGCGGGATTGGTGAATGAGAAGAGAAAGCAAACTGCCGCGGATTCGGCGCGGCTGCGCACGACCTTTCGGACGATGGCCACGATGTCGCCCTGGGAAGGGCGGCGGACAAGGCCGCCATCGGCAGAGATGCGTTCGCGCAAACCGAAGCGGCGATCCGAAGGAACCAAGGGGGCGGGGCGGTCTACAAAGAAATCGTAGAGCTTTGGGCGGGCCTGGCGGCCGATTTCCAAGACGTCCTCAAAACCAGCGGTTGTGACCAAAGCAACGCGGCCGCCGCGTCGTTCCAGAAGTGCGTTGGTGCCCACAGTTGTGCCACAGGTCAATTCCAGCTCCGGCTCCGGAGCGCCGATGACTTTTTCAAGTGCATGAACGATGGCGCGCGCGGGGTTATCAGGCGTGGATGGGACCTTCAGGATCTCGAGACGGCCATCGCGCACAAAAACGCAATCGGTGAACGTGCCGCCAGTATCCATCGCTATTCTCATGGGGCGATTCTCATGGCCGCGGGATTTTACAACAAAGAACGAGGTGGCGTTGGGGCAAACGCAGAAACTTAGAGAAAACCAGGAGTGAGTAAAACCGGGTCAAGACCGGGGCGCAGCGATTAACCAACCTAGAAAATCTATCGAACTCCGAGGCGGAGATTGGGGTCGGCGTTCAGCATGGATTCGGCTCGATCACCGGAGGAGTAACGCGCAAAAGCTGCCGCGGCGATCATGGCGGCGTTGTCGGTGGAGAGCTCCCGGCTGGGAAAATAAATTTCAATGTCCTGGAGGCGCGCCTGGTTATCAAAAGCCCGGCGGAGTTCGCGGTTTGCAGCTACGCCGCCCGAAACCAAGATTGTTTTCACGTTGCATTGGCTGGCCGCGGCGAAGGAGCGGCTCACCAATTCGTGGACCACTTTCTTCTGAAAATTGGTCACCAGGTCAAGCGTCTGTCTGCTGCAAAGCGGTTTGAGTTGGGCAGCTGATCGCTCTCCGTGAGCCAGTGACGCGCGCCGCGCTTCGATTTCAGGCGCCAGCTCCTGGTGCTCGCGGAGGTGATACAGAACGGCGGTCTTCACGCCGCTAAAACTGAAGTCCAAAGGGCTGCCCTTTATTTTCGTGGGGCCAAACTTCAAGCCGTTTTCGCCGGACGGCAAAGACCCTGTATTGGAGGAAGAATCCGCAAGCTGGTCGATGATCGGCCCGCCGGGATAACCGAGTCCCAAAAGTTTGGCTACTTTGTCGTAGGCTTCGCCGGCGGCGTCATCTCGTGTGCCACCCAGGCGGCGATATTCAAATCCTTGCGCCGTGGAGCCCTGCGTGTCGCGCTCGGTCACCTCGTAGAGCAAGGTGTGGCCGCCGGAGACAATCAGACAAACGGCGGGCAGTCTTGGCCGTTTCCCTGCTCGATGCGCCTCCAACAGAACTGCGTGGACGTGTCCTTCCAAGTGATTGACGGCAATGAGCGGTTTTTGCAGGGCAAGCGCCAGCGCCTTCGCGTAGGTAACGCCTACAAGCAAAGCTCCCGCCAGCCCCGGCCCCTGCGTGACACCGATGGCGTCGAGATCGGAAAAGCTGAGTCCGGCGCGTTTGAGCGCTTCACGCACGACGGGAACTATGTGGCGAAGATGCTCGCGCGAGGCAATCTCGGGGACCACGCCGCCATACTTTCGGTGGATATCGGTCTGTGAGGCGACTACGCTCGAAAGAATATCGAGACCGTCGGCCACCACGGCGGCGGCGGTTTCATCGCACGAAGACTCGATTCCGAGGATGCGAAAACTCACGTACCCTTTCCTTGAAATGCTTTCCGACGGAGCATATTGCCGTAAGAGATTTTTATGTTAGCACACCAGGTAAAAACACTTTCCGCTACGGACTGATTGGCGGAAGCATGCCCGGCTGGGCACCAGACCCATTCGCAGCCGTTGACACTCTGCGCGGCTCCACGTAAGTTATGTCAGTTTTGCTCAGCCCTGATCAAAAGTATTTGGAGGGATTGCTTGACCAAGGCTCATCCTAAAGTAAGAAAGGCCGTTCTGCCCGCCGCAGGATTGGGGACGCGATTCCTGCCCGCGACGAAGTCCCAGCCCAAGGAAATGCTGCCGGTTGTGGACAAGCCGCTGATTCAATATGCCGTGGAGGAGTGCGTGGACTCGGGGATTGAGCACATCATCATCGTCACCGGCAAGGGAAAGAATGCCATTGAAGACCATTTCGATTCGTCGCCCTCTCTGGAAGAATACCTCGATAAACGCGGACGTCCCGAATTGGCTGAAATGGTGCGAAAGATCAGCAACCTTGCCAAGGTGAGTTATACCAGGCAGAAGGAGCCGCTTGGACTTGGTCACGCGGTTTTGGTTACCGAGGATTTGGTCGGCGACGAACCCTTCGCGGTTCTGCTCGGCGATGTGATCGCGCCGGACCCGCGCAGGGCGACCCGGCAATTGATTGAAGTTTACGAAGCGACCGGCATGGGCGCAATCGCCGTGGAACAAGTGCCACCTGACCAGACTTACCTTTACGGTATTGCGGACGCCAAACCTGAAAACAAAGCGCCGTGGGGAGAGAAACTTCTGCGGATAAATGATCTGGTGGAGAAACCTAAACCTTCCGAGGCTCCTTCCAATCTGGCGGTAACTGGGCGGTACGTTCTCCCACCACAGATTTTCTCCTGCATTCAGAGAACAAAGCCCGGGCGCGGAGGGGAGATCCAGCTTACGGATGCGTTGCGATTGCTGGCCAAGGAGCACGGACTTTGGGCGCTGACTTGTGATGGAAAAACGTACGACGCGGGCGACAAACTAGGCTTTCTGAAGGCCACTGTGGAGATGGCGCTGGCAAATCAGGATTTGGGGGAAGCCTTCCGCAAATACTTGAAGTCTCTGAAGCTTTAAATTAATGATCCAGGCTTGCCGCTGCATTCAAAAGGATTATTTTTCCTTGGACTTAGCAGCGGGCTTCTCGGCCTTTGTTTCCTTCTTTTCGGTCTTCCCGGCCTGATCCGCTGAGCCGGTCTTCTCAGCCTTCTCCGCCTTGTCGGACGATTCGGACTTGGACTCACCGCCGCTCTTCCCGCCGTAGTCCGTCACATACCATCCCGCACCCTTGAATTGGATGGCCGGGGCGGCCAGTTGACGCTTGGCCTTGCCGCCACACTTCGGACACTTGCGTACTTGTCGAGCCGTGAACTTGTCAATTTTTTCGAACTTATGGTGACAGTGGTCACACAGGTATTCGTAAAGAGGCACTCGCAACTCCCTTTGCTTGATTCACTTCATGATTCTAACATGGGTGGCGCGCTGTCCCTGTATTCCGAAGGCGCGTGACGCCATGCTAGACTCAGCCGCGCCATCATGAAAAACAGCGTGAATTCCGGAACCGTGTTGGGAAAGTTGTATCTGGTTGCTACCCCCATTGGAAATCTGGAGGACATCACTTTGCGCGCGTTGCGCGTCCTGAAGGAGTGTGACCTGATTGCCTGCGAGGACACTCGCCACACGCAAAAGCTACTGAATCATTTCAGCATCCAGAAGCGGACTCTGAGTTACCACGAACACAATGAAGAAACCCGTGCGGAGGAGCTGGTCAAGGAAATGGAGAACGGCTCAACCGTCGCGCTCGTAAGCGACGCGGGCACGCCCGTTATTTCCGATCCAGGCCACCGATTGGTGGCATTGAGCGTGGCACACGGCATTTCCGTCATACCGGTTCCCGGAGCATCATCTGTGGTGGCTGCGCTGGCGGCTTCGGGGATTTCGGCGGAACGATTCCTTTTTGTGGGATTCCTGCCAGCGCGGCAGGGTGAGCGGCGGAAAGCGCTCGGCGAACTTGCAACCCAAACCAGCACACTTGTTTTTTTTGAGGCCCCGCACCGGGTTGCAGGAATGCTTTCCGACGCCGCGGAAATTCTGGGGGTGCGATCCGCGGTTGTTGCCAGGGAAATCACCAAGCTTCATGAGGAGTTTCACCGCGGAACGCTTCTCGAACTTTCCGAGATGGCGCGCAAGGCGCCGCCGAAGGGAGAAATTACAGTGGTGGTCGGTCCCGGTGATCCGGAGAAAATCACAGCGCTGCCCCCGGGACAAACGCTGGCCGGACGGGTTGAGCAAATCTGCCGTGAGCGAGGAATTGACCGGAAGGCTGCTCTAAAACAGGCCGCGCGTGAGCTTGGCATGCCCCGCCGCGAAGCTTACAAACAACTCTTGCTGGAGGCGGCACACTCCGGAAAAACAAGGAAAGATTGAACCGCGACTCCGAAGCTATCTAGTTCTGCGCCTCATTCGGGTCCTCAGTCTGGAAGATTCTGCGGAAGCGTGGGCCGATGAATTCGACGCCGACCAACTGTCCGGTAGGTTGCACCGACTCAACTAAGTGGACCACGCGACCAACGGTAGAGAATTCGTCTTCGGAGGCGCCATCAGGTGCTGGAAGCGGAATGCGGATCTCCAGGCTGCTGCCCTGGCCGAGCTTGTGCCGCAAAACAAACGCCGCGCCGCCCCGGCAGAGATTCTCACTGCGCGTGCTCTCCTCGAATTCAGCGCCCTCGAAATCCTTGCCGCGCACTTGCATGGGAAGGTGAACGGCAATTCGCCTTTCTCTGCGGCGCTCCATCTTTGCGGCCTGACCCATGTAGCTCATAAGGCCTCCATTCCGGCTGTGATTGGCGCAAAGAAATCTTCCACCTGCTCGAGCACTTCGCCCGGAGTTCGAGACAGATGCACGCGCCGGCGCAGGTCGCTGCCGTTGCGAATGCCGTGCGTGAAGGAAGAGGCAAATTGCTTCATTTTGCCGATGGCATCGGGAAGCTCCGCGGCCATCAGCTCGTTAAAGTAGCTGGTCATCAACTTGTAGCGGTCAAGTTCGGATGGATGAGTGTATTGCCCGGTCTCGCCATAATGTTGAATCTGGCGAAAGATCCACGGATTGGTGGGCGCGGCGCGGCCGATCATCACCGCATGGCAGCCGGTTTCGTTCACCATCCGCTCCGCGTCCTCAGGCGATTGAACATCTCCGTTGCCGATTACAGGAATTTGGACGGCTTCTCGCACCGCGCGGATAATACTCCAATCGGCACGTCCAGCATAACCCTGCAAACGAGTGCGAGGGTGCACGGCAATGGCCTCGATGCCGATTTGTTCCGCCATCCGGGCCACTTCTACGGCCACGATGCTCTGGTCGTCCCATCCGGCGCGAATTTTTATTGTCAGGGGAATCCGGACCGCGGCCCGAACCATTTTCAGAAGCTGGCCGAGATAGCTCAAATCGCGCAACAAGCCCGATCCGCCGCACTTCACCACTTTCTTCGCGGGGCACCCGAGATTGATGTCCACAAAATCGAAGCCCAATTCTTCCACCAATGACGCCGCGGAGGCCATGACCTTTGCGTCTGCCCCGAATAATTGCGCGGAAATGGGATGCTCGTCATTTTGGAAATAAAGGTAGTGAAGCGCGCGCGCGGATTGCCGGGTGATTCCCTCAGCGCTGGTGAACTCGGTCATGATCAGTCCACAGCCGCCCAGGCTGCGAATCACACGGCGGAAGATGGTGTCCGTGACGCCGGCCATCGGCGCAAGGACCGTCGCCGGTGCGATGGCCGTGTCGCGTATTCGATACGAATTTGGAATCACTGAAGCCAAATCAACCTCGCGCTTTCTTACAAAAGAGTCTTGTCCAAATCGGGGGGAGCGATCCGCTCCGGTTCGGAGTCAATTCGTTGCGCGGGCAAACTTGAAACCACAACCTGCGGCCGCGCTGGCGCTTTTGGACTTGCGAGAGCTTCTTTCCCTGCTAAATGGGCCGCCAGCGCTTCCCGCGAACCGCCGAAAAACCCGGCCACGACTTGCTCAATGGCCTTTTCCTGTGCGTCCGTCGGCCTTAGATTGGCGCGATATACGTAGGTTCGTCCGACCTTTCTCCGGGCAACAACTCCCTTTTGCGCCATGCGGTCAAGGATGGTCATGATCGTGGTATACGCTCGCGGACGACGGGCAGAGAGGGCTTCCTGAACTTGCCGCACAGTCGCTTCTTCCATGGGCCACAACGCGTTCATGCAATCCAACTCAAAGGGAGCAAGATCCAGGACGGAGCGCCTGCGTTCGCCGTCTATCTTCCCGCTGGAGGGCGAATTCATTGCGAAGCCTTCTTTTCAGCAGCTTTTACCGCGGGTTTCTCAGACAAAGGATCCAGGCGCAACTGTTCCGGATCTGCTGCGGTGGGCTCTGCCGGCAAATAATGATCGACACGAAGCAGGCGACGCTCGAGCGCCGCCCCGCGTTCGGTCCAGTCCGGATCACCTTTATCCGAAGCGAGCATCACGCGCATGGCACCCATCTTTGAATCCAGGTCGTCCAGATAGTGCAGCATCACGGCCTCACGAAACATGGGCAGCTTCGGAGAGCCGAAATCATATTGGCCGTGATGACTCAAAATCATGTGTTTCACCAATGTAGCGAGTTCATTAGGAAATCCTGGGATGGCGCCGGCCTTGCGGCCCACGATCTCAACAGCCATCACGATGTGGCCCACTAGTTGGCCTTCCGTCGTGTAACCAAGCGAGCGGTCGTAGGAAAGCTCGTACACTTTGCCGATGTCGTGAAGAACCGCTCCGGTGACGAGCAGGTCGCGATTCGCCTCTGGATAGCGGGCCGCAACCACGGAAGCAAGCTCGCAGAGACTTACTACGTGCTCGAGTAAGCCACCGAGGTAGGCGTGATGCATCGACTTTGCCGCGGGGGCCAGCCGCAGGCGCGGCGAAATCTCGGGGTCATCGAGCACAGAGTCCAGCAACTGCCTGAGCCAGGGATTGTGGACTCCCGCGGCATGTTCG